>Ga0209724_1002460_pt1 | contig 15788 bp, 12 predicted proteins | sample grotaG_FD_184143 | JGI IMG/M metagenome (GOLD analysis project Ga0209724, IMG submission 184143) | Glacier valley bacterial and archeal communities from Borup Fiord, Nunavut, Canada, to study Microbial Dark Matter (Phase II) -... | ecosystem: Environmental > Aquatic > Freshwater > Ice > Glacier ...
CAAAAGGACTTGTTGCCATGATGATACAAGTACTTTCGGAACATACACCCGATGAAATTATTAATGCACCGCTCAATTTTATTGAAAAGATTGGATTTAAAAGTATGCTTTCGATGAAACGTGCCGGAGGATTGGAGAGCATGATAAAGCAAATGAAACTTGATGCAGTGGTGTACAAAGCAAAAGGTTAGTGAATGATTAACCCAAAAAAAATTTAATTAAAATACTATACTTAGCGGGAGTAACGGATTTAAAAATACGTTACACATCCTACAACACAATCCAATTTTACAAAATGACAGTATCTTTTGATTCTGCAATTTGGAAAAATTATGGACAAATTGGAATTAATTTGCGCATAAAAGAAATGAGCTTTTATGCAGATACTGTTAAATATTTATTTAGTATTACTCTTATTTGACAACCAGAAACTACTGATATTATTCCTGCAAATACATAAAGCATTTGCTATCTAAGAAAAATGTATTATTTCATAAAAAAAAATATTAATTAATTGGAGAGTACTGACTACTTAAAGAAAGCTGCCTAATTTTTATTAAAAATTTATTTAGAGAAATCTTTATAATTAATTAAGTATAGTAATATTTTTTATAGATTAATAAAAGCTTTGTTTCAATTTATACTGTAAAGCATTGGACAATATTTATCATAGATATTTTCAAAATCTGAAGTATTCATCAATACTTATTTATTTAAACTCCAAATGGTATAATTTAAAATTGTTGCAAAAGATACCCAGGCAATTGTAAAGCACAAGTAGCCATGCTGCTACTTTTGAAAAATTTGAAAAATTTATAATAGTGAGTAAAATCAGGCTTAGCATTAGAATAATATTTAGGAGTGCCAATGACGGTGAATGAAATTTGAAAAAGATAATACTCCACCAAAAATTTAAAAAGAGTTGTAAGGCAAATAATATTAAATTAATTTTTTGCGGTGCAGGAGTGTTGCTTTTCCAAATTAACCACAAGGAAATTCCCATAAGTAAGTAAAGCAGTGTCCAAACAGGTGCAAATAAATTATGCAGGCGGATTCCATGAGGGTTTGTTGAGTGTATCAAACCAGGGATTCATGCCTGTATTGGCAATTAATCCGCTTATAATTCCTGTGCCTTCGCAAATAAGAATTGCAATAAATAATTTCCAGGTTGGCGATATAACTTTGTCAGTATTCATTTAGTTTATTTTATTTTGTAAAAACCGGAAGAGTCCATCTTCCGGTTTAAAAATTATAACTTAAAATAATTACCTGTAATCTTTACATTTTTGGCATCAACACTTTGTCTATCACATGAATTACACCGTTAGAGGCGGGTATGTCAGCCGAGATAACATTCGCTCCGTTTATCATGACTTTTCCGTTTGTAATTGTTACTTTTAGCGTGGTTCCTTCAACGGTAGTTATCATTTGACCATCTTTGAGGTCGGCAGCCAATGTTTTACCGCTTACCACGTGGTAAGTCAATATTTTTGACAATTGTGCTTTATTTTCGGGCTTCAAAAGGTTGTCAACATCAGACTGAATTGCTGCAAAAGCTGCATCAGTGGGTGCAAAAACAGTGAAAGGACCGCTTCCTTTAAGGGTTTCAACAAGCCCTGCAGCTGTGACTGCAGCAGCAAGTGTTTTGGCACTTTCGGCAGCAATATCAACAATGTCTTTTGATTTTACCATCGGGCTAGGGGTAGTAGGTATTATCACTTTGTCTATCATGTGAACTACACCATTAGTGGCAGTTACATCTGAAACCGTAATGTGGGCATCCCCAACCATTATTTTTCCGTCACTCATTTTAGTAACTTTTAGTTTATTGCCATCGATGGTTGTTAATTCCTGCCCATCTTTAAGGTCATTCGCCATAATTTTTCCATCAACAACGTGACACTTAAGTACTTTCTCCAATTGTGTTTTGTTTTCAGGTTTCAAAAGATTGTCAACATCTGATTGTATTGCTGCAAAAGCTTCATCGGTGGGAGCAAAAACAGTAAAAGGTCCTGTTCCTTTGAGCGTTTCCACCATTCCGGCAGCGGTTACAGCTGCGGCAAGTGTTTTGGCGTTTTCAGAGGCAACACCGACAAGGTCTTTTTTAGTTACAGCACATGAAGTACTTAACAGAGCAACTGCTATCAGCATGGTTGCTGTTAAGAATAAATTTGTTTTCTTTTTCATTTTATTTCTATATTTATCCTACTTCTGGCAGGGCAGTTGTGAAAAAATTTTCACCAATTAAAGTTGTTTTCTAAGCATTATACAAGATATTTTCAGGATGATAACAGGTTCAAATGTTTGAAATAATCCACTGTACCAGTTTATTTTTGAAAACCAGAAAAATAATAAAAATGGGAGATTAGGTCTTCCATTTTATAGGTGTTGGGCTAAATAAAACCCAACGCAACTTTCTACATTTTGGGCATCAGCACTTTGTCAATTAAATGAACTACCCCGTTTGAAGCATCAACATCTGCTGTAGTAACATTTGCTCCGCCAATCATTACCTTATCCCCATTTACCGATACTTTTAATTTTTCACCCTGTACAGTAGTAAGTTCAGTACCGTCTTCAAGTTCGGCAGCCATGTGTTTACCACTTACTACATGGTAGGTAAGTATGTTGGCTAGTTTGGCTTTATTTTCCGGTTTTAAAAGACTATCCACATCCGTTTGAATAGCTGCAAATGCTGCATCGGTTGGAGCAAAAACGGTGAAGGGGCCTGTGCCTTCCAAAGTTGTTATGAGGTCAGCGGCTGTTACTGCGGCTGCCAGTGTTTTAGCACTTTCTGATGCAAGAGCTACAATGTTCTTTGAATTTGTCATATTATTATTTTTTAGTGTTACAGTTAATTCTTTAATATTTTGAAGTTGGGTTGCTTTAAATTTATAAATGTTATACAATTATTAAAAAGAATTGCATCAATAATGCGTTTTAAGTATTTGTAACACTCAAAATAAAATTTCTGCATATCCGCTTTTGTGCAATAATTGTAAACATTAAAAGTGCAATCAGGTTTTAAAAAAAGGACTGGGGTATATTCTATTATAAATCAGGTTTCTTCTTTTGAATAAAGGAAATAAAATAGAGGTTTTAAAACCTCTCTTCCAAAGAACACTTACTTAACCTTTGACGAGAAGTAAAAGGAAAAATTACGCAACTTCGGCTAAAACATCATGCATTGATTTCACTTTGTCATGGTAAGCTTTTAATAAAACATGTTATGCTTTTATCGTGGCTTGTTGCTCTGTTCTCAAATATTCTAAATCATCTTGTAAGGCCTTTTCGTATGTATTAGTTGCCCAGCATTCCCCATATTCACATGAATTAAGTATAGCCTTACGGTCTTTACCTGTTAATGCTGCTTTTACATCCATCCAAACCCGGAAAATTTACCTGTTGTTTTTGTACCATCTGTTGCTGTACCGCCTAATTTATTTATTTCGCCAGTCAGTTCTTGGTTGCAGTTTTGGCTGATTTTTGTCAATTGCCCGAAAAAGTTTTTTAAATCCTGTTCCTCTGTTTCTTTTGATGCACTTTCATAACCCTCTATACGGTCATTATTGATTTATACAAGTGTGTTTAGCACTTCAATTGTTTTTTCTTTGTTCATTCTTGTTAATTTAAATTGTTATTAAATGAATGCCTGAGATTATACTTTTAGTTCAACCTTGCATACCGTTTACTAAATTTGTTCCTGTAACAACGGATCCAATCATTTTAAAAAAGTTAATCATTTTGTTTCCATCAGTGTCCCAGTAGTAGGATGTGTTTGGCTTTACTTTAATGATGGAAATATTGGGGTCGTCATTTCCTTCCTTAAACCAAATTTTTGCAAATGATGTCGCAAGTTCATCCGTTTTGTTTTTGTCTATAATTACTTCGGCTTCGCCGTTAACAACCAGATAAGTGGTTTTGCCGGGATGTGAAAAGAATAATTATACATTTTTATCTTGCTTTATTTCTCTATTTTTATCTCTATTTACTTCACTAAAAAACCAAATATTTCCTTGGTCGTAAACTTTTTGGGCTCCCATCGGACGGCAGGTTGCTCCAGCATCAATTTTAAGATTGCTACAAAACAGACAAATATTTATTTATTCGACTAACTCCCTAATTTCTTTATTGATTCGCCGTGGGTTAAATCTTTTGTGTTGCTCATTTTTAAATGATTTAGTTTAATAAGAATTCCTGCTTCGCAAAGTTCTGGGTCTTAATTGTGTAAAGCCTTACACAATTAGTAATAAAAGTTACATGATTCTCATTTTAGCACAATGCAAGCAATGTAAAAAGTATGCCATGTATATTACTATATAAGGCTGTCTATTCAGGATTAAAATCAATAGGTGCTGAGAAATACTTTCCACATGTTGAGATGTTTATACATGGTAAGTTACCTGGACAAAAATGAAGGGGAAATAAAATATGTCAGGATATTTCGGGCTCTTTATTAAGCCCCTTGAATTATTGGAGTGTTTATACAGGTTGCGTATATACTAAGAATGATGCCCATTACTCATTTAACGATTAACTGTATTTTCATTAAGACTGCTACATACTGATTTAAACACCATTTAATAAAATATGTACCGCTTCCCAGTATTAGATGGCAGAAAAAGAAATTACAGAACTAAAGTCGTATCTAATGAATCTCTTCCTTTGCGTGGCTTTCTCATTTGTCCTTTGTGCAATAAAATATTAACTGGAAGTGCTTCTAAAGGGCTCACTAAGTATTATTCTTATTATCATTGTACTGATGGTTGCTCTTGCAGATATAGAGCAGATAAAGTCAACAATATATTCGTTGCTGAACTCAAAAAATATATTCCACATCCGGAAATAATAGATTTATTTAAAATGACGCTATCGGAAACTTGGTATGACAAAACCAATCATTTGCAAGATGACAGCAAACAATTGCAGTTACAGATTAAAGAATTAGAAGAAAAACTTTCTTACATCAGAGAATTGCTTTCTTCGAGGCAATTAGAGCCTGCTGATTTAAGGGATATGAAAACTGAATACACTACTAAGCTTGAGAAATTGGAAGCCAAATTAAGTGCTAACAATCACGATAAGGTAGATTTAATTGACCTGTTGAAGAAAGGCGTTAATAACCTTTTAAAACTTGATTTTATTTATTAAAACGGCGATACAGAAAAGAAAAGAGAAATAATTAGTTCGATGTACCCCGAAAAAATGACTTTCGATGGATTTTCAGTTCGAACTATTCGTATCAATGAAGTGGCAAGGCTAATATACAGTATGAACATGGGTTTTAGCGAAAATAAAAACAGGACAAACCAGAATAATTCCAGTTTGTCCTGTCAAGTCGGGATGGCAGGATTCGAACCTGCGACCTCCTGGTCCCAAACCAGGCGCGATACCGGGCTACGCTACATCCCGAACTTTTAGATTTATATTATACCATTTAGCTTTCATTATTGCATAGCTGCTATTGGGAATGATGTAATATTTATATAAGAACTTTTGCGGAGAGAGTGGGATTCGAACCCACGGTACAGTGTTACCCGTACGACGATTTAGCAAACCGTTCCTTTCGGCCACTCAGGCATCTCTCCTACCTGCCCTTAACTTTTATAAGGGGTTGCAAAAATACACTTCGACAACGTAATACCCAAAACTAAATGGAAATAAGTTGATTTTTTCTAAAAATAATTTTTCACTCGTCTATATTTTTTTAATTAAATAGTTCTAAATGCTTTAGAGATACACATGCCTGCCTTATTGCATTTTTTTCTTTATGAAGAGTATTTAGCAACCACTTCAAATTTTCTTTTCCCAATAACTGGATATCACGTGAAAACTCATTAATTTATCTAAGTATAAGATTATTTTAATTAGAAGTTCAAGGAAATAAAAAATCCAAATTCAATAAAGAATTTGGATAATATTTTTTTTATAAAAAATTTTTACATAGCAGCCAACTGAACTTTTTGCTGTAATTCCATTACGCTTTCTTTAAACATAGTATCAGTGTCCATCAAATCCTTTACTGTTTGACAACTATGTATAACTGTAGTATGATCTCTTCCACCAAAATGTTCTCCAATTGTTTTCAATGAATTTTTAGTAAATGCTTTTGCTAAAAACATAGTTATCTGCCGTGCCTGCACAATTTCTCTTTTTCGTGTTTTCTGTAATAACTTGTCATAGGGCACATCATAGTACTCGCACACCATTTTCTGTATGGCATCAATAGTGATTTCCTTACTGGATGATTTTACAAAATTTCGTAGTACTTTCTTTGCCAATTCAAGATCTATTTCCCTTTTATTTAGCGAAGATTGTGCCAACAATGATATAAGTGCACCTTCAAGTTCACGTACATTGCTATTGATATTGTAGGCAATATATTTCACAACTTCCTTGGGCATTTCCAACCCATCATTCTTCATTTTTTTCTCTAAAATCTCTATTTTAGTATCATAGTCAGGCACCTGAAGATCAGCACTTAATCCCCACCTAAAACGGCTTAATAAACGCTCTTGCACTCCTTCAAGATCCTTGGGTGGTTTATCGCTGGTTAATATTAATTGCTTTCCACTTTGGTGAAGGTGATTAAATATAGAAAAAAATGCATCTTGTGATTTTTCGGCTCTGTTAAAAAACTGTACATCATCTATAATTAATACATCTATCAATTGGTAAAAATGTATAAAATCGTTGATAGCACCATTACGTCCATGATCTATAAACTGGTTGATGAATTTTTCGGAACTTACGTATAATACTACTTTATTATTATGGATACGCTTTACTTCATTACCAATAGCCTGGGCCAAATGTGTTTTTCCCAAACCCACACCGCCATAAATTACCAGTGGATTAAAAGAGGTAGTACCTGGTTTTTCCGCTACAGTTTTTCCGGCCCGTCTTGCTACCCTGTTACAATCACCTTCAATAAAACTATCAAACGTGTAAGCATGATTTAATTGAGGATCTATCTGCATCTTTTTAAGACCAGGAATTACAAACGGGTTTTTAACCGGGTTATTTATGACTAAAGGAAAATCCATTTCGTTGTTTGAATATGATTTAAAACCATTTCCCGGCACATCCATCGTAAGTGGCTTATTTTTACTGTTGCCGCTATCAACCATTATCCTGTACTCCAAACGGGCATCTTTACCCAATTCTCTTTTTAATGTTTTCGCAAGTAAACTTATATAATGTTCTTCAAGGTATTCGAAAAAGAATTGACTGGGAACCTGTATTGTTAAAATTTTTTCTTTTAAGGCTACCGGTTTAATGGGTTCAAACCACGTTTTAAAATGCTGCCATTCTACAATGTCTTTGATTATCTCTAAACAATTAGACCATACTTTATCAAAAACTTTATCCATTATTCCTTAAGCAATTTACGTATTTATAAAATTATCCACACTCAAAATATTTCAGAACCATCTGTCTATAGTAATTGAGAACCTATATTTGTTGGGGAGAGCGAATATCAAAATAATTTGTTGAAAAAAAAATTTTTTATTCACTTGTTTTTTCCAGCAAGACCACAGTATGGCATTTTGTGAAAATATTATTTCATAGTTTTAAAAATTCCTTCCTACATTTTTTTCTCATAAATCAATACCAGCCTAACTTCTGAAAAAAAGGTATTGCAAATTGATATTTTTTCTTCTACTTTATTAATTTAAAAAAATAGTTATTGTGGTAAACAATTTTTAATATTTCAAAGTATTATTTTTCGTCAAAAAATTAATTTCATTATTTTCTTATTTCAGACACTTTCCGCAATAAAAACTATTTACCCAAATGGTACTGCTTTTGCTTATTTAAAATTTAATACAATGTAGCTTTAAATAAGATTTTTTTTATTAACAGAACATTGTTTAGTATAAAATTCTTAAGGGATACTTCGATGTATCACAATCAAATTTCCACTTTTAATTTTTATTTTTTACAACTGTTAAAATACAAAATGTATAATTAAAATTAATTTAAAAAAGCAGGAATATAGAAACTGAAAATGAATGAATGAAGGAAAATATTAGGTAAAAAAGAATTAATAAATAAGTTTACTTTTACAAAAAAATTAAAAAATGAGTTACGAATTAACTGGCAAATTAGTGGCCAAATACGATGCAGTACAACGTACTGAAACTTTTAAAACAAGGGAATTCGCAGTAGAAAAAACTGAAGATATTGGAGGCAGAATTATTACCAATTATGTTAAATTTCAATCTGTGCAGGATAAAACCGCCATTATAGATAAAGTAAATATTGGCGATGAAATAAAAGTGTCTTTTAATATTAAAGGAAGCAAGTGGGAAAAGGAAGGTAAAGTTAATTACATAACTAATTTAGATGCTTGGCGTATTGAGCAGGTGCTACAACCCGGCGCAGATAAAGGTGTTACTGACACTGAATATATGGAGCCATTAGATACTTTTTCCTCAACATCTCCGCAAACAATTGATGATTTGCCCTTTTAAAGCTCTATTAAGTATTCCTGGAATACCTTTATAAGTAGTTAAAGTCCTTTAGTTTTTGTTCTTTAAAAGCCCTTTTAGGGATTGGGGTATTATGCAACAAAAAGTTTCTCTCCAAATACTTCCTACAGAAGCTGTAGATGATAATGCCATAAAAACGTTCATTGCAAAAACTACTGGCAATAAAGTAAGTTCTGTAACTGGTTTCTATATTCAAAAAAAATCTATTGACGCAAGAGGAAAAACTATTTGGGTGAATCTTACTGTAACTGCCTTTATTGATGAGCCTTTTCATAGCCGAAATATTCAGACTTTTAACTTTAAAAATGTTCGGCAATCAGCAAAAAGAGTTGTCATCATTGGTGCTGGCCCTGCGGGACTATTTGCGGCTTTACAATTAATTGAACTAGGCATTAAACCAATTATTCTTGAAAGAGGAAAAGAAGTTAGAGCAAGAAGAAGAGACCTTGCAATACTTAATAAAGAAGGCATTGTAAACCCTGAAAGTAATTACTGTTTTGGAGAAGGTGGTGCTGGCACTTATAGTGATGGAAAATTATATACAAGAAGTAATAAAAGAGGTGATATTGACAGAATATTAAACCTGTTTGTAAATTTTGGTGCGGAAGAAAAGATATTGTACGAAGCACATCCGCATATAGGCACCAACAAATTACCAGGCATTATCACTGCTATGAGGCAAAAAATTGAAGATTGTGGTGGTGATTTTTTATTTGAAAAAAAGGTGACGGATTTTATTATTGTTGGTGAAAAAATAAAAGCAGTTAAAACTGAGGACGGAAATATTTTTGATGGTGATGATTTTATATTGGCAACGGGACATTCAGCACGGGATATTTTTGAATTACTACATCAAAAAAAAATATCAATAGAAGCGAAGCCTTTTGCATTAGGTGTAAGAGTGGAACATCCGCAAAGTTTAATAGACGCTGTTCAATACCGTTGTACAACAAGAGATGCATTGCTGCCTGCCGCATCTTATAGTTTGGTGCAACAGGTAAATGGCCGTGGTGTATTTTCCTTTTGCATGTGCCCAGGTGGTATCATTGCACCTGCAGCAACTTCTGCCGGCCAGTTAGTGGTTAATGGATGGAGTCCGTCAAAAAGAAATAATCCTTACGCCAACAGTGGTATGGTTGTGCAGGTTGAGCTAAATGATGTTATTGAAAAAAAAATAATTAATACAACTGGCGAACTCTCCATGCTCCAATTTCAACAATATGTAGAAGAGAAAGCCTTTGCGGCCGGGGGTGGCAAATTTGTTGCACCTGCTCAACGGATGGTTGATTTTTCAAGAGGTAAATTATCTACAGATTTGCCCGATTGCTCTTATCAACCAGGACTAAAGGCTGCCCTTTTACAAGAAGTGTTACCGGAATTTATTTATCAATCATTAGCAAAAGGATTTATAGCATTTGGTAAAAAAATGAAAGGCTATTTTACAAATGAAGCCATTGTTGTAGCTACAGAAAGTCGAACTTCTTCACCAGTTCGTATTCCAAGACTATCCGGCTTATTAACACATCCACAATTAAATAATCTTTACCCCTGCGCCGAAGGAGCCGGCTATGCAGGAGGTATTGTAAGTGCAGCTATGGATGGCGAGAGGGTAGCAAACCAAATAGCAAAATTTAAATAAGTTGATATTGCTTTTTTGTAAATTAATAACACTTTGTGGTCAATACTAAGCAATAAATATACAGTTATAGAAAAAATGGTCCTTTAAAATACCATTCATAAAATCTTTGTGCTGCAATCATTTTCTAAATTAAAATTTCAGTAATCTTACACTCAAATAGTTTACCCATGAATATTCTTGAACTACAAAATTTAAAGAAATATTTCGCAACTCAAAAAGCTATTGACGACATCAGTTTTACAATAAAGCAGGGAAGTATATTTGGATTACTTGGGCCAAACGGAGCCGGCAAAACCACTTTGCTTCGAATGATTACAGGGATATTTTATCCTGATAGTGGTAACATTGTTTTTAATGGAAAACATTTTGACCCTGTAAATGATATTGTTAATATTGGCTACATGCCTGAGGAAAGGGGCCTATATAAAAAAATGAAAATAGGCGAACAGGCACTTTACTTGGCTCAATTAAAAGGATTAAGTAAATCTGATGCCTTGCAGAAAATTAAAGCCTGGTTTATAAAATTTGAAATGGAAACCTGGTGGAATAAAAAGGTAGAGGACTTAAGTAAAGGAATGAGCCAGAAATTGCAATTTGTAACCACCGTATTGCACGAGCCCAAACTAATAATTTTAGACGAGCCATTTAGCGGTTTAGATCCGGTTAATGCTAACCTGATAAAAGACGAAATTTTTAACCTGGCCAGAAACGGAAGTACGGTAATCTTTAGTACCCACCGTATGGAACAGGTGGAAGAAATATGCGACCATATAGTATTGGTAAATAAAGGGAAAAAAATATTAGATGGGTCTGTGTCAGAAATAAAAAATCAATTTAAAGAAAATGTTTACCGGCTTGGTGCACCAACTTCTCCACACAACTTAATAACTTACATTTTTGAAGTAATTAAACATCAGCCAGATGAATTATTATTAAAATTGTTACACGACAGCACTCCCAATGATGTGTTGAAATTTTTTATTAGCCAGGATGTTCCTATTAAATCTTTCAACGAGGTGTTACCAACACTCAATGAAATCTTTATCCAATTGGTGGAGGGTACTCCTGATGCAAGGCAATTTCAAACAATCAAATAACTTTCAGTCTTCATTTTAAATAAATGGTTATGAACAAGATTTGGCTTATTATAAAAAGAGAATATCTAACAAGGGTTCGCAATAAAACATTTTTATTATCAACTTTTTTATTACCCATTGTAATGATGCTCTTTATTTTTGGGAGTGCATTTTTTGCAATGTCTTCTAAAGAAAAATTAAAAAAGATTGCAGTAATTAATGACCCCGGCATGTTTAAGTCCAATTTAAAAGGAGACTCTTTAAGATTAGCTTTTGATTTCATATCAGGTATTGACAGCAGTAATTTTTTTGATAAAGGATATGATGCAGTATTAAATCTAAACAATGATTCTGTAACTCGAAAATTTACTATCCATTCAAAAAAGCAATTGGGTATAGATGCTCAGGACATGATAGAAAACAAGCTTGACAGGGCATTTGAGAATAACCAGTTACAGCAAAAAGGTATTCGGAAAGAAACACTTGATAGCATCAGTAAAAAATCCAATGGTGCATTCTCAATTGAAAACCGCTTAACTTTTGAGCAAGGAAAATCTAAAGAAGTAAATGCGCAGTTAAATTATGGAATTGGATTTGGAAGCGGTATTTTAATTTATATAACGATGTTTATTTTTGGCGCCATGGTGATGCGAGGTGTTATGGAAGAAAAAACAAACCGCATTGCTGAAGTAATGGTGAGCAGTGTAAAACCATTTCAGCTAATGATGGGTAAAATATTAGGTATTGCAGCTGTTGGGTTAACACAGTTTTTTTTATGGATTGTTTTAATAATGATGCTTTCTACTATTGTAAGTGTATTTATACCACATGAGTTAGTACAACAAGCTGGTGAAATGAATAAGAATATGCCTGTAGGTGGTAACAATGCAATGGTAATGAAATTTATGGATGTAAAACAAACTGTAAGTGCTGTTAACTGGTTACAAATTATCAGTTGTTTTATTTTCTTTTTTTTAGGTGGATATCTTTTTTATGCTTCCCTGTTTGCAGCAATTGGCAGCGTAATTAATGAAGATCCGCAGGAAGCTCAATCACTAATGCTTCCTATTACAATGCCCATCATCTTTGCTTTTATTATTATGAGCAGTAATTTAAACACTCCTGATAGCAAAATAATGGTGTGGGCAAGTATGATACCTTTTACCTCGCCAATTGTAATGATGGCAAGAATTCCAAGTGGGGTGCCATGGCCACAGCTTCTATTATCAATGGTTTTATTAATAGGAGGCTTTTTATTTACAACATGGCTTGCTGCAAAAATTTACAGAACAGGTATTTTAATGTATGGCAAAAAAGCAAGCTGGAAAGAGATGTTTAAATGGGCATTTAGAAAATCATGACCCAATTGGCAATGTTGATTCATTTCCAAAAATGCTTTTATACATTTCAGATTTGGCGTACTTATAAATAAGTCCTCCAACTAAAAATAATGTACAAAGAAAACAACCTGTAATAAAACCAATGATAGCAAAAATAATCGATGAGGATTTTTCTTCTGTAAAAGGTTCTGTCGGTTTATCTAAAACAGATATTATTGGTGTGGCTTTTTGAAGACGCCACGTTGCTTCTTCTCTATTATTTACAGATAAATCTCTTTGTCTTAAAATACGACTTTTTTCCATTGATAAATTTTCTTTGGGCAAGCCGTATTCCAACCTGTCTAAAGGAGTGAAGTAAGTGCTGTTTTGCAATACTACAGCCTTTTTATCAACAACATTAAGCATCCCTTGTAATGAGTCTATTTTATTTACAGTGAAATTGAAATCGGCCATTGCCTTTGAGATTTTCAAATCAATATAGAACTGAGATAATTTATTGATTATAATATTTGTAACTGGGGTTATCAATTCCTTATCGGCACTACTAAAATAAAGTTCGAGCACTCCATTTTTACTCATCTTTGCAGTAACAGCATCTTTTAGTAATTCACTTCCCAATATAGTAATAGCTTCACTATCAACCGGCAGTTTGATAGATTTGGTTAAAACTGATTTATGATCATTAAAATCCTGTACCAATAACTCTGTGATTGTTTTATTGTTAAATTGGGGTAGCCTGGTTCCTGCAACTTTTTGACTTACATTCCGGCTAAGCGTAAGTTCAACAATATTGATAGAAGCCTCGCTGCTAAAGCTTTTTGGTGTACCCTCAATTCCTAAAATTCCACTTAGTGCACTTGTTGTAAGCGAATTTTCAGATGGTGTTGTTAAAGGAAATATAGTAGCTTTTGCAGTATAAACAGGTCGCTTTGTTTTAGCATAAAAAAAAAGTAAAAATGCAAATAGAACACCACAAATGAGCACTGCAATTTTATTTCTGGTAAGCTTAGTAAATATGGCTCTTATTAATTCTGTACTTGTCAATTTTTATTATTTAATTTTTAAAACAAGGTAAGTTATAATCAACGTTATTGCTGTAGAAACTGAAGTTGTAATTAAGCTATTTAACTCTTGGTTCGCTGGCTTTTGAGGTACCGTTATAGTTGATCCCTCCTCAACACTAGGGTAACTATGGATGAATAAAAAATTCCTGGTCCTCCGGCTTTTTCCATTGGCATAAGTAACGTACACCCTTTTTCGCCATGGCCTGATTCCATAACCGCCTGCTTTATCAATATAATAAGATAAGTCAGTATGTTCATCATCAAAAGTAATTTTCAATGGCGATTGCACCACTCCTTTTATCGTAATGAATGGATTAATCTCAGGCACAAATACGACATCGTTTTCCTGCAATATGATATCATTTTTTGAATCCTTATATTTTAACGCTTTATATAAATCAATACTTACAGGCTCTTCTAGATTTATTATGGTACTATCTTTAATTACTTTTCCTGCTGAATCCAATTTAGGTTTATACAATATCTTTTCTCTAAATAAATCTACTTTCTTTCTATATAAAATGGCACCACCAACATTGGCGTTTTCCAATATACCACCCGCTCTTTTTATATAAGAAGATAACTTTTCATACTTATTCAATCTCGGGTAGTAACCTGCATATTTTACCAACCCTAGAATCTGAACATTTTCCTGCAATTCGAATGTTGGATTTTTTCTAACAAAAATCTGATCATAGGGCTTCAATAATATTTTTGATGCAGCAGTATCGAGTTCAAGATTAGATTGAATTGCATAAGACTTAACGAGATTGCGGGTTGATTTTAATCCTCTTTTTGCAGAATCAATATCTACAATGCTTGAAATTTCAAGACGTCCATATTCTGCAGATTGCTTTAACCCTCCTGATAAATATATCAGGTCTTGCAAAGTCATTCCTCCGTACTTTCTTACATGCCCCTCTTTGCGCACTTCTCCATAGATATCTACAAATTGTTGTTCGCCAAATTCACTATTTGAAAATAATTGTATAATATCATTTGGGGAAAGCGCTATGTTGTTAGTACTTGATTCACTATTATTTTGAAAGTCGGATAAATTTATTTCCAATCTGTCAGATTTAATATTTGTAGAGTCTCCAGCCCCACGAAAAATATAAGCCCTTGACAGGTAGGTATCCTTCGTTATACCCCCCGCCCTGTTAATTACATCAAAAAGACGATCATTATTTCTTAACTCATATAAACCTGGATATTTTACGGGTCCTTTTAACTCTATCTTATTTGTAATGCCAGATTTTATAAGATTTGCTTTAATTATATCGCCATCTATTAAAGGATAATCCTGGTCCTTTAACTTAATAATGGCCGTAGCATTTACATCATGAATTACCTGGTTTTCATTTTCAGTCCTTATTACTTTTATGCCTGATGCAAATGCATCGGAAGTTAAACCCCCAGAATATTTCATGAGTGCCTTTATCCCTTCATCCTTTTTTAACTGGTAGTACATGGGCCGCTTAAATTGCCCTGTTGCAAATACTTTTATAACTTCATTATTTACAAAAACAAAATCATTGTTTTGCAAATAAATACGGTTACCCATTTCACCAGAAGCCAGGTATTTATAAACATCAATTGTTTCTATAATTTTCCCATTACGCTTTACCTGTATATCCCTTAAATTTCCGAATTCTGAAATACCACCGGCAAGGCCAATTATATTGTAAGCATTTGAAAAAGCTGAAACTGTAACTGGTCCTGGATTTTCAACTTCGCCCCCAACGTTTACACTTATTGTTCTTGGTTGACCAAGTGTAATTTGAATATTTGTAGTGGCAGGAACAACACTCTTAAATCTTGCATAAATTAAAGAGCGGGCATTTTCAAAAGTTAATCCCTGTACGGTAATCTTACCTAAACTATTAGGGAATATAGCACCATCTCTTGCCACTATATAATCTTCCTGATATTCACCGCCACCCCACAATGCTACAATGATGTGATCTCCGACTCCGATTGGATAATCAAGCGGAGGGGTGGATAATTCTGCTATGTCATATATCGCAGTGTTTTGAAAAACATTTGATCCATATGTCTGTTCTGGATTATAATACCCTTTCTTAATGTCATCGTTTAGTGTGCTGTCCTTCTCCAGTTTTTTATTTTCTGGTCTTTTTGCAGCAGCTGAATTTTCTTTGCTTCTATCCGTTCCC
>Ga0209724_1002463_pt1 | contig 15780 bp, 18 predicted proteins | sample grotaG_FD_184143 | JGI IMG/M metagenome (GOLD analysis project Ga0209724, IMG submission 184143) | Glacier valley bacterial and archeal communities from Borup Fiord, Nunavut, Canada, to study Microbial Dark Matter (Phase II) -... | ecosystem: Environmental > Aquatic > Freshwater > Ice > Glacier ...
CGCTTCTCGGCGACAGCACCGAGTTCATGGCCCCCCGCACCGCGTTCAACGTCCGGTGCGGTCGCGTCATGGTCGGCCATATCCACACGCCGCAGGTGCTCCCGCACTTCGAGGGGCTGGCAGACGTCGAGTACATCGGCAGCGCCATCCACCACGGGTTCAGCGTCAACGAGTCCTACGACTGCGCGAGCGTGCTGTGGGACGTCGACGCGGGCACGTTCACGCGCTTGCCGCTCCCGGCGATCCGCTTCGTGACTATCGAGGTCGGCACCGAGATAGTGTGGCAGTCGTCCGCGTCGAAGCACCGCGTCGACGGAGCCATCGTCCGCCTCAAGGGGGAGATGCACGCCGGCCCCGAGACTGCCGCGCTCATCGCCTCGTGGACAGAGCAGGTACTCGCAGCCGGCGCGCTACTCGTCGCACCTGCCGCCATCACCTATGCACGCCACGAGCACCGCGAGGTGTCCACCATCACAGTCAAGACCGACCCGCGCGACGCGCTCGTCGAGTACATCGAAGTCGTCGGCGGGGACATGACCGAGCGCAAGGACGCGATGCTCGAGGTCCACGCCCGACTGATTGAGGAGGTCAGAGGATGATGCAGGGGAAGATGTTTTTGCTGGTAATGGCTGGTATTTTAGTCGGTCTGGTGCTCGCCTTGATACTTCCTGAAAACGTCGAGGGAATGACGGTGGTGGCCGGCGCGTTCTTAGTTGGCTGCGTTGCCGCTGTACTACTCAAGGAGGTACGCCCGTGACGTGGCTGTACCTGTTCCTCACGCTCTGCGGGCTGGTCATATGCTTCATATTCGCTATCGGTGCGATTCTGTGGATTGATTCCGACCGCGAATATCGAGAAGATTCCACGCTCGTGAAAACGACCGTGCTCGTGGTGTCCAGCGCCGGGTTCGGTAGCCTGCTCGTTCTCACCATCAAACTCATCATGGAGGTGTTCTCGTGAGGACCATCGAACCGACCACTATCCGCGACCTGCTCCGAGGGGCTCGCGTGCTCGGACCCATCGCCATCCCGAACGCCGACACCGGAATCCTGTTCGACAACGGGCTCGTGCTCGACCTGCTCAACCACACCATCCTCACGCTGGACGCCAGCACAGAGGTCGTGGCTCGGGCGCGTATCACGCTCGACCGCCAAGCCGCGCAGTTGAGCACGCTGTCCCCGCTCGAGGCCGTCCCTGAGCCGGAGCCGGAGGCAGACGAGTACGCGCTCGAGGTGCCCGACTTCATCCCGTCCGTGCCGCTGCTCGACGCAGACGCCGACGAGCGGGACGTGGCACGAGGCCGTCGCATCGCGGCCAGCATCGACATAGAGGAAGGGTGGGTCGAATGAGAGGCACTCGCATCGAGATAACGAACTTCGGCAGCATCGCGCATGAAGTCGTCGACCTGTCAGCCATCAACCTCGCCGTCATCGTCGGCCCGAACGGGGCCGGTAAGAGCACGCTGTTCCTCGCGCAGCGCATCGCCGAGTACGGCGCCAAGGTCGACGATCTCGTCAGCCTTATCCGCACCGGTGCGAAGTCGTGGACCATCGACTACCAGTTCGAGGCCAACCGCACCGAGTACCGCGTGGTCCGCGAGCAGGCCAAGTCGCAGACCGCGATGCTCTACCGTATGGCCGAGGAGGGCTGGTCGCCTATCGCCGGCCCGAAGGTGTCCGACGTGGACGCCAAACTCATCGAGGTCATCGGCTGCACCTACACCGAGGCGACCATCGCCCACCACCTGCCGCAGGGAGGGCTCGACGCCTTCTCCAAGCTGGACGCTTCGGAGCGCAAGGCGTGGCTCATGTCGCACCTGCCGATGGGCGAGTGGAAGGCGCTCGAGGACGCTGTCAAGAATCACGTCGCCGACGTCAAGGCGAAGTTGCTCGCCAAGCGCGGCATCCTCGCCGACGCCGCCATCGTAGAGGACACCATGTCCCTGCGCTTCGAGTTGAGCCAGATCGAAACCGGGCTCGCCATGAAGCGTCGTGCGCTCGAGCTCACCGAGCAGCACATCACGTCGGCTCGTGAGACGAACGAGCGCTACCGCGTCGCGGAGCAGGACTACCTCCTCGCTCGCGCCGCCGATGCCACCGCATCGGTCGCCGTGGCAGCAGCGCAGGAGACGCTCTCACGCGCTCAGGCAGCGCTCACGTCGTTGCAGACGGTCATCGGTGCCGACCTGCCGCCCAAGCGCGACGTCGAGGCGCTCGTGACCGAGAAGGCCACGTTGCAGGAGCAGATACGAGGAGCCGAGAAGGCCAAGTCGGCCCTCGCATCGGCAGAGACTTCCGCAAGGGACGCCGCAGCCAAGACCATCAAGACGGGTGACGCGCTCCGTTCCGCCGGAGATGTCGTGCTCGCGTTCGATGCGGTCGAGGACGCCATCTGCCCGACGTGTGGTCAGGGAGTATCCGATAACACCCGAGCAGTCGTCCGTGGCGCGCTGATAGTCGCAGGGGACAAGGCGCTGGCCGACGACAACGAGGCTATAGAGTCGTCCCTTAACGCACGGGAGCGTCTAGAGGACCTGATGTCTAGTTCCCCTACGCTCGACACGGGAGCGGTCACAGCGAGGCTCTCAGCCATCGAGAGGGACATCGCCGACGCCCGCTCCATCGACAGCCAGTACGCGCTCCGCGACCAAGCGGAAGCGCAGCGGCCCGGAGCCGAGGTCGCAGAGAAGAACGCGCAGTCCGCGCTCGCCTCGCTGCAGGACGCCCATGCAGACGCGCGGAAGTTGACCGAGCACTGTGCCGCCATCCGTGACGACATCGAGCGCATCGACGTCACCGAGGCCGAGGAGTCGCGCCGGATGCTCAACGCCGAGGTCGGCAGCGCGCTGGCCGAGATACGCGGCATCGAGACGCGCATCGAAGCGTCCGAGGCGGCAGTCACCAAGTACGAGGCGCTCAAGGCTGAGGTCGCCGCGCTGGAGTCGGAGCAGACGACGCTCGAGCTGCTCGCGAAGGCGTACGGCAAGAACGGGATCCCCGCTCGCATCATCGAGGGAGCGCTCCGCGAGATAGAGGAGCACGCCAACGAGTTCCTGTCCCACTTCACCAACGGACTCGATGTGTCGTTCGTCACGCAGAAGGACAACCGCACGGGCGGCACCATCAAGGAGACGCTCGACATCTACGTCACCTACGCGCTCGGCACGAGGCCCATCAAGCGCTCGAGCGGCGGGGAGAAGGTGCGCGTCAACATCGCGCTCGCGGTCGGCATGGGGAAGTTCCTCGAGGCGCACGGAGGCGGGCACATGGACTCGTTCAGCATCGACGAGATAGACGCGCTCGACGCGGCCGGCGAGGAAGAACTCATCACCAGCCTGCACGTCCTGTCCCGCACCATCTCCAACGTCATGCTCGTCACGCACGCCGACCGTCTCAAGGATGCCATGCCCCAACGACTCACGGTCACGCCCGGAGCGAGCGGCTCGACGATCGAGGTGTCCGCGTGAGGTATCAGTTCCCCCGCGCACGGTTCGTCGACACCGACCCGAAGTTCGACGAGCGCCAGTTCCTCGCGATGAAGCGAGAATGCAACGAGATCAAGCACGCCATCGCCGACAGGGAGATACCCGACCGTATCCTCGAGGAGGTGTTCGACCTGCTCCACACCTGCGAGACGTTCATCCGTCGCAAGGAGGAGGAGGGCGTCGACGTTCGCATCATGCGCGTGTTCGTGGAGCAGAAGAACCGAGAGCGTGGATACTACGAGGGAGAGGAAGTCGCGTGAGCGAGTTCAAGCAGGGAGATCGAATCGTCTACTGGACCGGTGCCATCAAGCGGGGAGAGCCGACCGGGCACGGCCACGTCACCAGCAAGGGCATCGTCACGTTCGACTTGACGCCGTGCTACCGCGTCAAGAAGGACACCGGTGGCGCCGTGTTCATCCCCATCATGCTCATCGAGGCCGAGCCTGAGATGGTCGCCAACATGCGCGAGGCTGCCGACCGCGGGGAGTTCACCGACGAGGAACGCGAGCGCCTCGAGAGCGACCCGCTCCTTGCCGCGCTCTACAATTCCTGCATCGTGCTCGGCGACGAGTTGACCCGCTACCGCGTGCTGTACGGTGTGCTCCCGCCGGCGCCCTACGACGCAGGGGAGTTGGAGCGGAGCGGTATCTACAATCCCGCGGTCTACGTGCCCGACGACGCCGAGGTCGGTGGCTGCGACCAGAAGCGCGAGGAGCGCGAGGCCGACGAGGACCGACGCGCAGACTCCGAGGATGACCCGAGCAGCGACTTCTAGTTGCTCCGAGAGGCCCGCAAGGAATACGGTATCGCACCGGAACAATCTCGGAGATGGAGGGCAGCACATGGGATCAGGCACGGAGGTCAACCCTGCCGTGCTGCGCCGACTGCGAGTGCTCGGCCCCGTCTCGGCAATCGTGTACCTGTTCCTGCTCAGGGAGTCAGGCGTCGAGGCGGGGGAATGGTTCGAGTGCTCGGCGAGGAAGGTCACAGAGGGGCTCGAGTTGTCCGACAAGCCAGTCCGTCGTGCACTCCGCTACCTCGAGGATCTCGACATCATCGAAGTCGACGCAGCACAGAATCAAAGTTCGCTTACGAGAATGAGGATGGTTCCGTTTCTCCCTGTGGATAAGTCTTTGTCTGACCCTGTGGATAACTATTCCGCTCCGGTCAATTCGACCGGGGCGACTCCTAGTTCCTTCCACTTCGATTTGACAGAAGAACAGGTAAAACCGCAGGTGAGCATACCCGCCGTGGTCAATTCGACCGGAGCAGACGATAGCGGCACGTATATCTTAGATACTGGTTTGTTCGCTCTTGGGGGGAGTGCAGAGGGGGGAGACGTCGATTACGAGAAGGTCATCATCGACGAATGGTTCGCCCGCTGGTGGAAGGCATACCCAAGGGCAGAGGCCAAGCAGAGGGCATACGCCGAGTTCCTCAAAGCCGTCACTAGGGTGGAGTTCGCCAAGATACTCGACGGAGCAGAGCGCTATGCCGCCCACTGCCGGGATCAGAAGTTGCCGACCGTCTCGATAGCGCACCCGTCGACGTGGCTGCACCAGAGCCGGTGGACGGACAAGTACGCGGCACCGAAGAAGTCAGACACGTTCGCTGCCGCTCGTGGGGCAGACTACTACTCAGATTGCTAGGGAGGATGAACATGACACGAAGCGCAGAAGCACAGGAGTTGTTCGATGGCTGGAGGGAGGACTTCCTCAATGCGGTCCCGCCGAGGTTCCGCGATCAGACGTTCGACACGTACCAGACGCCGAGCTCCAAGCACAAGGCGATTCTCAGGAGCGTCCTCGACTGGTGCGATAACGTCACGCTGGACGGTCCGGGAATGTTCCTCACAGGTCCTGTAGGCACCGCTAAGACCCACCTTGCCATATCCGCTGCCGCGTACCTCATCGGCGAGCACGGATGGGCCACACGCTATCTGCCGGTGCAGGAGTATCTCGAGAAGCGCCGCGACTCGTTCGGCACCAACGCGAGCTCGGTGTCTCCCCGCCGGCTGGTGGAGTCCTACAAGGTCGTCATCCTCGACGACATCGGCGCCGACCGTCCGACCGACTGGGTACGCGACCAGACGCTCTCGCTCATCGACGCGGCGTACAACGCCCGAGTGCTCCTCATCGTGACCAGCAACCTCGACTACAGCGAACTGACCGACCCGCTCGGAGAACGCGCCGTATCGCGCCTGCTCGAGATCACCGACAAGATCGTCGTGAACACGTCGGACTGGCGGCACCGGACCCACAAGGAGAGGAAGTCGTGACCCGCTTCGCTCCCGGCTCGACCGTCGTGCTCCGCAACGTCTCCGACATCGGCCGCGATGGCCGTCCGCGACAGCACACCGTCGCCAGCATCAACGCGGGGGGCGTCGTCGTCCTCGCGTGCGGAGGCAGGCACCAAGAGGCCGCGCTCGATGCGTCCTACAGCCTGACCCCCTGCCTGCGATGCGAGCAGCGAGCCAGCAGGGACGGTGCCCGATGACCGTCTGCGCGGGATGCGGCAAGGAGGAGGCGATGCCCGGTCGGACGATGGGCGCTCGTTGCCGCTTCCGGCTCGGGCTCACGCTCGACCCGCCCGTCGTCGTGGCGCCCGTCATCGTCCGCTGCAAGTGCGGAGGCGCACTCGGAGGACCGCGGCAGACGATGTGCACGGAGTGCAAGGCGGCGAAGAAGAAGGCTCAGAACGCCGGCTACGAGAAGAAGCGCGTGAGGGACCGATCGATACCCGAGTCCATCGCGTACAACCCGACCGAGGAGGACGCACATGAGTGAGTACAACGATGGACCGCTTCTTATCTTCAAGAGCATCCCTGACTGCTGGCAACGCGAGTACATCGGAAACAAGCCGAACACCGTCCGGCTGATTGACTGGAGCGACAACCGCCTCGCCATCGCAGACGAGCACATGATGATGGGTGAGCCTGCCACGGTCGAAATCATCAACAGCGAGGATGGACGTACCTTCTTCCGCCGAGTCACGGACACCTGCCACGTCGGGACGTTGCTCGGCAAGGAGATGTGGTGCATCTCGTGGCTGCACGAGGACGGCGTAGGCACGTACCGCGACCCTGCTACCGAGGAGGACGAATGACCGCACCGACCGCACACGACGAGGCGACTGTATGGAGCGATTACGCGAGGTGTCTCCGCGACGAGGAGATTGACTGCTCGGAGTGCGCGGCTGGCCCGAAATCCATCGGCTGCAACCGCAAGGTAGCCGACTACGTTGACGCAACCCTAGCCACCATCGCACGCCTCACCGCGCCCATCGCTTACGAAGCGCTGCGCGAGGCTGTGGACGCGCTAGACGAGGTGGAGGCGATGGTGGCTACCGCCAACAACGAGTACGACAAGGCGATAGCCTCATGTGAGGGAGACACCGACAGTTCCCCTAGCGTGTTCGTTGAGGCGCTGTTCGGACTCGACACGCAACTGCTCACCACCATGCGCGAACTCGCTACCGAGCGCGAGGCACGCGGGAGGATGGAGGCCGTGGTGGAGTGGCTTCTTTCTTCCGAGGCCGATGACGTGCGATACGAAATCGTGATGGAGTGGGGCAGAATAACGTATGGTCACGGTGACTGGTTCGCCGACGCTATCGAGCGTGAATCAGTGTTCCATGAGTGGCTTGACCCGCAGATGAGGGAATGCGCCGCCCTCGCCGCGCTCGACGCACAGCGGATCGCGGGTGCGGAGTGAGGACTCTCGGCATCGACGGCTCGCTCACGTCAACCGGATTCGCCCACCCATCCGCGAATGGAGTCGTGACGGGGCGCATCAAACCGTCGTCTAAGGGGGTTGAGAGGCTCGCTGCCATCCGTCACGGACTCTCGGGGGTCATCGGTGCGGCAAAGCCTACACGGGCCTTCCTCGAGGACTACGCGATGGGTGCTCGCGGCAAGACGTACAACATCGGCGAGGGTGGCGGCGTCCTGCGGCTCACCCTCTACGACTTCGGCATCCCCTTCACCGTCGTCTCCCCCACGACGCTCAAGTTATTCTCGACGGGTTACGGCGGACCCGCATCGAGCAAGGACGTGATGATCGCCACCGCCATCCACCACTTCGGCTTTCAGGGCAGCAGCAACGACGAGGCCGACGCGCTCCTGCTCTACTGGTTCGGCGAGACGCTGGCCGGCCGACCGTATCCCGGATGGCCCAACGCGCTCGTGACCGACAACACCGGCAAGCGCAGCCAGCGGGAGCTCCGCGAGGCGCAGGTCAAGTCGCTGCAGGGGCTGAAAGCGCAATGAGACGCGCATGGGAGCTCACGAAGGAGGTGGTGTCGGTGCTCTGCTGGATAGCGCTCATCGCGTGGTCGCTATCGTCAATCGCTCAAGTTCTGGTATTCTTGGTGAGGGCAACGTTCCACTAACCGTAGGAGGACACAGCGCATGAAGATCTCATTCGACGCCGATCTCACGAAGGTCGAGAAGTCGGCAGGCAAGAGGCCGAAAGCCAACATCGACGTGTTCAGCACCGAGCGTGACGGCGTGACGCATTCCGCATCGTCCATCGCCGCGCTGCTCATGGAAATCACCGGACCCGTCCGCATCACCATCGAACCCGCTCAGATGGATCTCGACGACGCCGAGGACGACGAGCCTGCGGTATCCGAGGCGCAGATGACCGTGCCGCTCACGATGGACGCCGGCCGCTTGGTCGACACCCGCACGGGAGAGTCCGTCGACTTGGCGCCCGAGCCCACATTCAAGGCCGTTCTCGACGAGGTCATCGAGCAGGTCAACGATGGCGCGCTCGATGGAGAAGGCGTGACCGTCACCGCCGAACTCGTCCCCTTCGAGCCGACCGCCGAGGAGATAGTCGAGGAGACTGCCGCCGCAGAGGAGGTCGTCGCCGAGACTGCTCCTAGCGGGTTCAGCATGGAGGAGCCCGAGGAGCCTGTCGTCGTCGCTCCCGAGTCCACGTTCCACACGCTCGAGAAGGTTCCCGCTGGCACGTTCCTGCGCCTGTTCGAGAGCGAGGCCAGCGTCATGCTCGAGAAGGCGATGGCCGGCAACATGCAGACCAAGGCCATCGAGGGTATCCGCTACTCGGCGTACAAGAACCCCACCGGCGTCCTCACGCTCGAGGTCAAGGACACCAGCAAGGACGCGCTCGTCGGAGCGCACACGTTCTTCGGCGTGCTCGGCTGCAACTTCACCAGCCGCGTCATCGGCGACACCACCATCTTCGCGGCCGCGTCCCTGCCGGCTACCAAGTAGGCACCATCCGTTGCGCGGAGTGACGGTCGCATAGAAAAGGCCCACGGGTGAAGGTCCGTGGGCCTTTCGCGTACCCGACTCCTAATCGACGTAGATGCTCTGCTCCGTGTCCTCGAGCGGCGGCACGTCGGGAGTGAGGTTCTGGTGGGCGACGATGCCGGACAGCGCCGTGAGTGCCGCAGCGACGCCCGTGATGACGACGGTGATCTGCTCGGCGGTGACGAGCCCGAGCATGAGCAGCAGCGGTACGACGAACGAGGCGACGAGGTAGAGCAGGTCGCGCGTCTTGGCCGAGAGTTTCACGTCTGCACCCTTCTACTTGGTGACAGGAGCGGCCCAGATGGCCGTCCAAGTGTCCTTGCCGACGATACCGTCCACGTCGAGGCGCTTCTCGCGCTGGAACGCGACCACGACGTCGTGCGTCTGCTGGCCGAAGTCCCCGTCGACGGCGATGTTCCATCCACGCGAGCGGAGTTTCTGCTGGAAGTTCCTGACGGCCACCGAGGAATGCAGCCCCATCTTGAGCAGTTTGCCCGCATACGGCGGGTTCTTTGTCGGCGCCGGGCTCGGCGGAATCTTCCTGACGGACGGCATGCCGACCCACGAGTCCGCGTCAGAGCGCATGGAGACGACGATGCTCATGTGGATATGCGACGTGTGCGGGTCGGAGCCGTGGTAGGCGACCGGAGCCTTGCCGCGGTGGTAGAACACGCGCTCGTAGATGACGTAGTGGCAGCGCGGGTCGTCGAGCAGCGCATGGACGAGTTCGAGCATGAACGCCTTAGAGCGCACCACGGGGATGTCGATGGCGTTGCCGCCGATGTGGTCGCTCGTGCCGCCCGCGATGTGCCGAGCGTCGGCCATGATCCCGAGGCTGGCGAGGGGCATCTTGTCCTGATGCGCCGCGTGCAGTTGCTTCTTGAGCGTGACGAGTGCGGGTGCTGGTGATGCCATGTGGACTACTTCCTCCCGATTGACATGGACAGGGCATATGCGACGAGGATGGCCGTGATGATGCGGTCGGCGTGAGCAGCGGCCCACTTGATCGGCGTCATCCTGAGTTCATCCGTGGCGACTTCGACGTTCTTGGCGCTCGTGATCTCGGCGAGTTTGTTCGTGTTGACCGCCGTGCTCTTGGCGTTCTCTATCTGAGCGGTGTCGAGGCGGGCGATGTCGCTCTGCAGCGACGCAACGGATACGATGGCGGGGCAGGTCGCCGCATGGTACTTCACGGCCGTTTCGTCGGCTTCTCGGTGAGCCTTGAACTCCGCGGCCATAACGGCGGTTGCGCTTGCGAGTTCACTTGTGACGCCGAACAACTTGTCGACTTTCTTCGCGACTTCCTGCAATTCGCTCACGCCCGCATCGCCCACTCCTGTCTCGTCAGTCACGCGGTTCCCACTTCCTGCCAGAGAGTCTAGCACTAGCGTTGCTGGTCTTGCAGAACGCGAGCAGCTACGGAGTCGTCGGGATGCCATAGTAGGCATCGAGTCCGGCTGCCTCACGACGGCGCTTGAGTTCGGCCGCCCACGCATCCTTCGCATCGTAAAGGCTCGTCGAAGCCTCTTTCTCGTAGTCGACGGGGTAGGAGCGCAACCCCGTCATCATCGAGGTTCCAGAGTACGGGGCCATCGCCGCCGAACCGAACCCGAGACGCTCCCCCATCGTCGGGTTCGCGAGTCTTACCACCCGAGCCGCTAGGGGGGCAGCACTTTGGAGCGGATAAGTGAGCTTGTTCTTGATGGGAAGCCCACTGGCAGTTGTGCCAGTGACCGTCTCAACGGGCACACGTAGCCACGGGTTCACCATCGGAGCCCACTCGTTCTTGATCGTCTCGATGGTGCGGTCGGCAGTCCGCTGGATGTTCTCTGCGGGGGTGAATCGTGAGTCGATGGAGGGGTAGGGAACCTTATTGAGGTCGTTCATACCGAAGGGCGAGAGGATGTAGATAGGGTCGCCGTTCTCGTCTCTCAGGCTCGTTCGGAGCCCCTGCTGGCGGTCGATGTAGTCAGGCTTGAGTCCGAGATACTCTCCGGCCGGCTTCTCGCTCGTGTTCTCGAACCAGTCGGCAGCATGACTGTATGCCGCGAATCTTCCCGGACGCTTGAACGCCTCGACGAACTGCAGAGGGACGTTGTTCTTCGTCCACGAGATGAACGGGAACACTATCTTTCCCCACGTCGCGACCGTCTTTGTGTTGTCACCGTAGTCGAACAGATACCGCTTGGTGTTGAGTGCGGAGGCAACATCATCGCCGTGAACGCGGAGGTCGTGGATGAAGCCCTGCGCGCGCTGCTGTATCTCGACCATTCCCCCGAGGCTGCGGGCCTTGTCGTAGACGACGAACTCGGGAGAGAGAGGGTTCAGACGCCCCGACTCCATCCCGAACTTGAGCTTGGCTCCCATCGTTCCCTCGGCTGCAAGCTCCTTGGCCGTGAGGTCACGTGAGATTCGGCCTCCGAGGTCGCCACGAATGAAACCCGCGTCGGCGAGTCCATGCGACTCCATCGAATTCCACACGTCGGCGTAGGATCGAGCCTGCCCGTTTCCGTCCTGTATAACTCCGTCAGCCCATCCGAGCTTCTCGCGGAGAGACGGGACCGCACCGCCGATGGTGAACCTCCATGCCTCGAGGTCGGCTGTCGGGCTGAGTGCGGAGGCACCATCCTTGAGGTAGAGCTGCCACTTGCCGCCGATATAGTTGCGCTCGTGGAAGCCTAGGTTCATCGGCGCCGCCCACGTCTTGAAGAACGTGGTGACAGCATTGAGGTTGTTGTAGATGCCCTGCACGTTGCGAGGCATCCCCTTCTCACGTGTCGTGACGAACTGCCCGATGGTGTCGGGAAGCATGAACACGTTGTCCGCACCCTTCGGTACGAACACTTCGCCGGTCCCCGCGGGGATCTCGGCCAGTTTTCCGCTCTCCATCGAGTAGACACGCATCCACTCCGGGACCTGCACCCTCCCGTGGACAGGCACACCGAACTTCTTGACCGCTCCGTTTGCGAAGTCAGCCGCCCCATAGGAGTGAGCCGCTTCGGAAGCGTACTTCGCCATAGCGGTGAAGGCGTCACCCTCCGCCTTGCCCTTGACTGCGTTGTTGTAGTCGGCCCATGTGTCGGACGTCCGGGAGAGCTCGGACAGTAGGCGGGTACTTCCCGACTCGACCTTCTCTGGCGCTCCGTCTGCTACACCGCGGATAACAGACTCTTGCCCTCGCATCTTGCGTAGGTTGTCTCCGACCGTCTTGCCAACCACGGGGATACCGTCGATCGCATCCAGCGTGCTATCGCCGAGATGGAGTGCGAGTGCTCCTCGCATCGTAGATCGGTTGTCGGAGAGAGCGAAGTGCTGGTAGACACCCTTGAGAAGTTCATCGTGCTCGTTGCCCGCTTCGCGCAGTCCGCGGTTGACACCGGACTCGCGAATCTTGGCGTACTGGCCTCTGATGCCGCCCATCGCGTCGGCGATGGCACCGTCAGCGTCGGCCCACGTCTCCTTTGCCATTCGCACGAGAGCCGCCTGCTTCGCGGCCTCTGGCATGACGTCGTAGCCGAGCAATGCTGCGGTCGCGCGTTCTACCCGCTCAGGAGTCACGAGGTTCGAGTGCAGCTCGTCCACTTCGGTTTCGATGCGTGCTGCCACCTGCTCGGGAGACAGTTCGGGAGACTCGGACGCGAGCCTCTTGCGGATAGCGGGTTCGTAGTGGTCGTGAATAGCCGAGCGGTAGGCGTTCTCGCGCAGGTCATCTGCTACCAGCGTCGGATCAGTCCGGATGCTATCACGGAACGCCCGCTCGGTATCGGTCGCTACAGCCAATCCCTGCTCGGCAGCGGAACGTTCTGCCTCCGCGACGTCTGAGACGGTCTGTGCTGCTTGCTCGGGAAGCACGGCCCTCGATGGAGCGATATTCCCCTGAGCTCGCGCGATATGACCCGCCACGTCAGGCATCTCGACAGGCAACGGTGCTCCGGCTACAGGCTTGCCCCAACCGTCCTCTGAGGCGATGGGACGCGAGTACCAATCGGAGTACTCCTCGAGTCGCGCCGCGTGCTGCTTGGCCGATTTGAGATCGTTGGCGTCCAGCGCGGAGTTGACCCGGCCGGAGAGCATCTCGACCACGGCTTCGGGGTTGTTCACGCCGAGCTCGTCCACCCGCGAGGAGTAGTTCATGTCGCGCTCGTAGAGCCCGCGCGCCGAGTTCGGGTTGCTAGTCCCTATCGTCACGTCGTTCTCTCCCGCAACGTGGACGTTAGTGCGCCGAAGCTCGTCGTCGACGCTTGACTGCCACGTCGTGTAGCGCTTCGGTTTGCCGCTCGGAGTGAGCTGGACGGGTGTGCGGGGAGCTTCTTTCGGGACACCCGCCCGCACGGGTGCAGGAGCGACCTCATCGGTCAGTGGGGCGAACTTGGCCGTGAGCTGGTCACGCATCGGTATCTTTTTCGCTGCCGATGCTTCTGCCGCCGTCAGTCTGCCTCTCGCGGAAGTGACCGCGTCCGAGAGCATCTGAGCGGTCATCTGGTCGGCCTCGCCGGAGATGTTGCCCGCCTGCCGCATGATGGCCTCGCGGTCGAGTGAGTCGATCCCCGTGGCCTGCTGGATAGCCTCAGCAGCCGAGAGCGTGGCCTTGTTCGCGGCGACGTTCCCATAGCGACGTGCGATGTCCTCAGCGTAGATGGCCGCCGTCTGCGCGGGGTTCTCGGAGAACCGTTCGGCAGTCGAGGAGAGGGCACGAGGTATCGTCCCGAATTTACTCGACAGTACTCCAGCCATCGTCCTACGTGCTGCCACCTTCGTCGCCACGAGAGACGGAGTTGCTGCTCCCGCTACCGACGATTCCAGCACGTTCTCGGCACTACCCTTCATCCCTGCGATGCGCTTGCCGATGAGCGGGACCTCGAGGCCGAGTCCGGTCGTCTGTCCGAGCCTCTGTGCGCCCCATGCCTTCGCCGACTGTTGGACACGGACGGCGACACGGGAGGATAGGTCGCGCCCGAGCTCGCTGGACATCTGGTGCAGTCCGCTGGTGATTCCGGCCTCTATCTCCGCGGCCTTTGTCAGAAGCTTCTCGGACAGATCAGGGAATCTCGTCGCTTCGTCGCGCAAGTATGCGGGGTCAGCCATCGCCTTGGAGAAGTCATCGAGCAGGTTGAAGCCTCCACCTTTCGCGGTGGACATCTGGGATAGTGCCTTCTCGCCGAGGTCGTCCCACGTCGCGGAGAGCACCCCCTTTGCCGTCCCCTCCGTTACCTCACGACCAGCCTTGACCGCAGCAGATTCAAGCCCCTCCGTAGCGGCCTTCTGCATCACCGACTTTCCAAGCGTCTCAGCCGCGGGCGATGCTCCCCACGTGACGTAGGACTTGGCATCCCCCGCGACGTCGTGAACGAACCCGACCGTGTTAGAAGGGGACATACCCGCTACGAACCCCATCCCCGCCCGGACAGGTGTGCCGAGGAACTTGGCCGTCTTAGTCGGGAGGGAGTCGTCTTTCTTGACGTCAAGCGAGTCGAGGAACTTGTCGACAGAGGGCTTGTCTCGCAGGCTCCCTGTTGACAGGCCGAGTCCGGGAGGAGTCTCGACGCCAGCTTTCTGATAGTCGATGGCCTTCTTGTTGAGTTCGTCGTAGTTAGGAGCCTCGATGCGGCCTGTTCCGTAGAGCGACCTGATCTTCTGCATCGGGTTAAGCTCGACCGTCGCCCTATCCAACCCATTCTTCATGCCTTGTATCACGGGGATGTCTTTGAGGTACGGGGCGCCCATCACATCTCCGGCGGACTCCGCGCTCGCAGCGAGAATGCCGAACGGGCTCATCTTCCCTGCAATTGGGAGGATTGAATCTGCAACGGACAAAGCCTGCCTGATGGGGGCACTCGCGTCGACGTTGATACCGTTGTCTGAGCCGAACCAGAGGCGTTTGTCACGGAGCGCTCCCATGACGTCGCCGCCCTTGCCCTCGTTGGCACGCTGCTTCTGCCAGTCGAGCATCGTCGACGCGAATTCGGTGCCGGTGAAGTTCGTCTTGGCGAGCGCCTGCTGGACGAATGACCCGCCTTTTCCTGTTCTTGCGGCAACGGATCGCTGCACGTCCTTCGGAGCGACGCCCTTCAATGAAGCCGCCTGCGTCGCCTTGACCATATTCCTGAAAGTATCGCCGAACGAAGCCTGTGCGCCACGGGTACGACGAATAGAGTCGAGCTCGGACTGCTCAATAGCGGCTGGGGCAGGCTGGACGATGGGGTCTTTCTTCTTCTTGCTGAGGCGCTCCATGAACGCGAGGAACGAAGGTAGCGGCACGCTAGTACCCTCCCATTCCTCCTGCTGAGGTGCTCTTCGCGGGGACGCCCCCTGATGTCTTTATGCCGTATACAGCGGTGAGATACGCGTCGATGCTCTTGTACTGATCGCGGAGCTGCTGTCCCGCCACGGGGTCGTTGTACTTCGCAATGGCTGAGTTCATCGAGTTCGCCCGCGCGGTCGATTCCGCGTAACTCACATCTCCGCCTTGAGCCGACGCCTTCGCCGCGTCGATGATGCTCTGGTACTTGGCGGTCGTGTCGTACTGGCGCCTGTTCTCGGCGCGATCGGCGTTACCGCTCGCGTAGTTGTAGCCGAGAGTGTTGTCGGCCTGACGCGCCTGCTCGATAATCTGGTTGATGCTGGTCTGATAGTCGCGATTGGAGTTGGTGCGAGCCAGCGCGTCGTTCGCGTTGAACTGGCGGATTCCCTCCGTGTAGTCCATCCGTCCCTGCTGGTAGCCGCGCGTGCCGTCCGTCCTCAGACGGGATTCGGTGTTGTTGAACTCGCGCATGCCCTCGTTGAACCCCTGCTGCTGGCCCTGATAGGATCGGTTGGCCTCGGTCATCGTCTGAGCGAGTTGGTTGTTGAACTGGCGCGCGTTCTCGTCGAGGTTCGAGTAGGCGAGCCTCGCGTCGGTGTTCGCGTTCCATGCCGCGAGCGCTCCCGCCTCCATGTCGGTGCGGTAGCCGCTCTGTATCTGGTCACGCGACAGGAGCGCGGACTGGTTGGCCTGCTCACGCTGCAGTTGGTTGGCGGC
>Ga0209724_1002464_pt1 | contig 15778 bp, 13 predicted proteins | sample grotaG_FD_184143 | JGI IMG/M metagenome (GOLD analysis project Ga0209724, IMG submission 184143) | Glacier valley bacterial and archeal communities from Borup Fiord, Nunavut, Canada, to study Microbial Dark Matter (Phase II) -... | ecosystem: Environmental > Aquatic > Freshwater > Ice > Glacier ...
TTGCCAACTATCTTTGGTACAAATAAAATTGCAGCCCTTTCGGGAACCTCAATGGCTGCTTTTCAATATGCAAAACGCATCCGGTTTAATGTGAAACTACTGATCACGATATCAATCACATCGTTTAATGCTTCCTATTTCGGCGCGAAAATCGTAAGCATTATCAATCCGGCAACACTGAAACCGATCATTCTTATTATCTTAATAGCGATTGCGATCTATACTTTTATCAAAAAAGATCTTGGTAAAGTTGCAACCAAAAAACTTTCATTGGCGCGGCAAATGTTATTCGGAGCAGCAATCGGGTTGATTATTGGATTCTATGATGGTTTTTTTGGTCCCGGAACCGGAAGTTTCTTTGTACTGGCATTTGTGGTTATACTTGGATTTGAATTTGTCCAGGCATCTGCTTATGCGAAGATTGTGAATTGCATGACAAATATCTCGGCGCTGATCGTTTTTATCCGGCAGGGAAACTACATCATTGGGATCGCAATCTTACTTGCAATTTTCAATGTAGCTGGAAGTATTATCGGAAGTAAGATGGCTCTCAAAAGAGGAAATGGTTTTATACGTATCTTTTTCCTGATCATTGTTACGATCATGATTGTCAGGTATGGGTATGACGTTTTTAAAGCCCTATAAATAATGGTTGCAGTAATTATCTTCGGATATAGAAGCGAAAAAGCGGGTGGAAATTTATAACTTCACATAAAAAAATGGAGTTGACAGTTTACTGGACTCAATTTGCGGAGGATAAACTTGAGAATGTTTTTTTTATTATAGCGAAAAAGCAAGTTTAACCCAACTTGCAGTTAATCCGAACGGAATTCTTGTTTTTCAATGATTTGGCAGTTTTCGAGTTCAGATTTGTGTACTTTGTCTTCTTGTTTTACGCCTCATTTTTTGTCAGCCTATTGGCTATTTGTTGCATACCGGATTCAAAGCGTGTACGGAACTGCTCGTTCATCGAACGTAGAGACAAGGCATGCCTTGTCTCTACGCATGTTCAGAACATCAATTATTTGCTTAGATAATCCACAATCCAGTCACCAACGCCTGAAGTGCTCAGTGCTTTTGATTTATCCTCACACAGGTCTTCCGTAACAGCGCCTGCTACAATGGCGGCTTCGACCGCTTTGCGGATCAAGGCACCCTCTTCCATCAACGAGAATGCATATTCGAACATCATTGCTGCGGAGAGAATCGTTGCGCATGGATTGGCTATGTTTTTACCGGCAGCTTGCGGATAGGAACCGTGAATTGGTTCAAATACCGAAGTGTGGGTTCCGATTGAAGCTGATGGCAGAAGGCCCATTGAACCTGTGATTACACTGGCTTCATCAGTCAGAATATCGCCGAACATGTTTTCGGTGACCATCACATCAAACTTCTTGGGCCATTGAATGATCTGCATCGCAGCATTGTCGACAAACATATAATCAACAACCACCTCGGGGAAATGGGGTTCCATCTCTTTGGCAACCTGTCGCCATAACCTTGAAGTTGCTAACACATTGGCTTTATCAACAACGGTAAGCCTTTTACTGCGTTTCATCGCAAACTGGAAAGCGAGTTCAAGGATGCGCTCAACTTCTAAACGGGTATAGACGGATGAATCGAAAGCTGTATTTCCATCCTCGGAGCGACCTTGTGGTTGTCCGAAGTAGATGCCACCAGTTAGTTCACGGATTGCCACAAAATCAACACCTTCAACACGATCTCTTTTTAAAGGAGATTTGTCAAGCAACGATTCAAAGATGGTTACGGGACGGATATTGGCATACAACCCAAGCTTCTTACGCATGGCCAGCAAGCCTTGTTCAGGACGGACTTTGGCTGATGGATCGTTGTCGTAACGTGGATGGCCGATGGCACCAAAAAGGACTGCATCGGAGTTCATACAAAGGTTGTGCGTTTCGTCGGGATAAGGGTTGCCAACCTCATCGATGGCGACAGCACCCACCAGCGCGGTTCTGGTAATCAGTTCGTGGCCGAATTTCTGACAAACTACTTTGGTGACGCGAATCGCCTGTTCCATAATTTCAGGGCCGATTCCGTCTCCGGCCAATACTGCAATGTTAAGCTTCATTTATTTGATGTGAATTTATAAGATTTGTGAATTAACAGCTGTATAAATCTGTTTGATGTTTCATTTTGCGGCGCATACAGAAGTAATGCTTATTTTGACTTTTCCAGATGCGCCTTGGTAATCTTTGCATTTATTACCCCGGGTTGTGTCGTTCCTCCTTACCCGGGGTTATTGATATTAAACCCTTTCAGGGTTTAGAACATCTGATTGTCGTTTTCAACAATGTTAAGCATTTTCATTGTTGCTTTGATAGCAGCGGTAGTCTGGTCAGGATCGAGGCCACGGGTTTTAAATTCACGTCCCATTTTCCAGGTGATCAGGGTTTCAACAAGGGCATCCGTTTTTCCACCGGGAGGAATTGTAACGATGTAATCGATCAGTAATGGAAATGACTTGTTCTGTTTATGATATATTTTTCGGAGGGCATTCATAAATGCGTCGTACTGACCATCACCTGAAGAGGCTTCCTCGAAAAGCTCACCATCCACTTCTATTGCAACCGTTGCCATTGGCCTAAGTCCCAGCGCATGAGAGATTGCATAATTCCGCAGCCTGATTTTCTCGATAACGGTTTCACTCTTTAAAACATCGGAAAGGATATAAGGAAGGTCATCGGAAGTAACCGATTCTTTCTTATCTGCCAATTCGATTACCTTGTCAGTAACCCTTTTCAAATCTTCGGGATCGAGGCGTATTCCAATATCCTCCAGGTTTTTAGCAATGTTCGCTTTCCCGGAGGTTTTACCCAATGCATATTTCCGTATTCTGCCAAACCTTTCAGGAAGTAAGTCATTGAAATAGAGTTGATCTTTATTATCTCCATCAGCATGAATTCCGCTGCATTGCGTAAAGACGTTTTCGCCAATAATTGGTTTATTACCCGCAACGCGAACCCCCGAGAAATTTTCGACAAGCCGGCTGGCCAGACTTAATTTCCGTTCATTCACCGAATTCGGAACCTTTAGCTGGTCGTTTAACAATGCAATCACACTCGAAAGCGGCGCATTACCTGCCCGTTCGCCTAATCCATTTACTGTCGTATGAACAGTTGTTATTCCTGCCCGAATAGCGGCATCGACATTGGCGATCGCAAGGTCGTAATCGTTATGGGCATGGAAATCGAACCGAAGATCGGGGAATTTGTGAATAATCGATGAACAGAAGTTGAACGTTTCGGTCGGATTTAATATTCCCAACGTATCGGGTAACATTACGCGTCCTATTTTTTCGAATTTGAGACCTTCGAGCATAAAATCAACATATTCAGGAGAATTCCGCATTCCATTAGACCAGTCTTCAAGATAAATGTTTACCCTGATTCCCATCGACTCGGCCAGTTGAAGCGAGCTTTTAATGTTGGCAAGGTGTTCCTCCGGTGTTTTCTTTAACTGCTGGGTGACATGCCGGAGGGATCCCTTGGCTAACAGATTTATTACTTTTCCACCGACACGCGAAATCCATTCGAGCGATATTTTCCCATCCACAAAACCAAGTATCTCAACCCGTTCGAGATACCCTGCCTGTTTCGCCCAATCGAGCACTTTTTTGGCTCCCCTTAACTCTCCATCTGAAACGCGTGCTGAGGCCACTTCAATAAAATCGATCCGAAGTTCATCGAGAAGAATCTTTGCAATGTTCAGCTTTTCCAGTTCCGAAAAGGAGACGCCTGAGGTCTGTTCGCCATCTCTCAGGGTCGTATCCATTATATAAACCATATGCTCTTTATTTGTGTTCACGATTGAACCTGTATATAATTAAGCCTGTTCAAACGCGCTGATCTCCTTTTTTAGACTCAACAGGAAGTCAATATCGTCGTAGCCATTCAGAAGGCACTCTTTTTTATAAGGATTAATATCGAAATTAACACTTATTCCTGCTTTCAGAATAGTGATTGTTTGACGCTCAAGATCAACCTCAAATTTGGCAGACGGATCGAGTTCAACAATCTGGAAAATTTCGTCAAGGAAGGCTTCGGGAACCTGAACCGGCAACAAGCCATTGTTTAAAACATTGCTTTTAAATATATCGGCAAAGAAACTCGAAACGACAACCCTGAATCCCGCATCGTACACGGCCCATGCAGCATGTTCACGACTTGATCCGCTGCCAAAATTCTTTCCGGCAACTAATATCTGACCCGAATAGCGGGGATTGTTCAACACAAAATCAGGATTTGGCGTGCCATCCTTTTTGTAACGCCAGTCCCTGAAAAGGTTATCTCCAAATCCTTTGCGTTCCACGGCTTTGAGGAATCGCGCTGGGATAATCTGGTCGGTGTCCACATTCTCGATGGGAAGCGGAACAACTGTACTGACCAGTTTCTGGAATTTTTCTATAGACATTTCTTATTAATTACGAATTATGATTTATGATTCCTGATTTACGAATGATAGATGACGAATGACGAATTGTAATTGGCTAACGCAGGGCTTCAATTCATAATTCGTAATTTAAAATTCATAATTTGTTACATCTCTCTCGGGTCGGAAACGACACCCGAAATCGCAGCTGCAGCAGCCATTAAAGGACTTGCAAGCATTGTGCGGGCACCGGGTCCCTGACGACCTTCGAAGTTGCGGTTCGAAGTCGAGACGGAATATTTCCCTGCCGGGATTTTGTCATCATTCATTGCCAGACAAGCCGAACAACCAGGCTGACGCAATGCAAAACCGGCAGCCTCGAAGATTTCGACCAATCCTTCTTCCCTGATTTGCTGCTCCACCTTTTTAGAACCGGGAACAATCCAGGCAATCACTGAAGCGGCTTTCTTTTTCCCTTTTACAAAGTTGGCAAAGAGCCTGAAATCTTCGATACGTCCATTTGTACAGCTACCGATAAAGACATAATCGACTTTTTTACCCTTGATTTTCTCTCCGGGTTTGAAGCCCATATATTCCAATGATTTATCAAAGGTCGTACGATCGGAACCTGTGAGATTTTCACCTGTCGGGATATTTCCGCTGACACCGATTCCCATTCCGGGATTGGTACCGTAGGTGATCATCGGTTCAATATCTGAAGCATCATATTTGTATTCTGTATCAAAAACGGCATTATCGTCAGATTTTAATTGTTTCCAAAGTGCCAGTTTTTTGTTCCAATCTTCACCTTTAGGTGCAAATTCACGTCCTTTGATGTATTCGAAAGTTGCTTCGTCCGGTGCAATCATTCCACCACGCGCGCCGCATTCGATACTCATATTACAAAGTGTCATACGACCTTCCATTGATAGGCTCCGAATCGCAGAACCTGCAAACTCGATAAAGTGACCTGTACCACCCGAGGTGGATATTTTCGAAATCACGTAAAGCGCAATATCTTTTGCGGTGACATCTTTTTGAAGTTTTCCTTCAACGCTGATACGCATCTTTTTAGGTTTTGGCTGAAGGATGCACTGACTTGCAAAAACCATCTCAACCTCACTGGTACCGATTCCGAAAGCGATGCTTCCGAATGCGCCGTGCGTTGAGGTATGGCTGTCGCCACAAACAATGGTCATTCCAGGTTGCGTAATCCCCAACTCCGGCCCAATGATATGAACGATTCCATGATACTGATGATCGAGACCGTAAAGTTTAATTCCGTTTTTGGCACAGTTGTCTTTAAGTGCCTGTACCTGAATTCTCGAAAGTTCTTCTTTAATAGGAAGATGCTGATCGATGGTAGGAACATTATGGTCTGGAGTTGCAATTGTATTTTGCGGACTGTATACTTTCATTCCCCGTTTTTCCAAACCTAAAAAGGCAACCGGACTTGTGACCTCATGAATAAAGTGTCTGTCGATATACAAAACATCGGGGCCGTCTTTTACCTGTTTGACCACATGGGCATCCCAGATTTTATCAAAAAGTGTTTTTGGTTCCAAAATCATATTTTTTTTATTACTGAATTATTACAATTCAAAATTGGCAATTGTTCATTTAGCAGCAGCTATTTCTGCGTTTCCGATTTTATTGATCGCATCAATAAATGCTTCGACAGAGGCTGTAATGATATCGGTATTTGCACCAAATCCATTGTAGATGTTATCGTCGTACTCTACCTGCATGTGAACTTTACCAATATCGTCGCTTCCTTTATTAATCGCCTGGATCAGAAACTCCTGTAACGTAACTTTCCGGTGAATAATGCATTTCACCGCTTTGATGGCTGCATCAACCGGCCCATTTCCAGACTCTGTCGCTGTGAATTTTTCACCAGCAATATCAAGCCTGATTGTTGCCATCGGAACCATGTTCTTCCCGGTGACCACCTGCAGAAAATCGAGTTTGATCCGGTGATTACTTTTTACCTTTTCGCCAACAAGCATCAAAAGATCGTCTTCTTTGATATCTTTTTTCCTGTCAGCCAATAGTAAGAACTCTTCGTAAATTTCGTCGAGTTTATCCTTTTCAAGCGTAATACCAAGCAAATCAAGGCGATGTTTCAATGCTGCACGCCCGCTTCTGGCGGTCAGAACAATAGAGGATTCGCTAATACCAACTTCAACCGGATCGATGATTTCGTAGTTTTCACGATTTTTCAAAACGCCATCCTGGTGAATACCGCTCGAATGTGAGAAAGCATTGCGACCAACGATCGCCTTGTTGGGTTGAACAGGCATATTCATCAAGCTGGAAATCAGGCGACTTGTCTTGTAAATGTTTTTCGAGTTGACATTGGTGTAAAGATTCAATTCTTTATGCGAGCGCAAGATCATCACCACTTCTTCAAGTGCCGTATTACCTGCCCGTTCGCCAATTCCGTTAATCGTCACTTCAACCTGACGCGCTCCATTCATCACACCGGCAATTGAGTTAGCGGTCGCCATCCCCAAATCGTTGTGACAATGTGTTGAAATAATTGCTTTATGGATATTCGGAACGTTGTCAATCAGAAATTTGATCTTCTCTCCAAATTCACTGGGTAAACAATATCCTGTTGTATCCGGAATATTTACGACAGTCGCACCAGCTTTGATGACCGCTTCGATGACCCTTGCCAGGTAGACATTGTCGGAACGACCTGCATCTTCGGCATAAAACTCAACATCCTCGACATATTTTTTGGCATATTTGACAGCCGCAACAGCTCTTGCAAGAATTTCCTCGGGATTGGAATTGAGCTTATACTGAATATGATAGGGCGAAGTACCGATTCCTGTATGAATTCGGCCATGTTTTGCATATTTCAGCGATTCGGCAGCAACATCAATGTCTTTTTCAACTGCACGGGTAAGGGCGCAGATAGTTGGCCAGGTCACCGCTTTCGAAATTTCGACAACGGACTTAAAGTCGCCGGGACTTGAGATGGGAAAGCCGGCTTCGATCACATCAACCCCCAGTTGTTCAAGCACCTTTGCAACTTCGACTTTCTCGATTGTATTCAGCTGGCAACCAGGAACCTGCTCACCATCACGCAGGGTTGTATCAAAAATATATACGCGATTATCCATAACTATTGTTTTTATTAAAATTTTCCGGGTGACTGTTTTATTTTCTTCGCTTCCAATTTTTCCAACAGTGCATCACGCTCATTTAAAAATTCAGACAATCGCTCGATTGGTGAACGCGTAATAGCCACTCTTCCTGAACGTATAAACTGTAAAACACCGAAAGAGTTCAATCCTTCGAAAAGTTCCTGTGTCTCCTCTTTATGACCGGTTTTCTCGATCACCGTATATTCGTGCGTGATTTCCAGAATGCGGGCATTGTGCTGCCTGATCAGTTTTTCGATCTGGTCGCTCTCCATCAAGGCGGTAGTTGGAACTTTATAGAGGGCAATTTCCTGGAAAATCATCTCCTCGTTGGTGTAGTAGAAGGCTTTCAATACCTCTATCTGCTTGTCAATCTGTTTGACAATATTCACCACTTTTTCTTTCTCCTCGTTAACAACAATTGTAAATTTGCTGATTCCTTGCAATGCAGATTCCGAGACTGTTAGACTTTCGATATTTACTTTGCGACGCGTGAAGATAATGGTGATCCGGTTCAGCAAACCAATGTGGTTTTCGCTGTAAGCTGTTATGATGTATTCTTGCTTCATCTTGTTGATTTTAATTTTCTTCTGATTTGAAAATTTATTTCAGTTCGTCTGCACTAAGAATGATTTGTGAAACCGATTTTCCTGCAGGAACCATTGGAAAGATATTATCCTCTTTTTCAATCATCACTTCAAGCAGATAAGGGCCATCGTGATCGATCATCTTCTTCATTTCACTTTCAAGATTTTGCCGGTCGTGCACTGCATTGCCCGGAATCCCATAGGCATCAGCCACTTTCACGAAATCAGGACTTAAAATTTCGGTGAAGGAGTAACGTTTTTCGAAGAAAAGTTCCTGCCATTGTCTGACCATTCCAAGGAAATGGTTATTAAGAATCACAATTTTAACAGCCAGTTTTTCCTGGGCAATAGTCCCTAACTCTTGAATCGTCATTTGCATTCCACCGTCGCCTGTAAAGACCACCACTTCGCGATCGGGTGCACCAAATTTGGCACCCATTGCGGCGGGTAAACCATAGCCCATTGTTCCCAACCCACCTGAAGTGACCCAGCTGCGTGGTTCGATAAATTTCGAATAGCGGGCAGCAGCCATCTGGTTCTGACCCACATCTGTTATTACAATGGCTTTATTTTCTGTGAGATCCGAAACCATCCGAACCACTTCCGCCATTGTAAGCCCTGGTTTCTTCGGAGAAAGGTCATTTATAATAACCTTTTCTTTTTCAATTTCCTCTGCTGCATGAAATTCAGCGACCCATTCCGGGTGCTGCATGTCATTCACTAATCGTGAAAGCAATCTCAGCGTATGCCTTGCGTCTCCAATCAATGCAACATCAGTTTTGACATTTTTATCAATTTCTGCCGGATCAATTTCAATGTGAATGATTTTGGCTTGCTTCGCATAGGTTGATATACTGCCCGTGACGCGGTCGTCAAAACGCATTCCAACAGCAATTAAGACATCACATTCGTTGGTTTTGATATTAGGTCCATAATTGCCGTGCATTCCGAGCATACCCATATTTAATGGATGGTCAGTAGGTATGGCAGATAGACCCAATAAAGTTCCGGCTGCCGGAATTCCTGTTTTCTCGATAAAGTGAATTAGTTCCTTCTCCCCATTTGACAACATAACGCCCTGGCCGTAAAGCAAAAAAGGTTTTTTCGCATTGTTAATTAAGTCCGCAGCTTTCTTTATCAGCAATTTGTCAGCAGGATATTCGGGAACGTATGAACGGATTTTGCTGCACTTTGCATATGAATATTTCAATTTTGAAAACTGAGCATCCTTTGTAATATCCAGAACTACCGGACCTGGACGGCCACTTAGTGCAATATAAAAGGCTCTTGAAATGGCTTCAGGAATCTCTTCGGCACAGGTTATCTGGTAATTCCACTTGGTGACGGGCATTGTGATACCGATTACATCCGATTCCTGAAATGCATCTGTACCAAGCAAACCTGAAACAACCTGGCCAGTAATACAAACGAGTGGCGTCGAATCGATGAGGGCATCAGCAATCCCGGTGATCAGATTCGTGGCACCTGGTCCGGAGGTAGCAATGCATACACCTACTTTACCGGAAACACGTGCATATCCCTGCGCTGCGTGTACCGCTCCTTGTTCATGACGCGTAAGTACATGTTTGAGAATATGGCGGTAATCGTACAGTGCATCGTAAACTGGCATGATTGCACCGCCTGGATATCCAAAGATTGTATCAACATCTTCGGCAATCAAAGATCGGATAACCGCTTCGGAACCCGTAATTTCGATCGGATCCTGATCGAGAATATTGTCGTTTGTTATAGATGTCATAACTAATTGATTTTTAATTATTCAATAATTCTTACTGCTCCCTTGTCTGCCGAAGCTACAAGGCTTGCATATGCTTTTAACGCTTTACTGATGATTCTGGTTCTATTTTCGGGTTGATAAGCCATCTTCCCGCGTGCCTCCTGAGCTTTTTTTCGTGTTTCCAATTCTTCGACTGTGACAATCAACTCGATCCGACGACGGGGAATATCAATTTCAATTCGGTCACCATCTTTCACAAGTGCAATTGCTCCTCCGGCAGCAGCTTCGGGAGATACGTGGCCAATTGAGAGGCCAGATGTTCCACCCGAAAAACGTCCGTCGGTAAGCAGGGCACAAACTTTATCAAGCTTAGATGCTTTAAGATAAGAAGTCGGGTATAACATTTCCTGCATTCCAGGACCACCTTTCGGACCTTCATATCGGATAATCACCACCTCACCGGCAGCTACTTCACGTTTCAAAATACCTTCACATGCATCATCCTGAGATTCAAAAACACGGGCAGTGCCATTAAACTGGAAAACTGATGGATCGACACCAGCCGTTTTTACAATACATCCATCAATGGCAATATTCCCGTAAAGAATTGCCAGACCGCCTTCTTTGGTATAAGCATGTTCTATATTGCGGATACAACCTTTCTGCCGGTCCGTATCTAATTCTGCATAGTATTTATCCTGTGATCCCAATGTCAGGTTGCGGCCAATATTTCCGGGAGCGGAAGTATAAAGTTTCCGGGTTTCAGCGTCAGAGGATGTTCTCTGAATGTCCCATTTATTAATCGCAGCAGCCAATGTCCCTTCGCTGACACGTGAAACGGAAGTATTCAGCAACCTGCCTTTTTCAAGTTCCCCCAAAATTCCCATGATGCCACCAGCGCGGTTAACGTCCTGAATATGATAATGTGAATTTGGTGAAACCTTGCAAATACAGGGGACTTTTCGCGAAAGGGCATCGATGTCCTGCATCGTAAAATCGACTTCTGCCTCGTGTGCTACAGCCAATAAATGCAGAACGGTATTTGTCGATCCGCCCATTGCGATATCGAGTGTCATGGCATTCATAAAAGCTTCACGTGAGGCAATACTTCGTGGCAAAACCTTTTCATTCCCATTTTGGTAGTAATCCAGGGTGATTTCAACCAGCCGTTTAGCGGCTTTTTCGAATAGTTTCTTACGGTTTAAATGGGTTGCAACGACTGTGCCGTTTCCGGGAAGTGATAGTCCCAGAGCCTCAGTCAAACAGTTCATCGAATTGGCGGTAAACATTCCTGAACAGGAACCGCAGGTAGGACAGGCCTTTTGCTCAACTTCTGCAAGCAGGTTTTCGTCAACCGAAGGATCTGCAGCCATCACCATCGCATCGACAAGGTCATATTTTTTATTGGCAACCACACCCGCTTCCATCGGACCACCTGAAACAAAGATGCATGGAATATTCAGTCTCATGGCAGCCATCAACATCCCAGGGGTGATCTTGTCGCAATTCGAGATGCAGATCATTGCATCAGCCTTGTGTGCATTAATCATGTATTCAACGCTATCGGCAATGAGGTCGCGTGAAGGGAGCGAATATAACATGCCGTCGTGTCCCATAGCAATTCCGTCATCAATAGCGATTGTATTAAATTCGGCCGCAAAACAGCCCTGATCTTCAATCAATTTTTTGACCATTTGCCCAATCTCATGAAGGTGAGCATGTCCTGGAACAAATTGGGTAAAAGAGTTGACTACTGCAATTAAAGGTTTGCCAAACTGCTCTTCCTTCATTCCATTGGCTCTCCATAAGCTGCGTGCACCTGCCATTCGGCGGCCCATTGTTGTTGTATTGCTCCTTAGTTCGTTTTTCATTATGGCAAAGTTTTGTTTAAAAAAAAGCCCTTCTCATTTCGAGAAAGGCTTTTATATGTTTTATCATACAATATACAACCCTCCTCACCCGTTATCGACGAGAATAAGAATGACTACGAGTAGGAGGCTATGTAAAACTAAATTCTTCATATATTTCTAAAATACAAATCTAACAAAATAACAATCGAACTTTTATTTTTGTTCAGCCAAATTCATCCGGCTATCGCTTTTAATAAACTTCGGGTCAAAACTACGAATAAAACTTTCATCTCAAAACAAATTCGTAAGCAATTTACAATTATTTAATGCAATTCGATATTTAATATGCCTTTTTGCTAATGCTTAAGAATTTTATAACACCACTTCGAGGGTTTTCAACCACTCGAAGGGTAGGTGATTTCCCAAAATAATTTTATAATGATGTGGGAAAATCGTATCTTTAATTTTCAAAAAAATCTTAAGGATGAGCAATATTAAACTGTTTGAAAGCAAGCAAATACGGTCAGTATGGAACGAGGAAAATCAGAAATGGTATTTTTCTGTTCAGGATGTAATTGAAGTATTAACTGATAGTGCAGATGTTAAGCAATATATAAAAAAGTTATTGAGCAGAGATGGAGTTCTTAAAAGCAACTGGGGTACAATTTGTACCCTGATTGAAATGAAAGCTGCCGATGGAAAAAGAAGGAAAGTGCAAGCCTCAGATGCTAAAGGTCTTTTACGCATTATTCAATCAATCCCATCTCCAAGGGCAGAACCTTTTAAGCAATGGCTTGCTCAGGTTGGTTCAGACAGGATTGATGAGATAGAAAACCCGGAATTAGCAACTCAACGGACTCGCGAACTATACAAACTAAAAGGTTACCCCGACGATTGGATTGAAAAGCGCATGCGTAGTATTGCCATTCGTGAAGAATTAACTGAAGAATGGAAAAACAGGGGTGTAAAAGAACAAATTGAATATTCAAAATAAAGTTGTCGCCAAACAAGGTGGAAAAATTGCTGGTGATGCCCGAAAAGCGCTGGAATTAAAAACTGGTGAAAAAGTAGTTTCAAAGGAGAATTATTTACCGGAAGCAAAGAAAAATAAAGAGTTAAATTAAGAGGAAAGGAATAGAAAGAAAATGATGTTATGCACTTTTGAATCCAATGAATCACAATCGTAACCGACTCTTATATTTGTTAATGGCATCTGCCGTTATCAGTTTAGGTCTTTTATCCAGAAAAATGACCGACCATCTTCCAGATCTAATAAATTTGGTTTTGGGTGATGCACTTTGGGCATTAATTATTTACCTACTTTTTGGAATGGTTTTCAGAAACTGGTCAGTTAAGAAGGTTGCAATATTCGGCCTGGTATTCTGTTATATGATAGAATTTAGTCAGATCTATCATGCTGAATGGATTGATAGTGTCAGGAGTACAACATTAGGTGGATTGATTTTAGGATTTGGTTTTTTATGGAGTGATCTCGTTGCCTATTCAATTGGAATTGGTTTTGGAATTATAGTTGATTACTGTGTTGCAAACCAAATGATGAAACGAAAGCACTAATTCAGAAGTAAATGTATTTATAAACCGCTTCAAGGGTTTATAACCACTTGAAGGATTGGTGATTCCAAAAAAGGATATATTTAATTCAGGAAATCATAGATTGAACAGTTTCGAAAGCTGGAAGTGCCGTTTTTGAAATTTTGAGTTTTACAGTTACATTTGTATTTAAAACTGAAAAAGTATGTTGACTAAAATCAATGTTATTAAAACAATATCGACGTTTCCTGATAATTTTACGTTAGATGAATTGATTGACAAACTGATTTTCATGGATAAAGTTGAACGAGGTCTTGAACAATCTCTTGCAAACAATGTGTTATCGGAAGAAGAAGCCAAAAAAAGGCTTTCGAAATGGTTAAAGTAGTCTGGACCGAACCAGCCCTCCGGGATCTTGATGATATTGGAGAGTATATTGCTAAGGATTCCGAACGATATGCACGGGAAGTTGTACGTTCTCTTTTCGAGATAACTTTACTTATTAAATATCAACCTAAATCTGGCAGATTGGTTCCTGAATTTAAAAGGAATGATTTAAGAGAACTAATCAATGGGAACTATAGAATTGTATATCGGGTTGTTGACATTTATAGAATCGATATTTTAACAGTTCACCATTCTGCAAGACAGCTAAAACTACATAGAATTTCCAGAAGAAAAAAATAGAGTAATTCAGTTTTTACAATCAAAAATTAATTGCACTCTTTACTTTTTACAGCCGCTTCAAGGGTTTTCAACCACTTGAAGGGCAGGGATTTCCTAATTGGAATAAATTCCATTCAAAAAATCTTCAATTGAATGTCCGACCAAAGCCTGTGTTCCATCAAAATTATTCGTGATAATTGCAAATATCACTTTTTTACCTTTCTGATTGGTGAAAATTCCCGCCATACTTCTAACCCTTGTCATTGAGCCGGTTTTCGCCCGAAGATTATTTTCGAGTTTTGACCCTTTAAATGCCGATTGTAGTGTTCCGCTTTGTCCCGCGACTGGGAGCGAAGTGAAAAATACATCGCGATTTGCACTAAGGTGCATATAACGAAGGATTTCGGCCAATGTGCGCGGGCAAATTCCATTCGAACGCGAGAGACCGCTTCCGTCTGTCGGGTAGTACCCATTCAGAAAAATGCCTTTTTCAATCCAAAATTCATGAATTGCTTCAATACTTTTATCCAATGATGAAGACCCTTTTCGGGCACGTCCAATTTCGCGCAACAAATGTTCGGCAAACAGATTGATACTCTCCTTATTAAGCGGGACGATCAGATCGCGAAGCAGCGGTGAACTTTTATCGGCAATAAGGGTAAAAGCTTCATACGTCGGCGAGCTGACAAATACAATTTTGCCTGAAATCTCTATTTTGCTATATTTCAAAATTTTAATGAATTCATTTGCTGCATTTCTGGCAGGATCGGGCATTGAAGCTTTCACAACAAAATCGGAACGACCGCTTGGTATTGATCCTTCAACGAGTTGCGAAAAAGAACCTGGAGCACCGTAAATAAATGCCAGATCACGGTTTACTACGGAAGAAACAACCTTGTTCGTGAGGTTTAGACTGTCGATCTGCGGATCCGTTCTATTGATAGCTACAGGTTTGCCCGACTCAGAAGGGGAGGAAAAATGGATTTTGTAGTAGTTATCGGAATACGTTAATGCAGAAACGCCTGCGCCGTAGTAGTTCCCAATATCTTCCCATAACCAGCCACCGGGAATGGATGATCCACTCATTTGAGACAAATCGATGATGAAATCGCCCTGAATATTTTTTACGCCGGCTTTTGAAAGTGCTGTAGCCCAAGCTTCGAAGGTTCCTCTGTAATGTTCGGGAAAATATTCGGAGTAGAATGCAGGGTCGCAACCACCTTTGAGTATGAGATTTCCAGTAAGTAAACCAGTCTCGGCGTTTACTAAGCCTGAAAACCCTAATTGTGTATGGAATGCAAAATTGGCTCCCAAAATTTCTAATGCCGCGGCGGTGGTAACAATTTTCATTACCGAGGCAGGAACCAGGCTTACCTGAGGCGTTTTGTATAAAACGTTGCCATTCCCCGCATCTATAACATAGTCCGAATAACCGGCATTTCGAAGTGCTTCACTTTTAAGTCCCAACCCTGGTTGAGCAAAAATTGCAGGGAATAAGAAGCACCCCAATATCGTTAATAATAAATGTTTCATCCCATTTTTATTGCATTTCTGAACGCATTTATTTTGTCTCATACTTTCTAAGTCGTCTCTTCTCTTTCCATTAAAAGCAATATCCCAAAGAGAAAAATGCTGTTACTTTATTGTTTATATTTGAACTACTTAGACTAAATTCAACCGGTCCGACCATACTGTCATAAGCGAAAGAGAAACCTCCACCTACCATAAAATTTCCTTCGATAAATGGAGAGTCGCTGTTGCCATACATTCCAAAATTGGGATTTGCCGTCAAATAGAACTTCTGCCATAATCGCAAACGAAGGTCTAAACGCACCAATG
>Ga0209724_1002470_pt1 | contig 15752 bp, 9 predicted proteins | sample grotaG_FD_184143 | JGI IMG/M metagenome (GOLD analysis project Ga0209724, IMG submission 184143) | Glacier valley bacterial and archeal communities from Borup Fiord, Nunavut, Canada, to study Microbial Dark Matter (Phase II) -... | ecosystem: Environmental > Aquatic > Freshwater > Ice > Glacier ...
CGTCATCATTGCTAAATGCTCGATTAAACTTTATTGAGTTCACGCCAGTAAATTTATTTGTCCTACCCATGCGCCAAAGGTAGTAACTTATTTAAAACAAGTGCGACCTAAACGCTTATACCTAAAAAATAATTTCCGAAGCCGTTGGAGTAGGTATTGGATTAAAATATTCAGTTGAATTATTAAAGACAAATCCCAATAAATTAAAAAAAATTGGGGCTCCAAAAAACGGAAAATATCTAGATTATTCAACAATCGTAGATGAAAAAGAATACGAAATTGAAACTAAAGGAACTGTAAGCAAATATTATACAACATTTAAAAATGACATCTTAAATAAGAAGCAAGACAGTTCACTCAAGATTGTTTATCAAAGATTCGGAACGATCTCAATGTATAACAATGAAGGAATATTATCAAACTCAAAATGTGTGATTGTGGACGATCCACCAATCAATAATTTAGTTGAAAATGATGATACTTTCGAGACTCAATTGTTTAGTTATGCGATATTGTTAAGCTATATTCTTGACTCCAAATATTACAATAAATATATCAATCCTTTAAAGGGTAAAAAGAAAGGAAAAATACGAATCAATGAAAAGAAGTTTTTTGCCAAATATACTTTTAATGGTAAAGATTACTATGGTGAGTGTTTTGATTATAGATTAATAAGTGAAAATTTTGAAACGTCAAGTATTATTGATACTGAATTAGCTAAACTATTTGAGACAGTTACAAAAGAAAAAGGAAAAACAAAATTCTTCATTGGATTAGATGAAACAGTTATTAAGGCAATAAATAAAAAAAATATTGAATTTCTTAAAATCTATAACTCAGAAAATGTATTTATAGATAATGATAAGCATATGCAATTTTTAGACCAGGATGGTATCCTAATTGTTAAATCGATAGATGGTGCTGATAAACAACTAGAAAGCATATTTACAGAGGAAGAAGTAAAAAGACGTCTTGGCTTTTTCTTCAGCTATATAAAAAGAGAAGCCCATCAATGTAAAGCACCCTGTAGAAGTCGAGAGATAAAAGGGAAACCATGTGAAATAATGACCTATAGATCGAATTGTCATTTTCATAGATAAAAACACTTTCGCATATAATTAAAAATTAATATGGTTGGAACGTCTTTATTGAAGTCTCGTTTGCAGCATATCCCCAGTTTAGAATCTCTATTTTTTTGTGAATTTTATTACGTTTTGTGTTTTAAGTTCGTGAATTATAAGCTTGTCATATTTGAAATGAATATACAAAATACAATCATAGGATGTAGTTTGTGTACGCAGAGGTTCCCCTTATTTACGAGGACCGTTTTTTTGATTTTATCTGATAATCTGAAATTGGAATAGTTTGTTAGGATGCTTGCAAAAAAACAGGAAAAATAAAATACAATTAACAATAAAGACTTTTCTAATTTGTTTTCTTATCTTGCAAAACTAAGGGATGGGTTCAACCTCAATACTTTTTGGGAACCGAAACTAAGGCTAAACTACTGAAATTAAAGACATAAACCAATGGCTTTTAACGAAAACACACGGGTTAAGATACCGGCTATTTTGCATTTGTGTAAATTGGGATATAAGTATATTTCACTATCCAAGGCAAAAAGGGATGAAAGTACCAATATATTTACTGACCTGTTTACGGAAAGCCTGATTCGGATCAATAAAGATTTTGAGGCGACTGATGTCAAAAGAGCCTTTGAAAATGTGGTGTTGGCATTGGATAATGAAGATTTGGGGCAGGCTTTTTATGAAATGCTGACTGCCACTTCCGGAGTTAAACTGATTGATTTAACTAGCCCTGAGAACTTCGCGAAGAACAATTCCTTCCATGTAGTTACAGAATTGACCTATAAAAATGGAGATGATGAATTCCGACCCGACCTTACGCTACTTATCAACGGAATGCCTCTTGCATTTATTGAAGTAAAGAAGCCTAACAACCAGGAAGGTGTTCTGGCTGAACGAAGCAGGATCAACATGCGGTTTAAAAATAAGAAGTTCCGGAAATTCATCAACATGACCCAGGTTCTAGTCTTTTCAAACAATATGGAGTATGACCTTGAATCTATTGAACCTATTCAAGGTGCATTCTATTCTTCTACATCATATTCTTCGGCAAACTTTAACTGTTTCAGGGAAGAAGAAACATTTGATTTGAATACATTGTTAAAGTCGGAAGACGATATACTGGAAAATTTTGTTTTGAAGGACAATAACCTTTCATCGATTAAATATTCTCCTGAATTTATTACCAACAAAGATCCCCATACACCTACTAATCGAATTATCACTTCATTGTTCTGTAAAGACAGGCTTGCCATGCTCCTGAAATATTGTTTCGCCTATGTAAAGACCGAAACAGGATTGGAGAAGCACATCATGCGTTATCCTCAGTTGTTTGCCACCAAATCAATTGAACAGACCCTTGAAAAGGGTATCAAGAAAGGGATTATCTGGCATACACAGGGAAGCGGCAAAACAGCGCTTGCCTTTTTCAATGTTAATTATTTAACCGATTATTACCAGAAGAAGGCTGTAATTCCAAAATTCTATTTTATTGTTGACCGTATAGATTTGTTGAACCAGGCTAAAACGGAGTTCACAAGCCGTGGCCTGACAGTAAATATAGTCAATTCAAAAGACGAGCTGCTCGCGAACTTTAGATTACGCCAGGCCATCCATAACCTAAGCGGAAAGCGTGAAATAACGGTTGTCAACATTCAGAAGTTTAAGGACGATACCGATGTACTGAGAGCCAATGATTACGATATCAATTCACAACGGGTCTATTTTTTAGACGAAGTTCACCGTAGCTACAATCCAACAGGTAGCTTCCTGGCTAACCTTTTCAATTCAGATAGAAATGCCATCCTTATTGGACTAACAGGCACTCCATTGATCGGGAAAGACAGAACTTCCAGAGCTACCTTCGGAGATTATATCCACAAATACTATTACAATGCCTCCATAGCAGATGGTTACACACTGAAACTGATTCGCGAAGGCATTGAAACGAAATATAAAATGCAGTTGGAGCAAGCCTTGAAAGATTTAGAAATTCTCAAAGGGGCTGCCGATAAAAGAATTATCTATGCCCATGAGAAATTCGTTGAACCCATGCTTGATTATATTGTTCAGGATTTTCTGAATAGTCGTATAAGGTTCAACGACCATACAATCGGTGGTATGGTGGTATGTGATAGCGCTGCCCAGGCTAGGAAATTGTTTGAGATTTTTATCAGCAAATACAATTATCAGCAAAAAATTACTGAACCAGTTGTTCCCTATTTGATGGCTGCTGAACCATCACCCGAATATGGCAATTACATAAAAGTCCATAAGGGAAGTTTAACCGCTTCTCTTATTCTACACGACATCGGCACCAAAGAAGACCGAAAGAATGAGGTGGACGATTTTAAAGCCGGCAAAATTGACCTGCTTTTTGTATTCAACATGTTACTTACAGGATTTGATGCCAAAAGGCTTAAAAAGCTTTACATCGGACGGATTGTGAAAGACCACAATTTACTTCAAACACTAACCAGGGTCAACAGGCCTTACAAGAAATTCAGGTATGGGTATGTGGTTGACTTTGCCGACATCCGTAAAGAATTTGATGCCACCAATAAGGCCTATTTTGATGAATTACAGGGTGAATTGGGTGATGAAATGCAAACCTACTCGAACCTTTTTAAAACGAAAGCTGAGATTGAAGAAGAAATCAAGGACATCAAAGAAAAGCTATGGCATTACGACTTAAAGAATGCAGAAGTATTTTCACAACAAATCAGCCAGATTGAAGACCGAAACAAAGTACTGGAAATTAAAAAGGCTTTAGAGAATGCCAAAAACCTGTATAACATGATCAGGTTCTTGGGTCATTTTGAATTGCTGGATAAAGTTGATTTTAAGAAGTTGAACCAACTCTATAATGAAACAGCCCGGCATCTGGATATACTGAATCTGAAAGAATCGCTGCAAAACAATGCTGATTCCACCAATTTACTGAATGTGGCATTGGAAAATATACTTTTCATGTTCCGTAAAATATCGGAGGATGAAATGATTATTGCCGACCAATTAAAAGATATGCTTCGCAAAACACGTGAAGCATTGGGAAGTAATTTTGATCAAATTGATCCGGAATTCATTTCTTTGTATGAGGAATTGAAACGGTTGTTCGACAAGAAAAACCTGGATGAGATAACGCAGCAGGATATGAAAAACAACATTGGATCGTTGCAGCAAATATTTGACAAGGTGACCGAATTAAACCGCAAGAACAACCTGTTGAAGGCTAAATATGAATACGATGCCAAATACGCCTGTTTGCACAAGCGCATTCTAGGGAAAGGCAACATATCGAAACGGGAAAGTGAAATATGCGAAACGCTTTTGGACATTAAGCAACAGGCTGATGAAAAGGTGTTGATCAACACAAAATTGTTGGACAACGAAAGTTTTTTTAATGGCATGCTGATGCAGATGGTGGTCAGGAGTTTCGTTAAAAATAACATAGAACTAGAGCCTGAATCAGCGAAGTACATTAACAATTGTCTGGTAAAAGAATACATGAACGAATATCAAGGTACACAAAAATGGTAACACAAGATTTTACGGCGCAAACAAAAGAACTGATAGATAATTTGAAGGGAGTTTGCACCTCTTATGGATTGGGAAACGATGGGAATGAATTTAAAATCATTACCCAGGTGTTTCTGTATAAATTTATGAATGATAAGTTTGGATACGAAGTAAAATTGATAGATTCCAAACTAAAAAATGCTGAAAGTTGGGAACAGGAAATAGCCAAATATACCGATTCTCAATATGAAATGCTATTGATGAAAATGAACCCCGACAGCGCGAAACTGAAAAGGGCGCATTATTTATCAAACCTGCACAACAAACAGAACAACGAAGAATTTGCCAAATTCTTTGATGATACCTTACGTGACATTGCTATTTTCAACAACGATATTTTCTCTGTAAAAACTGGCACCGGCTCCAAGATTACATTGTTCGACGAACTGAGCAATTACATTACAGACAGTTCACAGCGTGACAATTTCTGCAGGGCCATCATCAACCAATTGGTGAATTTCAGTTTCGAGAGCATCTTTCAACAGAAGTTCGACTTCTTCTCTACCATTTTTGAATACCTGATCAAGGATTACAACAAAGACGGTGGAGGTAAATATGCAGAATACTATACCCCTCATGCTGTAGCAAAAATTATGGCTTCCATATTGGTTGACCAACCAGTGAGCAATGTAACCTGTTGTGACCCTGCGGCGGGTTCAGGTACTCTATTGATGAACCTGGCCCATGCCATTGGAGAAGACCGCTGTACCATCTATTCTCAGGATATTTCGCAGAAGTCAAGCAGTATGTTGCGCTTGAACTTGATATTGAACAACCTAGTCCACTCTATACAAAATATTATACAAGGGAATACAATTCTTTTGCCCTACCACAAAGTAGGTGATAAGCTAATGACATTCGATTATATCGTTTCAAATCCTCCTTTTAACTTAGATTTTAGTGATTTTAGAGATGATCTGGACTCTAAGCAAAATCATGATCGTTTTTTTGCTGGCGTACCCAATATTCCTAAGAAAGATAAAAATGGAATGGCTATTTATCAGCTTTTTATACAACACATCATGTTTTCACTCTCATCGAAAGGAAAGGCAGCCATTGTTGTACCAAATGGGTTTATTACAGCAAATACTGGTATTCCAAAAAAAATACGTGAAAAATTGGTAGAGGAAAAAATGCTTCGGGGTGTCGTATCAATGCCAAGCAATATATTTGCCACTACAGGTACCAATGTTTCGGTGCTATTTCTGGACAAAAACAATACAAAGGGCGACATTGTTTTGATGGATGCTTCGAAATTAGGAACTACTGTTAAAGAAGGTAAGAATCAGAAAACTTTGCTTTCGCATGATGAAGAACAATTGATTATCAATACTTTTAGTGATCACAAAGCCCAAGAAGATTTTACAGTTGTGGTTTCTTACGATCAAATAAAAGCAAAAAATTACTCTTTTAGTGCAGGCCAGTATTTTGATGTAAAGATTGAATGCAATGAAATTACACCTGCTATTTTTGCAGCTAAAATGAACAATTTCAGGAAAAACATTGATAACCTTTTTGCGGAGTCTAAAAAATTAGAAACCGAAATAGGCAGGCAATTGGGAGGATTGAAATATGAATGAAATAGTTAAACTGTCTAAGGTTGCAAAATATTCAAACAAGAGAATTATTGCTAAAAATGTATCACTTCAAACATTTATTACAACTGATAATATTTTGCAGAATAAGGAAGGAATTAAGGTTGCAACAAACTTACCTCCAAATGAAAACGCAATGCCGTTTTATGAAACAAACAATATTTTAGTGGGAAATATTCGCCCCTATTTGAAGAAAATATGGTTTGCCAATCAAGAAGGAGGTTGTTCCGCTGATGTTTTAGTCTTTGAGGTGAAAAAAGGTTATGATCCTAAATTTATTTACTATGCTTTGTTTAGAGATGACTTTTTTAATCATATGATGCAAGGTTCAAAAGGAACAAAAATGCCGCGTGGAGACAAGAATCAAATATTGGATTTTTTAGTTCCTGACTTTGACTTCACTACTCAACAAAAAATTGCTTCAGTTCTTTCTTCCTTAGATTCTAAAATTGAACTTAACAACCGCATAAATGCCGAGTTGGAGGCGATGGCAAAAACGCTTTATGACTATTGGTTTGTGCAGTTTGATTTTCCGGATATAAATGGCAAACCTTATAAAACCAGTGGTGGTAAAATGGTTTGGAATAAGGAATTGAAAAGAGAGATTCCAGAGGGATGGAAATTAGGTTGTTTTGGTGAATATGTAAAAGTTAAAGGTGGTTATGCATTTAAATCTTCTTGGTGGACAGAGGAAGGACTCCCTGTAATTAAGATAAAAGACATTAATGAAGATTACACTCTATCCATTGAGAATTGTTCTTATGTAAATAAAGACAAATATGAAAGTGCAAAGAACTATGAGGCTTTTCCCGGCGATGTTGTCATTGCCTTAACAGGAGCAACAATTGGTAAATATGGTGTTGTTACTAAATCTGAAAAACCAGTTTTAGTAAATCAACGCGTTGGATTATTTAAATTAGGAAATGAACCATTAATTAAGTTGCCTTTTTTAATTAACTCCTTGAATCAAGAATATTTTAGAAAAACTGTTTTCGTTATTGCAAATGGTGCTGCTCAACCAAACATTAGTACTGATCAAATTGATGAAATTCCACTCATATTACCACAAAATAAAATCCTTGAAAATTTCAATAATAAATGTTCGTCATTTTATGGGACCATACTAAACAATCAAACTGAAAACAAAGAACTCTCTTCACTTCGTGACTGGTTATTGCCAATGCTGATGAATGGACAGGTAACGGTTGGTGGTAGCGTGGAAAAGAAAATCGAGTATGAAATAGAAGAGGAAATGAGGATGGTGGCAGAGCAAGGATAATTGTATGTTGAGAGCTAGAGGTTCGAATGGAGAAATCTAAATTTCATTCGTTGACACTGATTTGTTAAATTAACTAAATAATTGCTTAAGGGATTGTAGAAGTGAGATTTAAAAACTAACTAAATATAAATTCATGAATGGACAGTATTCAATTAGAGGCTACTTAATTCAAGCATTAGTAGCTGTATTAGATTCTCTTAATGAAAATGATAATTGGGCAAGCGTGTGTGTTGAACCAAATGATGAATCTGAAAAAGTTGATATTAGATGGTACTATGATGATGGTCGGAAAAAAGTAACGCAAGTAAAATCTACTATAAACCAATTTACATCATCAATGGCTAATAAATGGGCTAAGGAACTTGAAGATGGGACATTAGATGCATTTGAATATGAATTATATCTAGTAGGAAGATTAAATGACAAATTATTTACACAGAAAGACAAACTAATCGGAAAAGTAAAAATAAAAATCGCTGATGGAAATATTGATAATCTTAATGCTCAAATATTAAATAAAGTAGACAAGTTTTTTTATAATAATGGCAAAAATCAAATAAACACAAAAATTAGAGAATTATTGTCTCTAAGCTTAAATCAAAAATTTATTGAGAACTCTGCTTTTGGGAAACAATCAACTAAACTTGAGTTTACACAAGATTTATTGGATTATTTATCAGGAATTGAGGAATATCTGGTAAAATCGCCGTTTTCTTTATTGATGCCAAACGAACCTATTAATAATAAAGGAATTAAATATAATCTAATAAAGAATATTCAACACTTAATTGGGTGGTTTAAATTGAATGAAAATGAAAAAGTTACGATTTACAATGAGAAATTAGATAAGGACCAGGACTTTATAGTTGATTTTTGGGGTAATTACGAAAGTCGCTTAAAGGACAATGAAACTGATATCATTTATATAAACAGCACTTTGGAACCTGAATATCCTTCAAACATTCAGAATTTTATTCAATATAATGCTTCATCTATTGATTTGGTTAGAGAGCACTTTAATAAAGCAGAGAAAGCATCTACAGAGCATTCTATTGAATTTATTTTATCAACAAAGGAATCTGAATTATACTTAAATTATATTGATGAGATCAGAAATAATTTTAAATCTAATTTTCTCAATAAAGATATAATTTATTACATTTTAGATAATCAAAAATTAACTTTTTTGATTAGTGCTATTATTACTGCTCAAATGTACAGAGATGATTTACCTGTAAAGTTTTTATATCCGATTACAGAAGACACATCAACAGAAAAAAAAATTGGTAAGCGAGGTACCTTTTTACCACCACAATATATAAATTCCTCTATTATCCCAATCATTAAAGAAAATCGAGAGCAAATAAGTATTCTACTTTTTTGCTCGGATTCTTATAGTAAAGATAGATTAAGAAAATTAATATGGCTTTTGATTAGATTAACAAGTGGACTTGGAAATGAATATCAAATATTTTTCCCAGATTATAGCGACGAACATAAAAATGAAGTGAATGAGGTTATTCGTTCCTATCAAGATGAAGACTTAATTCAAAAGCTATCTGTAAAGAGAGTACTTATGTGCGATACGAACAAGTTGAGTTACATATCTGAACCAAATACCAATCATTTAAATGATGAGGAATTTGACGAAACAAAAAACGAAACGAAGAAAATCAAAATAGAACCTCATCTAATAGAATATCTGCCCTATGGAGATAATATCAAACCATTTCTTGATTCAGAATTTATCACATCGCAAGATTTAAAAATTTTTCTTGCCCAAAAGGGTATATTCCTAAAATCTGCTGATAAAAAGAAAATCATTCATTTAATGACAAGTTTACTTTTTAGTCCAGCTGAAATAGAATCATTAGTCAAGTTTGTTTCTGTAAAAGATAAAACAATGAGTAACAGTTCTAAGTCTTTTACATTACTAGCTAATAATAATGCCATAAACCAAGTAATTGAAAAAGAATTTTTTAATTTTAGCGAACTGGGAAAAGATTTAGCTATTAGTTTACTATCAGAAGTTAAAGTCAGACGATCAGAAAAAAATAAAAATGAGTTTATTGTGGAAGTAATGGTTGAACATAAAAATCCGAATAAACAGGCAATGGTAAGTAGTACTTATAGTACTGCATGTGTAGTAATCAGCCCAGTAAAAAATGAAAGTAAGTTAGACTTTGACAAATCTTACAATTCAAGGATCGCAAGAGTTATTGCAGAAAGAATTGTTAAAGTAATAGCAGACAAGCTTCTATCGAAAGATATAATCGAAGATGATATGACCGAAGTTTTATTCTCTAATTTTAGTAATAAAGAACGGGTTAATTTTCTTCTTAGTTATACCAATATCGAAAGTTCAAATATCCTTGATGACTATAACACAAAATCCTTCAAATATATGTTTGATGAAACGAAGGATCTACCATCTGAATATCAAGATAAAGTCGGTAGGGAATATGTAACTCAATCAAAAGGAAAGAACTTAGAAGGAATTAAAGAACTTATAGAAGATAATTTTAAGAAAATAATATATTGCGAAGAGATCTGCATTAGCTATAAATTCAGTATTCGTGGTGTATCTGGACATTACTATGTGATTTTAAATTTTTCTGATGCTTTAAAAAACAAGAATATTCCAGATGGCATTTTTCAATTTCAAGGTAAAGTATACTTAAACACTCGTAACAAAGAGAAAGTCAAAGGAATTGATGCCGTTGAAAAAGAACTAAAGAAAGAGTTTAAAAGATTAATAAATGAGAAACTAACGCAATTTAACAAGGTGTAATTATGCTTACGACTTTTGAATCAAAAATCGAAATAATTTCGATCCATATTATAGGGAACAAATTAAGAGATGAGGGCATTATTACTTCAAAATCACTTCATAAAACTGATAGTAATATTGCAGATCTACTTATAAATTACTTCCTCTCTCCTTTCAAATCCAATGAATTCTTTAACTTTTATCACGAAAGCGACCTTAATCTAAATGAGGTCTTTGTTTATGTAAGTAAAATATTCAATCATCCTGAGAACCTATTTGAACAATCTATAGACCTAGCCAAACACTTATATGAACAAAGCGTTCACCCTAAAATTAAAGGTGGGGAATTTTATACGGTTTATTTTAAAGATTGCATTATAGATGGTATTACTACTGATGCCGTTGGTTTATTTAAATCTGAAAACAAGGATACTTTTCTGAAAGTATTCCCTTCGGGAGATGGATTTGAGATAGAAAGTGAAAAGGGAGTAAATATCAATAAGCTGGATAAAGGTTGTTTGATCTTCAATATTGAAAAAGAAAACGGTTATGTTGTTGCGGTAGTAGATAACACCAATAGAGGGGCTGAAGCACAATACTGGGTCAATGATTTCCTTCATGTGCGGCCACGAAAAGATGAATATTACAATACCCAAAACATCCTTTCACTTTGCAAAAACTTTGTAACCAATGGTCTTCCCAAGGAATTTGATGTTTCCAAAGCAGACCAAGTGGATTTTCTGAATAAATCGGTTCAGTTTTTCAAAGGAAACGAGAGTTTCGAAATGGCTGATTTTGCCAAAGAGGTGATTGGTCAGCCTGATTTAATAGAAAGCTTCAACCGGTATAAAACCGATTTTCAGAAAGAACGAGAAATTGAGATTTCCGATAGTTTTAATATTTCAGAATCTGCTGTAAAGAAACAAGCCCGGTCGATTAAAAGCATTATCAAGCTGGATAAGAACTTTCACATTTACGTGCATGGGTCCCGTGAACTGATTGAGCAAGGAGTAGATGAAGAAGGGCGGAAGTTTTACAAGATCTATTATAAGGAGGAATCGTAGAATTAAAAAGAGAAAGGAGCCAAAAGTAGTTGATTACTTTTGAAGAAATATGAATGGTTCTCCGTATTTTTGGTTGTGTGAATCTGAGAATGAGGCGTTAGAAATTGAATAATGAAGTGACCTCAAGGCAATAATAAGAAGCTAAAAGCGATGATTATTTGGTATTGTATGGCATGAAATAAAATTAGCAATGGCAAAAAGGAAGTTGAAAATATGGCTGAGTGCTACTTCTATATTAGATGGAGATTTTGGGCAAATTATTCCTGTTCTGGGCAATAATTATGACATTATTCAATCGCAGCATCTTGTTAATAGAGTCGGTAATGATTTCAATATAGAAGCACATTTAAAAGAATTGGCTACATGTGATTTGTTTTTAGGCATCATACATCCAAAACTTTCAAAATCGAATACTGGTGTTGAGAATATTTACCTTGAGGAAATAAAAAAGGCCATGGAGCTAAATATCCCTTACTGGTATTTGGTTCATCGTGATGTAACATTTACCCGAAGTCTATTGAAAGATTTAGTAAAATCTAAAGATGATGTCATTAAATCAAAGAATAGATATTTATTTGATATCCGAACCATCGCCATTTACAAAGAAATTTTATCTCAAAGTGTTATCAATGCTGATGCTACTAACCATAAACCCATAGAGTTTTATAGATTAGATGGATTAATTCAAAGTTTTGAGCAAAGCATTTTCATAGCCGGACAAAAGAAAAACACTAAATTAATGCTTGCATCCACAGTATATGGTTATGAAGACCAATTGTCAAAAATTATTCACGATATAGCTGAGAGAAGCTTTAAGGTTTTAAATTCTTTTCATGGCTCGATTAAAGTAAACCCAAGGCATTCTAATTTAGATAATTGTATACAAGCTGTTGATGAAACCAATTGGTTCATGGGTATCGTCAGGCCTTATTACGGTACCGGAAATATCAATGAAAAGAACATCACTTTCGAAGAGATGAAAACAGCTATTAAATTGAATAAGCCAAGATGGTTTTATATTCACAGAGATGTGATTTTTGCAGAAAAAATAGTTGATGAAATTCAAGTGAACAATATTGAGGAAAGTGAAACAAAAATTCCAAACGAACTATTGCCGAATCATTATATTGACAATGAAGCTATTAACCTTTATGATTTTGTAATAAAAGAGAAAGAGAAAAATTTGGAATTGCGAAACGGCAATTGGGCACAGGAGTTTTTTTATTTTACAGAAGCTCTAATATATATACGTTCACAATTTTTAGATTTTAAGTTTATTGAAAACCTTTTAAAGAATAACAACAATGGAAGATAATATCATTGTAACCAATCTTTTAAAACAGTCAGAAAGTGAAAGACTGGAATTTAAGGCGGTATTGGATAAAAGTAACATTGCCAAAGTTATTACTTCCTTTATCAATACGCAAGGAGGCGATTTACTTATAGGCATTAATGATGATAAAACCGTTTCTGATATTAATCTTACAGAACAAGACAGAAAAAATTTAGAAACATTTTTAATCAATGAAATAAAACCTATAGCACCTATTTACAGCAGGATAGAAACCTACGAAAAAAAGAATATCATTCTGATTTCGGTTTGGGAAGGAGCAAATAAACCCTACTATTTCAATAATATTATCTACACAAGACGAGGAGCCCAAACAATTGGGAGTAAAGGTGTGAGTATCGATAATCTGCTGGAGGAAAGAAAAACTTCGGAGCAAAGATGGGAAAGACAAGCAGTTTTGGGTGCTTCATTAAATGATTTGGATTTAGCTGAAGTAAATAAATCAATAGATGCATACAAAAATTACGCTACTAATACCACAATCATTGATTCGGAAAGTTTTTTAATTAACAGAGGATTAATTGTCAATGGCAATATAACCAATGCCTGTATGGTTTTATTTGGGAAAAATCCAATCAGGTTTATTCCTCAATCGCAAATTAAGTTAGTTGTTCACCCCGGAAGTATTTCAGGGGATACATTTATTGAAAATAAAATTTTTGAAAACAATATTTTCCGAAATATTGAATCCGTTTTAACTCATTTCGATTCAATTATTGGTAAAGAAATAAAGATTGAAGGGGCATTTAGAACCGAGAAAAAAAGATATCCGGAAAAAGCACTTCGCGAAGGTTTATTAAATGCCATTGTACATAGGGATTATAGTGATATAAAAGGGTTTCTAACTATTTCAATTTACTCCGATAGATTGGTAATCAGTAATTATGGAGGTTTGCCAAAGGAATTAACTGTCAAAGATTTAAAAACAGAACACAATTCCATTTTAAGAAACCCTGATATAGCTCAAATGTGTTTTTATAGACGTTATATTGAAATGTTGGGAACTGGAACACTTCGCATGATTAGAGAATGCAAAGCAGAAGGATTCAAACCTCCGAGATGGGAAAATAAAAATAATATTCTTGAGTTAACTTTTTCAGGTGTAAACCATCAATATGAGGGAGTAAATGAGGGAGTAAATGAGGGAGTAAAACTAAATATTGAGGGAGTAAATGAGGGAGTAAAAGAAGAATTGAAGCTATTATACATGCAAATAGCAAATCATCCTGGGGAAAAAGCCAGCGAATTAAATGAAAAAATAAACAAGAGTGTTGCTACTACCGAACGCTATTTAAAACTATTGAAAGAGCAAGGATTTATTGAATTTATAGGAGCTCCTAAAACAGGAGGATACTACTTAAAAAGCGAATCAGATGAATAACAAGCGGATTTATGATTCGTTTAGAAATTAGGTTCATCCCAATAATGCGTACCTGAACATTGGCAATGATAGATTCTATGCACATTTCAAGATGTCATCAATTAAAGGTTTTGTCAATTGTTTCTTTCGATTTGAAATGGGTATAACTCCTTCCTTATCAGGCTTTACCGAGTTATTACCCATTACACGACAATATAAATCATCATTGTCTATATAGTTCATTTTCAGTAAATAATAAAAAATAAGGATTAGGTACGCATTATTGGGATGACCCAGAAATTATAGCTATGGAAGGATTATTTTTTACAGGAATCAAAAAGGCAAGGAAAATAGAAACCAATATAGAAAACACTGATCGGGAAATAGACCAAATGGTAATTGCGCTGTATGAGGGTACGGAGGAATAGATGGAGGTTGTATCCGGGGTAGTTTCGTGGAAGTTACTCAGCAGGTAAATATGCCAATTACTTCGTTATTTGTCAATATCGTGTAGACGGGATAACTTCGTGGAAGTTACTCAGCAGGGGACCTGGAGTCACCAGCTGAGGGGCCCAATAAAATAAAAAGAACCTGCCTTTTGAGCAAGTTCTTTATTATCTTTAACTTGATTAAGTTCTCAATCTGGTTGAGAAGAGGCTTGAACAAGAAAGAAACTTGTGATAAAATTAATAGCTTTGCGCGTTGAAAAATTGATTACATTTATAGAGTGAAAGCAATAGGAACCATATATTTAGCATGGCGGAAAGGCAAAGGAAGTCGTCGTAAGCTTGTTGGCGTTATTAAAAAGAATGCCTCAGATGGGGTTCGCTTTCGCTACCTACCGGAAGGAATTATGGAGGCGGAAAAGGAAGGTTTTACTCCTTATATAGATTTCCCGGATATCAATAAAGAATACAAAGAAAATGTGTTGGAAATATTTGGACAGCGATTAATCAAATCGGAAAGGACTGACCAACAAAAATACCTTGATTTTTGGGATATAGATCCTCAGTATAAAGATGATAAATATTACTTGTTGGCCTATACACAAGGAATGCAATCCAATGACAACTTTGAATTTTTAGCCGATTTCCATCCGGTAAGAGGATTGAGTTTTGTGAGTGAAATTTGTGGGTTATCACATTTAAAGCATGCACCAGGATGTATATCGGTGGGAGAAAAATTATCCTGGCAACTTGAAAAAGATAATAAATTTGATACCAATGCTGTAAAGCTGTTTAAAGGAGAAAAATTCATTGGATATGTGAAATTGATCCATTCCAAAGTTTTTCATCATAAAAACAATAAATTCCCCTTGCAGGTACGTGTAAAGAGTGTTGATCAGAATGGTTCTATTAATAGAGTTTTTATAGAAATCTCATTCTAATTGTTTATTTTATGATCATATATCTAACAGAGAGCCAAATCCGATGAAAGGATTTGGCTCTCTTAGTATTTAAATGCCTTTCAATATCAATTAAAAAACAATTCAAACATTAATGATACTTGTTGTATTTGATTATATTTAGATCATTCATTTTGATTAAAATCAGACATCCAAGACCTATATCTGATAATCAACACAATATGGGACAGTTGTCGTAAATTAAAAATCCTTATCTTAGCGGCCATGGGACAACTATTATTACCAATATTTCCTGGAGATACT
>Ga0209724_1002477_pt1 | contig 15725 bp, 13 predicted proteins | sample grotaG_FD_184143 | JGI IMG/M metagenome (GOLD analysis project Ga0209724, IMG submission 184143) | Glacier valley bacterial and archeal communities from Borup Fiord, Nunavut, Canada, to study Microbial Dark Matter (Phase II) -... | ecosystem: Environmental > Aquatic > Freshwater > Ice > Glacier ...
TTTCGCCACTCGTCCACGGTCTCGGCGATCGCAACCCGCGATAGCTCGCGCAACGCGGTGTAGCTCTGCTCACCCGACGCCCGCATTTCGCCGAGCACTGGTAGCTCTTCGAACGCGAACGCCACGCGAACGTGTTCGCGCGCGACCTTCGGCGTGTAGCCAAATACTTCCTCGAGATACTCCGAGAGTGAGCCGCGACCGAAATGGCTCCAGATGCGCAGTCGCACGGCTGGGGTCAGCAGGTTTACCCACTCCTGGTTGCGTTGACGAGGTCACGTTAGCATCTGGTGTTTCGTCTCGAGGACATGCTCTCTCGACGACGATTACGTACGGCGTGAGAAGTGAGATCAGCGAGTCTCGTGACCAAAGAGAACACGATTGCGGCGATGAGTGCGACGGCGCGAGAAATTGCGTCAATCGCAAAGTGCTACCGGGCACGGAAATGGTCTAGCGGAGACCTGCTGGCTTGCTGGGAGCTTCGCTGTCGCTAGTGCAGGTTCGTGACGAGCTGGTAGCCGCCGCAAGCGTTCGCGTAGCCATCGACCACGAGCCAGAACGCACCCGGTCCGGCGACCGGTACGTTCTGCAAGACCGATCCATCCGGATGTCCGTCGATGCGATCGGGTCGCGCAGTGCAGGTGTTGGTGTCGTCGTTGCACGCGACCTGCGGTTTGTCCCAGCCGTGCGTGTAGATGATCGTGTCGAAGTGGGTCAGCGTCGCGTCCGCGCACGTCGACGCGTCGAGCTTGGTGGTCGTGTTCGGGCAGACCGTGAAGAAGTAGCTGAGGTCTTTCGCGGCCTGATCATCCGCGCCGATGCAGCCGTTGACGGTCGTGTCGACATTGTCGGCATCCGTGCCGGTGCAGGTATCGCCCGTCGTGGTCTGCACGCCGCTCTGCAACGGCTGGCCCTTGCGACCACCGCGCTTGACGTTCAGCGTCAACGCGCTGGTCGTATCGCCAGCGTGTTGATCGACGACGATGCAGCTCGTGCCTGGCGGCAGCTGCATCGCGATCTGCGCTTGCGCACCACCGCACGAGTCGTGCGTACAGTTCGGGTTGCCGTTGATCTGGCCGCACTGCTTGCCGGCGTAGATCCGCACGGACGTGCCGAAGCTCGAGCCGAACGTGTCGAAGTAGACGACCTCGGCGGTCGGCAGGGTGATCGCGTAGAACACATCGCGACCGCCGTCACCGCCGCAGCCGGTCTCGGGCGCATCGTTCATCGCGAGCGAGATGTCCTCGGAGAAGGTGCCGCCAGCCGAGACATCGATCGCGCCACCGGGGCCGTCATTCGAGAGGTGAGCTTGGGCATCGGTGCCGCCATCGGCGACGACGCTCGTCGAGTCGGTCGCCGCGTCGATGCCCTCGACCGCGGTGCGCTCGCAGGTCAGGGTCGTGGGCGAGCACACGAGCCCGCTGGGGCAGGGACCTTGGTCGCAGGGACTTCCGGCCTTGAGGCTGGGCGCGTAGCACGCCGCAACCAGAAGGAGGCCCCAAGACTTCACGGTCCAAGCATAGACCGGCCCCGAGCCGGATCGGGACTTACTTCTTGAAGTCGGGCTCGACGATCTTGGTGTCCTTGATCCCCGCGTCCGCGAACGCCTTTTCGACGTGCGCCTTGTCGCCGAGCATCACGACCACCTCGTTGTTCGGATCGAGCTCGGTCTTGATCAGGGCCCGGATCTGCGCTGGCGAGACCGCCGCGATCTCCTGGAGGACCTTGTTATTGAAGTCGAGCTCCTGGCCGTAGTTCGAGATGTAGCCAAGGGTGCGCGCGAGATCCTCGGTCACGGTCGACTCGCCGAGCAGCTTCGAGATCAGCGTGCGACGCGCGCGCACGAAGTCGACATCGAAGTCGGCGTCGCCCTTGCGCAGGTCGTCGAGGCTGTCGCGGATCGCCTTGATCGATTCACCCGCGCGCTCGGCATCCATCGTGCCTCCGAGCCGCGCGCCACCGACGAGCGTGTACTCGCTCGGGCCGATGTGCTGCGCGCGCCGGAAGTACAGGCCGTACGTCGAGCCGCGCTTGAAGCGAACGTTCTGCGCGCGCTCGTCGAGCATCTCGGCGAGCACGCGGCGCGCACCTTCTTGACCATCGACGCCGGGCGTCGAGGGATACGAGATCACGGCGGTGACTTGCTGATCGACCTTGTCCTTGGTGACGCCGATGAACGACGGCCCCGAGCGCTTGAACGGCGTGGACTCGACGGGCTTCGCGATCGTGCCCTTGTCCCAGCCGCCGAACGTGTCCTTCGCGAGCTTCTCGGCGTACTTGAGATCGAAGTTGCCGACCATGATCAGGGTCGCGTTGCCGGCGGTGTAGTGCTTCGCGCGGAAGTCCTTGAGGGCGTCGAGGTGGACCTTGCTCGTGGCCGAAGGGCTGAGCACCGCGTTCTTGGTGTACGGATGATCGGGGCCGTAGACCGCGGCGGTGGCCTGGCGGATGTATTCGTTCATCTCGAGGGTCGAGTGAAGCTTGAGGTCCTCCGACTCGCGCTTCTGCCAGCGCTCGAGCTGCTCCTGGTTGTACTCGCCGGCCGTGATCAAGCGCTCGAGGCCCTTCACCATGACGTCGAGGTAGATGTTCACGCCGTGCGAATCGCAGATCACCGCGTCTTCGTTTGCCTGGCAGCGGACGTTCACGCCGGTCTTCGATAGGGCGTCGTCGCCGGTGATGTTCGGCGGCCGGCGCAAGAACGCGGCCGCGCCTGCGGCGACCGCGCTATCCGGGGTCGCGGCTTCGCCGACATTCTTGAACCGCAGCTCGACGTGCGCGATCGGCATCGATTTCTGCTGGAGCATGATGACCTCCATGCCGTTACCCATCGTGAAGCGCGTCGCGCCGGCGAGGCCCTTGGCTTGCGTGCCGAGCTTGAATGGGTGACGCGCTTCCTGCTTCGCGACTTCGGGATCGATCGCCGCGGCGTTGACGCCCGCGTCGGTGCTGACCGAAAAGTTTACCTTCGAGCGGGTATCGCCCTTGAGGCCGCTCGAGCTCGGCTTGACGAGCACGATGCCCGCCTTGTCCCACTCGAGTGCGGACTTCACGACGCGCGCGATGCGCGCACCGTCGAACTTCTCGATCTTGTCGAGCGCGTGGAACAGGTACTGGCCGGTCGAGTTGAAATCGAACTCCTTGTCGAACTGGACCATCGACGACACGGTCAGCGTGCGGCTCGGCAGTGGCTCGAGTGATTGGATGAGGTCGGCCTTCTGGAGGTTCTTTTGCTCTTCGAGATCCTCGGACGTGCCCTCGTCCCACCCGCGATACGCCTGGCTCGCCGCGCTCTTCGCGAACTCGAGCGCTTCGTCGACCTTGTCGAGGCCCTTGAGCTGGATCTTGACGCCGAAGATCGGCGCGAGCTCGCCGCCGAAGAATGCCGGGCGGACGCTGTACGCGAAGCCATACTCCTCGGCCTTTTGCGAGATCCGAGCGAACGCGCCCTGGATCCCGAACTGGGCGGCCTCGCCATCCGGCGTGTTGCCGGCGGGGAGCGGCCACGCGATGTAGAGCACCGGGCGCTCGACATCGGCTTCGATCTCTTGCTTGCTGTGGAGCGCGATCGTGAACGGCTTGGGCTCGACGCGCGGCGCGGCGGCACGCTTCGGCAGCTTGCCGAACCACTTCTCGATATCCTTGACCGCCTCGTCGACATCGACGCCACCGGCGATCACGATCGTCGCGCGCGACGGCGCGTAGTACTCCTTCATGAACGTGCAGGCATCGGCGAGCGAGGCGCTCGCGATCTGGGCATCGTTGCCGCCGGTCTCGCGCGAGTAGGCGTGGTGCTGCGGATAGAGCTGCGCGGCGACGAGCTGCTCGACGTATTTGTCGGCCGACGAACCGGCGCGGATCTCGTTGCGCACGACCTCGCGCTCGCGCTCGAACTCCGACTTCTTGAGCGTCGAGCAGCCGAACGGCGGCAGATCCGCGGCGTAGAACATCCGCATCGCTTCGATCTTCAACATCGCGTCGAGGTTGTCGGAGTGGACCGTGGTGTTGTAGTGCGTCATGTCCTCGGTCGTGAACGCGTTCATGAACGTCGCCATGTCGAGGATGTTCTGGAACAGCGGCTGGGTATCCGGACCGTCGGGGCGGGTCTGGAACATCAGGTGCTCGACGAGGTGGGCGAGACCCGCCTTGCCTTCAGGATCTTCGCGCGCACCGACTTCGTAGTGCACGTCGACCTCGACCAGCGACGTGGTCGGATCCGGCATGATCACGAAGCGGATGCCGTTCGCATTGATCACACCGCGCCGCTCGGAGCTCGTGAACGCGAAGCGCGGGGTCTCCGCGTGACAGGCACCCAAAACGAACAGACCAGCGACTAAGCACGCCAGGACCCAGATCTTCGACATAGGCCGGATAATTGCCACAGTTCCTCGGGATTCGCGCCGGCCGGACGCTGACAAACGTGCGCCCCTCGTGCCTCGCTGCGACGACGTGGTGCGACATCAGTTTGTCGCACCACCTTGGCGATACCTATTCGCCCCGGCCTTGAGTTAGTGTGCGCGGCCGATGTCGAAGGATCCTGACCGCGCGTTCTTTGGCCACCCACGTGGCCTCTCGACGCTGTTCTTCACGGAGATGTGGGAACGGCTGTCGTATTACGGCGGACGCGCCCTGTTGTTCGTGTTCATGACCGGCGCGACCGCGCTCGGTGGCCGTGGCATGTCGGTGACCTCGGCCGGCACCGTGATGGCGCTGTACCTGTCGTCGGTCTACCTGTTGTCGCTGCCCGGTGGCTGGATCGCGGACCGGTTCCTCGGTCAGCGAAGATCCGTCACGATCGGTGGCATCGGCATCGCGATCGGCAACGCGATGCTCGCCGGCCCCGATGCCTTGTTCTTCCCCGGCCTCGTGGTGATCGCGCTCGGCACCGGGTTCCTGAAGCCGAACGTCTCGACGATCGTTGGTCAGCTCTACAAGCCCGAAGATCCGCGCCGCGATGCCGGCTTCACGATCTACTACATGGGCATCAACATCGGCGCCGGTGTCGCGCCGGTCGTCGGCATGCTGTTCGCGCAGAGCCAGGGCTTCCGCTCGATGCTCGCGGGTCACGGCATCGACCCGAACCTGTGCTGGAAGTTCGGCTTCGCGATCCCCGCGATCGGTATGGCGCTCGGCGTCGTGCAGTACCTGATCGGTTACTCCAAGCTCGGCGAGGCCGGCCTCTATCCCACGATCCCGACCGATCCGAAGATCGCGGCGCGTGATCGCCGGATCGCCGCCGGGATCGCGATCGGCATGATCGTGATCGTCCTCGGTGGCGTGATGTTCGACAAGTTCGTCCACGCGATCGATGGCGACTCGCTCCAGAACATCTTCGGCATCGGCCTCGTGATCGCCTCGTTCGGCGTGTTCGCGGTGTTCTTCAAGGCCGCCCAGAACCCCGACGAGAAGAAGCGGATCACCGCGATGATCCCGCTGTTCATCGGCGCGATCGCCTTCTTCATGGTGTTCGAGCAAGCCTCGACGACGATGTCGCTGTTCGCCGATTCGCTCGTCCATCGCGAGTATCTCGGCGTCCACGTCGTCTCGATCACGTACCAGTTCGTCAACGCCGGTTGCATCCTCCTGCTCGCGCCGGTGTTCGCGTGGATCTGGACCCGCCTGGTGCGCGTCAACAAGGAGCCCTCGTCGGTCAACAAGTTCGCGATCGGCACCGTGTTCACGCTGCTCTCGATCGTGATCCTCTTGCCGACCGTCACGACGATCTCGCAGGTCGAGCACATGGCACCGATGCACATGTGGGCCTTCCCGTTCCGCACGGTCAGCCCGAACTACTTGATCATGTTCTACGTGATCTCGACCTGCAGCGAGCTCTGCATCTCGCCGGTCGGGTTGTCGTCGATGAGCAAGCTCGCTCCCAAGCGGCTCGCCGGCATGGTGATGGGCACGTGGTTCCTCGCGGCCGCGATCGGTAACTACCTCGCGGGTCGCGCCGCGCAGCTCTCCGAGGCGAACGGTTTCGGCTTCCTGTTCTGGTTGCTGATCGTCGCGTCGCTCATCATCGCGGCCGCGCTGTTCGCGATCGCGCCTTCGATCAAGCGGATGCTCGCATCGACCGCGCCGGAGCTACCGACCGCCACCGTTGTCTCGGGTACCGGAGGTGAGTCGTGAAGTACGCCGTCCTCGCGTTCGCACTGGTTGGCTGCGCCGACGGTGCACCACCGACGCCCGAGTGCGTCGCCATCCTCGAGCACATCGTCTCGATCTCTCCGCGCGGCGCGGGCAAAGACCCGAAAGCCGTGGTCGCGGCGCTGCCCGTCGAAGACTTCGACGGCTGCAAGGCGACCGACGAAGAGATCCGCGGCTGCATGCTAAAGGCCGCCGATCCGGCGGCCGTGAAGGCGTGCGTGCCCAAGGCCGAGATCCTCGACTGCATGCACACCTCGCTCAAGGCGCAGAAGCAAGCGCGCGAGAAGGCCGGCAAGGACAAGGACAAGCCGGACCCGGTGATCGACAAGCCGTTCGACGACATCCGCGCGAAGTGCTGGAGCGGCGACGAGAAGGCTGCTTCGGCCTTGAAGATCGACTAGTCGTACATGTGCGGGTACACCAGCGATCGGAGTCCGGAATTCGGGACGACATCTGTTTTGACCTCGACCTAGATCGTCGGCCACCTCGCGAAGTAGTCGTGCGCACCGGCGGGCAGGTGCGCGAGCACCCAGTTCCAGGTCGGCTCGCTGACCAGGACGAGGCCATTGCGATGGTTCGCGTGCAACGAGATCGGCGGCGCGACGCCGGGATCGCGGCGCGCCGCATCGAGCGTGGCCGAGAGTACGCCCTCGTCACCACCCATGTAGACGAGCCCGAGCATGCGCATGCGCTGCGTGAACGGCACCGACTCGGGGCGCAGGCGGACCGGCGCGCGCGTGTACCAATCGACCATGTAGAGGATGTGGCGCTCGGGGACGATCACGGTCGCGCCCGCGGGGATGTGATTCGTGGCCTTCGCGACGGCGGCGACGAGCGCGGGGTGCGTACGGACCTGGCCTTCGCTGCGATCGCAGAAGAGCTGCACGATGGCGATGATCGCGGCGACGCCGACGATCATGCCCTCGCGCTCGATCGTCGACATCCGATGGCCGATCGCGCGCGCGAGTGCACCGGCGCAGATCGCGGCGCATAGCGCCATCGGCATGAACGCGGCGGCGCGCAGGCGAAAGCCGAGGCCTTGCGGATCGTCGACGCGCAACCACGGCGAGGCGATCACGAGGCCGAGCACCACGATCATCCAGCCACACGCGCGGACCTCGCGCGCGAGCGGCTTGGTCCACAGCACGCCCGCGGCGAGGAGCGCGAGCACGCCCGCGACCAGCGCTTCGTGCTGCAGCGTGATGATCGCACCGGGCGCGACGAGCGCATCTCCGCTCCAGGTCGCGTGCACGGTCGCGAGGTGCCCGAGGAGCGAGAGGTCGGTCGCCGAGACGAAGCGATGCGGTGCCGCGATGCCCAGGACGATCAAGGTGACCACGATCGCGAGCCCGCCGAGCGTCGCGTAGATCAACCGGCGCCCCTGGAGCAGGGCGCGCGCGCGCATCACGATCGCCGGTGCCACGATCACCAGCACGATCGCGCCCGCCAGCTTGTGGGTCGCGAACGCGCAGCCGATCGCGACGGCGGCGCCGAGCACGCGGCGCCGGGTCGTCTGCTCGAGCGCGCCGAGCACCGCCCACAGCGCGACCATCGCGACGGTGAGCCCGATGCCTTGCTTGACGAACTCGATCGACAGGAAGCCCGCACCGGCGGACAGCGCCGCGATCACCGCCGCGAGCAAGCCCGAGCCGAAGCCGACGCCGAGCTTTTTGCCCACGCCGTACGCGGGCACCGCGATCAACGCGCACCCGAGCGCGGCACCGAGCTTGGCGCCGATGATCGGATCCGAGACCAGGGCGAACGGCGCCATCCAGTAAAACGTGATCGGCGATGCGGGGTACGCGAGCGCGCCGTGCTCGAGGATCGAGCGGACCTGGATCGGATAGAAGTAGCCATCGACGCCGATCGGATACGGCGAGGCCGACAGCACGCTCCAGTGCTGCCAGTACGCGAGCCCGACGATGCCGACGACCGCGGCCACGAGGGCGGTCCGGATCAACCGCGAATCCGCCTCGCTGGCTTGCGCACTCACGCACGCATCGTAGCGTGCTACCCATCGTTCGTGCGCGACGCCGTCGTTCTCCTCTCGGGTGGTCTCGATTCGACGACCGCTCTTGCCGTCGCCCGCTCGCAGGGCTTCACCTGCTACGCGCTGACCGTGAAGTACGGCCAGCTCCACGAGGTCGAGCTCGAGGCCGCGCGCCGCGCCGCGACGCGGTTTGCCGCGGCGGCGCATCAGGTGATCGATATCGATCTGTCGCCGCTCGCGCGCTCGGCGCTGACCAGCCGGGACATCGCGGTGCCCAAGGATCGCGACCTCGCCGAGATCGGAGCGCCGGGTGATGTGCCCTCGACGTACGTGCCGGCGCGCAACACGGTGCTGCTCTCGCTCGCGCTCGCGTGGGCCGAGTCGCTCGGCGCGAAGGATCTGTTCGTCGGTGTCAACGTGCTCGACGCGAGCGGCTATCCCGATTGTCGGCCGGAGTTCATCCGCGCGTTCGAGGCGCTCGCGCAGGTCGCGACCCGAAGCGGCGGCTTCAAGATCCACGCACCCCTGATCGAGCTGACGAAGGCCGGCATCATCGAGCTGGGCATGGGGCTCGGCGTCGATTACAGCGAGACCCACTCCTGTTACGACCCCGTGAACGGGGCGGCATGCGGGCGGTGCGATGCGTGCGCGCTGCGGAGGAAGGGCTTCGCCGAAGCAGGCCGCCCGGATCCGACTCGCTACGCGTGAGTGCGATAGTATCGTCGCGATGAAGCTGGGCACGTTGCTGCTGCGCAACGCGACGATCGGGCTCGCGCAGCTCGAGGCGGCGCTGCGTAATCAAGTGCTCTATGGCGGCCGGCTCGGCACGAACCTCGTCGAGCTGGGCTTTCTCGACCTCGAGCAGCTCTCGACGTATCTTGCCGAGATCACGGGTCATCCGGTCGCGACGCCGACGCTGCTCGACGAGGCCGATCGCACGCTGCTCGACAAGCTCGGCGCCGACGAAGCACATCGCCTGCGCGCGGTGCCGCTCGGCATGCTCGAGAGTGGCGCGGCCGCGGTCGCGATCGTCGATCCGCAAGACGAGCACGCGATGAAGGCGCTCGCCGCGCGCCTCGGTGCCCCGATCGCTCCGTACGTGGTGCCCGAGCTCCGCGCGCTCTACTACCTAGAGAAGCATTTCGGCACGCCGCGCCGCGCGCGCTTCATTCGCACCGCACGGGGCGGCACCGATCCGGGCGAGATCCTGGTCGGCGACGATCGCCGGCGCTCGCAGCCCGCCGGTGGGATCTCGATGCCGCCGACGCTCACGCTCGAGCCGCGCCGGCGCCGGGCCTCGCAGGCGCCGCTCACCCACGCCGTGCCGACCGCGCTGACCTACGCCGACGCCGGCGAACGGATCGAGAACGCCGGAAATCGCGATGGCATCGCGGATGCGTTCGTGGACTACGCGAAGGGCCGGTGCGATGCGCTCGTGGTGTTCTTGATCCGCGATGGCAATGCGCTCGGCTGGCGCGGCTATGTCGCGCCGCCGATCAAGCTCGTGCGCCCGCTCGAGGAGCTGTCGCTGCCGCTCGGCGGCATCTCGTCGTTGCAGACCGCCTACGATGGCTGTCAGGTATTCGTGGGCGTGCCGCCCTCCGGAGCGCGGCCGATCGAGACTCAGCTGTGGACCGCGCTCGGCGCCGATCCAGCGCCGATCGAGGTCGTGGTCGTGCCGGTCCAGGTCAAGCAGCGAGCGGTCAATCTGATCTACACCCACACCCTGGGCGGGACGCCGCCGAAGGGCTTTGTCACCGAGCTTCAAGATCTCGCAGCGCGCGCCCAGACCGCCTATCTCCGACTGATCCGGCAGACCCGCAGCTCGGTCTAAACGTTGGAGCTCATAGCATCGGATCTCGCGGCTGACATGTGCCCAACGGGCCGGGAGTCAAGCGCGTCCATGAATCGAAATAGACTTCTATCTGTATGGAATCATGGGAATAATCGAGGCATCGCGAACGATCCCTGGAGAACTTGCTTTCCCTCGCCAAAAGAGGAATCTCTGCCCCGTGCAGCAACGTTTCTCAGCCGTCAGTAGTCACAAGATCGGGCCCGGTACGATCGGCGCGGCCATGGTCGCCCTCTCGCTCGCCGTCATCGGTCACTTTTTTATCTAGCCCTGCACCGTTCCCGGCGCGGCCGATCGCGGCCGCTCGCGGCCGATCGCGGCCGCTCGCGGCCGATCGCGAATGAAGCCCGCGCTCGGGTACCTAAGACGCCGCGAGCGCGACGACTTGATCGACGAGCGGCAACACCATCGCCGCGCCGCTGCCTTCGCCGTGGCCCAAGCCGACCTCGAAGATTGGCTCGAGCCGCAAGTGCGCGAGGATCGCGGGCATCGTGAAGCTCCCGCGGTGGGCCGCGATCAGGTAGCCGGTGACCGGGGGGGCGAACGCGGCCGCGACCAGGGCCGCAGCGCCAGTCGCATAGCTATCGAGGATCACGGGTACGTTGATCGAGGCGGCGCCGAGGATCAGGCCCGCGAGCACCGCGGTCTCGGCGCCCCCATACCTGGCGAGGACCTCGAGCGCGGAGAGCATCGGCCCGGCCGCACCGCGATGGGCGGCGAGCTCGGCGTGCGGATCGTTGAGGCCCTCCGGCACGCGGCCGGTCAACGCACCGACCAGCGCGGCGGAGGCAACCTCGGCACCGAGGCCGAGCGCGCCGAGGGCAAGCAGGGCGAGTGGTTCACCTTCGGCGAGCGACATGGCGAGCGCGATGCCGGCCTCGAGCCCGAGCGTCGCATCGACCACGGTCATCGCGGGCTCGTGCAACAGGTCGCGCGTGGGGCCACGACCGAGGGCGATCGCGACGGCTGGCATATGCGACGGCTCGCGCGCGCCCGCATCGACGATCACGATCGGCGTGTGCGCGCTGCGTGCGAGGTGGGCGAGGGCGGCGATGCCAGACGCTATCTGCTGCGCCGCGATCACCGTTGGATGTTCGGGCCCCAGGGACACCCCCGGATCGCCGATGCCATGATCTCCCGCGGCGACCACGATCACCCGACGCGTGCCATGCGGGCGCGGTGCGTGCTGGGCGCCACCAAGCGCGGCGGCGAGCCGCTCGAGCATCGGCGCACCGGCATTCGCGACCGCGGCACGCGCCGCCTCGGCCTGGACGTGCGATGCGACGCTGATCGCTTGGCAGACGTGGCGCAGCACGACACTCACCTACGCGCGACCCCACAGGCTCGCCTTGGACTTGTTCGCGAGCAGGATGGCGAAGAACAGCGGCACGCCGAGGACCGCGGTGACCGCACCGGTCGGCAGGTGATTCCACGGGATCACCGTGCGCGCGAGCGTGTCGCAGATCGTGAGCGTGATCGCGCCGCCGAACATCGAGGCGGGTAACAGCGCGCGATGATCCGGGCCGATGATCGCGCGCAACGCGTGCGGCACGACCAGGCCGACGAAGCCAATCGGGCCGACCACCGCGATCGCCGAGCCAACCAGCAGCGACGACACCGCGAACAGCACGAGCTGCGTGCGCGCGACCGCGACTCCGAGCGACGCGGCGACCTCCGCACCCGCGGCGAGCGCGTTCATTTCCTTGCCGTACAGGATCAGGATCACGAGGCCGCCGAGGATCGGCACCGACGCGTACTCGACCCACGACAGCCGCGCGGCATCGAGCCCGCCCATCATCCAGCCGAGGATGTGCATCACATCGGTGAAGTCGCTCGTGTACTGGATCAACAGCGACGCCGACGAACAGAACATCGAGATCGCGACGCCGGCGAGGATCAGCGTCGCGGGTGGCAAGTGGCGGCCGACCTGGGCGAGCCGCCAGATCGCGAACAGCGTGAGCATCGCGCCGAGTAACGAGGCCACGCCGATCGCGCCGTAGCCGAACACCCGCTCGGCACCGAACCGGATCGCGATCACCGCCCCGAGCGAGCTGCCCGAAGAAATCCCGAGCGTGAAGGGCTCGGCGAGCGGATTGCGGAGCAGCGCCTGCAACGCACACCCGGCCCCTGCGAGCGCCGCACCGGTGAGGAGCGACGCGAGCACGCGCGGCAAGCGAACGTCGAAGATCGTCGAATCGAACTTCGCGGTGATGCCGAGGATCTCGAGGTGCCAGCTGCCGTGATCGTTGACCAACCCGACGAGCGGGGCGAGCGCGCCGATCACGAGGCAGGTGGTCGCCGCGATGACGCAGATAATCGCGAGCCGGCTACCGGTGAGCCGCACCCCGCGGCCACTGACGAACGCGCTCACAGCGGCACCGCGAACGGGCGACCCGACGGCAGCGTACCGACGTAGACCTCGAGCTGAAAGGCTTCGCGGGTTTGCGCCGAGGCGAGCACGTCGGCAGGTGCGCCGCGCGCGGAGAGCCGGCCACCGGCGACCAGCCACATCGTGCGGCCGTAGCGCAACGCGAGATCGAGATCGTGCGTGACGACGATCGCGGCGGCCCCGGCATCGCAATGGCGACGTAGCATCTCGAACACGCCGCGTGCATGCGCGGGATCGAGACCGGCGGTCGGCTCGTCGAGCAAGAGGCACCGCGCGCCCTGACACAGCGCTTGCGCGAGGATCACGCGGCGCGCTTCGCCGCCGGAGAGCTCGTCGAACCGGCGATGTGCGAGCGCGCTTACATCGGTGGCGGCCATCGCGAGCCGCGCGGCTTCGACATCGTTGGCCGACGCGAGGCCGAGCCCCCGCTGGCGCGCATAGCGACCGAGCAGCACGACCTCCTCGACCGCGAACGGAAACGCGAGCTCGTAGTGTTGCGGCAGGTATGCGAGGTCCTGCGCGAGCCCGCGGCGATCGGGTGCGCTCGGATCGCGGCCAAAGCAGCGGATCGAACCAGCCGCGGTCTCGAGCAGGCCCGCGATCGCGCGCAAGAGCGTGGTCTTACCGGCGCCGTTCGGCCCGACGACCACGACCAGGTCGCCCGCATCGACTCCCGTGGTGACGCCGCGAACGATGGGGGTCTTGCCCAACGCGACATCGACACCGGCTAGCTCGACCCACACCGGATGTTCTTACCAAGTAGCAACCCTCACCGAAACGCGGTACGCCACTGGTTCGTGCGTCGGCGTAACGATCGAGTAGTGATGAACCTGCCAGTGGAGCTGATCTCCAACGGCCAAAAGATCCGTGCGGTGTCGCAAGATATCTCGCCGCTCGGCATGTTCGTGCGGCTCTCGCCGCCACTGCCGCCCGGTACGGTCGTCCAGATCGTGCTGTCGCCGAACGGCCAGCGCCACCTGATCTCGGCGCAAGTCACGCACGCACTATCGGAGGTCGAAGCGCGCATGCTCGGGCGCTTCCCCGGCATCGGCGTGGTGTTCCGCGATCCGGTCCGCCCGTCGGACGAAGAATTCTTCGAAGCGCTCACGCGCCTGCTCGAGCGCCACACGCCGGTCAAGCAAGCCGCCGATCTGCGGATCCTCGTCGCCGATCCGCAGACCCGCTTGCTCGAGCGGCTCTCGACCGCGCTCGGCAACGCGGGCTTCACGGTCGCGACCGCCACCAACGGGATGGAAGCGATCGGCTCGTGCCTGACCAAGGCGCCCGATGTCGCGCTGATCGAGCGCGAGATGCCGGTCGTCGACGGCCTCCACGTGCTGCAAGAGATGGGGCGCCACGCGCACCTCGCGAACGTGCCGGTGATGATGATGTCGGAGAATGCGACCGACCTCGTGCGGCTCCAGGCGCTCCAGCTCGGCGCTGCGGACTTCATTCCGAAACCGTTCACGGTGCTCGAGATCATCTTGCGTGCGCGGCGGTGGGCACGCGCGAGCCAGCGCGATACCGAGCGCGTCGTGCTGCGCGGCGCGCTGACGGATGTGCAGCTGCCGACCCTGCTGCAGATGTTCGAGCAGGACAAGAAGACCGGGCAGCTCTCGGTCACGCGCGATCAACTCGTCGCGTGGATCGACTTCGTCGATGGCAAGATCGTGCGCGCGCGATCGTCCGAGGTCGAAGGCGATGCGCGCACGATCGTGATGAAGGTGCTCGACTGGAAGCACGGCTACTTCGAGCTCGCCGGTGGCGCGAACGCGACGCCGATCACGGGCCCCGAGTTGCAGACCAGCGTCACGCACCTGTTGCTCGAGCACGCGCGGCTACAAGACGAAGCGTCAGCGCTCGGCGAGTAGCCCGCGGACCTCGGTCAGTACCTTGCCGAGCAAGTTCTGACCGCGCCACTTCCGCGGATCCTGAGCTTTCGGATCATCCGCGCCGAGGCCGATGCCCCAGATCTTGTCGAACGGACTCGCCTCGACGAGCTCCGACGGCGCGGTCTTCAACAAGATCGCCGCGAGCTCGGGGTTCTGCCCGAACTTCGCGAGGCTCGTGGTCTTCACGATCTCGAGCCGCTTCACCGCCCAGGTCTTGTCGTCGAAGCCACGCACCTTGCGGCCCAGCGCCTTGTGCGTTTTTGGATGTCCCGCGGCCATGATCTTCGCCGCGATCTCGTCATCGCCGAACAGCTTCGCCTTGCCGTGCATCATCGCTTGTTCGGCACACATGAACTGCACGCCCTCGACGACGAACGTGCACCGGTACCACTGCGAGAACGGCGAGCTCTCGGCGAAGAAGAAGGTGTATTTCGGCGCCATGGTGTCTATTCTACACGAACTGTCAGTCCGTCGCAATCGAGGTCGCGAGCAGGGTCAGCGCCTCGACGATTCGCGGCGTTGGATGCGCGAGGACCTGGCTGGTCAGCGAGAGCACGTGCTTGGTCTTCACGGCCGGGATGTCGAGCGTGTCCCAGGCGGCGAGGCTGTCCTTGCCGGTGAAAGAGAGATCGAGGATCACGTCGGGCTTCTCGCGCAGCACCTCCTCGGCGCCGATCTTGGGATACTTGGTGCCCGCGCCGGCGAGGATGTTATCGCCGCCGACCACCGCGAGCAGCTCGTCATTGAAGGTGCCCGGCCCCGCCGCGACGATCGCGCCGAGCCCACCCGCTTCCCGATCGATCACGACGAGCACGCGTGGGTGGTGGGTCGGGCGGTGCGCGGCAGCCTCGTCGAGCGCCTGGTCGATGCCAGCGACCGCTGCGGTTGCTTCCGCGGTCTTGCCGAGCGCCTGACCGAGCGTGCGCAAGCAGGTCTTCACGTCCGGCACGGTATGCATCGCGCACTCGCGGGTCTCGAGGTGAGCATCGGCGAGGGCGCCCGCCGCCTGCGCGTGGATATCGTCGACCACGACGAGCGTGGGCTTGAGCCGCACGATCGTCTCGACGTTCGGGACCATGAAGCTGCCGACGCGGGGGAGTGCCTTGATCGAGGCCGGAAAGTCCGAGTAGTCGTCGACTCCGACCAGGTCGCCGGCGGCGCCGAGCGCTGCAACGATCTCGGTCGCCGACGGGCTCAGCGTGACGATCCGCGCTCGTGCGCTGGCCACCGGCGCCTCGCTCTTGCTCTGGCACCCGACGAACATGAGAAGGGCAAAGCAGCGCATGCCGTGTCGGTACCACAGTGCGCGGGTGCTATCCTTCTCGGGTGCGCGGTACCGATCTGTCCGGCTCGGTGCTCGACGACCGCTACGAGGTTATCGAGCCGATCGCCGAGGGCGCGATGGGCGCGGTGTACCGCGGCGAGCGCTTGAAGCTCGGGCGCGCGGTCGCGATCAAG
>Ga0209724_1002478_pt1 | contig 15710 bp, 11 predicted proteins | sample grotaG_FD_184143 | JGI IMG/M metagenome (GOLD analysis project Ga0209724, IMG submission 184143) | Glacier valley bacterial and archeal communities from Borup Fiord, Nunavut, Canada, to study Microbial Dark Matter (Phase II) -... | ecosystem: Environmental > Aquatic > Freshwater > Ice > Glacier ...
ACAATCAACCCGGGAATTCCTCTTGCTTTGTTTGAACCGGATACTTCGGGATGCGCTCCATTGAAGGTGAAATTTAGAAATAATTCGCAAAATGGCAGCCGTTATGAATGGGACTTTGGAAATGGGACCCAATCGGTTGATTATTCCCCTTCGACTACCTACTATGATGAAGGAACATTTTCTGTAAAGCTTAAAGTATTTAACCAATTTGGGGTAATTGATGAAACTGAGCGAATAATCGTTATACACCCGGTACCGAAAGCTCTTTTTAATCCACTTCCTTATCGTGTGAAAATTCCAGCACAAGTTGTTACCTTTTTCAATAATTCCGAGAATGCCAAAGATTTTCTCTGGGATTTCGGTGACGGGGGTTCCTCATTTGATGTTCAACCAATTCACCAATATACCCAAACTGGCGTATTTAATGTCACCTTGTATATTACATCAGCTGAGGGTTGCAAAGATACCTTTCTGCTACTTGATGCAGTCGATGCTTTTAGTGACGGTTTGAAAGTACCCAATGCATTTATGCCAAATAAGGAAGGCCCAAATGATGGACATTACGTCGCAGGTAATCCGCGAAACCATATTTTTTATCCGGCAGTTGCTATTGGTGATCTGATTGAATATGAGCTGATGATTTATAATCGATGGGGCAATTTGTTATTTATCTCCAAAGAAGCTGAGCAAGGCTGGGATGGTTATTATAATGGGATTCTATGTCCCCAGGATGTCTATATCTGGAAAATCAGGTGTCACTTTAAGAGTGGCTCAATTATTACGAAAACTGGCGATGTTACGCTCATACAATAATGGAGAAGATGTTTAAATACAGAATTATAACTTCGTGCTTTATTGTGTTGTTGCTCAGCATTAAATCATTTGCCCAGGATGCTCATTTTTCGCAATTCTATTCTGCTCCTACCTATTTAAGTCCTTCTTTGGCGGGTTCAACAGGAGGTACCCGATTCGTCGCAAATTACCGTAACCAATGGCCAGGAATATCAAAAACCTATCAGACTTTTGCAGTTTCTGCAGACTTCTATCTTAGTGAATACCGAAGTGGATTTGGTGCTTTGCTGGTAACGGATAAAGCTGGATCAGCAAACCTTAACACCACCTATTTAGGTTTACAATATTCTTTTAGAGTCCCATTGGATGATGCCTGGCAGTTTGTTCCAGGTATGCAATTTACATTGGGGCAAAAAAGCCTTGACCGGAGTAAATTAGTATTTCCTGATGAAGTTGTCACTGGAACACCTTCAAGCGGCCAATTCTATCTAACAGATACAAGGGCTCTATATATGGATTTAGCCACTTCTGTGTTCTTTTATTCTCCTAAGTTCTGGATCGGGGCAGTAGCGGATCACCTTCTAAGACCTAATTATTCATTTTTGGGTGATAAAGCAATATTGCCTCTTAAGATTATTAATTTCGGAGGTATGAATTTATGGCGGGCCAATGCACGTAGGATTGAAGAACCAAGAATAGCCTCTTTAAGTTACCGCTTCGAATATCAAAATGGGTTTAAACAACTCGATATTGGGGGCTTTTTGTATGGTGGAATATTAGATTTTGGAATTTGGTATCGCGGTTTGCCGGTTTTTAAAAACGCGAACCTTGCCAATCATTTTATGGATAATGATGCTTTGGTTTTGATGTTAGGGGTATCAACAGGTCCTTTACGTATTGCCTATAGCTATGATCTTCAATTATCGAATCTTTCGACTTATGGCACTGGGGCACATGAAATATCTATTATCTGGGAAATTGATGAACTCTTCGAGTGTATTGATTGCTTTTCAAGACGAAACACAATCCAGTTTCATAAGAACCGGCCAAGAAATATGAGGGTTAATTAAAAACCGGATAAGATTTCATCCTTTTCAAAAAGTAAACCTGGTTATGAAGGATAACGAAATTACAAATGAAACCCCAATTGCGTTTTTGACTGTTGGACAATTAGTGTCTGTACTTAATAGGGTATTAAAAAAAGAGCAGAGCCAGGAAAATGGCACTTTGCCTGAAATAATTGGGCTCAAAGCAGTATGTGAATTGACAGGATACAGTAAACCAGCAATTTATCAAAGGACCTCGAAAGGTTTGATTCCCCATTTCAGAAGGGACGGAAGATTATTATTCCGACGAGACGAGATCATAAATTGGCTTACTGAACATCGCGTTGAAACCCAAGATGAATATTTGCGGAGATTGGACGCCAAATTATTACAAAGGAAAAGAAGGACACAATGAATATTATCGAGGAATTAATTAAGAGTAATACAAATCTGACTCTTGCCATTAAATTAAAGGATCTAAAGGTATTTGCTGATTATCTAATCGAAAAAACGAAAAGTGAATTAGAAGATATTGTCGTTTCCGAAAAGGCAGAAACCTACCCCACCATCAAACAGGTCTCTGAAATACTGAATGTTAATATTACAACACTTTGGAGGTGGAATAAAAATGGCTACCTTAAAACGATTGAGTTTGGTGGTGGACGGCGTTATAAGATGAGTGATGTGAAAGCGCTTCTTCAAGAAGATGGATTTGTAAAGAAACGAAACAGGCCGGAATGAGATTAAATTAAACCGAGGTTTGAATACACATTGAAAACACCTAATTTTTCTTTTTCATAATCTTTCGTTTTCTGATTGGAATCCGTATCTTCGGCAGACCAATAATCTGTTCCAATAAACCTTATGGAAAGCAACTTCAAGTTCCTATCAACAGAATATCCAATTCTTGCCAATCTTGGGATTTTAGCTGAAAAATACATTCACGATGATACCAATACTGCCTTATTTAAGATGAGGTTGTTTGGAGAAAAGATGGTTGAAACGATTTTTGAAATTCATCAGTTGGACTTTCCCTACGAGAATAATGCTTTCAGAAGATTGGGATTACTGAAGGATGAAGCTATCCTGGAAGATAATATCCTCAGCCTTTTTCATACGATCCGTATATCGGGTAATCAGGCGGTTCATGCCGGAAAACAGGCAGAAGAATCAGCAATGGGCTTACTTTACAGCTCGTTTAAAATTGCCAAATGGTTTTATGAAACCTATTCCGATGAAGCCAAAGACATCAGTTCGATTAAGTTTCACCCACCTGAAAAAGTTGACCTGCAAAAGGACTTTAAAAACCTCGAACAGGAATATCTTCAACTTGAACAAAAGTTTGCTGATCTGATCAAGGAACGGGAAATTGGAACTTTGAGTGCAGAGAAATCAATTGAGATCAAACAACGATCGAAGAATGCTGCCCTGAAAATTGAGATGTCGGAGGCTGAAACCAGGCTCCTGATTGATGAACAACTGAGGGCTGCCGGATGGGAAGCTGACACGCTTAACCTGAATTTCAAGTTGCTTGGTTCTCTTCCGGAGAAAGGCAAAAACAAGGCAATCGCAGAATGGAAATGTGGAAGCAAATGGGCTGATTATGCCTTGTTTATTGGCACAGAGCTCTATGGAGTGGTAGAAGCGAAGAAATATGCCCAGGATATATCGACCGACTTAACACAATCAAAACGGTATGCTGAACTGGCTGAAGCGAAATTGCCGGTTCAACTTTTGGGTGAATGGGTAATTTATAAAGTGCCTTTTCTGTTTTCAACCAATGGACGACCCTATTTGCAGCAACTTGAAACAAAAAGCGGCGTTTGGTTTGTCGATGTCAGAAAACCCAAAAACCATTCCCGATCGTTAAAAGGATGGTTCTCGCCTGAAGGGCTGAAAAAACTTTTGGAGCAGGACATTGACGGGGCTGATGAAAAGTTGAAAAACAGCAAACCCAACTTTCTTCAGGATAAAAACGGCCTTTCGTTAAGGGATTACCAGATGAAAGCGATTGAACGGGTTGAACAGACCATCATGGATAGTCCGCAGATTAAACGGATGCTGCTCGCGATGGCTACCGGAACCGGAAAGACCCGTACCATTATTGGCCTTGCCTACCGATTGATTCAATCGAACCGTTTCCGAAGAATTCTGTTTATGGTTGACCGACGTTTGCTTGCCAGCCAGGCATTTGATCATTTTAAGGATGACAAAATTGAGGATCTGAATACATTTGCAGAAATATACGAAATAAAGGGTTTAAAAGAATTGATCCCGGAATTGGATACGCGTTTGCATTTTGCAACCGTTCAAAGCATGGTGAAACGTTTGTTCTATTCAGACGGGGATTGTTTACCCATCGATACCTATGATTGCATCATTGTGGATGAGGCGCACCGGGGATATTTGCTGGACAAGGAGATGGACGATGAAGAGCTTGGATTTAAGGATCAGCGCGACTATGTTAGCAAATACCGGCGTGTACTCGACTATTTTGATGCCACTGCCATTGGAATGACCGCCACTCCTGCTTTGCACACCACTGAAATATTTGGAACTCCTATCTATAACTATTCCTACCAGGAGGCGGTGATCGATGGTTTTCTGATTGATCACGAACCTCCCTATATCATCAAAACAAAACTGAGTGAGAAAGGGATTATCTGGGAAAAGGGTGAAAAACCAAAGGTTTACGATAAAGAGAACAATCAAATTATTGAATTAGCCGAGCTGGAGGATGAACTTGCCATCAATATCGAGGGATTCAATAAGATGGTTATTACCGAGTCCTTTAACCGGACTGTATGTAGCCAATTGGTTCAGTTGATTGATCCTGACGGAGAGGAAAAGACCCTGATTTTTGCTGCTAATGATGAACATGCAGATCTTGTAGTCAAAATTCTGAAGGAAGAATATGAAAAAATAGGTTGCGACCTTCATGATAATGCGATACAAAAGATAACCGGTAAATCGTATGATCCGGCTGAGCAGTTCCGAAGGTACAAAAATGAGAAGTATCCGACGATTGCCGTTACAGTTGATTTGCTTACAACTGGTATTGATGTTCCGGCCATTTGTAATATTGTATTCCTGAGAAGGGTCAAATCCCGGATTTTGTATGAACAGATGTTGGGTCGGGCCACTCGCCGGTGTGATGAAATTGAGAAAGAAGTATTCCGGATTTATGACGCAGTCCGGATCTATGAAGCGCTTCAGGATTACACCCAAATGAAACCGGTGACTGTTAATCCTAAAATTTCATTTGCAGAACTGGCAGAGGAATTCAGCCGGATTGACAGCAATGAAAGGGCAGCGAAACAACTGGATCAGATTATTGCCAAATTCCAGCGGAAAAGGCAATATCTAAAAGACGATCAGCTTGAAAAATTCAAATACCTGACAAAAGGGCGTGACGCTGAAAGTTTTGTCAACCTTCTGAATGAATCCAGAAATAAGGGTTCACTTGAGCAGATCAGCCATCATTCATTGGTTTGGGAATTCCTTGACGAGTTAAAACCATCACCTTCGTTTCAGTATGTATCGGAGCATGAAGATGAAATCCGTGGAATAGATCGTGGATATGGCAACAGTAAAAAACCGGAAGATTACATCACAAGTTTCCAAAAATTCATAACAGAGAACCTGAATAAAATGGCTGCCCTGCAAATTATTTGCACCCGCCCACAGGAACTCGACCGGAAATCGCTGAAAGAACTAAGGCTTGAATTGGATCGCCTGGGATTTAACTCCAGGACATTGAACACAGCATGGAAGGCGACCCGGAATGTGGACATTGCAGCCGACATTATTTCTTTTATACGGACAATGGCTTTGGGCGATGCGCTGATTAGCCATGAAGAACGGATCAGACGGGCGGTTGAAAAAGTGAGGACGATGAAAAGCTGGAACAAAATTCAGCAGAAATGGATTGACCGGTTTGAACATCAATTGTTGTCGGAAAACATCTTGCAGCACGACGATTTAAACCAGGCTCCGTTTAATGAGAATGGCGGATTTGAACGACTGAACAAAGTTTTTGAAGAGCAACTCGATCAGTTGATCCTTCAGTTAAATGAGAATTTATACCAAACAGCATGATCACAAAAAAGATAATTTCAGTTTTACTTGGAGATCAGAGTGAATCTGACAATCCCTTACAAAAACGTATGCGCCATCACCAAAGCTGGTGGAGAACCTGTGTGATGGGTGAAGAACAAGGTCTGCATCCTATTCATCCTGAAAACAAAATTGGCAGCAGCATTCTAAATGGCGAAAAAGGTAAGATTAATTTCATCGATGTGTATTCAAAAAAGTCGGTTGATGAAACATTAGATACACGGGGCGCGGAGTCAAAAGGGTTGATAAAAAAAGACCGGCTGTACAATAACCTGCTGTCAAGCCAACCTCTTTGTTTTAATTTCTTTGGACGATTGAAATACAATCTGCCACTGGCAACGAAGATATTTCAACAGTTTTACCCGGATGTTCAGGAAGTAACTGACATTCTCTTTGAATTTGTTCCCAATGATGCATCTAACGGCGACAATTCAGCCCATGATGTTGCTATGCTGTTTGTAAACTCAACCGGAGCTAAAGGTTTAATTGGTCTGGAATGTAAATATACAGAGCCCTTCTCGCCCAAAGAGTATGGCAAAGATGGACCGGACAAGAAAGATGGAAAGTACCGGAAAGTTTATGAAGATTCATTTGCATTTCTACCCATCTATGAAGATCTCACCAACACTAAATACAATCAACTCTTTAGAAATCAGTTGATAATTGAATCGGCCTTATTGAAAAAAGAGAGTCCCTACAAAATTGGATACAGCGGTTTGTTTTGTTTTCAGGAAGATCAAAATGCCATCGATAAAGGAAAAGCTTTTCAAAAGATGCTAAAAAACGGAGAAGAGCGGTTTAAAATAATCACCTTTGCCGACCTGATCGAAACGATACAGAAAACAGAAATTGATTGGGAAACCCGGGAATGGAGCATGATGCTTTGGTCCCGGTATTGTGGTACAGAACTAAGTAAAAGATTTAAAGAATGAGTGCAGAAGAAATAGCCGCCAAACTATGGGGCCTTTGTAATTTACTCCGTGACGACGGGGTAACCTACCATCAATACCTCAATGAATTAACCTACATCCTTTTTATTAAGCTGAGCGAAGTAAAGGGCTTTGAGAATGAATTGCCCGAAGAATACCGCTGGCAGAAGTTGAAGGATATAAAGGACAACAAGGATTTGTTTGACACCTACCGTGAGTTGCTGGCTACCATCAGCACGAAGAGCGACAACGTAAATATTAAACTGATATTTACCAATGCTTCTTCCACGCTGCGGAAGCCGGTGAATTTAAGATCACTTGTGAGCAGCATTGACCTGATTGACTGGTACGATGAGCATGACCGCGATGTGATGGGCGATATTTATGAAGATTTGCTCGAACGCAATGCCGGTGAGAAAAAAAGTGGCGCCGGACAGTATTTCACACCACGTCCACTCATTAATGTGATTGTCGACCTGGTGGTTCCCAAATTGGGCGAACGCTGGAATGATCCGGCCTGTGGAACATTTGGATTCCCGATCTCGATTAACCAATACCTGTTGACCCGCCACGATTACATGTACAAAGCTGAAAAGACCCGTGTTTTCCAACAGACTACTGCCTTAAGTGGTGTTGAGCTGGTTCAGGATGCCCACCGCCTGGCTTTGATGAATGCCAAGCTGCACGGGCTCGACAGTACGATTTATCTCAACGATACACTTAGTGATTTTGGCAAAAGCTTGAAAGGATTCGACGGTGTGCTGGCCAATCCTCCATTTGGAACCAAACAGGGAGGCGAACGACCCAGCCGCGATGATTTTACATACCCAACCGCCAACAAACAGTTCAATTTTTTGCAGCATATTTATCGCTCGCTTCACAAAAAAGGGGGAGCCCGTGCAGCGGTGGTATTGCCCGATAACGTATTGTTTGAGGATGGGGACGGCGCCAAAATCCGACACGACTTAATGGACAAATGCCGCCTGCATACCATTCTGCGGTTGCCAACCGGTATTTTTTATGCACAGGGTGTAAAAACCAATGTGCTGTTTTTTGAACGTGGTGTAACCGAAACCGGAAACACCGACAAGGTTTGGTACTACGACATGCGGACCAACACGCCCAACTACGGAAAGCGCACGCCGTTTACCCTTACTGCTTTTGAAGGATTTATAAATGCCTACACGGGTGGTTTGACGACTGAAAATGTAGGTTTGGAATACGATGGTAAGGTGGATGACCAAAAACGTGCGGCTATTATTGATGAACGCTGGCAATGTATTACCCGTGCGCAGATTGCTCAAAAGAACGACTCGCTTGATTTGGGGTTGATTGCCGACAGTTCGATTAGCAATGGTGAAGATTTAGATGACCCGATTGATATTGCCAAAGAAGCCGTTTTGGAGCTAAAAAGTATTATGAGCGAACTTGACGCTATCATCAAAGAATTACAATAGAGCACGATGGAGAAGGATGTACCGATTGGATGGGAAGAAATTGAATTAGGTGATATTGCTGATATTACTGCTGGTATAGGTTTTCCTAAAAAGCATCAAGGTAACTCAAAAGGAGCAATCCCATTTTATAAAGTTGGAGATATTTCAAAGACAGTAGTTCGGGGTGATCAATGGATGACCAGTGCAGATCATTATATTGATGAATCAATATTGAAGTCTCTAAAAGGTAAACTCTTACCAAAAGGAGCAATCGTTTTTGCAAAAATTGGCGAGGCATTAAAATTAAATAGACGAGCGATTCTTTCAGAGCCAGCTTTAGTGGATAACAATGTAATGGCAGTCATCCCCTATTGTTCAAATATGGATAAATTTATTTACTATTTTTTGTTGACTGAAAGCCTTGATAAATATAGTGCTGGAAATGCAGTTCCATCAGTGAGAAAATCGTCAGTATTGGCGATACCATTTTCTCTTCCTTCCCTTCCAGAGCAGCAGCGCATTGTGGCCAAACTCGATAACCTGTTTGGGCACCACGATTCCTTAAAAACCCGTCTTAACCGCATACCACAATTGCTGAAGGACTTCCGCCAAAAGGTACTTACCCAGGCTGTAACAGGCAAACTAACAGAGAAGTGGAGAAAAGGGAAAGAGTTGAAAGAATGGAAAATGAAGATGATGGGAGATTTTGTCATTAAAATCCAAGCTGGAAAGAACTTCAATTGTCCTGAATATCCCGTAACTGAAAATACTGTGGGATTAGTTAAAATTAGCGCTGTAACATGGGGAAAGTTTAATCCAAATGAAACAAAAACTGTATTGGATAAAAGTAAGATATATCCCGAATTATTCATCAAAAAAGGCGACTTTCTCATGTCAAGAGCAAATACATTAGAGTTAGTTGGTGCAAGTTTAATTGTTGATGAAATAAAATTCAGAATAATGCTTTCTGACAAAATATGGAGGGTAACTTTTAAAGAAGAAATTGATAAAAGGTATGTTGATTTCTTTTTAAAATCATCAATTGGCAGGAATGAAATTGAGTCGAGGGCAACTGGAAACCAGTTGTCAATGAGGAATATCTCTCATGATTCGTTTAAAAAGATTGATTTAAACTATCCTCCTATCGAAGAGCAGCAAGAAATCGTCCGACTTGTTGAATCCCTTTTTGCCAAAGCCGACCAAATAGAAGCCAGCTACAAAAAACTAAAAGTAAAAATTGAGCAATTGCCACAAGCCTTGCTGGCCAAAGCCTTCCGGGGCGAGCTCGTGGAGCAACTTCCTATTGATGGCGATGCACGGGAATTGCTGGAAGAAATCCGCAAAGCCAAAGCGGGATTGGAGAAAGGCGGGAGAACAAAAAAGATGAAGGAAAATGATGAGGTGAGGATGGTGGCGGAAGATGGGGCGAGGTATGGGAAATAAAAATCAAACTAAATACTATGTTACCTACAAAACAATTAACAAAGAAACCAACAAATGAATTTTTCAATTTATTTATTAAACGAGAAGTAGAATATCAAAGTTTTTTCAAAGATGTTTGTGTAAGTGTTATCACCAAGAAAGAAGTTCTTCAATACTTCAAGTACCTAAAACTTAAAAAATTAGGGCAACAACCTATTGGCAGCAAGAAGGTTGAAATAATTGAACCACAATCATTTAATATTTATGATTTCTCAAAATATTTAACAAATAATCCAGGTGCCACAAAACCTGATTTAATAAAAGCTGTTAATAAAAGGCTGAAAAATGAGACTAATTCGGAAGAGGTTTTTTCTGAGCTTGGAATAGATGTAACAGATTCATTTGGGATTAGACTTGAAGATGTTTTGGAAGATTTTGAGAGCTCAAATTTGCAAACTACTAATGCATCCAAAGCTACTTCTAAAAATGAAAGTTTAAATCCAGAATCCGCCAGTTATAAACTTGAAGGTAGTCCTATCGAATTAACGATTAACACAAAAGATGATGGACAGGTAAATTTAGATGTTTCAAATCCATATATACCAAATGAATTTTCTGGAGGGATTATTGATTCTTCTATCAATCCGACCTTTAACGTTGAGAAAATCGCAAAGGTTTTTGCCAATCATTTGATAAACCTGAAGCATGAAAGTGGACAAATGGTTGGTGTATTTGGCAAGTGGGGCCGTGGGAAGACATATTTCATTAAAGAGGTATGTAAACATTTGAAACTTGATTTTGAAAAGGAATCGTCTGAATCGGATTCAGATTTTGTATTAATAAAATTCCAAGCATGGAAGTATCAAAGTACTCCTTCAATATGGGCATATCTTTTTGATACAATCATAGAGGGATATTTAGGAAAAAGGTGGAATAAAGCCTTCCGAATATTATCTATATCGGTTGAGAAAAATGGTAGTTGGAATAGTTGGATAAAATATCTCATTTTAATTTTGATTGGTTTCTCTTGGTTTTTCCTAGTGCCGTTTGAAACTAAGGTTAATACGCCAATACAATTTATAAAATGGATTGGAGGAATCGGGGCCTTTTTTATGCTATTATATAAAATAGTTTTCTTTATAAGGTTTTCCGGTAAACCGGCGAAAATTATATTTGATTCAATCACAAAAACACCTTCATTTAAAAGTATTTTAGGTATACAGGCTGAAATACAAAAAGAGATGGTTTTTTTAATACGAGCTTGGGCCAATAGATTGAACATGAAGAAATGGGATTGGGGAAAATTCAAATTTGTAAAATCCAGTAATAAAAGATTGCTATTATTTATTGATGATTTGGATCGATGTTCAGAAGATCATATGATTGAAATAGTTGATGCATTAAGAGTAATGCTTGATGATCCTGAGTTAAATAAGCATCTATTGGTTTTGGTTGCTATCGATGAATCAATTCTCAAGAAGGCTGTTGAGCATAAATACAAAGAAAGGCGTAAGGGTGAAGATTTAGGGAATTTATGTACTGAGTATCTTGATAAGTTATTCATATCCGCCATTAAATTGCCTCCTATATCCTTTGAACAAAGAATTGTCTTTGTTGAGAATTTAGCATATCAAATAAATAAAACAATTCCAGCTCATGCAGACTTACTTAATATTACGGAATCCTTAAAAAAATCAATATCAGTTTCTGAAAAAAAAGTTGATGATGAAAACCAAAATGAGATCATTGATAAAACCTCAGCGGCAATTTTAAAGAAAAAAATATCAGACGAAATAGGAATTATCCAATTAATTCTGGAAAATTTTGAAATTGATTTGTTAAAAAACAAAGTTGCTCATGTTTCGCAAGAATTAACACCTAGACAAATCCGAATATTCATCTTTAGATACCTTTTAGCTCGGAATATCTGGAGAAGCCTCTTTGAAGGAATTGAATTTAAAACGGAAGATACAGTAAATATTATTTTGAATCAAGCATTTGGTGAACCTAAGATTGATTTTGATATTGATAAAAACTTAAATGAAATTGTTCAAATGGTTGTAACTTATTAATTTTAGTCTTAAACCTTCATCGTGAAGTGAAAACAGACGACCGCTTTCTTAACATTGACTTGACAAAAAATATTTGTGTTATTAGCCAGTTGGCAATCCAACACTATTAGTAAAAACCGGCAAATATTTGTTCTCACCTTCTGTGTCTGCTGGTGGAGCTGGCAGTTATTGGATTGAAATCTGGCGAGCAAATCTTGACCAGGTTCCATATAGAACCAAATGTGACTTTTTGATTAGGATTGTGCAGGATTTGTCTTGTCTTTGTAAATTGAGAGTCATTAATGAGTTGCTTTCTGCATCATTAATGGATAATCGCCTTCATTCTGGAAATGAAGGGGGAATAAAACTTGAGATAAATAACATTAATAAAACTGTTGAGATTAGAAGCAACCGGGATATGATGATCAGTGTTTCGGTTCAATTACTCGATAAAGGTGCAGTTATCAGGAGTTTTTCGAAATAAAACTAAATCCGAATTCAACTTTAAAGTTAATATTACATTAACATGTTGCACAACATTCAACTTTAAAGTATAATATATAAAAACAACATCTAAATTTGTACGCAATGGCAACCAAACAGGAGGTTGAACATTTTTTGAATGACTTTAAAACCAAGATGAGAATTTTCCAGATCATCTTTTTAGACGATCGCGGGAAAAATGCTCAGGCTATTTTGGATCTGGAAATCAGTCCGATAAAAAGGAAAGAGATCATTGAAAAATTGATTGCTGAAGATTATTCAGAAGGTCCATTGGAAGAAAAGATGCGTGGCATATTGCCTATGTGGGTATTTGGTAGGGAAGTAAGAGGAACAGAAGTGTACATCAAAATCAGTATGGGGAGAGAAAATTCACAAACCATTTGTATCTCTTTTCACCCATCCGAGCACCCCATTAATTATCGGTTTAAACACATCAAACCATGAAATGAGCATGAATGAGAATTACCATATGAAATGATAACAAACTTCATGCGAATTCCATTTGGCCATTAAAAAACAAATTATTATCAAATGAAAAGTCCATATACAGGCAAAGAAATGAAAATTGCCAAAGAATTGCGTGATATGACTTTCCGGAAGGAAGCATTTCAGGTTGTATTTCATTATTACATTTGTGAGGATTCTGGCGAACAGTTTGAAGACGAGCATTTTTCAGCTTTGAATTACAACCAGGTGGTCAATCAATACCGGGTCAGGCATCATATTCCGTTTCCGGAAGAAATTCAGAAAATTCGATTGAAATATGATTTGTCTGCATCCAAGATGTCCGAAATACTGGGACTTGGAACCAATTCGTGGAGAAATTATGAAGGTGGCGAGGTACCTTCAACTGCGAATGCGAATCTAATACACCTGATGGCTAAACCTGAGAATTTTGTCCAACAAATAGAGCTTTATTGCAGTCTGGCAGAAAAGGAAAAAGAAAAAATCATTAAGCCTGTTCAAAAGCTTATAACTGGATCATGTTATTGCGCTGATCCGCTTTACCGGTTCAACAACCAACCAGATATTACAACTGGCTTCAAAGCTTTTGACAGGATAAAGACAGAACAAGTAATAGCTTTCTTTGCGGAACGATTGAAGCCATTCAAAACAAAACTTAACAAGCTGCTATTCTACATCGATTTTGCTCATTTTAGAAATATCGGCCAAAGTATTACAGGATTACGTTATAATGCAATTCAGTTTGGACCAGTGCCACACAACTACGACATACTTTTTGGAACGTTAGCCGATATCGATATTATTGATATAGAGTATGCTATGACACCGGATGGGGAGGTAGAAAAAATTCTTCCTAATCCTCAATATCAGTTTGATGCATCTCTGTTTTCATCAACAGAACTGGAAGTTATGGAATACATTGCCGATAAATTTAAACAAACATCAGCCAGTGATATCGCTAAAATCAGTCATCTTGAGCCAGCCTGGAAAGAAAATATTGATGGGAAAAGAATCATACCTTTTACTTATGCCTTTGATTTGGAAACTGTGTAAAAATCTTTTTTCCCAATCTATTGTTTTGTAACTTGCGTTTTTAATTCTCAAACCTGTTAAAGATGTCAAACTTCACCTGGATACCATTCTACAAAGAACTGGCTCAAAAATTACTTGATTACAAAGACAAACAATCGGAACTGATTGATTTTCTGGAAGAATTGCGGGATCAGAAAGGGCTGATTATTATACCAACTAAAGATAAAGATGCTACTGGACAGGATATAAGGCTGAATGAAATTGATCTTTTCACCTTTTTTGCCACATTTAATCGTGGCATTAAGGATGAAATGCGATTTAAGCTTTTAGCTGAGATGAAAATAAAATTCAATCTTGCACATGATTTACCAACTGATTTTAATGGGATCCCTGTACTTAACAGCCAAAGAAGTTGGCTTTTTACATATAAAAAGGATCGTCAACCAACAGATATTTCATTACTATGGAAAATAGCGGAGAATGTCATAAATAATCCTAATAATATCGATCCTAATCTTTTCAATAGCTGTTTGAAAATTAAGGGCGTTGGTGTTACTTATCTTACAATTGGTCTCTATTGGTTGAATCCGGAAAGATTTGCTGCATGTGATAAGATAATTACAGGTTATCTGAAAAATATGGGATTTTCTTATTCCGAAGTGAAGAGTTACTCTGATTATTTAGTTTACATTCAGAATATTAAGAATTTTCGACCAGATAAATCATTCAATGAATTGTCTTATGATGCATGGGTTACTCCTAAACAACCAGCACAATCTATTCCGAAGTTAAATTCTGAATCTACTCCCAGATATTGGTTATTTCATCCAGGAATAAACGCTGTAAAGTGGGATGAGTTCTATGCAAAAGGGATAATGGGACTTGTATGGGATGATTTGGACGATTTGAATCAATATCCAGATAAACCATCCATTGCAAAAAAGTTGATTGAATTAGGAGGCAAGACTGATCAAACAATGAATTCTGCAGCAAATTATGACTTTAAAAATAGTATTTCTAAGGATGATGTGATCATTGTCAAATCAAAGAAGAATTCGCTCTTGGGGTATGGCATTGTTGTATCAGACTATTATTTTGATAATGAAAGAAATAAATTTAAAAGCTGTCGAAAAGTTGACTGGAAATTGAAAGGCGAATGGACTACAGAGTTCCAATTAGTTCAAAAAACCTTAACCGATATTACAAAATATCCTACCGACCATCCTGATTACAAATTTTATTATGAACGATTAATGGCAATAATGAAAGGCCCTTACACTCCGGTTCAGCCACCCGTAAAAGAAATGAAGTATTCACTTAATCAGATTCTTTTTGGTCCTCCGGGAACAGGAAAGACTTATAATTCAGTAAATCAAGCCTTGTCAATTATTGATGGTGAAATTCCAGACGACAGAATATTTGCAACCAAACGGTTCAGAGAGCTCATAAAAAAAGGTCAGATTGTCTTTACAACTTTTCATCAAAGCATGTGCTATGAAGATTTCATCGAAGGAATAAAACCTGTTGAACCGGAAAATGAAGGTGATAGCATTTCCTACAAAGTAATCGATGGTATTTTCAAACAGTTGGCTATAAATGCAGAATTTGAGTATTACAAAGGAGCTGAATTAAATGATAAAAAAGAACACAAAATAGTACTATTTGATGATTATTGGAATAGACTAATAGCTGATATTGAGGGAAATGTATTAAATGAAGTTAAAACACTTTCCGGTAAGATTTTAATAATTCAAACGGTAACAGGACAAGGAAATGTGGTTGTCAAACCAAAGCAAAAAGATGCATTGGAATATATAGTCTCCTATAACCGAACAAAGAAGCTTTTTGATGCCTTTTCGGACTTGTCAAAGGTAAAGAATATCGATAAAGAGTTCAGGCAAGCAATCGGTGGATCCA
>Ga0209724_1002479_pt1 | contig 15709 bp, 10 predicted proteins | sample grotaG_FD_184143 | JGI IMG/M metagenome (GOLD analysis project Ga0209724, IMG submission 184143) | Glacier valley bacterial and archeal communities from Borup Fiord, Nunavut, Canada, to study Microbial Dark Matter (Phase II) -... | ecosystem: Environmental > Aquatic > Freshwater > Ice > Glacier ...
GGGCACTTCATCGACAATGCGGGTGCTGATCCGTGCTAGCGTTTCGTAGGGCAAACGCGCCCAATCCGCCGTCATAAAATCATCAGTGGTGACCGCGCGCACCGCCACTGCTTCATGATACGTGCGCCCATCGCCCATCACGCCGATACTGCGCACAGGCAGTAACACCGCGAATGCCTGCGCCGTTTGCCCCCCCGCGCTGTTCGTGATCAGGCCAGCGCGGCGTAGTTCATCCAATACGATCGCGTCAGCTTTGCGCAAACGTTCCAGCCGTTCCCAGGTGACCTCACCCGGACAGCGGATCGCCAACCCCGGCCCCGGAAATGGCTGCCGCCACACGATCTCATCGGGTAAGCCGAGTGCCGATCCGATCCGCCGTACTTCATCTTTGAACAACATCCGCAGCGGTTCGACCAACTGAAAATGCATGTCGGCGGGCAGGCCACCCACATTGTGATGTTTTTTGATCAAGTGCGCACCCGGTCGATCTTTGGCGGCGCTTTCGATCACATCGGGATAAATAGTGCCTTGCGCCAGAAATTCGACCGTGCCTAATTTGCGCGCTTGCACTTCAAAGGTGCGGATGAAATGTTCACCGATGATCGTCCGCTTTTGATCGGGATCGGTGACTCCTTCCAGCGCACTCAAAAACGTTTCGGTAGCGTCAATGGCGATCAGCGGAATGCCTAGATGCTGCCCGAACGTCTCGACCACCTGTTCCGGCTCATGCAAGCGCAGCAAGCCGTTATTCACGAAAATGCAGGTCAGTTGATCGCCAATAGCGCGATGAATCAAGGCGGCGGTAACGGACGAATCGACGCCTCCACTCAGGCCGAGCACCACCCGTCCCGTGCCGACTTGTTCGCGGATACGGCGCACGCTCTCATCGATGATCGAACCGGGCGTCCAATCGGCGGCGCATTCGCACACGTTGAACAGGAAGTTGCGCAGAATTTGCGTGCCGAGCGGCGTATGCGATACTTCGGGGTGAAACTGTACGGCATAGATGCGCCGCGTATCATCGGCCATTGCCGCGAATGGTGAATTATCCGAATGTCCGATCGCGTGCGAACCGTGTGGCAGCGCATCAATATGATCGCCGTGACTCATCCACACGTCAATTTGTGGCGGCAAACCGTCGAACAGCGCCGACGGCTCAACCGCTACGCGCGCCGGACCATATTCACGCGCCGCACCTTTCGAGACGGTACCACCAAAGGCGCGCGTCAACAACTGCATCCCATAGCAAATGCCGAGCACAGGCTGTGCACAAGCATAATCGGGCAGCGTGGGCGCGTGGGCGTCGTATACGCTGTTGGGACCGCCCGATAGAATAATGCCCTTCGGATGCAGTGCCGCCACCCGCGCCGGATCGACGTCCCACGGGAATATCTCCGCGTAGACGCCCTGTTCACGCACGCGCCGCGCGATCAACTGCGTATATTGCGATCCGTAATCCAGCACGACGATCCCGTTCATGGGCGCATTCTCTGTCATAAATCTTTACCTATGTACTGAACAAGGTGCTCAGGCAAATTCAATGTGGCCGTTGTCCATCGAGCTGATCGTGACCAGCGCTTCGATCGGCACGCCGTATATTTCCAGCGATGCGCGGCCAGTATCGAAGCCTTTTTCAACGACGGCGGCAATCCCGACTAATACGCAGTTGGCGCTGTGAATAATGCGGATTAAACTTTTAAGCGTGCGCCCGGACGCCAAAAAGTCGTCGATGATCAGCACGCGCTCACCGGGCGGCAAAAACTCCGCTGCGACCAGCAGATTCACATCGCCACCTTTGGTATGCGACGGCGCTGTTTCCAGAAAGACCGGCCCGGACATGGTGACCGGCTTGATCTTGCGCGCGTACACGATCGGCACATTGAGCGCTACGCCCGTCGCAAAGGCTGGCGCAATGCCCGACACTTCGGCGGTCAGAATGCGTGTGACGCCTTTATCCGCGAAACGCAGGGCAAGCGCCTGTCCGCAGCGCATCACCAAACCTGGATCGATTTGATGGTTGAGCAAGCTGTCGATTTTCAAAATACCGTCGCCAAGGACTTGACCTTCGGCGCGAATTCGCTGTTTGAGTTCTTCCAAGGCGATCTCGCTATCATAAACATCGGTGTTGGCGAACCATTATAGACGGCTTTAGGCGGGATGCAATTGGGCAAAGTCGTTGACCCCTAAACCCCAATTGTTGACCCCTAACCCTAGCCCTTTCCCCGATTACAGGGGAAGGGAGTCAATTTCATCGTTTGAACCCGTGGGGGTCTTTAAGGTAAGCATCCAGATCGGGATCTTCCACGAGCCACCCCTGAGTATTGACGACCTCGAAATCGTCGCCTAATTCTCGGACTACGGCTTCAAACAAATCGGTCGCCGCTTTGTTAAAACGATCACATTCCTCCTGACGCCACGGACCCGGATCAGGCGGATAGCCCCAGTTGAGCGAAGTGTGATGCCAGTCTGAAAGATAATGTACTCGCTCAATCGTTTCAGGCGACAAAGGCAGTTTTTCAGGTCGGATCATGTACCCAAGCTCATATGCTGCATCGTTATCAGCTTGAAACGCCGTGTCAGCCCCCCACTCGAACCAAAATTTTAGTTTGTATTTTGCCAGGATAGCCTCTCCTTTACTCAATCGTGAACACCCCCGCGATCACCCATTGCGCGCCCGCATCTTTGCCAGTGGTCACGAGTAATTGACCTGTCGAGTCGAGCACGGTCACCTCGATATGATAGTCACCGTGCGGCGTATCCGGGTTGACGTTCAGCACATAGGCGATCTGGTGCAGCGTCGTATCGCTCAGCGTCAGCGGTGACTCGCCCGTCAGCGCGCCGCCGAATACGCGCCCACTGCTATCCGTCAATCGAACGCGCGGCGTGATGGTAACGTTTGCGGCTGCCGCTTGCCAATACAGCGTGACAACGATCCAATTGCTCGGCGGATGCAAACGCGCATCGTGTGCCGTCCCGCCTGTGACCGGCAAATAGACGCCGCGCAGTTGCAGCGCATCGCCAAAACGGGCATCGATCGGGCGCACATCGGCGGGCAATTGTGTTTTGAGCGGCGACAGATCGTAATAGGAAATGGGCATTCCGGTTGGATACACTTTGACGATCGGCGCGGCATGATGATCAAACCAGCCGTCTACGCGCTGCTGCGGATCAGTGGCGCTGTTCTGAACGTGAACCACCCACACGGCGCTGTAACCTTTGGTTACGAACGGCAAAATTGAGTCCAGATCAACCGTTTGATCGACGCCCTGAAAGATGCCCAATACGCGATTGTGGCCGTGATAGTGGTAGCTGACCAGCGTTTGTGCCCAATCCGGCGTGACCAAAATCAGTTCGTTGGCGCGTTCGTGCTGTTCGATGAAGCGCACCGCCGCCATCGGATCATCGCGCAAAGTGTGATCCAGATCGCCCACGCTGAACAATAACAGCGCGATCGCCACGATGGGAAATGCGATCCGGCGTATCGATCGGAGCGCAACCATGATCCCGCTGAGCCACAACAGCGCAAACGAGGCGAACGGCGCACTGTAAAATGTTTTGAAGATGTGCCCAAAATAGGCTAAAGCGCTGAACGCAATCACGCTCAGCCACAATAAACTTGTACTGAGGCCAGCGCGCCGCACGAACACAATCGACAGCGCTGCACAGCCGATCAGCACGCCGATCGGCCACATCAGCACGCGATGAATCAGCAGCGTATCGATCAGCGCGCCCGGAATGTCCCATGCGCTGCCAAAATCGTACAAGCTGAATTGAACGCCGAGCTTGTGCCCGTTACGCGTATAGTTCCACAACGGAACAAAATACAACAGCGTGAGCGCCGCGCCGATCGCGAACGGGATCGCTGACAGCAGTGCGCCCTTCAAACTTCGATTACGCAGCACGGCGATCGCGCCAAAGCTGAGCAACGCAATCGCGCCGAGGCTGTGCGTATAACAAGCGAGCACACCACATAAGGCGGCGGCTGATCCCCACAGCAGCGGATGCCGTGCGCGGTTCGATTGCGCCAGACAATAAACGCCTGCGCTGACCATCAGGCCGAGCAGCGTATACATGCGGATCAAGTTGTCGCTGAAGATCAGCGCAGGCGACACCGCCCACAACACGCCCGCGATTTGCCCACCGCTAAGCCCATACAGCCGCCGCGCCGCCCCGATCAGGAATGCGCCGCTCAGCACATCGATCAGGATGTTCATCTGACGCAAGGCCAGCAAACTGTCACCTGCGATGTGCATCCACGCTTTGAGCGCCACATAATGCAGCGGCGGATGAATATCCAACCGAAAAGTGCGCAGTCCGTCCAGCAGATCGGGCAATGGCAATCGCGAGATCGACAGGCTGTAGGCGTCGTCGCTATCCAGCCCGAAAAAGTCGTGAACGGCGCTGCGGATCGCGCAGCCGCAAATGAAAATCAGGAGCACGCCGATCAGGAAACGGCGGTTAGCCCTCAGCATGTGCTCAGCATGTGGAAGCGTTACCAGTAATGCGGTGCGCTATACTTTTTTCTCAGCCAGAATTTCGCCCAGGATACCCGTTGGACGGAAGATCAGCACCAACACCAACAGCGCGAATGCGATCACGTTTTGATACTCATTCGGGATGCCTAACGCAGACGGCCCCAACGCCTCGACTAAGCCTAAGAATAAGCCGCCGAACACCGCGCCCGGTACGTTTCCGATGCCGCCTAACACAGCCGCCGTGAATGCCTTGATCCCTGGCACAAAGCCTGTAAACGGATCGGTCTGCCCGGTATGAAAGCCCCACATGATACCCGCCGCGCCTGCCAATGCCGCGCCCAACCCGAATGTCACGGCGATGATGCGATCGACGTTAGCGCCCATCAACGCGGCGGTATCCTTATCTTCGGCCACTGCGCGCATCGCCCGCCCGATCCGGGTACGCTGAACGAGCGTATACAGCGCGATCATCAGGACGATCGCAGAGATGAACACGATTACGCCCACTTTGGAGATCGGAATCGGCGGTCCGAACTCTTTGCCGAGGTTGACGATCATGGTGCCGCTCAACAGCGTTGGCCGATCGAAACTGCGCTGATTTGGCCCGAAAATGCGCTGCGCGAACTGCTGCAAAAAGATCGACATGCCGATTGCGCTGATCAGCGGTGCCAGCCGTGGTGCGCGGCGCAGCGGTCGGTAGGCGATGCGCTCGACCGTCAAACCTGTGATCAGCGAACCGATCATTGCGACGGCTACTACGATGATCATCATGAAGAACGTGCCAACCAGACTGGCAGCTTCGGGCGGCGTGCCGGTGGGCACAAATAAGTATGGATCGCCGCGAAAGAATTGCAGTGCAAAATAGCCAAAGTACGAGCCGATCATCATCACTTCGCCATGCGCAAAGTTGATCATCAGCAAAATGCCGTATACCAGCGTGTAGCCGAGCGCAACCAGTGCATACAAGCTGCCGAGCACCAGCCCGTTAGTCAGTTGCAAGCCCCACAGCGTCAGAATGAAGTGCGTGCTGTTGGTCACGACGAACACGCGCTCGGCCATCAGCCAGAACACGAGCAGCCCAAAGGTATTGACCGCTGTTTGGGTTGCATAACCCGGCGATGTATTACGCCGCGCGGTAAATGCGACCACCAAACCACCCACTGCGATCACGACCAGCGCGCGCAAGACTTCCTGTTGCAGCAGCCAGAACCCGCCATTCAGTTCAGCCAGCGGCGTACCCAACAAGCGCGTACCCAATCCGGTGAGCAGGCCACTGGTCAGCGCGATCGACCATAGGATATGAAAAATCGCAAACAAGGGTAATATGCGTTGTACACCACGCATAACCCCATCGAAACTGATTTGCACAGGAAAAGCGGAAACAGGCGCGGCAATCTCAGCCATAGCGGAAAGTTCCAGTGATGAAAATTAAGATCAAAAATGAGTTTTTCAAAAAGCAGTTGGTCATTATTTGTGTGCGACCGTTGTGTACAAAAAGGGCGCAGCATTGCTGCCACGCCCTTTTACTGAACGGATTTTACTTGGTAGCAGCCATCGTTGCGGACATAGTGCCTGCCGACATGGTAGCGGCCATCGTCGCAGGTGCGCCCATCGCATTGGACAGGTCAGCACCGCTGTACAGCTTGACGTTTACCCACTTGGCGCTGGTAACCTGGTACACGGCAACCTGACCCGCGCCGCATTCGCCCTTGCTGTCGCAAGTGAGCGTGCCCGTCAGACCCTTGTAACCGCTGGTAGCGCGTACTGCTGCCACCAACGCTGCCCGATCGATCGTCATGTTGCCGCTGGCATCAACTTTGCCAACTTTGGCAATGGCGGCCAGGATCATTCCAGCAGCATCATAGGCAGTCGATTGGTACGGAGCGTAATCATCATACTTGACGCTGAACGTCTTTTCAAATTCAGCCTGGAAGTCAGCGAGCGCGGTCTTATCCGGGTTGGTCGCGATCGAGCTGGCATACTGACCTTCGGCGTCCTTGCCAGCCAGCGAGATGTAATCGGCGTCTTGCGTGCCGTCATCGCTGAAAAAGGCCGTCTTGGTCAAGCCAAGTTCGTGCATTTGCTGAGTCAACAGCGCGGCGGGGCCGTGATAGCCACCGAAAAACAGCACATCCGGCGGGTTCGACAGCAAGTTCGTCAACACCGCGTGATAATCTTTCGCATCGGGGTCGATGCTCTGCTGAAGGGTGATAGTGCCACCTTTGGCAGCAATATCGAGCGCCAGCTTACTCGCCAGACCCTTACCGTAGCTCTGGTTATCATCGAGCACGGCGATTTTGGTGGCCTTGAGTTGATTCAGGATGAACAACGTATCGCCGAGCGCCTGGTTATCATCGTTGAAAGCCACGCGGTTGACGATCTTCAGGCCGCGATTGGTCACGGCGTTAGCGGTCGCGCTGCCCGAAACGATGGGGATCAACGCTTTTTCATAGACATCCGAGGCGGGGATCGTCGCACCGGAGCAAACGTGCCCCACGACGGCCATCAAATCCGGCTCGCTGGCGAATTTCTGAGCGACAGTGGTGGCGGCTTCGCCCTTGCACTGGTCGTCCTGCTGTTCGATCGCGACGTTGAAGCCCTGAATGCCGCCCGCTTTGTTCAAGCGATTGACAGCGATTTCAGCCGCGTACAATTCGCCTTCGCTCGGCTTGATCAACTGCAAGGACAGGTCACCCGCCCAGCCAATCTTGATCGATTTGCCTTTAGCAATCGTGACGGTCGTGCTGCTCTGAGCACTGGCACCGGAAGCGTAGGCAGGCGCCAACGCCATCATTGCCATCGCTGCGAGCGCGGCAATACGCAATACTTTTAACTGAGCCATGTAGATTCTCCTGAAAAGAATGGTCAAAACTGGCAAAACCAGAATAAAACGCACTTTTTGTGCGCTACGCAGTAGCTTAACAACAGATCGGGTTCTGTGCAAGGTGCTCTCGCAGCAGGTTGGCAAATTTGCCTAATCAACCTGATCACTTAAAAGCGCTTGTTCAATTTGATTTTGCGCTGCGGGCAATGTTTCAAGTCCGCAGCGCAATAACGCTTGATCAGCCAGCCCCTTTAGGCGTTGGGGTGACGGTCAAGGTAGCGGTGCCAAACGTATTGACGCCGCCGGATGTGATGCTCAAATCCGCAGCGGCCAACGGCTTGCCATTTTTGGCTAAGGTGACGAACTGCACATCAACCCATCCCGTTTGAGTGCCGAACTGTACTTGAATCCACTGCGCATCAGCGCTGCGACCAAGCACCGTCAGCAATGTATTCAAGGGAATCAAACCGAGCGATTCGGCAGTGGCACTCGGCGTTCGACGCAGTTGCAGATTCGCACCATCGCTGAGATGTGTCACGGTTGCGAAAGTGCCGATCGCGGGTGCAATGTTGGTCGGTCCCGTTTGCGGGTTACCCTGCGTATAACCGCGCGTAATTTCGGTGGCAATTGGAATCATCGTCAGATCGACTGGCTTGTTCTGACGCGTCACTGCCACATACGCGCCTGATACCCACCCGAATACCGCTCCATCCGCCGTCGTGTAATTCACAAAATACCAGATCGGCGTCGTCGCCGCACCGACCACCGACGAGATAGGGACGCTGGTTTGTGCCAGCACTATAACCGTCGCACCGGCGGGCAGCAGTGCCAGCGACTCACCCGCAATGTTGGGTGTGCGTCGAAGCTGCGCATTGCTGCCGTTAGTCGTTTTAATCGTGCCAATCAGCGCATTAGACACGGCAACTGGCGTAATGCTCGTGTTTTCAAGTGTGCCTGGCGTATTTTCCGGGATTTGCTTGAGCGCAAGCAGCGATGCCGTATCCGTTGCCGATATTGGGCGACCATTGACCGTGATATTCAAATAGGCCGAGTCCGCCCAACCCTGTGCAGTACCACCGTCCGTGGTTTGCCAGATGACGAACAGCCATATATCGGCGCGCGACAGGATCGCCAGCGTCGGCGTCCTAGTGGGTGCGCCAGCGAGCGTTGCGGTTGGCGTTCCGGTGATTGATCCGGCGGGGGTTACCGGGCCACGAACGCCCGTAACGATCACAGTCGATTGACTCGGCACGAGCGCCAGTGTACGCGCCGTAACACGCGGGTATTCGCGGATTTTGAGGTTGGTGGTGGGGTTCGTGTTGACCACGCCAGTGATCCCAGGAACGAGGGTGGGCTTGGGTGTTTTAGGCTGCGTTGGAGTGGGGACGAGCGTTGGTGCGTCAGCGTTATTTATGGGCGCGACCGGGGTTGCGGTAACGGCTAAGGTCGCAGCAGCACCACTTGCGCCCGTTGGAATGCTGCCGGGGCGCGTACTGAGATTGGTAGTCGCGACGATCAACTTGGGCGTGCCGCCACTTTGCACCAGGATCAAATCGACCAGTGCGCCGCCATTCAAGGTCAGCTTGTTCGTCACGTTCGCAGTCCCTACGGTAACTTTGAATGGATACACGCCGTTTGCCACATCGATATTTTTGGTGGGCGTGCCCGTTTGCGCTTTGAGCGTGCTGCTGCCTAGCGCTGCGCTGGCGCTGCCGCTGATCGCATTGATCAGGTTGACGCGCGCTTTGCTCGGATCAAGCGTCGCGATGTTGTCCGGGTAGGCTTGCAATGCGTATTTGCCACTCTGATCAGCGGTCAAAACGATGGTTTGCGCGGCGGCTTTGGTCGCATCCAGCGTCAAATCGGCAGACCCGATCGGCGCGACTGAATCAGCATCACCCGCATTGCGCAGTTCGATCTTGGCAGCGCCCGTCGGCAGCGCAATATGCGGTGTGAACGTGCCGGATGCGAATGCCGGGACGCTCAGCACACCGTTGACATACACATCAATAGGCTTTCCGCCGTCGGTGGCGTTGACCATGCGGATTAGAACATCGGTCGGCGCGTTGGAATCAGCAGCGCCGCTCAGCAGCAAAACGGACGGCTTGACATCACCGCCAGAGGTACCGAGCGCAATCAGTGTATTTTGCGTGCCAGCCACCAACGCCGTTTGATCGGCTTTGATCAAGGCGGCGCTAGCATCGCTGCCACTCGGCACAATCAGCAGATCGGATACGGCGGCAGGAATATCAAATGCGCCGAATACCTGACCATACTTCAATGCCTGAATCAACGGCTTGCCATTGGCATACAATACATCCAGGGAAGGCGCATCAGCGATCGCGTTAATGGCGGTGAAGCGCGCTTTACCCGATGCGGTGGCCGTCAAATCCTGATCGAAAATGGCCGCATCAGGTGCGCTGAGCGTACCCTGAATCACGACCAACAGCGTAGGCTCGCTTTTCGACAGCGTTAAGGATGTCGATAGCAAGGGCGTTCCGCTCGGCTGTGCGCTGTTACTGGTCGCCGTGACGATCACTTTGTGAGCGCCTTCGCTGATGTTCAGGTAGCCGCTGGTGCTGCCAAAAGCCATGTTGTGCGCCGCCAATAAATTATCGACAAAAATGTCAACAGCGGGCGCACCGGGCAGCGCATGAACAAAATCGACTCTGAGGATGGCGGATGCACTTTGCGCCGAGACGCGCACGCCCACGACCGAACCTACAAGCAGCATAATGGCTGCCAACAAAGCAAAACGCTGCTTCATAAAAACCTCCCGGTTGGTATTAATCTGCAAAATTTTAGGGCGCAGTATTGTGCTGCGCCCTATATTGAATCAGGTGCCTTCTTGCCACTGATTCAGGTAGTGATCCTGCTGCGCCGTCAGCGTGTCGATCCTGATGCCCATCGCTTCCAGCTTGAGCCGTGCGATTTCTTTATCGACCGCTTCAGGCAGTGAGTACACCTTGCGTTCCAGCGAGTCGGAGTTTTTCGCCATGTACTCTGCGCCAAGTGCCTGGTTCGCAAAGCTCATGTCCATCACGCTGGCCGGGTGACCTTCGGCGGCGGACAGGTTGATCAGGCGGCCTTCACCGAGCAAATGGATCATGCGACCATCGGTGAGCGAGTACGAGTGAACGAACTGGCGTACCTGACGGGGTGGCGTGCCACCACACAACGCTTCCAACGCCGGGATATTGATCTCGACGTTGAAGTGACCGGAGTTGGCGAGCATCGCGCCGCTTTTCATGACTTCAAAGTGCTGTTGATCCAGTACGTTGATGTCACCTGTAGCTGTCACGAAGATTTCTCCAACGCGCGCCGCGTCGATCATCGGCATGACCTGGAAACCATCCATCACCGCTTCCAGTGCCTTGACCGGATCGATCTCGGTCACGATCACCTGAGCGCCCATGCCACGCGCACGGCTGGCGATGCCACGGCTGCACCAGCCATAGCCGCCCACGACGAAGATACGCCCGGCCAGCAGCACATTGGTAGCGCGCACGATGCCGTCAATGGTCGATTGACCTGTGCCATAACGATTGTCGAACATGTGCTTGGTCTGGCTGTCGTTGACGGCCACCACCGGGAACATCAGTGCACCGTCGGCAGCCATTGCGCGCAAACGGATCACGCCGGTAGTCGTTTCCTCTGTACCACCGCGCATATTTTCGAGCAGCTCACGGCGGTTCTTGTGGATTTCACTCACCAGATCGGCGCCGTCATCCATCGTCTGATGGGGTTGGTGATCGAGCGTCTTTTTGATGTGCGAATAGTAGGTCGCGTTGTCTTCGCCCTTGATTGCGTAGACCGGAATCTCATCGTGTGTGACCAGCGAAGCCGCCACATCATCTTGCGTGCTCAATGGGTTGGAAGCGCAAAGAACGATGTCCGCGCCGCCCGCCTGCAAAGTGCGCACAAGGTTCGCTGTTTCCGTGGTAACGTGCAAGCACGCCGAAATACGCAGCCCTTTGAGCGGCTTTTCTTTGGCAAAGCGTTCGCGAATTTGGCGCAATACGGGCATTTCTAGTTCTGCCCACTCGATGCGGTAACGTCCGCCGGTCGCGAGGTTTAGCTCGGCAACATCGTAATCAATTGTCATAAATTCTCCCGGAAAAGCTGTGCGGCTGTGGAAATACAGCGCCGAAAAACACGGAAGCTGATTATATACGCAGAACAGCCCACTTGTCCAAACTTAATGGGTGGGCGGGGTGCTGACAATTGCCTGACGAGGGTTTTGGGGATCTGTTAACAGGTAACTTACGGCGCAACCGTGAATTCGCACGTATTGAGGCTTGCGCGGCATGTTTGAAGTATGGTTTGATCACGCTTCACCGAGAACAACGCTTCGTTAGCAGTGTTTACATTGTCGCTGAGTGGCAGCCAGAAGCGCGCGTTTTGATCCGTGATAGTGCCGAAGCGTGATTTTTGCGCACTGCCACCCGTGCCACCACTACCGCTGTTGCTGCAAGGCAGCGGCACATTTTTATCGTCAGGTTTATTCAAGCCGATGATCAGACAGTGCCCATTGTCTAAAGCGGCAACGGCCTGTTCGCTCAAAAACTTGGCAGGGTCGAAAGCAAGGCCGCTGTCCGATCCGTTACCCCGCACAAAAGTCAGGCCGTGCAGATTAACGACAGCGCCTGTCGGGTTATAAATAGCAAACCAATCACGTGAGTAAATCAGGCGCACGCGCGGCGCACTGGCGGTTGGATTGATGCTGCCGAGCACAAGCGCACTTTGCGGACTGCTGATACGTTCTACGAGTTGGCTGGCGATCAACACGGTGAGCAAGATGATCATCAACGGCAAGACGGCGTACAGCACAAGCCGTGAAGGGGGCGGCAGCCGTTGTGCCGGACGCAGCTTACTAGGTGACAATAAAGACGTTTTATCAAGCGACACATCTTGCAATGCAGGCACGACAAGCCCATCTGCCGTAAGATTCGGAGTTGCCACGTTCGGAAGCACAAGCGGCACGGGCTTATTTTTTGGTGGCTCGATCACAGGTGGCAGCGGCAGTTTTGCGGGTTCAGCAGCAGCGATCGCTGTGTAAGCGGTGCGCAGTGCGTCAACCAATGCGGTCGCGGTTTGATAGCGATCTTCAGGACGCTTTTCGAGCGCTTTAAGAATGACTTTCTCGACTTCGGGCGTGACAGACGCGCGGATGCTGCGCGGGGGTGGCGGCACGTTCGTAATGTGACTCAGCGCAAGGCTCATGGGCGACTCGTCATCAAAGGGCGCTTGCCCGGTCACGATCTCGTAGACGATCACGCCAAGTGCATAAATGTCGCTTTGGGGGACGGCGCGCTGTGACGAAATCGCCTGTTCGGGCGCAATATAGCGCGGCGTGCCAAAGGCGGTGCCCTGTGTGCTGACCGACGTTGATTGCATCATCAGCCCAAAATCCGTCAATATTCCACGCCCATCAGCGCTCAACATGATGTTGCTCGGCTTAATGTCGCGGTGAATGACGCCCTTGCTGTGTGCGTAATCAAGTGCGCCCGCCACGTCGGACAAAATAGCGAGAAGCTGCGTCGGCTCCATAAACTTCTTTTGCTGGCTCAGTTTTTTGAGCAGCGTCAGCAGCGTTTTCCCCTCGATGAAACGCATCGAAATGTAGAACGAGTGGCTGTATTCGCCAACATGATAGAGCGTCACGATATGCGGATGATCCAGGCTGGCAAGCCCACGCGCCTCACGCCAGAAACGCTGCGAAAGCTCATCGTCGCTATCGTGCTGCGCCGTCATCAGCTTGAGCGCCACGCGCCGCTCCAATTTGGCATCGAAGGCTTCATACACGCGCGCCATGCCACCCACGCCGACGAGCGCGGTGATCTCATATTCATCGATCCGCGTGCCGACGAGCGGATCGGGTTTGCTGTTCGCTTTGCTGTTTCGGTCAGTCACAGGTCGCTGTTTAATCCAACTCGCTATTCTTCTACCGAACCGATAATGCCCTGCTCTTGCGCGTCACGAATGCTGATCCGGCTGCCATTATTCAGACCGCCCGCCGCATCTGCCATCATTTCCGGGTTGAACAGTGCATCCGCCTCGCTCAGGTCGATCGCATCGAACCGATCAAAAATGCTAGGGTCGAAGTTCGTGATCGGTTCAAACATAGGCGCTTCTATCACAGGCGCTGGAGCAGGCGGCTGTGCTTTGACTGCTGCTGCTTCCTGCGTCATGCGTCGTTTGCCGCGCCCTTTAGGTTCGGCCACTTTAGCCGTCGGCACGATAATAGTGGCTTGCTGCTGAAACTTAAACGCCGATTCGCCGACGATCGTCAACATCTCATTGACGGCCACTCCGCCAAAGTTCTTCACCGGACCCAATGCACGGTTGCCGCTGGCGCCATCGAATACCAATCCCAAAAAGTGATGAAAACCAATTGCCAAACCAAAAATGTCGAACTTGTCCCCATCATAATAATTGAGCACGCGCGGTTGATTACCCACAATGCTCACGATTTTAGCGACGTTGCCAAAGGCCGGGCCAAGCACAGCAGCTAACAGATCGCGGTCAATATAACCTGCTGCGCCGTCAAAAGTGAGCACTTTACCGTTGCGATCGGCCAGGATGAACGACATAGCATTGACATCGCGCATTAATTTTGAGCCGACTGCGCGCAGTTTATCGACATCCACCTGCGGCACTGGCCCCATCGTGTCCAGCGGCGCAGCGGTATCAGCGGCGGCTTCGGGACCATCCAACGCAACGCGAATCGCACGGATGAATAACTCCGGGATCAATGGGCGGCGCAAATATTCAAAAGGCGAATCGTCGAGCATCGTATCATCGTCGATCGGGTCGCTTTCAGCCGCCACGACGATCACGGGCAAGGCTGCGATTTCGCGTTTAGCTTGCAAGGCCAATGGGACGCCGCTCATCGTATCCCCCAGGCGGCTGGACGTAATCAGCAGATCGGGGGTGCTCAGGCGCATCTCGTCGATTGCGTCGTCGCCCGTGTGCGTTTCGATCAGACGCGGCTTGCGGCCCATCAACTCCAATGAGGCGCGAACGATATTTGCAATGCCTTGGTTGTCATCGACAACGATGATACGCGGATTAGTAAGCGACATGCCGACACCCCGGACGCTATTGGGAAGTTTACGTGCGCGCTCTATTATAACGTCTCAATGTGCCCTTTGCTAGAAAATCCTGACGTGAGCCGATTGACCCCTATTGCCAGCTCCAGACGCCAATGCTGCCCGCCGCCACCTTGATCGGGCTAACGGTCGCGCTGCGCGTGTCCACGATCATCACTGCTGGTTTGCCGAGCGTGTCGGTTGACCCATAGGTCAGGTAGCGCCCATCCGGTGACCATACGCTGTGGCTGCGCGCGAACTGATCGAAAAAGTTCAACATATAAACCATGTCGCGAGACGGCGAAAAGGTGACCAACGCTTGATCACTGCCACTTTTCACATCCAGCACGTACCAGGTCAGGCCGCCTGTCGCTTGCTCAGCAGGGGTATGGCCGTTCGAGCGTAAGCGGGCTTGCGTCCCTGGTGTGTCACGATTGACGACTAAATAGGCCACGCGGTCACTTTGCGGCGACCAATAATGCGCTACCACATCACCATGCGATCCAGTCGCGATTGTTTTGCCGCTTTGTACGTCTGTCACGTTAACTTCGGCGTATCCGGCAACGCTGGCAACAGCTTTAGCGTCCGGTGACCACGCAAACGAGATCGGGCTATCGGCAGCATGGATCAAGACATGTCGATCCGCACCATCTGCGAGTACAACATCCGTTTTATCGGGCGTGCTGCTGACCGTGCCGAACAGCAGGCGGCTATCCACGGGTGACCACATCGGCGCTTGAAATTTGCCGGGCTGATCCGCCAGCGTGCTGCTCACCTTATCGGCGGCCACATCGTAGATACGCAGCGCGTCGCTATCTTGAAACCACAGCATATGCTGGCCGTCCGGCGCAAAGCTGTAATAGAACGGTGACGCCTGACCGACTACGCGATCGGTGAATGTGCCTTGTTTATCGCGGATCAAGCGCAAGCCTAGCCCACTCTGATCAGGCGGCGTATAGAGCAGCGCCAGATCGCGGCAAGTGTTCGTATTCGCTGAGGCACTGGACGATCCGCAGTCACCGGGTGACCAATAGGCGTAGGTGAAGATTTCATCGCGTGACGAATAAGCGGTCTGAACGACTGCCGTCGGCGTCACCTGATCGACCACAAACACGCGCAGCGTGTACGGGTCTGCCAGATCGCTGCTTGCGCCGAAGAAAGCCAGCCGTCCATCGCTCGCCCAAGTCGGCCATTGGTACACATGCTGACCGGGAATGGCATCTGTGGTCAGCCGGATCGGGTTGCGTCCATTCGAGTCGTAGACGGTCACGTTACCGTCCGCACCAATGATTGCCAGCATCGCGTTTGCTCCCTGTTGT
>Ga0209724_1002482_pt1 | contig 15702 bp, 14 predicted proteins | sample grotaG_FD_184143 | JGI IMG/M metagenome (GOLD analysis project Ga0209724, IMG submission 184143) | Glacier valley bacterial and archeal communities from Borup Fiord, Nunavut, Canada, to study Microbial Dark Matter (Phase II) -... | ecosystem: Environmental > Aquatic > Freshwater > Ice > Glacier ...
ACCCTTCCTCGTGCTGGCCGCACTCGCCTTCGCCGGCTGCGCCTCCGGCCCGCAGCTCGACGCGCAGTGGAGCGATCCGCAGCTCGGCGCCGGCTACCTGCGCGGCGCGCGCGTGTTCGTCGCCTGCGACGCGGCCGAGGTCGTGGTGCGCCAGATCTGCCAGGACCAGCTCGCGAGCGAGGTCGTCGCGCGCGGCGCGACGCCGGTGTTCGCTGCGCCGACCGTCGGGCTCGCGACCGACCGCGCCATCGACGGCCAGCTGCTGCCTGCGGCGCGCGAGGCCGGCGCGAAGGCGATCATGGTCATGACCGTCGCAGTCGCGGTCAACGACGTCAGCCCGGGCTTTTCGATCGGCATCGGCGGCTTCGGCTTCGGTGGCCACACCGGCGGGGGCGTCGGCGTCTCGGCGCCGATCGGTGGCGGCAAGGTCACCTCGGGCTACTCCGCCAACGGTCGCGTCACCGACGTCGCGAGCGGTCGCCTGTTCTGGACCGCGAAGGCGACGTCGTCGCCGTCGAGCGACGTCAATGCGCAGATGGGCGATTTGTCGAAGGCGGTGCTCGGCGCTGCGGACAAGGCGGGACTGTTCTGACCGATCGAGACAAATGAGGCCGCCGGAGATGGGCGGGCTTTGCAGGTCGGGTCCCGGCGAGAAGCGGTCGTTCAGGCGAGATGACTCGATCATGTTGTCCGCGTGCAAGAGCGACCGCTGCGGAATCGTCGGACCGATCGCCTTCGCGCGACCTTCAGCCCACGGTGATTGTTCATGTCCTGGCCTTGGTAGGCGGCGATTTCGCTTTGTCTACTTGCTCGCGACCGCCGAGATGCCGACGAGGGCGCGGCGCGGCAGCCCTGCCACCTGAACCGTTCCACGGGCCGGAGGCTTGTCCTTGAATTGGGCGTGAGTTGCCCCCGCGAGCCATCCTTGGCGCGGGCATCGGAAGCCAGCGCCACGGAACGCTGTCCGGGCATCGAGCTCCATGGGAGGCTCGAAGGCAAGCCTCTCGGTCGGAGCGGCCATCGACGGCTGCAACAAGGTCGAGCTCTTGCCATCGACGGCGATCCCGGCGTGGGACAAAGGCACCGGGACCTGCGCCTTGTGCCAGGCGCAGTTCGGACTTGAGGGCCAGATCCATTCCGATGCAGCCGTCGGCGCCTACGACGGCTCCGGCGCACAGAACAACCGGACCGGAGTCGTCACGGTCGACCCGGCCGCGTACGAAAAGAATGTTCAGGTGGTCGCGGCGCAGGCCATCGATCTGCTGCTCGGCGCGGTCGCGGCCGAGAAGTGATTCGCCGGCTCAGCCCGCGACCGGCCCGGGTCGGTCGGCCTCGACCACGAATCGTGCGACCGTCGTGACGCCGCTCGCGGGATCGGCGATCCGGTCGACGGCCATGAGCCGCGCCGAGAGCCGCTTCGCGTCGAGGTCGAAGCTCATGTAGCCGCGCTGGTCGCCGCGCGCGTAGCGGACGTGCGGATTGAACTCGCGCGCCGCGTCGATCTGCGATTGCGGCAGCGACAGGCTGGTGATCGACGTGCCGCAGAACTCGCTCGCGACGACCGGCGATGTCGGATCGTCGTAGTCTGGTTTGAGGTCGGCGACGTAGTGGCTGTGGACGTCGCCGCCGAGGACGACGACGCCGGGCACCTTCTTTGTCGCGACCGTCCCGAGCAGGCGGTTGCGCGACGCCACGTAGCCGTCCCAGCCGTCGGTCCAGTACATGCCGCCGCCGATGGCCGAATCGGTCCAGGCGAAGCGCGCCATCAGCGTCTGCTGCGCGACCAGGTTCCACGGCCGCGACAGGTCCCAGCCGTCGGCGAGCCAGCGCTCCTGCTCGCGGCCGAGCAGGCTGCGCACCGGATCGACGAGCGCCGCGCACTGCGCCAGCGCCACCGTATTCGAGCCGCCGCGGCCGGGCTTCGGACAGGCCTGCACGTCGCGGTACTGGCGATCGTCGAGCAGGTGGATGCGCGCCAGCGTGCCCCAGTCGAGCCGGCCGGTGATGCGCATGTCGGCGTCGACCGGTCGCGCCGATTTCGCGAACGGCATGTGCTCCCAGTAAGCCCGATAGGCAGCGGCGCGCCGCGCACGGGTGTCGATCGAGAGGTTCTCGCCCTGCACATTGGCGTAGTCGTTCGAGACCTCGTGGTCGTCCCAGACCAGGAGCCACGGCGCCGACGCGTGCGCGGCCTGCAAGTGCGGATCGCTCTTGTGCGTCGCGTAGCGCGCGCGGTACTGGTCGAGCGTCAGCGCGACGCCGCCTTCGAGGCGGCGGACCGGGTCCTTCCGCGTTGCATATTCGTAGACGTAGTCGCCGAGGAACATGACGACGTCGTGCTGCTCGTCGGCGACGTGGCGCCACGCCGCGTAGTGGCCGACGTCGTAGCGCTGGCAGCTCGCGATCGCGAAGCGCAGCGTCGCCGCGGCGTCGGGCGCCGGCGCCGTGCGCGTCCGGCCGACGGCGCTCTGCTGGCCGAGCGCCGTGAAGCGGTACCAGTACCAGCGGCCCGCGTCGAGCCCGGCCGGTTCGGCGTGGACGCTGTGCGCCCAGTCCTTCTCGGCGCGCTCCAGGCCCTTCGCGACGACGCGCTCGAAGCGCTCGTCGGCGGCGAGCTCCCAGCGCACGTCGACGGCATCGGGCAGGTCGCTGCCCATCAGCCGCGTCCAGAGGGTCATGCCGTCGGCGCACGGTTGACCCGAGGCGACGCCGAGGGTGAAGCGATCGGTGTTGGCGGCGCGTGGCCCGCTCGCGAGCCACGGCGCCGCGACGAGCGCGGCGGCGCCGCGCAGAAGAAGTCGACGCGGCGCGCTGTGCACGACGCTCACTGCGTCACACGCCGACTTCGTCGATCTCGCGGTAGACGTCGCGCAGCCACATCTTGACGCGCTGGCGGTCCATCAGGCCGAGGCCGCTCGGGTCCTTGTCGGAGGCCTTGGCCTTCCAGAAGGTGCTGCTCGCGCTGTCGATCTTCTGGATCGCGTGCTCGTTGAGCTTCTTCATGGTGACGACGTGCGCGCCCATGCCGATCGCGCGTGCCTGCTCGCCCGATTGCTCGAGGCCACTGAAGTCGGAGCCCCGCACCTGGTTGCGGACGAGGACATAGTTCATGCCCGTGCCGAAGCGGTCGAGGACGCGCCGGAGCAGGTCGACCGAGTCCTTGCCGGTGTCCATCACGTGCCAGTAGAAAAGCTTCATGCCGAGCTCGTCGGCCAGGCCGATGACGCCGGCGTCTTCCATCCAGGTCGCAAGCGGGTCGTGCGTCTGCGCCGCGAGGTCGACGAGGATGCGACGACCCGGCTGGTCGACGGCGGCCTCGACGATCGCGTCGAGAGACTCGATCCTGTCGATCGCCACCGGCGACGCGAAGGCCGAATAGAAGCGCATCAACGCTCCGTGCGAGCGGTCGGTGTCGAAGCCGAGGAAGGGCAGCTCCTTGTCGATCAGGTACTGGGCGAGGACGCGGGCCATCAGCGACTTGCCGACGCCGCCCTTCTCGCCGCCGATGAAATGGATGTTGGTGGTCATCGGTGAGCTCGTGTCAGCAGACCAGGTTACTTGGCAGGCGCCGGCGGGCTGCCGGGCACTGCGAGGTCGATCGTCTTCTCGACGACCTTGCCGGCGACCTTCACGGTCGTGCCGACGACGGCGCCGCCGACCGAGATCGCCGCGCCTGCCGCCGCACCGGCGACGCTCACCACCGCGCAGCCGGGGCTGGCGAGCACGCCGACGAGCAGCGTCGTGACGAGGAAGGCGCGCTCATGCCGACGCGGACGAAGGGTCGAGACCATCGCAAAGATTGTGGACCAAGCTCCGAGCCGCGATGCCGACTTTGCAAGCATCCGTCGCGCCCGAGCATCGGCAATCCGTCACGCCGCGCGCTCAGCCGCGGCCGATGAAGGGCATGCGCGTCGCCATGATGGTCATGAACTGGACGTTGGCGTCGAGTGGCAGGTTGGCCATGTGGACGACCGCGTCGGCGACGTGCTTGACGTTCATCGTCGGCTCGACCGCCATCGTGCCGTCGGCTTGCGGCACGCCCTTCTTCATGCGCTCGGTCATCTCGGTCGCGGCATTGCCGACGTCGATCTGGCTGCAGGCGATGTCGTACGCGCGGCCGTCGAGCGAGGTCGCCTTGGTGAGGCCGGTGATGGCGTGCTTGGTCGCCGTGTAGGGCGAGCTGAACGGCCGCGGCGTGTGCGCCGAGATCGAGCCGTTGTTGATGATCCGGCCGCCGCGCGGCGACTGGCTCTTCATCATCACGAACGCCTGCTGCGTGCAGAGGAACGGCGCCGTGAGGTTGATCGCGACGACGTTGTTCCACTGCTCGACCGTGAGCTCCTCGAGCGGCACCGGCGGCGCGCCCATGCCGGCGTTGTTGAAGAGGACGTCGAGACGGCCGAAGGCGTCCTTGGTCTTCGCGAACAGTGCCTTCACCGCGGTCGGATTGGTGACATCGGTCGGCACGGCGAGCGCGCGGTCGACGCCTTCGCCGGTGGCGGCGGCGCGCGTGGCCTCGAGCGCGTCGGCGCGACGTCCGGCGAGGACGACATGGAAGCCCGCGGCGAGCAGGGCGAGCGCGGAGGCGCGGCCGATGCCGCTGCCGGCACCTGTGACGAGGGCGACTTTCTTCATGGCGATCCTTTCGAGAACGGGTCGGGGTCGGGGTTGCCGCTCGGCGCGACGTCGGTGGCGTCGGGAGCGAAGCAGTCGGCGAAGGTGAACCAGAGGCTGGCGTAGAAGATGGTCGAGAACACCAGCGTCAGCGGCGTCGCGACGAGCGTGAAGCGCTGCGCGCCGAACAGGCCGACGCCCAGGCTCACGATCGCGAGCAGCAGCAGCCAGAGCGCCATCCATGCCAGGCCGTAGACAAAGAACGCGCCCTTGTTGCGCCAGAGCGCGACGGTGCTGAAGAAGAGCGACTTGGCCCAGCTCTGTCCGCCCCAGTAAATGAGCGCCGGCGCGTGCCAGAACGGCACGGAGAGCGCACCGGCAAAGACCAGGCGCAGCAGCAGGCCGAGCTGCAGGCGCGGATCTCCGACGCGCGCGGCCGCCGACTCCGGCGTCGTCTTCGCGTCGGGCAGGGTGTCGAAGAACGCCTCGAGCGCGCCGCCGTCGAAGACGCCGGCGAGCCAGAAGACGAAGAAGGTCGCCGCGGCGTAGACGATGCCGAGCTTGAGCAGCGCCACCAGGCGCGGGCGGCCTGCGCGGGCGAGCTCGATCAGCGCCGCCGGCATCGGCCCGGTGCCGGCGGCGCAGAGGCGGCTCGCGATCATGAAGAGCAGCGACCCGGTCGGCGGCAGGACGAGCAGAGCGACCGTGCCGACGACGGGGATGAGACCGAGCAGCAGGAAGACGAAGAGGCACGCGGCGAACAGCGACGCGAAGCCGAGCGGCTGGCGCACGAAGACCTGGAATGCCCGGCGCACCCAGTCGAGGCCGCGGCGCGGCGCGACGATCTGCAGCTTCATGCGCTGGCCGCCGCGGCCGGTCGGGCCGGATGCCATGGCGTTTCGCGCCGCTGCGCCAGGACGCGCTCGAAGTGCCCCGGGTCGTGCGCCTTCAGCATCACCGCGTCGCGCGGCAGATGCGCGTCCCGGACGCGCGAGAGCCAGAAGCGGAACGCCGCGGCGCGCATGAGGGCGGGCATCAGCCGGACCTCGGCGTTCTCGAGCGCGCGCACCGATTCGTAGGCGGCGACCAGCGCGGCGGCGCGCTCCTCGTCGAGCCGGCCGGTGTCGAGGTCGGTGCACCAGTCGTTCAGCGCCACGGCGATGTCGTAGAGCAGCGTGTCGACGCCGGCGAAGTAGAAGTCGAAGACGCCGGCGAGGGTCGCGCCGTCGAACATCACGTTGTCGCGGAACAGGTCGCCATGGATCGCGGCGCGCGGCAGCGTCTTGTAGGCCGACGATGCGGCGAGGTGGCGCTGGTAGGCGAGCTCGTCCCGCATCATCTCGGCCTGCGCCGCGTCGAGGTAAGGGACGACGACCGGCACCGTCTCGTTCCACCAGTCGAGGCCGCGCAGGTTCGGCTGCGACGGTACGAAGTCGCGCGCTGCCAGGTGCATGCGCGCAAGAACGCGGCCGACGCTGGCGCAATCGGCGGCGTCGGGTGCGAGGTGATGCTCGCCGGGCAGCCGGTCGACGACGGCCGCGGGCTTGTCCCGAAGCTCATGGACGAGAGCTCCGCTCGCGTCGGCGTGCGGGCCGGGCACCGGCAGGCCGTGGTCGGCCAGGTGCTTCATCAGGTGCAGGTAGAACGGCAGCTCGACGGCGTCCAGGCGCTCGAACAGCGTCAGCACGTAGTGGCCGGTCGCGGTGTCGGCGAAGTAGTTGGTGTTCTCGATGCCGCCTGCGCACGGCGCGAAGCTCTGGAGCGGGCCGAGCGCCAGGCGATCGATCAATGTCGCCGCCTCGTCGAACGACACCTCGGTGTAGACCGCCATCGGTCCTAGAACCGAAGGACGTTCCAGACCCGCTTGCCGGCGGCCCCGCCCAGGCCGACGATGCCGCCGTCGGCGATGTCGCGCGCGCCGTCGTGGGTCAGCACCTCGTAGTTCGGCGCACGGCCCCTGTTGTCGACGGTGACCTTCTGCAGTTGGCCGCGCACGCGCAGCTCCTCGACCTTGGCGAGCTTGTCTTCGATGACCGTGCGCTGGATGGCCGGCTCGCCGGCACGCGGGCGATTGACGTCCGCACTCTCCACCAGCGTCGTCGCCGGCGTCTGCGTCGTGATCGTAGGCTCCGGGGACGCGGCCGCGGCGGGTGCCGGGGCCGGATCGGCGGCGTTCGCCACGGCGCACGCGAGCAGCGCCGCGCAGGCGGCGAGAGCAGTGGCGGCGCGGGAGTTCATGAGGCCGATTCTAGGCCGCCCCTCGGGGCGCCAACGGTGGCCCTTCCATCACAATGGCCGCATGGCGGACCGGACCCTGCTGCTCGTCGACGGCTCGAGCTATCTCTATCGCGCATATCACGCGCTCCCCGACCTCCGCGGCCCCGGCGGCGTGCCGACTGGCGCGATCCGCGGCGTCGTCTCGATGCTGAAGTTGCTGCGCGAGCAATATCCGGCCGCGCACGGCGCCTGCGTCTTCGACGACAAGGGCAGGACATTTCGCGACGACCTTTTCCCCGAGTACAAGGCGACGCGCACGGCGATGCCCGACGACCTCGCGCTGCAGATCGAGCCGATCCACGAAGCCGTCAAGCTGCTCGGCTGGCCGGTGCTGACCGTTCCCGGCATCGAGGCCGACGATGCCATCGGCACGCTCTCGTGCATGGCCGCCAAGGGCGGCTTCCAGGTCGTGATCTCGACCGGCGACAAGGACCTGGCCCAGCTCGTCGGCCCGAACGTCACGCTCATCAACACGATGAGCCAGGAAAAGCTCGACATCGAGGGCGTTGCCGCCAAGTTCGGCGTGCCGCCGGAGCGCATCGTCGACTACCTCGCGCTGATCGGCGACTCGGTCGACAACATTCCGGGCGTCGAGAAGGTCGGACCGAAGACGGCGGCGAAGTGGCTGGCCGAGCACGGCTCGCTCGAAGGCGTGATGGCCGCGGCGCCGACGATGAAGGGCGTCGTCGGCGAGAACCTGAGGAAGGCGCTCGACTGGCTGCCGCAGGGTCGAAAGCTCGTCACCGTCGTCACCGATTGCGACCTCTCCGGCCACGTCATGGGCTGGCCCGAGTTCGACGCGCTGACGCTGCGCGAAGTCGAGGTCGAGCCGCTGCTCGCGCTCTACGACCGCTTCGGCTTCGCGTCGATGCGGAAGGAGCTCGAGCTGTCGCTCGGCCGCACGCCGACAGCAGCAGCTGCGACCGCGCGGGCATCGTCGGCGCTGGTCGACGTGCCCGATGCCGTGCCGTCGGAAGACATCGTCAAGACCTACGAGACCGTGACGACGCTCGATGCGCTCGATGTCTGGATCGCGCGCATCGAGGCGGCCGAGCTGACGGCGCTTGACCTCGAGACCGATTCGCTCGATCCGATCCGCGCGCGCTTGATCGGCCTGTCGCTCTCGGTCGCGGTCGGGGCAGCCTGCTACATCCCCATCGGGCACGACTACGCCGGCGCGCCCGACCAGTTGCCGCTCGAGACTGTGATCGCGCGCCTGCGGCCCTGGTTCGAGAACGCGGGCAAACCCAAGGTCGGACACAACACGAAGTACGACGCGCACGTTCTCGCCGGCGCGAGCGTCATCGTCGCCGGCTACGCGCACGACACGATGCTCGAGAGCTACGTGTACGAAGCGCACAAGGCGCACACGCTCGAAAGCCTCGCCTTCCGCCATCTCGGCCGCACCGCGCTCACCTACGAGGAGGTGTGCGGCAAGGGCGTCAACCAGATCCCGTTCGCGCAGGTCGAGATCACGCGCGCCGCGACTTACGCGTGCGAGGACGCCGACATGGCGCTGCACGTGCACCAGGCGCTCTGGCCGCGCATCGAGAGCGACGCCGGCCTGCTCGACGTCTACTGCCGGATCGAGATGCCGACCTCCGACGTGCTCGGCCGGATCGAGCGGGTCGGCGTGCTGATCGACTCGGCCCGGCTCGCGGCGCAGAGCCAGGAGCTCGCCGAGCGCATGGCGACGCTCGAGCAGGAAGCGTTCACGATCGCCGGCCAGCCGTTCAACCTCGGCAGCCCGAAGCAGATCGGCGAGATCCTGTTCGTCAAGCTCGGCCTGCCGGTGGGCAGGAAGACTGCGAGCGGCGCGCCGTCGACCGACGAGGACGTGCTGCAGGAGCTCGCCGCCGACTACCCGCTGCCCGGCAAGCTCCTCGAGCACCGCAGCCTCTCGAAGCTGAAGGGCACCTACACCGACAAGCTGCCGGCGATGGTCAACCCGAAGACCGGGCGCGTGCACACCAACTATGCGCAGGCCGTCGCGGTCACCGGCAGGCTCTCGAGCAACGATCCGAACCTGCAGAACATTCCGGTCCGCACGGCCGAAGGGCGGCGCATCCGCGAGGCCTTCGTCGCGCCCGAAGGCGCCTTCATCATGTCGGCCGACTACTCGCAGATCGAGCTTCGGATCATGGCCCACATCTCGGGCGACGCCGGCCTGCTGCACGCGTTCGGCAACGACATCGACGTCCACCGCGCGACGGCCGCCGAGGTCTTCGCGACGCCGCTCGCCGAAGTCCTGCACGAGCAGCGCCGCTTCGCCAAGGTGATCAACTTCGGCCTCATCTACGGCATGAGCGCGTTCGGCTTGGCCGCCAACCTCGGCATCGAGCGCAGCGCCGCGACGGCCTACATCGAGCGCTACTTCGCGCGCTATCCGGCGGTCAAGCGCTACATGGACGAGACGCGCGCATTGGCGGCCGAGAAGGGCTACGTCGCGACGCTGTTCGGCCGGCGCGTCTACCTGCCCGAGATCAACAAGCCGGGCCCGCGCAAGGCCGCGGCGGAGCGGCAGGCGATCAACGCGCCGATGCAGGGCACGGCCGCCGATCTCATCAAGCTGGCGATGATCGCGGTGCAGGAGGCGCTCGACCGCGAAGGCCGCGCGACGCGGATGATCATGCAGGTGCACGACGAGCTCGTCTTCGAGGTGCCCGAGGCCGAGCTCGCGTGGGCGAAGGAAGCGGTGCCGAGGATCATGGCCGGCGTCGCGACGCTCGCCGTTCCGCTGGTCGCCGATGTCGGCGTCGGTGCGAACTGGGACGAAGCGCACTAGCGACCAGCGGTCTCGCGACTCCTGGACCCGAGGGGTTCCCACTAGGGCAAAGCCCCGTTTCATTCTGCGGTGCGCGCCCTATCGTGCGCCCATTCCCAGCAGCCACCGGCGGCACGCCATCGTCCAGCCCTTGCTCGAGGTCGAGAATGTGTCGGTCCGCTTCGGTGGGATCGTCGCGCTCGACCGGATCTCGTTCTCGGTGGCGCGCGGCCACATCGTCGGCTTCATCGGCCCGAACGGCGCCGGCAAGACGACGATGTTCAACTGCCTCTCGCGGCTCTATCCGTTCAGCGACGGGCGGATCGCGTTCGAAGGCCGATCGCTGCTCGAGACGCCGCCCCACGGCATCGCGGGCCTCGGCATCGGCCGCACATTCCAGAACCTCGCGCTCTTCCGCACGATGAGCGTGCGCCAGAACGTGATGCTCGGCGGCCACTCGCGCACCTCGACCGGCTTCGTCGCCAACGCCCTGCGCCTGCCGAGCGTGCAGCGCGAGGAAGCGCGCCTCGGCGCGGCCGTCGATCGCCTGCTCGACCTGCTCGATCTGCGCACGCTCGCCGACGTCGCGGTCGCAGACCTTCCGTTCGGCACGCAGAAGCGCGTCGAACTGGGACGCGCGCTCGCGAGCGAGCCCAAGCTGCTGTTGCTCGACGAGCCCGCGGGCGGCCTCAACCACGAGGAGGTCGAGGCGCTGATGGAGCTGCTGCGCCGCGTGCGCGGCGAGCTCGGCCTGACGATGCTGCTGGTCGAGCACCACATGAACATGGTGATGCGGATCTCCGACCGCGTCGTCGCGCTCGACTTCGGCAAGAAGATCGCCGACGGCACGCCGGCGGAGGTGCAGGGCAACGACGACGTCGTGCGCGCCTACCTCGGAGTCGCGGCATGAGCAGCGCATCGGTGCCGCTGCTCGACGTGCGCAAGCTCGGCGCGCAGTACGGGCCGACGCCGGTCCTGCACGGCATCGACTTCGCCGTCGCCGAAGGCGGCATCACGGCGATCCTCGGCGCCAACGGCGCGGGCAAGACGACGTTGCTGCGCGCGGTGTGCAACATGATCCGCACGAGCGGCGAGGTCCGCCTCGCGGGCACGCGCATCGACGGGCAGGCGACCGAGACGATCGTGCGCCGCGGCATCGCCCACGTGCCCGATGGACGCGGCACCTTCATGAACCTGAGCGTCGAGGACAACCTGCGCCTGGGCGCCTACACGCGGCGCGACCGGGCGGAAGTCGCCGGCGACTGCGAGCGCATGTACGCGCATTTCCCGCGCCTGAAGGAGCGGCGCCGCCAGCAGGCCGGCACGCTCTCTGGCGGCGAGCAGCAGATGCTGGCGGTCTCGCGCGCGCTGATGCTGCGGCCGCGGCTGCTGCTGCTCGACGAGCCGTCGTTCGGCCTCGCGCCGCTGATCGTCCAGCAGCTGTTCGGCATCCTGCGCGCCATCAACCAGAGCGAGAAGATCGGCATGCTCTTGGTCGAGCAGAACGCATCGATGGCGCTCGCGCTCGCCGATCAGGCCTACCTGCTCGAGACCGGCCGGGTCGTGATGTCGGGGCCGGCCGAGACGATCCGCAACGACGAGCAGGTGCGCCGCTCGTACCTCGGCTATTGAAGAGCACGCCGCCGTGAATCTCTTCATCCACCAGATCCTCTCCGGCCTCGCCACCGGCGGCATCTACGCGAGCGTCGCTCTCGCGCTGGTGATGATCTACCAGGCGACCCACCTCGTGAATTTCGCGCAGGGCGAGATGGCGATGTTCTCGACCTATCTCGCCTGGGCGCTGATGCAGGCTGGCGTGCCGTACTGGGTCGCGTTCGCGCTCACCGTCGCCGGCGCCTTCGTGCTCGGCGTCGTCATCGAGCGCGTCGTCATCCGGCCGGTCGAGAACTCGCCGATCCTTGCCGTCGTGATCGTGTTCATCGCCTTGCTCGTGATCTTCAACAGCCTCGCGGGCTGGATCTTCTCGTACACGATCAAGCCCTTCCCGAGCCCGTTCCCGGCCGAGCCGCTGTTCGGCAACTCGTATGTCTCCTCGCACGAGCTCGGCTCGATGGCGATCACACTGGTCGTGCTGCTGCTGCTCTTCGGCTTCTTCCGCTTCACGCCCCTCGGCCTGGCGATGCGCGCCGCGGCGCAGAACCCGGTGTCGAGCCGGCTGGTCGGCATCCGCGTCGGCTGGATGCTCGCGCTCGGCTGGGGTCTCGCAGCGGCGATCGGCGCGATCGCCGGGATGATGGTCGCGCCGACCGTCTTCCTCGAGCCGAACATGATGGGCGGCATCCTGCTTTACGCCTTCGCCGGCGCCTTGCTCGGCGGCATCGACAGCCCGGGCGGCGCAGTGCTCGGCGGCTTCATCGTCGGAGTGCTCGAGAACGTCGTCGGCGTGTACATCGGCACCGAGCTGAAGCTCACCGTCGCGCTCGTCGTCATCATCGGCGTGCTGGTCGTGCGACCGTCGGGGATGTTCGGCAAGGTCCACGTGGTGCGCGTCTAGCGATGGCTTCGCTCGATCGTCGCAAGCTCGTCGGCGTCGTGCTGCTCGTCGTGCTCGCATGCGTGCTGCCGTTCGTCGTCGGCAACTACCGCGTCTTCCAGTTCACGCTCGTGCTCGCGTATTCGATCGCGCTGCTCGGCCTGAACATGCTGACCGGCTACAACGGCCAGATATCGCTCGGCCACGGCGCGTTCTACGCGATCGGCGCCTACGGCGCGGCGATCCTGATGGACAAGGCCGGCTTTCCGTACTGGGCGACGATCCCGATCGCGGGTGCGATCTGCTTCGTCGCCGGCTTCCTTTTCGGCTTGCCGGCGCTCCGCCTCGAGGGCCTCTATCTCGCGCTGGCGACGTTCTCGCTCGGCGTCGCGATGCCGCAGATCCTCAAGCACGAGGCGCTCGCCAAGTGGACCGGTGGCTCGCAGGGCATCGTCATCGTCAAGCCCGATCCGCCAGCCTGGAGCGGCCTGTCGCAGGACCAGTGGCTCTACTTCTTCACCCTCGCCTGGGTCGTCGTTCTCTTCGTCTTCGGCTGGAATCTGCTGCGCGGGCGCATCGGTCGGGCGATGGTCGCGATCCGGGATCAGCCCATTGCGGCGCAGGCCATGGGGGTCAACACTTCGCTCGTGAAGTCGCTCACCTTCGGCGTCTCGGCCCTCTACACCGGCATCGCCGGCGCGATCGGCGCGATCGTCATCCAGTTCGTTGCGCCCGACTCGTTCACGATCTTCCTGTCGATCACGCTGCTCGTGGGCGTGGTCATCGGCGGGCTGGCCTCGATCTGGGGTGCGTTCTTCGGCGCCGTCTTCATCCAGTTCATTCCCAACATCGCCGACGAGATCTCGAAGGCTGCGCCGTGGGCGATCTACGGCGTCGTCCTGATCGCCTTCATGTACGTGATGCCGACCGGCGTCGCGGGCTTTCTTCGCCTCGTGCGGTCGCGCATCGCGCGCCGGCGCGGGGCGTGAGCGTTCCCCGATTTCGCCCCACCAGAACCACGGAGACAGACATGCACAAGACCCTCGACCGCATCACCCGTCGCACCGCGCTGGCGCTCGCCTTCGGCGCCGCGTGCTTCGCCCAGAACGCCGCGGCGCAGGCCGCGAAGTACGGCCCCGGCGCATCCGCGACCGAGATCAAGCTCGGCCAGACGATGCCGTACAGCGGCCCGGCATCGGCCTACGGCACGATCGGCAAGGTCGAGCAGGCCTACTTCAAGATGATCAACGACAACGGCGGCATCAACGGCCGAAAGGTCAACCTGATCAGCCTCGACGACGGCTACAGCCCGCCGAAGGCGGTGGAGCAGGTGCGCCGGCTTGTTGAGCAGGACGAGGTGCTGGCCCTCTTCCAGACGCTCGGCACGCCGAGCAACTCGGCGATCCACAAGTACGTCAACGCCAAGAAGGTGCCGCACCTGCTGCTCGCGACCGGCGCGACCAAGTGGGGGGATCCGCAGAACAACCCGTGGACGATGGGCTTCAACCTCAGCTACCAGTCCGAGGGCCAGATCTACGCGAAGTGGCTGCTGAAGAACAAGCCCGACGCGAAGATCGCCATCCTTTACCAGAACGACGATTTCGGCAAGGACGTGCTCAAGGGCGTCAAGGATGGCCTCGGCGCGGCAGGCGCGAAGATGATCGTCAAGGAGGCGACCTACGAGGTCACCGATCCGACGATCGACTCGCAGATCCTGACGCTGCAGAGCTCGGGTGCCGACACCTTCATCGACATCACGACGCCGAAGTTCGGCGCGCAGGCGGTGAGGAAGGCCTTCGACTCGGGCTGGAAGCCGCTGCACCTGCTCAACAACGTGAGCGCCTCGATCGGCTCGGTGCTGGTGCCGGCCGGCGTCGAGAAAGCGGTCGGTGCGATCACCGTCGCGTACTACAAGGACCAGAACGATCCGCAGTGGAAGGACGACCCGGCGATGCTCGAGTGGCGCGCCTTCATGGGCCGCTACTACCGCGAAGGCGACCCGAAGGACCAGAGCAATCTCTACGGCTACCTGGCTGCGCAGATCATGACCCAGATCCTCAAGCAGTGCGGCAACGACCTGACGCGCGAGAACGTCATGCGCCAGGCGGCCAACCTGAAGCAATTCAAGCTGCCTTTGCTGCTGCCCGGGATGGCGCTCAGCACCGGGCCGACCGACTTCTTTCCGGTCAAGCAGGCACAGCTGCAGAAGTTCACGGGCACGCAGTGGCAGCTCTTCGGCGAGCTGATGAACACCGACGCCCGCTAGTCACGCTGTCATCCTGAACGAAGTGAAGGATCTCGGCCGTCGGGAACCTTCGCTCTGCCCAGGATGACGGAGACGGGCCTTCTGTCACGAAGCCGTCGCAAGAAGCGTCCTAGACTCGGGGGATGACTTCCACCGTCGCCGCGACCGCCGTGGCGATGCCGCCTCTGCTCAACCGCGAGCGGGCCATCCTCGAGTTCAACCGGCGCGTGCTCGCGATGGCGCGCCGCGACGACGTGCCGCTGCTCGAGCGGCTGCGCTACGTCTGCATCGTCTCGTCGAATCTCGACGAGTTCTTCGAGGTCCGCTTCGCCGATTGCCTCGAGGCCTCGCGCCAGCCGAACACCGGCACGACCGCGGCCGACATCGACGCGCTCGCCGCCGCCGCGCACGCCCTGATCGACGCTCAGTACGCGGTCTTCAACGACGAGGTGATGCCGGCGCTCGCCGCCGAGGGCATCCGCATCCTCAACCACGCCGATCGCAACGAAAAGGAACGGCGCTGGGTCGCGCGCTTTTTCGAGGAGCAGGTCCGGCCGCTGCTCGTGCCGGTCGGGCTCGATCCGTCGCATCCGTTCCCGCAGGTCGCCAACAAGTCGCTCAACTTCATCGCCCGGCTCGCCGGCAAGGACGCGTTCGGCCGGCGCAACACGGTGGCCATCGTCAAGGTGCCGCGCGTCCTGCCGCGCGTGATTCAGCTGCCGCGCAAGAAGAAGCGTGGAGCCGGCCATGATTTCGTGCTGCTGACGAGCGTGATCCGCGCCCACCTCGGATCGCTCTTTCCGGGCCGCGAGGTCGAGGCGTTCTCGCAGTTTCGGATCACGCGTGACTCCGATCTCGAGGTCGACGCCGACGTCAAGAACCTGCGCCAGGCGCTGCGCTCCGGCCTGACGACGCGCCACTTCGGCCAGGCGGTGCGGCTCGAGGTCGTCAACACCTGTCCGGCCGAGCTCTCCGAGTTCCTGCTGCAGCAGTTCGGCCTGCAGGCGTCGGCGCTGTACAAGGTCAACGGGCCGGTCAACCTCGTGCGGATGAACGAGCTGATCGACCTCGCCGACGCGCCGACGCTGCGCTTCCCACCGTTCGAGCCTGCATGGCCCGCGACCTTGCGCCGCGAGCAGACGATGTTCGAGCGCATCAGGAAGGGCGACCTGCTGCTGCATCAGCCGTTCGAGTCGTTCGCGCCGGTCGTGCAGTTCCTGCAGGAAGCCGTCAACGATCCGAACGTGCTCGCGATCAAGCAGACGATCTATCGGGCAGGCAGCGTCTCGCCGCTGATCGACCTGCTGA
>Ga0209724_1002484_pt1 | contig 15693 bp, 10 predicted proteins | sample grotaG_FD_184143 | JGI IMG/M metagenome (GOLD analysis project Ga0209724, IMG submission 184143) | Glacier valley bacterial and archeal communities from Borup Fiord, Nunavut, Canada, to study Microbial Dark Matter (Phase II) -... | ecosystem: Environmental > Aquatic > Freshwater > Ice > Glacier ...
GGAACCAAACCATCAACTACCTCAGTTCCTCGGTTGGCTATAAAATAGGTGGTCGTATTACCATCGATTCTCCGGATACATTGTAATCCCTTATCAAACATGGCTTCGCGACGAATTCTTGCCTGCACAAGCAATCCGTACAGATTACCAACCAGAATTTCCCCTTTTCCAATTTTGGCTTTTTGGAAGCCATCGGATATCACAAATTTCAGCATGGATTTTAATTCCTGAAATTTAGCTTTCCGCCAGGCCAGTTGGCTCATTCCGGGAACATCTTCCGGCAATTGTTCCATCAATATGGTTGCACCACCTTTAGCCAGCGCGATGATTTTTTCAAATGTTTCAACCGGGATCAGTTTCACGGGTGGAAGCAAAATGGTTTGGTAATTGATTCCTCCTGTAAGAATTTGCCCCTGTTTACTTTCCAGTTTGAGGATCTGGCGATCGGAAATATAGTCGAATGCATAACCCTTTTCGAACAGGTTTTCGGCGGCTGTGCGTACCGAAGAGCCTTTGGCTGCACCGTCGAAATGAAGTAAAAGTGAGCGACCACGAATCGCATATTCGTCTGAAATGGGATAATATAACAAGATGTCGTTGTCGGGTTTACCGCTTTGTAAAAACGATTGGGAACGGGTAATGTAGGTGTTCAGCGTTCCGAAATCGTTCCAAAAGGTATTGGTAGGACCGAAATGAACCGCAGCGTAAAACATCCATCCCGGCCAGGGGGCGTCTTGTGGCGAAAAAGTAGTCCCATGATAGAAGACATGGTTAATGCCGGCGAGCAGGTACCTATCGATTGCCTGTTTAACATTGGCGAGCGATGCTTCGAAATGATCCTTTAGCCAGGTTGCCGATTCGGATGATGCCAGTTTTTTACCCATTACATGTGCTGACGATGAGGCTGTTTTGATCTTCACAATGTCTTCCCCTTCCGTTTCAGGAATGTCGGCAACTCCATATAAATCGAGGATATTGGCAGGTGCGCCATGTGCCTGGTTACGGATGATTTTGCCACCTTTTACAGCCCAGTCGTGCCAGCGCTGGGTGTATTTTTCAAGAATCAGATCGGAAATTGTTTCGCGGTAATCGCACAAAACCCTACGGTTATTATCTTCGGAATCTTCACCGATCAATGCCGGAATGTAATTGCGCAGATCGTAACCTCGTCGTTTCTGAAATTCATCGAACATGAGCGGCGTAAAATCGGCCTCGCCACGTGCGTCATCCACTTCGTAAGAGTCATTAAACCAGGCGCGCAATCCGGTTATATCTTGATTTTTAAATGAGGTTGTAAAATGGCTTAAGTAATTGTCAATTGCGGTGGAAGAAAAATGATCGATTACATCACCTTCACCTCCGGGTCCGGCGCGTTCAACCATCTTGCCGTGCCATCCTTCGAATACGGCGTACAATTTCCAGATCCCGCTGGGGGCGATCCAGTTGAGCTTTCCCTCAGCATCAACCTTCATTGTCAGGTTAACGATTTCCATTTTGTCGGAATTGGCCATCAACGTTTGAAGCGGCATTGGTATTGGGTAGCGGACCTGTTCGATTGCCCAGTTTTGCAGACTATCGGCATTGGCGCTAACCGGATATTTTAACTGCGATATTTCCAGTTTCGGACGACTAATTGTCCGAAGCATCGGTGTCTGAATCAATGCAACTTTCGTTTGAAGTTGTTCTCCACCTTTCAGTGCATACGATTGCACAGACATATACTTGCATGCATCTTCGGGTGTTACCCATAAACCTCCGAAAGGCCAGCCCGAAGCCATTGCGAGGTCGATACCCAAATCGAGAAGTTTGCCTTCCTGAAGCGTATATTTAAAATTTTCTATCCATGCAGGCGAAAGGAATTTGACGAATTTATCTTCGTATCCATGAACGCCATAGATGGGCGTGATCTCCAAGCCACCCAAACCTGCTTTGGAATAGGCTTCCATGGCTGCTTTGAGATCGGTTGGATTGACACTGCTGCCCATCCACCACCAGCGACTCCATGGTTTTGATTCTTTGGTAATTGCAGGCCAACCAGGTTGCTGACTTTTTTGATGACTATGGCAGGGGGTAAATAAAAACATCATCAGCGAAAGAATCAATCCTGTAAGAACCTGACTTTTAAAAGTTGTATTCATGTTAATTCTTAATTGTAAGTTGGTTGTCCTTTGGAATAATCATTTAATCTTGGTATTCAAACTTGCTTTTAAAATTGCAATAATTTACTTAATCACCAAAAAATACTTCATACAGGGAATATGTCCTGATCCTGAAAAAATCAGGATGCTTAAATACCTTGTGTCATGACAATTCGAAAGTCGAATCTCAAGCTTAAATGAAGCCCCCTTTGATAACAAAAAAGCGGTCTGACAATTTCATACCTGAAATTCATCGGTCAGCCTTGGATTTTAAAAAAGGTGGGGAACAACACCCACCCTTTTCAATTCACAATTTAATCCATCTAAACTTTATTATAATAGCCGAAATTCTGGTAGGCAGCTTATGCGTTTGCAACCATCGGACTGCCTTTTTCGTTAGTCAGCAATTCCAGAAATGATTGTGGCCAGGATTTGAAGGTATGGTATTTCTGAAATTGACCTTTGCCAATTCCTTTTGCACCGATATTTCCGGTGGAGATATCATCTGTTGGGAAAGGGAAATCAACTGTTCCTGTTGACGTTGCAGGTGCGCCTATGTTATCGCGGTAAAGAACGCGATCGTAAAGAATACCTGCGTTATGAAGATCTTCCCAGTTGGTTAATTCGAAAATTAATTCGTGGGCTCATTCATTGTAGACAAAATGAATGAACAATTGAAGATCTGATGCCGCTGTCGGAGGATAATTTTCGAGTTTTGCTTTGGCTGTACCTGGCTGCCATTCTGTTCCGTCAATCGTGATTTTTGAAAACGAATCGGTTGCAACGTCGTAAGTAGCCACTTTTTCACCAACTGGAATTGTCAGTTAACCTGAAATTACTGCAGGCTCAAGTGTTACAAGTGCATCGGAGCGTTTTTCGCCGGCATGATAAGTGGCACGGACGCGAACAACATTTAAATCAGCAATCATGCTGCCGTTTCTCTGGCGACCCAATACTTCGGCACGGATCAGGTAGGTTTCTGCAAGGCGGAAAATCGTGAAATCGATGGCCCCCGCTCCATTTACGTCGGTACCTTTCCCTCTGTTGATATCTAGCCATTTCTTTGGACCCACATACCAATGCGAAACGGCAAGTGCCCGGTCGATACCAAAAGCATCACCCTTGTCGCCGCTTATCCTGTACATCAGTTTTCTTCCGGTAAGATTGGTAATTAAAGGATTAGCAGGGTCAACATCAGCACCAGATTTAAAGTTGGTAATAGTTTAGCCTGATTTGGTGAAATAACCTGCCCCGTTTGGACTTCCAATCATCCAGCGATCCATCATGATATATGCCTGACTAACAGCCCAAAGTGAATCAATCGGTTGGTCTTTTGAATTCTCGATACAAACGATTGAACGTTTTTGGTATTTGATCTTGCTTGCCGTATTTACAACTACATTCGCATCAGCGGCTGGTTTTAGCTTTTTGATATAGTAATAAGTCGTTGGCGCATCCTATTGTTTGCCGCCGGATTCTTTAACATCAGTTGCAATATAGTCCGTCAGGAAAGTTTTGTAGTAACATGAGTCGTTTGCATGGTCGGCATATATATCAATTCCCCAGTCCGACGGTGCGGCAGTGGCATAAGGACGTCTATAATCAAGCGTACGCGGAGTTCAGGCACGCGAAGAGGTGTGATTGCTATTGTACAAATGTATCAGGTTGTTTCCGTAACGTCCATCATATCTTTTAGTTGGCTCATACTGCGCTGAAAGTAAAATCTCGTTGCTTTTTTCGCGGGCATAATCACCGGTAGCGTTTTTCCTCAAAGTGGCAAAATCGGGTTCGAGACCACCATATGACGAATTACCTTTCATTTGATCGATAACCATGGTCGGATAGAATTTAGCGGAGTCAAGATCGGTTGACACACTGCCTTTGTACAGCATTTTCAAATGTGGTTCAGCGCTTGGCCAATTTGCAGCTTGTGCCCTATTCAAATAGAGTTTGGCCAGGAAATGAGCTGCAGCAGGTTTGGTAATACATCCCAGTTCAGTTGTCGTAGCCGGAAGTACATCCAATGCTTTGCGCAAGTCGCCTATCATCTGTTTGTAAATTGTTTCAAGTGAAGCTTTAGGGAATGAGAAGTTTTCAGGCATCCCTTTGAAACTTTGAAGGATTAGCGGTGCATCACCTACAACATTTGTAATCAAATAGTAAGAATGGGAGCGAAGGAAAAGGATTTCGCCTTTGCGCGCGGCCAGTTTGGGCTGAACTACAGCATCTAAACCTACATAGTTTTCGGAAAAAATATTGCAGCGGCTAACTTCCGGATAAACACCTTCTGACACCCCACCACTTATACTTCCGATCAGAGAACTTACATTCGGCGTCATTCTTTTTCCTGTTGCCGAGGGACCCCAGCCATCTATTGCGTAAGTTCCCATCGAAATGCGGTGGGCAAGCGACTATGTAAATACTTTTACATCACTGCATGTTCCAAAAAGGTAATGACCCTGGTTATAGTCGGGTTTGAAGCGCAGGATCTGATAACAACCTTTTACAAGTGATTCAAGTCCATCGGCTGTTTTATAAAAATCCTGTGTGAGTGTGGTTACAGTTTTTTCCTCCAGAAAATCTTTACAGGCCACGAAGGAAAAAATCAATGCGAATATGACAATATATCTTTTCATTGATTGAATATTTTATTATTAGTTAAATGGGGTATGAAATCGTCTCCCGTAAAGAATTTTCTTTATGGAATGAATTATCCGGGAAATCAAATGGAATTTGAAGATATGTTTAGGACAGATCAGGATTATATTGACTTTCTCAGGCTGTCCGACCCTGGCCACCCACACGCCGGATGCCAGTTTTTACCAGGTCAGCCGCTGTTCATGTGCAAAGGAAGGACTAACCCAAAATAGTAATGATACGATTAATAACAGCGATTTCATTCGTATTTGCAGCGATTTTTTTAACATTTTTCTAAATTTTACGCCGTTATAAAGTTTGGACAATATAGCGTTTTCTATTTAATTTTATATTTCTCCAAACTTCGAGGGTCTGCGACCGCTCGAAGGGTTACGGAAGGGGATCAGAACAAACATTCGATTGTCAATGAATTGGATACAATATCATTAGACCAGGAATTATCCGTAATTCCAAAGGTTGTAATCATGGTAATAAAAATATTTTTTCTTGTTTTGGTCACATTTTTAAAAACTTCTTTCTTTTGCCTGAGGAGCTTTGCATAGTCAGCATCAACTGTAAATTCAGATTCCGAGAACTTCATTTCGCAAAGATTTATTGTGGCATCCTTTCTGTCAATCAACAGATCGATTTGAGCGCCTGTACCTTCCACATTTTTTGGTGGTATATAATGCCAGGGACCATGAAATGTTTCAACCATACCAATACCAAGTGCATTTTTGATCTTTTGTAATTGTTTCATGCAAATACCCTCAAAGGTATAACCTGCCCATGCCCTTCTGCCCGGATCATTTTGACGGGACATCCAGTATCCCTCTCCAGGATCTCTTTTCCCCAAGGGTTTTATCCAGTCGAAATAAAAGAGCGTAAATTCATCTGTGATCCTGTAAATGATGTCATTCGATTTTTTCCCAAATGGAATCCATGATGCAATAAAACCCGATTCTTCCAATTCTTCCAGAATTTTGCTGGCAGTACCTCCGCTTGGAATTTTAGCAGACGATAATATCAGGTTTCGGCTCATTCCTGACCGGTTTTGCCTTAACACTTCAACAATCCTGGTATGCTGATCGCTTTGATCGAAAAGTGATGCAAATAGTTTTTCAAATTCATTCCTTAATACTCCGTCCTTCGAAAAGCAAACTTTATCAATGATCTGCGCAGATGAAAGTCCGGGTTCCGCCTGCCGGAGGTAGAATGGAACTCCACCCATTGCCATGTAAAGGGAAATGATTTGAAATCTTGTAAGTACAACGCCCCTCGATTTCAAAAAGCTTTCAGTTTCGGAAAGTGTGAAAGGCAATAACCTGATCTGTCGTGTGAGTCGGTTATGAAGGCCCCCTTTGGAGTTGACAATTTTTTGAATCATCCAGGAGGCTGCCGACCCGCAAACAACCAGTATCAGGTTGCTTTGTTTCGAACCATAACCATTCCAGAAATGCTCCAGCGCTGCTAAAAAATTCGATTTTGGGGTATTCAGCCATGGAAGTTCATCAATAAATACAACCCTTTTGCCCGTATTCGGCTTCTGATTGAACGATTCAAGGAATTGCTCCAGGTACGAAAAAGCATCAAACCATGTGGCGGGAGCCTGAGGGAGGAGCCCCATACCCATGGCCGTTTTAAGTGATTGTGCAAAGTTATTAAGTTGTACTTTCAGTGATGTTTCATGAACACCTATCAATTCAAAACAAATCGAATCCTCGTAAAACTCCCTGATCAGAAAAGTTTTACCAACCCTGCGACGACCATATACCGCAATAAATTCGGGATCAGCAGAATGAAAAGCTTTGTCCAATATCCGGGTTTCCTCAAGTCTTCCTGTAATCTTCTCCTTTGCCATAAGTACGATTTTGGCTAAATACAAATTTATATTTACAGCCAAATATATACATTTATTTTTGTTTTGGCTGGATATATCTTTATATTTACAGCCAAATTCACATATTTATTTTAAATATGGCTGGATATAATTATTTATTATCAGCCATAAACTTGTGTTTAATCTCATTTTGGCTGGTTATACTATTATTCCGCAAAACCTTTCGGGCTGTCGAAGAACATTTAAAGATTACAAGACAAATGTAAATGACTGTTGTCCATCTGCCACGATTTTAAAACCGCTTTTTTTAGATATTGGTTTATGTCCTGTTAGTGAAACTGTCCTCAGATCAAGGTTTCCATAAAGTACTTTTAGCGTTGCATCGGTAGTTTTGCCTGTAGATTTTATTTCGCAGGTTCCCCAACTGTATCCGTTTGACCAAAAGTAAGTACCGGGCTTGCCGGTAAAGTGAATTGATTGATTAACTGCTGAATATTTGAATTCTGACAATGCTAATACAGCTGCCCAACTCGCCATTGCCCTTGCATAATGGTGCCCGCATTCAGGTTCGTCAAACGGATTCCGCTTTTGTCCGTCGAAACGATCCCGGATGGCTTTGATACATTTGATTCCGTTATCAGTCTGACCTTCGTAAATCATTCCAACAGCGGCGGCATATTCAAACCCGGTCATCGATTCTGCAAAATAGGGAAACGGAACCTTTAACCGTCCATTTGGCCAGCTTGCCATTATCAAACCACTTTCTTTCCCGATAACATACGAACGCATGTTGTTGAAACGAGCTGAAAAATCCTCTATATAATTGTATTTCTGTATATTTGTGAGTGTTGTTTTCACCTTATCCGGGTCAGCCAGATAACCCAATCCACAAATGTGTGCCATGTATTGCCCCACAAGCTGGTCAACGAGACAACCTTTTCCCAACTGAAAATCGGGATTTGAAAGATCGCGGCTACCCATGCCAATCTGAAGTCCGGGATAAATATCTGCAGTGGTTTTTGGAGGACGAATATCCTGAATGTAGTATTCACCGTTGAATAAATTGGCATCGGTCCAGGCACTTCCGGATTCAAACAGACTTTTGCACTTTTTTGCAAATTCCTTATCTCCCATATATTTAGCCATCTCCTCCCCGGCCCTCAAAGCACCAAGGTACCAGAATTCCATTTGAGGATTTGGACCGTAATATTCAACATCCATTGTATTGTGCTGACAACCTTCCATCACACCGTCATTATCGCTGTCCCAGCCATTTTTTACCCAACAGAATGCCAGGGCTTTTTTTACATTTGGCCAGTTCTGCTTCAAAAAAGCCTCATCACCTGATAATTGCCAGTCGCGATACATTTTCATGATGGTTCCCATTTGCCCGTCGGCAGCAGCCCTGCCATTTCTCTTTGCGGTTTCGAGCGGCAACTCGGTCCGAAAGCTCATCAGACCTGCACTATCGGTAGAAACTCCAAATTCAACGTTGCGCATGGTTTTGGTCAAATCGCCAAATAAGAAAGCCGTGGCTTGTTCGTAATTCCATACATGCGTGCACGATCCCTGGCACGAACCAACTTCATCCATTACGCCCTCCCAGCCCATCATCTGACCGGTTTTTAGGCGGAAAACGGTTTGCGAACGTAAGGTGCTCAGGTTGAACAATGCAGCTTCCTTTACCTCTACAGGCATGGAGCTGGATATAAATGAATTCACAAACTGTTTGGTCTTTTCTTCAAGTTCAGGAATTTGAGGAATAATTTTCTGACCAGCATCCCACGCATCGGTGTATTTGGTGCTGTAATAGTTACCGACTATCTCTCTTGACCAGGCATAGCGATTCGGGAAATTCCACGTAATAAAAAAACTGAAAGTTTCAATTGCACCCGCTGCTATCTCTTTTTTAACAGCCAACGAAGCCATCGGATCGTTATCGTTCAACCGGGTCTTATTGGTCAATTCGCCGTCCGCACTGAAATCGTCCCAGAAATCAAGTGTTGACCGTTGCCAATCATTTCTTTCAGAGGAGCAACGATAAGTAACTCCCTGTTTTTCTGAAGTAAGCAATGCAATCGTTCCATATGCGGCATCTGTGTTATTAATGCTGTCGGAATACATAAAAATGCCCTGTGCAATTTCTGAACTCTTAAATACATTCTGGTTGTTTTTGGCACCAATTGGTATCACATCCGACTTCCAGTCTTTAATGTATTTACTTCCATCCTGGCCCACAAAATTGCGCATATTGCCACTCACAGAAACAGTGACGGATTCACCTCCTAAATTTGTTACTTCATATCGCAAAATCGCAACCGGCAATCCACTTGCATCGGCATCTCCGGGGACCAGCGGATTAAAACCAACAATCCGAACTGATACAGGCATCGTTTTATCAGAAAGATTCACCATGCCAAACGGATAGGCAGCGTCAAAACTGGCATCTGCAAATCGCGGAAATCCATGATTATTGGCCGGCCGGCCTTCAGCCTGTATTTGCTCTGAAGGATACAGCGGCCCCATCAAAGCTTTCGTGATCGCTGGGTTGTTCTGCGATTTGACATAGATTGCAAAGAAGGGCGCATCATTCCCTTTAGTTACCGTGCTGTAACCCTTTCCGGGCTTATTCATAATTTCCCAGTCGCGTAACTCGCCGCGTCCACCCAGCGAAACAGTTCCAGTACCTATGCCACCTAAAGGCAACGCGATATTCAGCAGATGATCTTTATCGTAGTGTTTCAGAACCGGGTAATCTTTTTCTGATTGCGCAAATGATCCAATTGAAAATAAAAAGAGTGCAGCGATTATCAGGTTTTTTTTCATCACCTATTTGTATTTAATGTTGTCTTTACGCATCGATTCTCTGAGTTGCTTTTCATTTTCCGCAGGCCAGTATTTGCAGTCGAGTTGCAGAAAAACAGATGAATAGGGGATTACCTGTTCCGTTTTTAATACAACAATCCTGAATAACTCCGAAGCTTTCGCGATCTTCACAAAAACAGAATCATGAAGGATTGTTTGCGCCTGTTCCTTAGGTATGATTTCGAATAATTTATTCATAAAATTCTCAATTTCAGGCACCTGTGTTACCGTAATATAATTCAGTTCCTTATCTGTAAAAATCAGGGGTTTCACATGCGTCGAAGATTTAATCTGATCCAGTGTGTATTGTAAAACAGGTAACAATGCTTCACCCGTGTTGATTGTGACAATGCCTGCTGCATTTTGAGCCGGGAATGCCTTGTCCACAACCAAAATCCAGTTCCGGTGTCCCAGCAACGGGAGCTGTAAATTTAATTGCGTCTTCCATTTGTCAGTAAGATCATTTTCCGTCCGGAAATTCACTTGTCCGTAACTGGTCCCTACCCATAAGAATAATAAAATCAATAAATTGAATATTAGCTTCATATCGTTTTTATTAATGGTTTAGAATATTTTAATTTTGAAAGTTTAGGCTTCGTACATCACAAATATATTGATTCTGTCAACTATAAACTTTAAGCGTCTGTCAGATTTTATTCAAAAATACTTAATGCGATTTATTGAACAAGGTAAAATTAGGTATTTAATAACCAATCTGATATATTTGTTCTGAAAATCAGCTATGAAGAAATCAATTCTATTACTCCTCATTTTTACGGGATTTGTTGTCAGCTCTTTTGCCCAAAAAATCGCAAAAAGAGAGCAGATTGATTTACAGACATCTCAGCTTTATAAAGATAGCCGACCATGGACCAGATGGTGGTGGTTTGCCTCGGTAATAGAAAAAGCGGCAATCCTTGATAATTTACAATGGCTGAAGAATAACGGGTTTGGAGGTGTTGAGATTGCATGGGTCTACCCGCTCAACCGTATGCAAAAAGATACGATTCATTATACGCCACGGCAGGAATGGCTCAGTCCGGAATGGTCAGAAATGGTGACATTTACAAAACAATGTACCGATAGCTTGGGACTTGGCTGTGATTTTACTTTCGGGTCCCTTTGGCCATTCGGTGATATGAAAGTCCCTTTCTCAGAAGCATCCATGAATATGAAAGACCCTGCCTGGCGTCAGGAGATCAGCCGGACCTGGGATTACCCGAAGACAGGATATGTAATCGATCATTTGAACCGGAAAGCATTCTTTAATTATGCGGAACGGACTGGAAATGGACTGAAACCAGCCCTAAAAGGTTCGTTATCCGGTTTGTTTTGTGACTCGTGGGAAGTAGAAACCAAATTTCTGTCAACGCCCGGTTTCGATGCCGATTTTTCGAAGAAATATGGTTATTCAATTGCAAACTATTCGGATAGTCTCTATTCACGCAATGAGCCATACCGGCAGGTCAGGTACGACTATATGAAACTTCTATCAAGCTATGTGATTGAAGAATTCTACAAACCATTTACCCAAAAAAGCCATGAATTGGGCGCTTATTCGAGGGTGCAATGCTCCGGTGCACCTTGCGATATTATCTCATCCTATGCAACTATTGATGTGCCCGAAAGCGAAGCCTTGCTTTACGAACCATCCTACTCCAATATCGTAGCTTCTGCTGCTGGTTTGTCGGGTAAAAAGGTGGTGACTTCCGAGACTTTCACCTGTCTTTACGGCTGGCCACGCGATCATCATTCGGAGGAGCAGACTGCCGATTTGAAACTGCTTGCCGATGCACTCTTTGCCAATGGGGTTAATCATGTTATATGGCATGGCAAACCTTTTAATCCCGCCGGTGTTGACACCGTTAAATTTTATGCCTCGGTTCATGTTGGTAAAAGTGGTTCGCTTGCGCAAGAGATCCCGGCTTTTAACAAGTATTTGGAAACGGTTTCTTCCCATATGAAAAATGGAGTAACTTATTCTGAAGTGGCTGTTTACATGCCAACCGAAGACAGTTGGATTGCCGGAGAATTGCCGATAGAGAAGCAACTCATATGGGCATGGGGAGCTTATGAACAGCGTTATACCTATCTTCCAGAAGAACTTAAAGCTTTTCGTCCTTTGTGGATTAATGGCGAATTTCTAAGAAAGGCAGCTTTAAAGAACGGGAGATTACATGTGGGAGACTTCTCTTTTTCATCGCTTTATATTGACGTGAAATACATGGATATTGAATCCCTTCGAAGAATTGCGGAATTAGCAGGAGAAGGATTTCCGGTTTGCCTGAAGCAAATCCCGTCTGAACCCGGATTTCATAAACCCAATCCTGACTTTGAGCTTTTGATTCAAAAACTCCAAAAACGAGGCAATGTCAAATCCACATGGAATGCAATGGATAATATCAAACCGTTAATTTCTGGAACAGAGAAGTTCGATTACTGGTGCCGTTCAACAGAAGAGGGATTAACTATTTTCCTGGCGAATCCAAAGTCGCAACATCTCACTTTTCCGCTTGCGTATGGCCAATCGCTGAATCATAAAACGGAGAATTTCGCAGTCAAAATTCAATATCAAGGTAAAAAAACAGCTGTGAAACTTGCTTTCAGTCCTTACCAGTCACTCCTTCTTAAGATTGATAAAAATGGCAAGGTCACCTTGGTTGATATTTCATTTATTCCGAAAACTCCGGTTTATCAACCAAGGATAAAAAAGGGAAGAGAGTTATGGGAAGTTGAAAGATCCGTGAATTAAACCAGAACTTTTTTACGCTCAATACCAGCCATTATCTGGAAAACGATAATGTAGATTGATAATGGCAGAACCAGGTTAAGAACCGTCATATAAATAAAAGCAAGCCCAAAAGTGAACAGAATAGAAAAAATCAGGAAAGCGGCGTTTATATAGAACGAAATAAAAAATGCCTTCAGCCTGACTGCGCTTATCTGCGGAGTTTCATTCTTCTCGCGTGCAAAAGCAATCATTAAAAGACCAAGAATGACCAATAGCCCCACTATTTCCTCAATCAGCTGATTACTTTCAATTTTCATTGTCCTGGTTTTAAGATATACCGAATAAACAGCAAAAACTTTCTGGTCAAGCAGATCCGGTTTAACACCAAAGTAAAACCTCATGATACCCAGAAATGTACCCACACCCGCAAATATTAAACCCACAAACCGAAAGCCTCGTGGTAGTAAATAAGAAAATCCCTTCATTGGTCTTGAAATCATTACTTCTGGTTTTAAAGATCGAATTTTGTCAAAGATAGGATTCCCCTAAATCATTTTTAAGTATTACGCCAATACAACGATCACGCAAGTATGAGCGAATCCCTGCAAAATTTTTCTTTTCTTCTGAGATTATTTGCTGCTGGCCCTATCGTACGATAAATCATAAATAGAGTCAATTAACTGTCGTATCATCGTGATATATAAATCATAATGATCCATATTGATAAATATATCAAAGACTATTTAGAATCAATACAGATTTGTGTTTTTGTCGGGTAGGGTTATATTTTCGTTATATTTGGCACCACAAAACAACCAATTTTAATTTTAGGTTACTTTTTTTATTTTTTTATGATCAAAAAGTTTAAATTTAGCAAATGGTCCTGGTTAGTATTTTTTACCGGATTATTTGTTTGTGCTATCGTGCTGTTTGCCAGCAATAAAGCATTACACATCACTTCGACTGACGAATATTGCCAATCGTGTCACATTCACCCGACTGCTGATGCTTCGTGGAAAAAATCAACGCATTATTACAATCCGAGTGGTGTAATCGTTCATTGCGTTGAATGTCATTTGCCACCCAAAGAAGATAACCGGTATTTGTTTATCAAGGCCAAAACAGGATTAAAGGACTTGTATGGATTCTATTTTAAGGACAGTGCCTCCATTAACTGGGAAAACAAACGACTGCTCGAACATGCCGTAAAAATTGTCTATAACGAGTCGTGTATCAAGTGTCATCAAAATTTATTCTCCAAAGGTCTGTCAGCTGAAGGTGGTACAGCTCACCTTTATTATGAAAATAATGCAGAGAAACTTAACCTTCAATGTATTAATTGCCATCTTGATGTCGGTCACTACAATCCGAACTATAAACACGGAAAAATGACCGGTGTGCCAATCACAGGCGCTGCGTCAAATATCTTATACACAGCACCGGCAACTGTAACGACTTTTGAAAACTACAAGGAATTCATTCCCAATAGTCCCATCGATTTTAATATGGTCGCCGTAAAAGGTGGAACCTATAAAATGGGAAGTCCCGAGAAAGAGCCATACCGTAAAAATGATGAAGGACCTGTACGCAATGTGACAGTTTCGCCATTCTTTATGGGTGAGGTTGAAGTTAGCTGGGACGAGTTCTGGACTTTCTTTGCATCAACAATGTCGGAAGGTCGTATTGATCCAAATATAGTGATGGCACATAATGCCAATGCGCCTGATGCAGTTACCGGACCTACTCCGCCTTTCGGAATTCCAGACCAGGGATGGGGAAGCGGAAAACGACCCGCCATAACGATGACGCAATACTCCGCTACCGTTTATTGCCAATGGCTTTCGAAAGTAACCGGAAAGCATTACCGGCTACCCACCGAAGCTGAATGGGAATATGCATGCAGGGCAGGTAGCGAAACCCCCTATTTCTTTCCTGGCGATCCTAAACGATTATCGGAACAGGGACTCATGAGCAAAATTTTCGGAGCCGATACTTCATTGATCAGCCGGTATGTGGTTTATGCACTCAATTCATCAGGTAAAACACAGGAACCCGGATTTGTAAAGGCAAATCCATTCGGTTTAAAAAACATGCAAGGCAACGCATACGAATATTGCTCCGATTTCTATGCCGCAGACGCATACGCTAAAACCGGTACAACTGTCACCAATCCAAAGGGACCAGAAACAGGTGACGAACATGTCATCCGCGGTGGAAATTATTCATTTGATGCAAAAGACATCAGATCAGCAGCGCGCGATTTTACGCGCACAACCGACTGGTTAAAAACCGACCCACAGCAGCCTAAGAGTATCTGGTGGTATTCAGATATCAAAGGAATTGGATTCAGAATTGTGTGCGAACCAGATAGTTCTGTAGTTATAAAATAAATTCTTTAGATAGATACTAATCCTTTTAAACACAAAGATCATGACTAAAAAAAATTCGTTAAGTAGAAGAGATTTTTTTACGACGACAGCTGTAGTAGGTGCTGTTGGTACCATGGGCGCGAGTGTCATTTTTGCATCGTGTGCTCCGGGAGCTGAAAAATTAGTTCCTATTACTTCCCTTTCAGGTGCTTACATTCCAAACCTGGTAGATAAAGCCGCTGACGGAAAACCATTAAAAGCAGGTGTTATCGGTTGCGGTGGCCGCGGATCGGGTGCAGCACAGGACTTTTTAAATGCAGGCCCCAATCTTCAAATTGTAGCTTTAGGTGACCTTTTTCAAGATCGTATCGACGATTGCCGTAAAGGTCTGAAAGAAAAATTCAACGTAGAGGTTCCTGACGGAATGTGTTTTACAGGATTTGACGCATATAAAAATGTACTCGCCGCTGGTGTTGACCTTGTAATCATTGCAACTCCTCCGGTTTTCCGTCCAATGCATTTCGAAGCAGCAGTTGAAGCCGGTAAACATGCATTTCTTGAAAAACCAATTTGTGTTGACCCGGTTGGCGCACGCTCAATTATGGCTACTGCCAAAAAAGCTGAAGCACAAGGGCTTTGTGTAGTTACAGGAACACAACGTCACCATAAAAGAGACTATGTTGAAAGTTTCAAACAAATTCAAAGTGGTTTAATCGGAGAGATTGTTTCAGGGAATGTTTACTGGAATCAATCCATGTTGTGGTACAGAGAGCGTAAGCCTGAATGGAGTGATATGGAATTCATGGTTCGCGACTGGGTTAACTGGAAATGGCTTTCAGGCGACCATATCGTTGAGCAACATGTTCATAACCTCGACGTTTTTAACTGGTTCTTTGGTAAAAAACCGGTGAAAGCAGTTGGCTTTGGTGCAAAACAACGCAGGTTATCGGGTGATCAGTATGATATGTTCAGCATTGATTATGAATACGAAGGTGGCGTTCATGTTCATAGCATGTGCCGTCAGATTGACGGATGTACAAATAATGTTTCGGAGCATGTTCAAGGAACAAAAGGTTCGTGGAGCAGCGATAGCATGGAAATCAAAGACCTTCA
>Ga0209724_1002485_pt1 | contig 15693 bp, 10 predicted proteins | sample grotaG_FD_184143 | JGI IMG/M metagenome (GOLD analysis project Ga0209724, IMG submission 184143) | Glacier valley bacterial and archeal communities from Borup Fiord, Nunavut, Canada, to study Microbial Dark Matter (Phase II) -... | ecosystem: Environmental > Aquatic > Freshwater > Ice > Glacier ...
CCTAGTTGTTTCAACTTCAGGTTCAAATGGGGTCTCTGAAGCCTGATGCTTAAGTGGCTCCGGCGCTGTCTGCTTGCTTGAAAGATCAGAGGGCGATCTTATCAGCTTCTGTTCCTCCTTCTGCCGCTGTTTTCGATTCTTCTTATTTGCTAAAGCATCTCGTTCCACAGCTTCCTGCAAGAGAGCCTCGTTACTTAGCGTCTTCCCGGCAGCCCGGAGCCGCTTGCTGCTGGCTTTCGCTTCCTCAAAAGACAGGCTCTCTGTTTCTAATCCTTGAGCGTAGGCACGCGCCAAAAAGACTTCCCGCTTGTCTTCTTGTTGGTAGACCAAGATGGTTGTGATGTCATTGGGATCAAACCTGAGCGATACCGTCTCCCCGGCATAGCCAGCCAGATATTCTCCTCGGTATATCAAGTTTTCAAATTGCAGGTGTCCTCCCCGTTGAACTGTGCGTCGGGCGGCTTTCATCAAGCAAATGTCTAGCGGTCGATCGTTGATCGCATCAGGGACTTCTAGCAGACCTGCTTCCCAACGCTGAAAGCGCGTCTGATCACCCATGCGGGCATCAATGCCCTGGTTGTAGCGATCGCAAATAAACCGCACAATCAGTTGTTCAAGCTCTCGCAGCGTTAAGCTAGCATCCTTCTCAGCATCCTTTGGACGTTCCTGAACATTCGAGCCAGTGTAGCCAGGCAAGGTTGAAAACAGTTGGTCATTTAGAGTTCTGAAGGGACGCTCAACAATGCCGCCTTCGGAGGGTCGATCGCGCAGATGGCAGACAAAGCCCAAATCGGTGGCAATTTGCTGGACGTGATTGGAGCGGAAGTCTTTACCGCCATCGGTGTAGAAGTGCTGGGGTTTGCCATAGGTGCCCCACTCACAATTTAGCTTATACTCTGCTCCGTATTTTTTGGGCAAAATGGCGTGACGCAACGCCAGAGCTACTACCTGAGAACTCGGTGCATCAAATCCCAGATTGACCCCGATGATGCAGCGGGAATAAGTGTCGATGACGGTGGTTAACCAGGGACGGCTTAGCAGTTCACCGTACTGATCGACTAGCAGCACGTCTACACGGGTGTGGTCACATTGCCAGACGTGGTTGCTGTACTCAATAGAGATATCTTCTCCATTACGGGTTTTAACCGATAGGGTAGAGCCGCGCCATCCTGGGCTGCGGATGCTTTTAGCTTTCTCCTGTCTCTCAATGATTGGCTCTAGCACTCGTAGAACTGTTCTGTAGTGAGGCGGATTCTTATCTCCGATTTCGTGAGCTTTTGCCTGCACCCTGACAGCAACTTGCTTAGGTATCATGCGTTTGCTACCCTTGTTGCCCTCTTTATAGGTTTTGATGATGAAGTCTTCCCAGAAGTCACCAATGCGGTGCCTACCCTTATCAGCTCTGCCGTTTTGAGCAATTCCTGTTAAACCCTCTTGTTCCCATCGTTTAACCAGGCGCTGAACCTGTCGCACTGAAACTCCTAGCTTTTCAGCAGCCTCTCTCAGCTTTTGACCATAGGTAACACGATCGCATGGTTCAATCAGCTTCTGAATGACTTCCAGCTTACGTTGAGCTGCTTCATCCAGGTCACTGATAATGACGTTCGATTCTGGCAGATTGGACTCTGAAGATTGGGAGGCTGAGGAACCTGTTATCGATTGACCATTCTGAATCAAATAGTCCTGCATAATAGTTTGCCTGAACTAAATTCGTTTGTACTAAATTACCATCTTCGCAGGATAGAGTGACAGGTTAATGTCGTTGAATTATTAGACCTCTTGCAAAAGTCCATTTCTTGAACGAATTCCTAACAGTTTCAACCTCACATTCTGCTACTTATGCAAGAAGTCTAATGTTTTGTTCATACTTGACTGTTGATTGCAGAATCCTACCAGACCCAGAAAAATCGGATCATAGTTGACTCATACTGTATTCGAGACTTTATTCGCAGCCTCAAGTTGGACGTGCTAATGGCTCAGGAGAATTCCCAACGTCATTTGTTCTCAAGAAGCTATCAGAATATCTGCTCCCAGTCGCTTCAGCAAGGCGATCGGGCTAGGGATCGCACTCACCCGATGGGAAAAGTTTCGCTTTAATCCTTTTCCGAGTGACGAAGAAATACACAGGTTTTGTAGCTTCGTTGCGTTAGAGGTAGAGAAACTAGTTGTAATGCTTCCACTTAAAGACGAGCTGATAAAGCTAGAACCGATCCGGCTGTGTGCGGCTTGTTACGCAGAAGAACCCTATCACTAGACTTGAATGGCAGTTTCAGTCAACAGCAGGGTGTGATAAGCACCAGCTACGTCTCCTCTCGAAGTGTCCTGGTTGTGAAAACCCCTTTGGAATTCCTGCTCTAGTAGAAGGAAAATGCCCATGTGGGATGCCTTTCAGAAGAATGGTGAAGAAGCAGAAGCCATATTAGCTCTTTCAACGCTCTACGATGGTTGGTAATATTTTGTGATTTTAAGCAGCTTGGCCAGGCAGATCAACCTTTGCAAAGTGTTTCGGCTTGCTGAATGGGTGATTGTGTCGCAAAAATAGGTGGATGGGAAGGTGAGAAAGCCTAAACCTCGAACCTTGATTTTCGATGTCCTCGCCATCTCCATTTAAGTGATGACACTTTTTGCCTGATATTATCTTGCCCATCATTTCCTCTGAACCTTGATGCCTTCAGATACCGAGATTCACAGGAAACGATGGTTAAGCAAAGCATAGAGGTGGGTCATTCCACGATTAATCGGTAGGCACAGTAGTACAGAGTCATTAGTTACTCATAGGTCTCCAACTAATCCGATTTAAGGAAATCGGTGAACCTGACCTATATTGTGTTCCTTATTCTGTACAGGTTTCAAGCATCAAATTCGCGAACCATTTTCTCATCGTCAACAAGATGTCACTTATTGCGAAAAAATGGGGACGAGAACTTCAAAACTTTAACTAGACAGGCTGCGCGAACCCCAACGGCAGAATGGGCACTTCAGCCTTCGTAGCCGATCCGCGCACATTTTCACCGATCGTTGACTTCTGCCCAAGTCCGCTTTAATTCTGCCTCATCAAACTTCAATTCACTCCACAATAGAGGGGCGGCTAGGCTTGAGCAAGTCATGCTGAAACGAACTCAAAAATTTGGCTCACTGCCCCACCTCAAACTAAACCCTTGGTGTAAGATTTTGTCTAAAAACGGTTTCAGTTGATCCTTACCATCACGCTGCCAGGGTGAGCGATCGCCGTGAAACACCGTCACAATCTCCAGAAATTGGTTGTTCTTCAACGGCAACATCCGATGCCATACCGAACTGATGCCAGTAGGATGATCAGCGTCTGGTGTTCTCCCTCCGATCGCAGGTGTTGTCTTAAATGTGTCGTCATGAAACAATTCGATCGCCTTGGATTGCTCTCCAACATGGGTATAGACCGCTAATCGTTCTGGATTCCAGGCTTCGCGCCAGTTAGAAGACTGAGCACGGTTCACCTCCATTCTTTGGCAACAGAGTTGATGTAACGTCTCCAAAAATTGCCTGAGCTGTTGAGCCGTTTGAATCTCATCTAAATCAGGAGACTGCCAATGACACCCGATCGCGAACCTCTCTTCGTGATAGCGAGGAAGAAAATCTCCGTGCCAAACCCGTCGCCACGACTTGCCAAAGCCACCCATCACGTAGGCAAATTGAATCACTTGCTGGAGAAAGGCAATATCTGACTGGTGTTCCGTCTCAACTTGCTGTTGATCCTCTCCAAGACGCGGCTTACGCTTGACAATGTCCAAGTACAGAAGACCTTCAGTGCGATAGGTTGGATTACGTTGTTCTAGCCCGACATCAGATAGAGTTAGGTTTCGTTCCTGCCAGAACACCTTCACCCTCGCCGGATGATCGTTCTTACCAAACCAATCTTCAACTGCACCTTTAATGGATTGATCTGTGCTCAAGACTCCTCCCAGCAACCGTGTAACATGTCCTCGCAGGGTTGCCTTAAACAGGTTGGGACGAAACTCTGGTGTTGTTCCATCTCGCAGTACTGAACTCACGCCTTGTCCGTGCAATAACACGTAGATCGGTGCTTCAGGATTGATTCGTGGCTTGCCTGGAAAATTACCCCCTGACCCGTAGCCACTACTTGTTTTACCCCCTGTGCCTAGCTGCAAAGCCTGGATCAAAATCCGTTCAACTTCCTCCCAATTGGTTGCTGGGTCGCCACTGCTGAATTCAAAAATAAAATGAGGCTTGTAGAAACTAATCAGCGCGAACGCCGATGCTTGCTTCGCATTGGGTTTACCGACCTGCCGATCCTGTTGTGGATGAACTAAGTCAACAATCCGATCGGCCCAATTGTTGATCGGATACGCTCCGTGAAACCGCAAATGTCCGGGCTTTAAGTTGTCTCGATCGCTCGCATCCCCACAATAATGACGCGCCTGTTTCTCTGTGCAAGCCCTTCTGAACAAGCCCTTCACACTGCTTCCTGGCAAGAAGGGAATTCCATTTTTACCAAGTGTTGGGCGGGCAATACTATCTTGCCCACAGTTGCTAAACACTCGGTAGGGAAACTCAACCTCAATGCGATAGGTTCCGTTTTTCTCACCTAATGCTGGACGAGATTTTTGATAATGCGGTTGTCCATCTTGGCGAGGATAAATCCACTGGTTTTGCCAAGCATCCAAGTCTTGGTTTTCTCGTCCAGCATACTGTAGGCTACATCGTCCACTAATCTGTGCCCGATACATCATCGGCACACCGATCGGATCTGTCTCCCAGTGCTGTTTGTCAAGAGGAAGATGGATATCAATACCTTTCTTCGCTGCTTTTTCAGCAACTTTCGCAAAGGCATTAGCAAGAGACGTTGCCATTTTTAATCCTCTTGAAATGAATTGCTATTTCTTGTTTTGTAGCGTTGTGTCCACCATACAAGCGCATCACAAAATTGCGTTAGCACCATGAGTGCCACTCGCTGATCTTCGATCGGCATTTGCCAAATCCGGGCTGCCATTGCCTGAATCTTTCTAGATTCATCTTCCTGCTTTTTCTTTTTCTCATCTTTTGTTCTATCTGGAAGATTAGACGTAACCTTGTCATTCGGCAATTTAATTTCTGCCGTTTCTAAAATCGTTGCTAATTTGTCCCAAACTGATTTCCAGTATCTTCCTTTCTCTTGACTAGTTCGTTCACTTAAAAGCCTTAAATGTTCGCCCCAAAATCGTTCTAGCCCATAGGAAACTGCCATTCGCATCTTGTGAGATTCATTGAGCACATTTTCTTTATCACGATTTTGAATCACTAACTCTTGAGCGTCGTGATCGAGACTATAAGGATTCCATCCTGGTTTAGATGGATTGTCGTGTGTGAGAGTCATCGGTTCTGCTCCTAAACAATGAAGGCTGAATTTATGCAAATTTTAGGGTAACATTCGTTCGACCCAATCCGATCGATTCGAGTCCGCCAAAATACAGTTCGCGGGATTCTTGCATGCGAGCTGCTTGAAGAAACGCTGATTGGGTGATCACTGTTTCTCGAAAGTCTTGACGCAGTGCTATTGGAAAGACCATCACCGTTCCTTCGGGTAACGCCTCCATGTTGAAGAATGCTCCCCGCTTGGCGATCTTCATATCAGGGTCTAGTGAGACGCGACTTTGCCGATATAACGCCATGTCGTGAATCATTGCCATGTCTGTGTCGGAAACCACCACTAGCGGATAAGATTCTGATTCCGTCACTTCTTTCGGCATGAACGCCTTTAAGCTAGGGTCTTGCTCACCCAAGTTGACGAACCCTAAATTAAAAAATAGCTTTTTCGTTTTACCCGCTTTCTCAAAGTAGCTATAGGGCGTAAATTTGCACGCTGTGGTTTGTCCAGAAAGCCGTTGGTACCTTTTTAATAAGGCAGGACAGGATACTCTCACAACGGGCTGATTCGGACAGTAAACTGGAATCCATAGCACTGAAGCATACTCAAATTTAACAATGCCTTCGCTCGTGCTGTTTGGGTCATTCTTTTTGGCATCTGCCCCATACCAAAACTCAAACTCACTCTTGTCCTGCCGCATATCTGCGCGAAAGCGTCCTCGAATTGAACTCCCTGGAACAATTCCCGTTTGGGTGAACTGATCTCGGAAAATCAAGTTGAGATTTCCGCTCTCTTCGCCTGCACTTGCCCCGACGTGTAACGGTGCTAGTGTCTCAATAATCCCATGACCCTTGTGATACATAGTTTTAATCCTTTACTCTAAATTCAGTCTTCCGTCCTTATTCCAACGGCAGAGCTAGCCCTAGCCCCCACCGTTTGAGCGATGGGCCTTCTCTGGGAAACCAATTCACATCCCAATTTTTCCAAGCCTTGTCGATCGCTTGTTTCAATACATATACTGTTCCAGCAGGTACGGCGTAGCGTCCACGGGAGAGCCGTTTCGGTTGTTCAGGTTCTCTACCGCCCAGTCGGTAACGATAGGGCACTCCCCGCTCAGTCAGGATGGTTTCCACCGTCCATTCGGCACTCAAATCACAATCGGTTTCTTCTAATTGGTGACGATCTCGGCTCTCTTGCCCTTTGCGAAGTAACTGCGGCTCTCGGTAAGACAGTCGGTTTGATCCCCAAATCGCTGGCGTAATGATGGCAAAGCGATCGCCGACTGGCTCGTTCAAAAGATTGTCAATTAGATCATTTTCATGAATATCAATACATTGCACATCCACCATGTGACCTTCGCCGCCAAATCGATACCAACCATCTGGCACCTTCTCAGTGGCTAGATAAACTAAGCACGTCTCTGGCTCCATTTGCATGGCGTTTTCTAGAAACAGACTGCCTCGCTCTAGCTCAACTGCCACTCTTCGTTCATCGTCTTTAAGCCGTGGATGGAGATGAGGCAATGGCTTCCAGGGAGCAGATTGCACTGCTGGTAGCGTTGATGGATCGGTTGTCTGAATGGTTTTCCAGTCGGCGATCGCAACCCAACTGCCTCGCTCGAATTTATCATTACGTGGAACTTGCCAGTGGACTTTAGACCAAACTCCCCAAGCTCCTTTTTCCCATGTCATTTCTTGTTGAACTTCTTCATGCCAGAGTGTGCATTCACCCGATCGCCAACTCATCATCTGTTGAATCTTTTGATGCTTCACCAAGCAGTTGAACGGTGTAGGCACATAGAAGTTTTTGGGTGAATCACTCTTTGCCCAAAATGGGCCCGAAATGCAGAAATCGTCTGTCTGGATAGTGTCACTCTTCAATGCCGAGGCAAACAGACCAGAGACCGTGGCTGCGCTGGGTGGAAAACTCATCCCCGATCGACCGACTAAGTTTTCGGGCGACAAGAAGCGACCTGAACTGCCATAGAGGAGTCCGAGCGGCTCAATCTTAATTAGATATTTGAACATAGATAGAATCCCACTTTGGCTAGATTAATCACCCAGCGGTTGATTGCTTCATTAACTTTCTTGATATCAATCTGGTTGTTAATTGTGTAAGCATCTTCATCTCCCAGGATGCCAGCCTGAATAACTTTATATTCGTTTCTCTGATTCCACCAATTGGGGTTTTCGAGTAGATCGCTAAGGTCGGGAAAGTAGATTTGGAAAAGCGCGATCGCAATCTCTCTAGATTCTTCTAAGGTTGCTCCAAACGCATGACGCGCTTCTAACGCGGCGACATCGTTGTAGAAATGTGTCCAGCTTGCTTGGTCAAGGGCATTAGATACGTTGTTGCGATCGCGATAGTTCTCAAACAGTCCAGCTTCTAAAATTCGCCAGGGACAAATCCACTCCAGATGATTTCCTCCCGCAAACAGAACGCGCAAAGCCACCCGATCTTTACCCCCCGCTTTGGCAGCTTTTTCGGCTTCTCGACAATGCTGTAAAACCTCACGCTGTGGGACTTGCGGAGATGCCCAAACAAATCCGACGCTGGCTGTGATCTTCTCGTGTTCCCCAGTCCAGTTTCCTAAACTATTCCATGTTTGAGATCTAAACTGAGATAGCCAATGCAGACAAACTCGCGGTTCTATCTGTCGGTCAGGATGATACAACACGCCTAAGAAGTCATCTCCACCTGCGTAGACCACACGACCCGGATGGTCTGAAAGCAGATATGTTTGCTTAAATGCTCTGCCCCATTCGCGCATCCCCTCACTAAATGTTGCGGTTAGGGTCGATTCATCGTGTGAGCTATTTCTACCAACCCATCTTAGATACTCGCTTGCCCCATCACCATCTCCCATGAACCAGCCAGTCCATTGATCGTTCTGTAAGCGATTCAGTTCTCGAAACGTTTCGATATCTAAATCTCGATCGATAGTTGCAGCTAAATCACTGAGGTGCTTGGGTGCGTGTTCAACCCGTTGTTTCAAATGCTCAATGATGGCGCGATGGGTGATTAAGCGTTTGACTAACTCTGGGATACTCAGTTCTTCATCTGGATCGATGAAAGCGGTTCCATATTCGATGCTGTTCTCCATACTGAGATGATGGTATTCAGCAAAGGCTCTGCCCAGTCGTAGACTCAGGGCTTTGTAGAACCGTTCAACTGATGTTTTTCCGTCTATTCCTCGGTTAAGGGCAGGGTACCCATTGCGAGGATCTTTTTTCTTCCCCATCTCTGGATAAGCAACGGCATCTGCACCTGAAAGCGTCGAACTTTCACCCTGCCAATTTACAGCAGTCCAGGCACGCGATCGCTTTGCTTCATTCAGCCGTTGACGCACTAGGGAAATGCTTTCCTGGGGCTTGCCATGCACGCAGAAAAACTCCCAACTGTTGTTTTCCCAAAGCTTCCAATCTCGTCGCCAAGCGTATTCCCAATCGCCCTGCACTTCTTTCTCAATCCAATCACGGCAGCCTTCCAATAACCATTTCCATGTGTTCATCAAGCTGGCACGAGCTTCTTCTGCGGAGAAATTGCCTTCAACAATAATTTGATTAGGCAGCCCTTGAGTGACATCAGGCAGTGCAGGTGAGACGATCTTGCAGTTTGAGGATTGAGCTTTAAGGCAAACTGTCTGAGCTAAAAATGAAAGGAGATAAGAACTGCCGTACAGGTCTCGAAGTTTGCGCGACTTCTCGATGAAACCCTGAACAGGGGCAAATGTAATTGCGGTATAAATCAATTCGGTCATCAAGCAAGAGTTGGGGCTAATGGAACAACCTAGTGCAGCGTCACGTCTTAATTTTAGGGTTGCTACTCTTGAAAAAGCTTACTAAATAAAGATTTCAGAGCTTGCGAACCCCAATTCTTAGTTGTGACGCTTTCTAGCAGAGAGTGGAAGAGGGTATTTCCAGTGGGAGATAACTTCAAAGTAGGAGTCTCCAACCCTTTCATACTTCATCGCAAAGTGCTCTTTTCCTGAAGAAATCTTTAAAGCCTTCCGAATTTATTCTGAAATAGATATTTTTCAGGTGATATTGGAGACGTTTAGTTGGATAAGTATGAAGCCAAGCTGTAGCAACGAGCAGCGAATTTAACACGACTGAGGTGAGAAAAACACATGAACCCCAAAATCCAACCCAACTTGAATGTAAACCGATCACGCAGATCCCAATCGCAACCCTCATTATTCCCGATCGGGCGAATCTTTCGTAAATTGGGACTGCCGCTCTGGACGTTCACTGGAATTGGGATTTCAGCGATTTGGTTTAATTATTTAGGATCGTTATTTGAGAAGCTCTTGCGCGATTTGTTGAAGCTGAATGCAACGCCAACAAATTGGTTAGATTATGTGCCACCGTTGATTGTGTTTGTTTTGCCGTTTGGGGTTGTGCTGCTGCTCGGCATTTGGCAGAGTTCTCAGCGGCAAAATAGTTCTGGATTTGTCAGAAACGGATTGCAGCACCCAGAAGGGAAGCGAGGGCTGATTCTGTTGGTGAGTAAGCCTGAGAGCGCGATGTATGCGATCGCATTTCACTACCAACAAGGTGAACTAGAACAGGTGTGGTTGCTACCGTCTGATGGAAGCGATGCCAAGCAGTTTGGAGCTAGCACTCTGCCAAAAGCTCAGGAAATTCAACAGCGTTGTATGCAGGATTTTCCGGGTTTGCAGGTTGAGGTGATAGAACGGGGCGTGTCGCCTGCGGATTCTCAAGACACGTTTGATTGGGTGAATCGCATTTATCGCCAGAGTAGATACGAGCCGTCAGACTTGATTGCAGATTTCACAGGGGGGACGAAGCCAATGGCGGTAGGCATGATTATGGCGTGTTTACCTGCTGAACGGGAGTTGGAATATGTGTCGTATACGCAGGAAAGTGGATCGCAGGGCCCGTTTGTGGTGGATTATCAGCATCGGGCGTTTGATTTGATCGGATGAAGGAAGGACAGAATGGGGACAGAGAACAGAAGCTTCGATCGCGCTTTTTGAGTCGTCAGAATTTTCAACTCGCATGGGGTGAAGTGGCAGCTAATCACGGGTGTGCAGGCGTAGATGGAGAAACGATCGAACATTTTGCACTCCATCAAGACCGATACATTGCGGATTTGATCGCTGCTTTATCGTCTGATTGCTATCGCCCAATGCCATTGCGACAGTTGTTTATTCGTAAAAAGCAGGGTGGTTGGCGTGAACTACAGGTGCCCACGGTGCGAGATCGCTTGGTTCAACAAGCACTGCTCAATCTTCTGCATCCGATTTTAGAGCCACAGTTTGAGTCGTGTAGTTTTGCCTACCGTCCAGGAAGGTCGCATCTTGTTGCCGTTCGCCAAGTGATTCATTGGCGCGATCAGGGTTATGAATGGGTGGTGGATGGCGACATTGTGAGGTTTTTCGATAACGTGCAGCACGATCGCTTGGTGGCTGAGATGGCTGAGCGATTGAATGATTCCTTTGTTTTAGGGCTGATTCGTCAGTGGCTTGCGGTGGGTGTGTTGACTCAAACAGGCATTATTTTTCCTAAAAAGGGAATCGCTCAAGGATCGGTAGTGTCTCCCATTTTCGCGAATGTTTATTTGGACGATTTGGATGAGCAGTTCAATGAGACTGATGTAAAGCTCGTCCGCTTTTCGGATGATTTTGTGGTTTTGACGCGAACCCAAAACCGAGCAGAGCAAGCGCGGGAGCAGGTCGCTGGGTTATTAGACAGTATAGGTTTAGAGCTTCATCCTGAGAAGACTCAGATTACGAACTTTAGGCGAGGGTTTCGGTTTTTGGGACACGCCTTTGCAGGAAATGTGGTGGTGAAGGTTGGAAAAGGGAAAGTCGAGGAGTCTGGACGGAAGCGGGAAGAGGAATTGATTTTGCGCCATTGTGATCCGATCGCGCAGCCAACCGCAATGCAGCAGGCGTTAGTGGAAGCGTTGAAAACTAGTGGGAAGCCGATTCCGCCACCGCTATTTGTGGTCTTGGGATATGCGATAAGAGATGAAGTTGTGGGGTCGATCGAGTCTAGAGAATCTGCTTGGGAATTGGATATGTCAACGCTTTATTTGGTTCAGCAGGGGACGACATTACGCAAGGATCAAGGTCGATTGATTGTTCAGCAGCCTCAAGAAAGTGATTTAGAAATTCTGATTCGAGAGGTTGAGCAGATTTTAGTGTTTGGCAATATCCAGTTGACGACGCAAGTGATTTCGACGTGTCTGGAGTCGGGAATTCCGATCGTGTTTCTGACGCAGTTGGGAGAATATAAAGGGCATCTTTGGAGTGCAGAGTCGAATCATTTGGAGATTGAGACGGCACAATTTGATCGACGTCGAGATCCAGAATTTCAGATGGCGATCGCGCGGGAGATTGTCAAGGGTAAGTTGTGGAACTCTAAGCAATTACTGCTGCGGTTAAATCGGAAACGCTCGATCGCAGAAGTGGGTGAAGCGATCGCAAAGATTGCTGAGGCGATCGCGACGGTGAGCGATCGCGCAAAAGTGACGACGATCGATCAGTTGATGGGTTATGAAGGCAGTTCGGCGGCGAGATATTTTCCGGCGTTGGGGCGATTGATCACAAATCCGGGGTTTACGTTGACAGAGCGAACTCGTCGCCCACCGAAAGATCCCGTTAATTCGCTGCTGAGTTTTGGCTACACGTTGCTCTACAACAATGTTCTCAGTTTGCTGCTAGCCGAGGGGATGAATCCTTATTTGGGCAATCTACATTATTCAGAGGTTGCCAACAGGAGCTTGGCGTTTGACTTGATGGAGGAGTTTCGGTCTTCGGTGGTAGATGCGTTGGTGATGCGTTTGATCAATCAAAAGGTGCTGAGACCCACAGATTTTAGCTGGACGGCGGAAGATGGTGGAATTTATCTGACAGATGCGGCAAGGCGGGTGTTTCTGAAGAATTTTGAGGAGCGGATTTCAACAAAAATTACGCATCCAGATGTGAAGGAGATGGTTTCTTATCGACGGGCAATTCATTTACAGGTTTCGCGTTATCGACGACTTTTGCTAGCAGGTCAACCCTATGAAGCGTTTTTGAAGATCAATTAGGAGAAAAGATAATCGAAGTAGTTCTTTCGGTTCTTTGTCTGATGAAAAAGGAGTAAGAAGGTGCTAGTGGTCGTAGTTTATGACATTTCGGATGATAAGCGGCGAAATAAGTTGGCAACTTTTTTAGAGGGGTATGGGCGACGGGTGCAGGAGAGTGTGTTTGAGTGCTTTTTGAATCTGAATGAGATGAGGAAGTTGCATGAGCAGGTGAAACTGCGGATGAAACCGGAGGACAATGTGCGATTTTATTGGATTCCGAAGGAGGCGGTGTCGAGGGCGTTGACGCTAGGAAGTTCTTTGCCAGAGCCACCTCCAGAGGTTTATATCGTTTAGCAGGTTGGGGATTGCGGTAGAATATTGGTGGATGACCTCCATAGGTCGCCTGATGCCTGAAACCCGCATTCTTTCGTTGACCTCTGGCGGTTCCTTGTGCTGTATAGCTTTCAGCCTCTAATTTTTTCTGATTTGAGGCGATGAGTGAAGCGGTGACGTTTTGAAAAGAGACCTCTGGCGATTTGGTGTCTAAATGCGTTTCTGGGTAAGGGTTCCTGAAAGGTCAGTTCTCCGATTACTTCAAATCGGATTAGTTGGAAACTTAACTGTAGCAGCGAGAGAGATTTTAGCAGAAGAGAGTTCTCCGATTACTTCAAATCGGATTAGTTGGAAACGTCAACTGAGTGTAATTCAAGGTTGAATTACCGCCAGGTTCTCCGATTACTTCAAATCGGATTAGTTGGAAACAGATAACTGCGAATCGAGTCTTGTGTCCGTCCTGGTGTTCTCCGATTACTTCAAATCGGATTAGTTGCAATAGTCCGGACAGTTTTTTGAACGGCTTCACAAGGCTTTCAGGGCTTACAGTTCTAGGATCGAGCTATTTTTCCAAAGTTAGCTCTACTCCTGACTTTGATAATAAGATCCTGTCTACGGCCGAATCAGGGTTTGACGCTCAAAACCTGCTCAAATTTTGTCCGGAGTATTGAGGTAAGACAATCGTTCTGACAATTAAATTTTTTGAGATAGCAGTATGCAACAGTCCGGACAATTTTAAACTGCTAACGGTAGAATACGGGTTTCAGCCTTCTCTATGAAGTCATATACAACGGTAGAATGCGGGTTTCAGCTTCTGCTTCAAAAATTGTCCGGAGTATTGAGTATGGCAAAGTGTGACTATTGTGGAACCACTATTTTGTTCGGCGGCGTTCATGCTGATGGATATAGATTCTGTAATCGAACATGCCAACGGAATGGTTACTCGCTGGCTGCTATCAATCAAATTCCTGAAGACTATTTAAGAGAGCAGGTAAGAATACTGCATCAAGGTTCTTGCCCTCGTTGTAATGGGCAAGGTCCAGTTGATGTTCATACGTCACACCAGATTTGGTCAATTTTTCTTCTTACATCTTGGAGAAGTACACCACATGTTTGTTGTCGTAAGTGTGGACGAATTGAGCAAATAAAAGACGGGTTGTTTTCACTGTTTTTGGGATGGTGGGGATTTCCTTGGGGATTAATCATAACGCCGATTCAAATTGTGAGAAATTTGGTAGGGCTGTTAGGTGGTCCAAGTGATTCTAAGCCTTCGGATGAACTACATCGTTTGATTCAGATAGACATCGGGGCTAGGATTCTACAGTCCCGACAGTGAGCGGCATAGCAACCCTGTTGGAGCGGACTGGCAAGAGATCTTGGTTGTGTCGCAAAAGTCGTTTGGAGCCGCTCAACAGGAACGTTAGCCTGCGAATTTAGCTGCATGGGCATCTAGCTAAACAGTACGATTAAACCGCTCGATATTAGTGGAGTAAAATTGATGAAGTTACATATTTTGTGTAAAGTTTTGCTTTCGGCATCAGTTGCAACTATTCTGATTGGGCTTCAAAATGCAGAGGCACGCCCATGTGGAAGTGATATTTTTAGCAAAATTGGATGTGAGATTGATCCAACAAATCCTGGATCAACAATTCAGGATTTAGATCCTACGAAAATTATTCCAGGTTCAAAGGAAATTGTTGAACAAGCATGGGGTGCAGCAGGATCAGTAGGTTACCAAGCTGCAGCACGAACTATGCAGCAGAGAAATGGATGTGCTTTCAGTTTAGATGAAACACAGAAAAAACTCTTGAGAAATCGCTATGGACGTTTAGTGGATCAGGTAGAAGTTGTATATGACTCAAGATTAATGGACGAATGGTGCGCTCTTGGGAAATGTACACCTGCTGGTTCCGCTGCCCAGACTTACTGCGATCGTATCTATGTCAAAGCTTCATATAAACGAGATAATGCCGACCAACTGATGCTGTTAGCTCATGAAATGAGACACTTTGAACAATGTATGCAGCTAGGCGGAGAAGAAAAGTTTGGTTTTCAATATTTTAGAGAGTTTAAGAGAGCGAATCAAACTTACGCAACTAATAGTATGGAGGAAGATGCAAGAAATTCTGCCAGAGATTTTGCAGTAAATGTTGTTTGTCCACAAATAGGTTGCTATCGCTTCTCTTCATATTATCAAAATTATGAAGGATGGGGAATTGACTTGCCAGTAAACATTGTTCTCAGGCAGCAATCTGCTATTAGATTGAGGGGAGTAGCTCATATTCAGGATATTGGCGATGTCTCATTTCAGGATGGAGAGTTTGTTGGTAGTCGTAGTCAATCACGTCGATTGGAGGGATTTTCGATTCAGATGCCTGACCAGGCTCTTAGTTTAGGAATTCAGTACATGGCTCATGTTCAGAATGTTGGAGATACTTCATGGTTTAACGGAGGACAGTTTGTTGGTAGTAGTGGTCAATCTCTTAGGCTTGAGGGCTTTGCCATTCAATTAACTGGCTCTGAAGCAGCAAACCATAACGTACTCTATAAGTGCCATGTTCAAAATATTGGAGATACACAAGTTCTTGCAAATGGTCAGTTTTGTGGCACTCGTGGTCAATCTCTTAGGCTTGAGGGCTTACAGGTTTGGATAGAGAGAAGATAAAACTTCCGGTGCAGGCTAACAACCCGATTGGAGCGGACTGAACAGAGTTGGTTGGTTGTGTAGCAAAGATTATTAGCAGCCGCTCAATCGGAACGTTAGCCTGCTTCGGTTCTGGCTTAGGGCAGTACTGTAAAGTTAACTGTGAGATGTCTGGTGCTTAGTAGATTGATTTTGTAGGGGTGCAGTAAACAATGGTTCGGACAATTTTAGGCAGCGATAGAGCCGTAGGACAGTAGGGTTGGATAGTTGGGGTGAGATTTAATCGCAGTCGGCTCCAAGTCTAACTGAGTAATAAATCGGTCGAGCAGATGAGCGG
>Ga0209724_1002491_pt1 | contig 15665 bp, 13 predicted proteins | sample grotaG_FD_184143 | JGI IMG/M metagenome (GOLD analysis project Ga0209724, IMG submission 184143) | Glacier valley bacterial and archeal communities from Borup Fiord, Nunavut, Canada, to study Microbial Dark Matter (Phase II) -... | ecosystem: Environmental > Aquatic > Freshwater > Ice > Glacier ...
AATATATTGGTGATGAAGATTTTATGCTCACTTATGGTGATGGGGTTTGCGATATAAACATAGCCGATTTGTTGGCATTCCATAAAGATCATAATAAAATTGCTACTGTTACTGCTATACAATTAGAAGCACGTTTTGGCGGTTTGGAAATAAATACAGAAGGTGTTGTTGATTCGTTTAAAGAAAAAGCAAAAGACGAAAGTAAATGGATAAATGCGGGATATTTTGTTTTAAAACAGGAGGTTTTTAAATATCTTGAAAAAGATATGACAAATGTTATGTGGGAAGATGAACCGCTTGAAGCACTCACAAATGACCAGCAATTACAGGCTTATAAATACAAAGGATTTTGGATGTGTATGGATGCACTTAGAGATAAAATTGAATTAGAAAACCTCTGGCAAACCGGTCAGGCTAAATGGAAAAAGTGGTAGATAAAAATCAACTGGTATCTTTTTATAAATCAAAAAAAGTTTTTGTAACCGGGCATACCGGTTTTAAGGGAAGCTGGCTAGTGGCGTGGCTTTTTCAACTTGGTGCTATAACAAAAGGCTATGCATTAGAACCTGAACATAATCACTGTTTGTACAATCTTCTCCCTGAAAATTATTGCGAAAGTGTAATTGCTGATGTTAGAAATAAAGAAAAACTAACGGCTGAGATATTATCTTTTCAACCTGATTATATATTTCACCTTGCAGCTCAACCTTTGGTTAGAAGAAGCTACGAAATTCCCGCAGAAACTTTTGAAGTTAATGCAATTGGTACCGCTAATTTATTGGAAGCCGTTAAAAAACTTAATAAAAGTTGCAGTATTATTATCATTACCACAGATAAGGTTTATGAAAATAAAGAAACTGATATTCTTTACAAAGAAAATGATAGGCTTGGTGGTTACGATCCATACAGCGCCAGCAAAGCATGTACTGAATTGGTAATTAATTCGTTTAGAAATTCATTTTTTAATAAGGTAAATTATCAAACCCATAAAAAAATTATCGTAGCGGCACGTGCAGGAAATGTAATTGGCGGGGGCGATTATAGTGATGACAGAATAATACCAGATATTGTGAAGGCACTACAAAAAAATGAAAATATAAATGTGCGAAACCCGAATTCGATAAGACCTTGGCAACATGTTTTAGAGCCATTAGTCGGTTATCTTTTATTGGGAGCTTTGCTAAACGAAAATGCAAAAAAACTTTCTGATGCGTATAATTTTGGTCCTGAACCTAACGACCATTTAACAGTAGGAGAGTTGGTAAATATTGCTTTAAAAGTTTGGGGTATAGGAAATTGGGAAAATAAACTTTCCGTAAATCAACCCCACGAAGCCGGGCTTTTAAAGTTGGATATTTCGCTTGCTAAGAAAGAATTAAACTGGTCTCCAAAATTGAATTCTGCAGCTGCTGTTAAATGGACAATGGATTGGTATAAAAATGAAAAAAGTGAACAATTAGATTTTACCTTGCAGCAAATAAACGACTTTATGATTTTATGATATTTACGCCAACTTTTTTGCACGGTAATTTCGTTATTGACGTAAAAGTTAATGAAGATAACAGAGGTTGGTTTGGCCGAACTTTTTGCAGAGATACTTTTGAAAAAGAAATTGGTCATACTAAAGAGTGGATGCAGATGAACCATTCTTATACTACATTGAAAGGAGCACTAAGAGGGTTACATTACCAGATAGCTCCATTTAGTGAAATTAAACTGGTGCGATGTGTAGCAGGTTCTGTGTTTGATGTTATTGTAGATATCAGAAAAAATTCACCAACTTATTTGCAATATTTTGGAACTGAATTATCAAGCGTCAACAAAAGAATGATGTACATTCCTGAAGGTTTTGCACATGGGTTTCAAACACTCGAAAAAAATACTGAATTGATATATTGTCATTCTGAAAATTACAATGCAGGGGCGGAATCAGGTATATTGTATAATGATCCAATCCTTAATATAAACTGGCCATTGTCCGTTTCCGAAATTTCTAAAAGAGATACCGAACATACAATCATAAATTCTGATTTTAAAGCCTTATAAGAGATGATTTGCAGATTTTGTAAAACCCAACTTGAGCATGTTTTTATTGACCTTCAAAATTCACCTGCTTCAAATTCCTTTTTAAAAGAAAAAGAACTAAATGAGCCCGAAATATTTTTTCCTTTAAAAGTTTATACCTGTTCAAATTGTTTTTTAGTACAGATAGACGAGTACAAAAAATCGGATGCGATTTTTAACGGTGATTATGTTTATTTTTCATCTTACAGCAAAAGTTGGCTTGCACATGCAAAATCTTATACGCAGTTAATGACTGATCGCTTTGCACTTAATACCAATTCTTTGGTAATAGAAATTGCTAGCAATGATGGCTATTTGTTGCAGTATTTCAATGAGAATAAAATTGCGGTTTTAGGTATTGAGCCTACTGTAAATACTGCGGAAGTAGCAATACAAAAAGGTATCCCAACTGTTGTAGATTTTTTCGGTATTAGATTGGCAACGTCACTGGCTTCTCAAAATAAAAAAGCAGATTTATTACTCGGTAATAATGTATTGGCACATGTGCCCGATATTAATGATTTTGTAGGCGGAATGAAAATTATTTTGAAGGAGCAGGGCGTAATAACAATGGAGTTTCCACATTTAATGCAATTGGTAGATAATAACCAGTTTGATACAATTTACCATGAGCATTTTTCTTATTTATCTTTTTATACCGTAAAACAAATATTTGAAGCTCAAGGGTTAGAAATGTTTGATGTGGAAGAAATTCCGACCCATGGCGGTTCATTGCGCATTTATGCAAAACACAAAGAGGATATAAGTAAAAATATTTCAGGAAATGTTGAAGCGCTTTTAGATAAAGAGAAAGCCAAAGGAATAAACAATTTAAACTATTACACAAATTGTACACAAAAGGCTTTGATGGTAAAAATGGACTTAACCGAGTTTCTTATACAACAAAAAAGAGCTGGAAAATTAGTTGCTGCCTACGGTGCCGCCGCTAAAGGAAATACGCTTTTAAATTATTGTGGAATAAAAAATGATATGATTGATTTTGTGGTAGATGCTAATCCGCACAAACAAAATAAGTTTTTGCCTGCAAGCCATATTCCGGTTGTAGATGAGCAATATTTAAAAAATAGAAAACCTGATTTTGTTATTATTTTGCCTTGGAATTTGAAGGACGAAGTAACTGCACAACTACAATATATAAAAGATTGGGGTGGTAAATTTGTTGTTCCAATACCGTCGTTAGAAATTTTTTAATATGCAAAAAATATTGGTAACGGGCGCTACGGGTTTTATTGGTGGTTATGTAATAAAAGAGCTTTTGCAGCAGGGTTTTAATGTAATAGCCACATCAAGTAATCAGAAAAAAGCAGAACAAAAAAACTGGATAAACAATGTTACCTATTTGCCACTGGATTTTTCATTGTTAGATGATAATATAAATTATCATGAATATTTTCAACAGCCGGATACAGTTATTCATTTGGCCTGGGAAGGATTACCAAACTATAATGATAATTTTCACATCAACGAAAATTTACCCCGCCATAAATTATTTCTTCACAACCTTGTAAAAAATGGTTTGCAGAATTTATGTGTAACGGGCACTTGTTTAGAGTATGGTATGCAGGAAGGTGAATTGTCAGAAGAAATGGATTGTAAACCAACAATAGCATACGCTATAGCTAAAAATGAATTACGTAAATACCTGGAATCTCTACAGGAAAAATTTGTTATTAATTTAAAGTGGATTCGATTGTTTTACATGTTTGGTGAAGGACAAAGCCCAAAGTCCTTATTTTCGCAAATAGATAAAGCAATTGAGGGAAAGGACGATTTTTTTAATATGAGTTTTGGTGAACAATTAAGAGATTTTTTGCCTATAGAAAAAGTGGCAGAAACTATTATTAATATTGCTACACAAAAAAATATTAATGGTGTCATAAATTGTGGAAGTGGTGTTCCCGTATCAGTAAAACAGATGGTTACCACATATTTAAACCATCTAAATAAAAACATAAAACTTAACCTAGGCTATTACCCTTACAATGATTACGAACCATTGGCATTTTGGGCAGATACCATCAAATTAAAACAAATAATGAATACGGGAAATGCCACACTGCAGTTTGAAAAAGAAAGAGAAGAAAGAATAGCCGGTTATGAAAAAAACGAAAATTTATTAAAAGCTGCTGAGCATTTTAATACAGAATCTAATAAATCGCAGTATTCGTACAACTTTTCCTGGATGGGTAGGCCAATCATTCAATACCCTCAGGATATGATTGCCATGCAGGAAATAATCTGGAATTTAAAACCTGATTTAATTATTGAAACAGGAATAGCACATGGTGGTTCATTAATATATTATGCATCAATATTAGAACTTATTGGAAAAGGCGAAATACTTGGTATTGATATAGACATTAGGGAACACAATAAAATAGAAATTGAGAACCATCAAATGGCAAAACGTATTACCATGATACAGGGTTCTGCCATTGATCCATTGATAGTAGAGAAAATTAAAACTTTCGCCGAAGGCAAAAAAAAAGTTTTAGTTTGTTTAGATTCGAACCATACACATGAGCATGTTTTGGCCGAGCTGGAAATGTATTCTCCTTTTGTTACAGAAAATTCTTACATAATCGTTTTCGATACCATTGTTGAAAATTTGCCTGAAGGATATTTTACCCAAGAACGTCCATGGGGAATTGGTAATAATCCTAAAACGGCTGTTTCATCTTTTTTACAAAAAAATGAAAATTTTGTAATCGACACAAATATTGACAATAAATTATTAATCAGCGTAGCGCCACAAGGATATTTAAAAAGAATTAAATAATGGAAATTATAAATAACATTCCATTGGTTAGTTTTTGTATGTCTACATACAAACGGGGAGAAATACTGTATGAAACTTTGATGAGTATTAAAAGGCAAACCTATACGAATTTTGAAGTTATAATATCTGACAATGATGTAGATGCTTCAGGAAAAATTTGGGTCGAAAAATTACAAGATGTTAGATTTAAATATTTTACCAATCCCACTAATTTGGGGATGAAACCGAGTTTTAATAAAAGTATTGAGAGGTCATCCGGAGAATTTGTAGTGATGATAGCAGATGATGACCCTGTATATTTTGATATGCTTGAAACACTCATAAATTTATACAATCAGTTTCCGTTGAAAGGAATGTATATGGGTGGATGTGATTGGTTTTGTGTAGATGCTCAAACAGCATCATTTTACAATATGAAACTTGGTACAAATTCCTGTTTATCAAATAAATTATTGTACAATGAAATAAGGGATTTTACAGCTGAAGAGTTTTTGCTTCAATTTTTTACATTTAAATTTTTTCCGCATTATTTATGGAGCTGTTGCATGGTTAAAAAGAGTATCGTTACAGATTTTGGGGGTACTCCAGATTATGGTACACCGTTTTTAGGTGATTACGCATACATGGGCACAATGGCTACATTAAACGGTGCAGTTATCATTAACAAAGCATTGGGTTGCCAAACATTGCACGACAGTAATTTTGGCCGAAACCAGCATGACCAGCTCATTACAGTTTCAACCAATTTGCCGAAATATTTTATCCCAAAAATTAAGAAACTAAAAAAATCCATAGAAATTGAAAAAGTTTTTTATCATTTTCTTGGAATGGCCATGGTTTCTCATATTTCTTTTTTACAGGCTTATTTTAAAAAAGAAAAAGTTGCTGTACCGGAATTAAATGTAGCAGAAAAAAAAGTTTTTTCCTTGCCTTACATGAAGCAGTTTTATTTAAAATATTATATTAAAAAGAATTACCCAGTTGCACATGATTTTATTGTTGGAATTAAAAAGAAATTAATCTTTCATGCCAAAACTTAAATATTAAATTGCTTTAGTGATTGAAAACATTTAGCATTATATTACCTGTTCGTAATGGCGGCTCATTATTAAAAGAATGTGTTCAAAGTATATTAAATCAAACCTGCCAAGACTTTAATTTATTAGTTCTCGATAACAACAGTACCGACGGAACTTTGCAATTTCTGCAAAATTTGATTGATGAACGAATTTTAATATATCCATCTATAACAGACCTTACAATTGTAGAAAATTGGGCAAGAATTTTACAACTAAAAAAAAATGAATTTATAACGCTGATTGGTCATGATGATATTTTGTATCCCAATTATTTGGAGGATATAATTGAGTTGATAAAAAAATATCCAGATGCAAGTTTATACCAAACCCATTTTAATTTTATTAATGCTGAAGGCAAGTTAATAAAGCCTTGTAAGCCGATGGCTTCAATACAAATATTAGATGAGTTTATTGCTGCTCAAATGAATCAAACTATTGACAGCATGGGTACAGGTTACATGATGCGCAGCAAAGATTTTAATATGCTTGGTGGAATGCCAACTAATTATCCAAACTTAATTTTTGCGGATTATGAATTATGGATGAGGTTAACACAATTGAGTTACAAAGCAACTTCTGATAAGTTTTGCTTTAGCTATAGAATTCACAGGAGTGTATCAAAAACTACTAATGGAGAAGCTTATGCTGGTGCATTTATAAAGTATGCCCTTTTTTTAACAACTTTACTAAAAGACCAAAAAATCAAAAAAGCCATTGAGGCTAACGGACATCAATTTCTTATGTATTTCTGTCAAAGTTTATCTCACAGAATCTTAAAAACGCCCTTAAATAACCGGAAGATAAAAGTGAGGCAATTTATAGAACATTGTAATCAAATGGCTGCATTATTAATTCCAACGCAGCCATTCACACCTTTAAAAATCTTCAAAATTAAAATTGCAAAACAGATAGACAACAATAAAATATTATCAGTTTTATTTAGAAAATTAAAACGTATTTAATTTAAACAAACATTTAATAAACGGCATCCATTTTTAAATCCTGTTCCATCATTTCATTTACAAGCATCTGCAAATCATAAACCGGTTTCCAACCCAATTTCGTATGAGCCTTTGTCGCATCACCAATTAATAATTCAACCTCAGCTGGTCTAAAATAACGTGGGTGTATGCCAATAACCTGTGTTCCTTCGGGCAACATATATTTTTCGTTACTGCAAGATTTTATATATCCTTTTTCATTCTCACCTTCACCTGTAAAATCTAAATCAATACCTACATATCCAAATGCCATTCTTATAAAATCCCTGATTGTAGTGGTTACACCGGTTGCCAAAACATAATCTTCAGGAATTTCCTGCTGCAACATTCTCCACATTCCCTCAACATAATCTTTTGCATGTCCCCAATCTCTTTTAGCATCTAAATTTCCCAATAAAAGCGGTTCGTTGCTTATGCCATTTACAATTTTACTTACACCTATTGTAATTTTTCTGGTAACAAAACTTTCTCCTCTTAGTGGGCTTTCATGGTTAAATAAAATGCCATTTACAGCAAACATATCATATGCTTCTCTGTAATTTACAGTAATCCAGTAACCATATAATTTAGCTACGCCATAGGGTGATCTTGGATAAAATGGCGTTGTTTCAGTTTGAGGTATTTCCTGCACTTTTCCATATAATTCGGAAGTGGAGGCCTGGTAAAATTTAGTCTTTTTTTCCAGTTTTAAGATTCTTATAGCTTCTAAAATTAATAGTACCCCGGTACCGTCAGATGTGGCAGTGTATTGTGGTGTTTCAAAACTTACCTGCACATGGCTTTGAGCACCTAGGTTATAAATTTCGTCCGGTTGAGTCTGCTGGATAATTCTCAAAATATTGCTGCTGTCGGTAAGGTCACCATAGTGGAGTAAAAATCTACCTTCATATTTTTTATTGTAAGTTATATGATCAATTCTTTGTGTATTTAATAAAGAACTTCTTCTTCTTATTCCATGCACCACATATCCTTTATCTAAAAGAAGTTCTGCTAAATATGCGCCATCCTGCCCCGTAATGCCTGTTATAAGTGCTGTTTTCATTTAATAATTTTTTATTAATTATTTTCGCAAATGTATTGCAAATAAAGAAAATAAATCTTGCAGTTGTCAACTGATTTCAATGCAGCAATAGCTCCTCAATATAATTTATGAAAATAGCAGTAAACTGTTGGATTTTAAGAAATAAAAAAATTGACGGAATTGGGAACTTTACTATAGAAACTCTACGGCCATTAATAATTGCTCATCCTTCAATTGAATTTCAAATTTTATGTGATAAAAATTTTACGGAAGATTATTTTGATTTTCCCAATGCTAAAAAGTATCATATTTTTCCACCCTACAGACATCCATTACTGTACTTATTTTATATGGAAATTGTTGTGGGCTTTTTTTTAAAAAAGCACAAGCCGGATTTGTTTTTGTCTATGGAAGGTTTCCTTTGTCTGTCTGCGAAATGCAAACAACTTCCAATTATTTACGATTTAAATTTTGAACACCAGCCACAGGATCTTCCATTTAGAAACCGAATTTACTTCAGAACTTTTTATCCAAAATTTGCAAATAAAGCAACCAGAATAGCTACTATTTCTATATACAGTAAGAAAGATATCAGCGAGACTTATAAAATTTCTTTAAATAAAATTGACAATGTTTCCTGCGGAATAAAAGAAAACTTTTATCCTCTAAATGATAATTTAAAACAATTAACAAGAGACAGTTACACGAAGGGTGCGGAATATTTCTTTTCATAGGTTCTATGCATCCACGTAAAAATATTGTGCGTTTGTTGCAGGCATTTGAACTTTTTAAAAAGGAATCAAATGCGCCATTAAAATTAGTTTTAGCAGGAAATATTTTTTGGGGAGATGAAACAGTGCAGGCTGTTATTTCAAAAATGACTGCAAAAGATCATATTGTTTTTACAGGCAGAATAAGCGATGATGAACTTGTAAATCTTTTAGGTAGTGCTTATGCGCTTACTTTTGTTCCAACATTTGAAGGCTTTGGTTTGCCAATTGTTGAAGCTTTTCAAAGTGATGTACCAGTCATATGCAGCAGCACAACATCTATGCCCGAAGTAGCCGGAAATGCGGCGTTAATGGTTGATCCATTTAATATCAATGATATTGCTGAAAAAATGATCCAGCTTTGGAATAATAAAATCTTAAGAAAAGAGTTAATTGAAAAAGGCCGCCTCCAAAAAAATCTTTTTACATGGAAACGTACGGCAGAATTACTTTATAAAGCCATACAGAATTGTATAAAATTATAAATGTTCTTCCCAATATTTTATAATGTCTCTTAAACTTTCCTGAATAGAATATTGTGGTTTCCAACCGGTAGCGTTCATTAGTTTTTCGTAAGAACCTATGATCACTTTATTTTCAGATGGGCGAAAGTTTTTTTCATCTGTGGAGTGAAAAATATGTTCTCCGATAATTGTTGAAAAAAGTTCAATCATATCTTTAATCAGATAACCTTTTCCGGAACATACATTGTAAGTTTCACCTTTAACACCTTTGTAAAGCAATAAATAATAAGCTCTAACAACATCTCTTACGTCACTAAAATCCCTAGTGACATTTACATCACCTGTTAATAATTCAATTCTTAAGCTTCCTTGTTTTGCTTGTTGTACAATTTGTTTTGCAAAAGATGCAATAACATATTCAGATTTTTGATAAGGTCCAATATGGTTGAATGATCTTGTATGCACGATGTCCACGCCATAACTTTCTGCATATATTTTTACAAGTTTTTGTTGTAAAACTCTGGCAACTCCATACGGGCTTGCAGGGTCCGGACACTCTGTCTCTTTTAAAGGTAACCCCGCATTGGCATTGCCATACTCTTCAGTTGAACCAACAGAAAGAATTCTGCAATCAAGTTTAAGGGTTCTTATTGTTTCTGCAATATTTAAAAAGAAACTCGTATTATCCATTACAGAATCGGCAGGAAATTTCCAACTGTTTGCCACACTGCTTCGGCCCGCCAAATGCAATATGTATGCAGGATTAAATTCTTCAATTACTGCAGCAATTTTATTTTTATCTGATAAATTTATTTTTGATAATAAAATTTTTAAACCCTCAAAATTTTCATTTTCAAATTCAGGGTATGTTTCATTGTAAATGCCCATTACTTCACTGCCGGGTTCCTGTTCATTTAAATAATGCAGAAAATGTTTTGCAGCAAAACCTGCTATGCCTGTTATTAAAATTTTCATTTGTTCTTCGGAGTTATTGGGTTTGAAATAATTTTTGCGGCTTTTGCTGCAATATTACCCCAATAAAAGTGATTAAAAAAAGAGGAAGGAATGATTGCCTGGATGTCTGCATTAAAAACTGCTTGAGCAAAACATACCCAATCAAAATCATTAACAACAATTAATTTATTCTTTGCAATCTCTTCAGGAATGCCATAAGCGCCACCTGTGCAACTTATGCTTGTAAGGTTGTTGCCAAGTGCTTCAACCAGTTTTGTTTTTATGCCGCCACCTGTTATTACCGGGTTTAAAAAAACATCTGCTCCTTTAAAAAACATATTTATATCATCTACAAAACCTGCATAAATAATATTTTGGCTACTGTAGTTTTTTAATTCATTGTAAGAAGTCGGTAACCCTTTGCCACAAATAATAATTTTATACCTAAAATCCTTATTGTTTAAAAGTAGTGGGTTGATATTTTTGATGAGATATTCAATTGCTTCAATATTTGGTTTATAATCTAGTGTGCCATTAAAAAAGAGTATTTTATCGGTTAAATTAATATTATATTTTTCCCTTATTTTGTCAGCAGCTTCTTTTTTTTCAATATCGGTTGGAGTTTGCTCCCAATCAATTCCATAGGTAATAACATCACATTTTGCGGCATCGAGATTATAATTATTTATTGCAAAATCTCGATCTTCGGGAGTAACAAAAAAATTATGATCAATTATTTTATGTGTATTTTTTTCATAAAACCAAAGCATTTTCCACCACCATTTTCCCATACTTTTAAATCGTTCGGCTTCAATATTATGCGATAATAAGGATAGTTTTATTCCCGTACTTTTCTTTAACAGCCATGCAAGCCAGCCATAATATGGGTGCACAATTATTAAATCTGTTATTTTATTTTGTTTGATGATCTGCATTATTTTAAAAAATAATAAGGGATTAGCATACCTAAGTTTTGATGATCCTAAAATGCCAAAGAAAGAATTGTTTAAACTTTCGGGCATCACATTTTCTGAAACGGAGATAAAAGTAACCGAATAAATCTTTGCCAGATATTCATAAAAACTTGCAATGAATTTTTTGCCGCCCGTGCGGGGAGGGTAAACATTGTAAGGAGCCAGTAACGCTATCTTTGGGCTTTGTTGAATGGGTTATGGAGTTTTAATTTTAATATCATTTTTATTTGTTCGCTTCCATTCAAAAAATAATGTGGCTAACAATAATATAGATAGTAGCCATCCTGCAACCGCACTTATTTTTTTACTTATAAAAAAGATGGTTGGCTCAAATTTAAATTCCACCACATGTTTCCCTGCAGGTATTACCATTGCACGCAAAACGTAATTTGCTTTAAAAAACGGGACTTCTTTTCCATCCAGATAAGCATTCCAGTCTTTATAATAAATTTCGCTAAACACAGCTACATTGTTTGATGTAGAATTGCTCTCGTAAGAAATTGCATCGTTGTCATATGCTGTCATTTTTATGTTCGATGTACTGTCAGCCGGACTAAAATTAGTAACAATTGGTTTAAATGATTCATCTACAACTGCACTGTCTTTTGTATTTAAATTGGTAAGACCTTTCATTTCAGCAACAGGTCCATTTACAAAAGTTATTCCTTTTATAAACCACGCATTACCTAAAGCTAGCGGGTTTTGTATTGCCTGTATTTTATCTCCTTCACCCGTAATAATCCATTTTGCGTTAAGCATATTTAATACAGCGGCGTTGGGTCTTCCATTCATTTGATAAGTACTCAGATCATCATAAATGCCCAGTTTTGCAGCATGGTAACCTCCAATTGATTTGTGATAATAAGAAGTTTTTGCCTCTTCAAATGGGCTTCCTACACTTGCATTAAACACCCGGTAATTCGGGTCTTTATCAGCCAATATTGTTCTGTCAGCATTGGTCATGGGAAACTCTACTGCATCATAATTTTCTTTGTTATCAAAACTTTTTGCATTTAAATAATGCGTGCCTACACCAAGCAAATCAATCGTTGCAGCTAATGTAACGCCGGCAAGCATAAGGGTGTATGAGAATTTATTTTTTATATATAGGGCTATTAAGCCTGCAGCTATTACAACAAATATTAAAGAGCGAATTAGATCCTTAAGCATTATTGCTCCTCTGTCTTTTTTTAATTCAGTTAATATGCCTCTTGCAGTTTTTTCCGCTTCAGGGTTTTGCTGTAATTTAAACATCCATTCTTCATAAACCTGGTTATCTCTTTGCCCTTTATACTGTTCATTCAGCAATGCATATTTAGTTTGAAAATCTGCGCCCTTGCTTTGCCAAAGTTTATTAAATGCAGTTGTTCTTTCTCTGTTTTCATTTCCAAAATCAGATGTTGCATAAAATGCGAATCCAATTAAAAACGTTACGCCTGTAGCTATTAATCCTAACTTAAATTTTTTCCAGCTTTCTTCCTCATTGAAATTATTAATCAGTTTATCAAGCGTAAGCACCGCTATAATCGGAAATAATATTTGTGGAATTACCAACGCTATTGTTGGTACCCGAAATTTATTATATAAAGGCAAACTGTTAAACATAAAAGTATTAAAGCCATCGAAGTTGCTGCCTAGCGCTAATAAAATCCCTAACAGACTTGCAGTAAAAATCCACCATTTGTTTTTCCCATCTAAGTAAAACATTCCAAACAAAAACAAGAAACAGATAATAGCACCAAGGTAAACGGGGCCATTTGTAAAAGGCTGATCACCCCAATAAAGTGACTGACTCATTTGCTGTGCAATTTGGTCTGCAGGGGCTTGTGGGAATAATCCTGTCATGTAATTCACGACATTTGCATCATCTTTTAGCTGCGGAAATAAATAGTTTTCACCATCACGTTGCGCATAGTAAGATCCGTAACCCTTAACTCCCGGAAACATCAAACTCATTGTTTCTGCTCTACCATAACTCCATTGAAAAGCATATTCTTTGCTCAGTCCTGTCGTTTTTCCATCAACAACTTTATCGTTGGCTTTATTGGTTTCATCCATTTTTAACTGGCCACCACGCTTACTGTATTTTGCATAATCGTAAGTAGGTAAAAGTGTAATGGCATTTACTGCCAAACCCAGCAAACCCGCTGCTACAAGCAATCCTAAACTTTTAATAAGGTCTTTCGTATCTTTTAATTTTACAGCGTGCGCTATAAAAAATATCGTCATTACCACCATAATTAAAAACACATAATAGCTGACCTGTTGGTGACCGGAGCCTACTTCTAATGCTGTAAAGAGAGCTGTAAGTGCAAAGCCGGTAAAATATTTTTTATTAAACAATAAGATTGATGCACCAATTAATGCCGGCGAATAAGCAAGCGTAAGCATTTTTGTATCGTGCCCTGCGGTTATAATAATAGGAGAGTAAGTACAAAATGCAAATGCAATGGCACCAATGATGGCAGCGTATGGTTTTACACGAAGACACATACATAAAAAATAAAAACTGATACACGCTAAAAAGAAAAAATTCATTGGTTTTGGTAGCCACAATTGAAAAGCCTTATCAATAACAAACAGAGGCGACCATGCGCCTTCGATAGCAATTTGGAAAGCAGGCATACCGCTAAACATGGTAGAAACCCACAATGGATAATGACCTTTCGCCGCTTTGTATTCCATGGATTGGTGGCTCATTGCCTGCCAGCTGCTTATATCCGATTGTTTAAGTACAACGCCACTTTCCAGTGCAGGTTTGCAAAAAATAACAGTTACCAATAAAAATATACCAACTGCTACCGCATGAGGAATCAGTTTTTTAAAATCGAAGTTTGCCATGTAGCTTTTTTATGTTTCGCAAATTAAGCACAAAATGCAAGAAACATAAATAATGACTTATTGACGGAAATTCATTCACATTTCTTTTTTTACTCCATATTCTTTGGGGCTTTTTGCTTTAACAAAGTTTGTTCATTTGTTCGCTGCCCGCCTGCAATCTTTTTTTGTTTTTAATTAAAACAAAAAAAGGATTTTCGGCTAAGCAGCGCAGCCCTTCAGCAATATTTCTATTATCATCTTTTATTCGACCATTTATGAATTTTCCCATGCAACTTTGAGTAATTATTTTGAGGAGTTTTTTAAAATTCATTTTGCTTCGCAGCTATTTTTCTATATTTTTGTTGCCCAATTCAAACGGTAGTCGTAGCTCAGTTGGTTAGAGCATTAGATTGTGATTCTAAGGGTCGGGGGTTCGAGCCCCCTCGATTACCCACAAAAAACCTCTCAAATTTTGAGAGGTTTTTTTAATATAAAAAAATTTTAAGAAATTAGGTTATTCAAACAATTCTAATTTGTTTTTTGGCCTTCTTTTATCTTCCCACTTAAAACTTTTAAGGTATTTTTTATCAGCAGGTATTTGTTTTATGGGGAACATAACACCATCAACATTATTCACAAATTTTATTTTTTGTACTTCCTGTTTTGCAAAATATACATCAACTACATCTCCACTACATCTGTTCATTCCAATAAATGCACTATCTTGATCCTGTGGGTAAAAAATAGTTTCAGCCGGCGAACCTTTTATTCGGCTGTAATCGATTTGACCGTTGTTAAAGTATGCATTTAATGTGCGGCCGCCTGCCTGGTTATACATTGCGGGGTTTTGCTGGTTTATGATAATGCTGTTGTTAAAAACATACAATCTTTTTGGCTTTTGATTCTGCGTAAATAAATACATTGTATCACCCTTGACCTGGTTTTTTTCTTTCCAAAAAACAGGGCTTCTAAACATTCTAAAAACCGAGTCTTCTGTGGAGTAATACATGCTGTCACTTACAGCTTGCGCAGAGTCGTTAAAAATCCGCACATTATTATAACCGATCACATACCTAATACTATCCTGTGGTGTTTTTGAATAGATCTGTTTGTTGTAAACAGTATCCACTTTTGTATAATTTCTTTTTGTGGTACTGTCATATTTTCTAAGCCCTGAAAACAGTGTATCAGCAGCAATGTAAGTGCTGTCCTTATCTTTTACAATGATTACTACAGGTTTTTGCGTTGCAAGAAAAGAGGCTGTTTTTTGATTGGTTTCAATTCTATTGCCGATTGCAATAACATGATTTATGCTGTCAACAAATTTCGCCCTTCCTTCTAAAATTCCAATACCCGTTTTTTCATCAAAAAAGATATTATCAGCAATAGCTGAAGATGCACTGTCACTTATTATTGTACGGTCAAAAAAATTAGCCTCACCTGTTTGTAAATTATAGGTACCATTTTTAGACCGTATAATTTTACCCTCTTTTGTTTTAACTAATGTTGGGGATATCAGAGTAGCTACCTTAAACAAGGTATTGTACCTGAGACTGTCCGCTTTAATATCATACTTAGGATCTACAAGGTGTACGTATTTTTTAAAGTAAACATCTTTTGTATCAGCGTAATAAATAGCATCTGTACTTGTTAATACAGTTGTGCCATTTATAACTTTGCCGCCACCCTTATATGTTGCAATGCTGTTTGCAAGGTCA
>Ga0209724_1002492_pt1 | contig 15665 bp, 9 predicted proteins | sample grotaG_FD_184143 | JGI IMG/M metagenome (GOLD analysis project Ga0209724, IMG submission 184143) | Glacier valley bacterial and archeal communities from Borup Fiord, Nunavut, Canada, to study Microbial Dark Matter (Phase II) -... | ecosystem: Environmental > Aquatic > Freshwater > Ice > Glacier ...
ATCGAGCGAGCCGTTACATATCTTCGCGGGCACGTAAACAGCCGGGTCAACGTCTCTGATTTGGCTTCCATGGCAGGCATGAGCTCGTCCTATTTTGCCGCATTGTTCAAGCAGTACACGGGGGTTCCTGCCATGGCATACCAGACCCAATTGAGGATGGCGAGCGCGCGTGAATTGCTCGATACAACGCTTCGATCAATCGATGATGTAGCCCAGGCGGTCGGGTATGAGGACCCCTTTTATTTCGCGCGCCAGTTCAAGAAGATCCACAGCGTATCGCCATCCGCGTATCGCCGCCACGACAAGGGCTAACCGTTGAAATGCACCCTGTCCCCAGGCTATGCCGACACCGACGATCGCAACTGTCCACGGATCAGATCGACTAGTCGATCTCTTTCGATGGCCGGATCATCGACGAAAAGCAACATGCTCGGCAGGCTGGTGGCGAAGAAGTCGATCGCCGCCGGCTGCGTGCTGAACCAATCAGCCCATTCGGATAGCGCCTGAGCCAGTGCATCGGCCTCGTTGTCATGACCGAGGCGTCGCAATGCGATGACGGCGAAGATGGTCTGAGTGCTGAAGTGGGTGGGAGCCATGTCGGTGAATCCTCCCGTGGACGCTGCCGCTTGTTGCCAGTGCTGCACGGCCCGATCGCGGTCGCCGCTTGCTTCGTTTGCATCCCCAGCCATGAGCTGGATTTCGGCGATGTTGGCGAGAGTGTGTCTCCCTTCACCGAGCGACAGTGGCGGGTTCAGCGCCGACTCCATCAACCTCACCGCAGCGTGAGAATCGCCTTGGTCCAGCGCAGTGCGGGAGAGCGCGAGCAGCGCACGATCCCAGGCGCCAAGGACCCGTCCCTCCCCGCCCTCCCAGGGCTGAAATCGTCGACTCGTCAGAAGGTCGATCGCTTCGGCGGCGCGTCCGGTCTCGACAAGCAGGTGAGCGAAAGTGACAATCAGGTCGTCGCGCTGGCCGATTACGTCGATTCGCTTTTCGAAGTCGCTGAGCCTCTCGATGGCGGGGATACCCCGTCGCTCGCAGAGTTGGTCGAACTCCGACCATAATTTCGGGTCGTCGGGTTTGAGTCGCAGAGCCTCGCGATAGTGGCTCGCTGCCCTTTCAGGGTCGTGTTGCACGTTGTAGGCGGCGATCCCGAGATTACGATGAACCACCACTGCGACGGGTACTGCCGCACCCGAGTGAATCGACATTCTCCAGTGCGAGATCGCAGAGTCGTATCGTTTCTTGTCATACATCCAGTGGCCGATCAACGCCAACGCAAGCGCATCGCCTGGGCGGAATTCAAGCACTTTCACCAGAGCGTCGATGTCGTCGAGTCGAGAGGGGAATGCGAATTGGGAATCCAAGGCGTGCGCTGCGGTTATCGCTGATACGGCAACATCCTCGCTCGCGAGGTCCAGCAGAATCGCTGCCCGGTGAAACTGAATCAGTGGCCCGACATTGGTCTGACCGACCGCCAGAGTGGGAACTAACTGTGCCGCCGTATCGAGTGCATTCAAAGACTCGTCCAGGAAGCCCGCGGCTGCGTACTCGAGAGCCACGTCGAGCATGATGGTCGCATCGCGAGTTGTCACTGCACCGGTCTGATGAAGCGCCCACTGGTCCAGCGGGTCGATGGAAAGGGTGCATTCCAAGATCTCCCGGGCTTCCGCGGCCTTTCCCGACTTCGCAAACAACAGGGCGAGCAAGTCCGCTGCCTGCAGGTGATTGCGATCGTGTGCCAAAACATCCAGAAGGGTGGCTATCGCGCGCTCGGTGTTGCCCGACTTCGAGTATTGCCGTGCGAGGGCGAGGTTGGCGCTCGTCGTGTACGCAGCGTCCCAGGAGGCGCGCGCGAAGAGGTCGATCGCCGCCTTACACTCCCCCGTCCGAATCAGGGTCAGTCCGAGAAGGTAATGTGCATAACCATCGGACGGAGTCGGCGTCCACTGCGTCCTGCGTGCGACGCTTTGCCGCAGCAGGTTGGCTGCCGACCCGTAATCTGCCCGGCCGTACGCAAGAGCACCGAGGGCAGCTGTCGCTCGAGATTCCTGGGGGTCTCGCGCGAGAACTTCCTGCCAGTAGGGTTCGGAGCTTCTGGTCGCGTGACGATACTGTTCGAGGTAGGTCGCAATATAGACGAGCTCGTCAATCGACTCGATCGCCTGAGGAGCCGCTGGCTCCTGCGCGTGGAGTGGCTCGATCCGAGGCTCACGTCCATCGGTACTCATCACGAAGAGTTGCTCGGAGCTCGAGCCACTCAGCGTGAGCCGAGCGTTCCCACCGGAGGTCCCGTGCCAGGGGACACTCAGCGTGAGGGGCAGGTCGGGCGAAAGATCCGCGACCTTGTCGACGAGTACTTCACCGGCCGCCCCCGTCACCCTCAGGCGTACCTTCGGCAGTAATTCTGAAGCGACCAGACCGATGTGCAGCTCGCCGTCGATGATCTCCATCCGGCCGGCAACTTCGCGAGTCGCCTGTTGCGCCGGACCGATCGAGCTGATCGGGTACCAGTACTGGCTGAAGGTCTTGGTCTCGCCCGGCTCAAGGTACGCAAAATCGGGTTGATTGTCGGTGTAGACACCGGCCATGAGCTCGACGTAGGGACCGTCGCTGTCAGTGAGGTTGCTGTCCCATGCCCATCCGAAGGGCGCGTTTCCCCACGTCCACTGTTTCTTCCCCGGTGAGACAGCGCGATCCGCCCAGTGGACAAATCCGGCTTTTCGCCCATGGTCATAGCCTCCGAAGAATTCGTCATCGGTGGAGGTGACCATGTATGAGGTGGGAACCGGAATATTCCGATACCAGTCCAACCGATCAGCGTCAGGGTGGTTGGCGTCGGCGCGAGCGGCATAGTTGACTCCGTAGTAAGGAGTTGTTGGCCGTGGAAAACTGGCCACCGCACGCTTGGCGTGATCGGCCACGAAATCGACGTCCGTCGGAAAGAACGACTGGTAGTCGTCATTCACGGCTGCGGCAACATTGGCCCACCAGAGGAAGGTTTGTCTGGTCTCAGCACGGTTGTACAGACGCACGCGCGCTTCGATCCGCGAACTCGTCGGAGTGAGGCGGATGCCGTGCATTCCCTTCATCCTCGCGAACGGGTCGTGATCAGAACACCAGACGGTCACGCTGCCATTGGATTCGTGTTCGATCGAAATATCCGTGGGCAGGAAGGTTGCGGGCCGGTGATGCTGTGGCCAGTTGAATTCGACGCCACCGGAAATCCATGGACCCGCAAGTCCCACCAGCGCAGGTTTGATGACGTTGTTGCGGTAGAAGATGTCGTACTGGGCAACTTTGTCGTAGGCGATGTGAATGCGTCCGCCCAATTCGGGAAGGATGACCAGCCGCAGCCAGTCATTCTCCATGTGAATCGCCTGCCAGGTGTGCGGTTGCTTCGATGGGCTGATGCGCTCGTGAAACGGTAGCGGGAACACCCGTCCTGAGGACCCCTGGTAGACACGATTCTCCAGGAACGCGGGGTATGCAGAGGGTGCCTCAGGAAGATAGGTGTCGATGGTGAGTGGCTCTGACCAGACAGACACTTCTCCCTGAGCTCGAGCCTGTGGGGAGTCGGGGAGGTCGATATGGGAAACACGAGCCGCTTCACGGTCGAACATGACAATTGCCAATCGTTGGAAATATAGTGCTGGTCAAAAAGAAGGTGATTGCAGGAGTCAGGAGCTGATGAAGGTCTGGTTCAGCCGTCGTTGGAGCGCAATATTTTTCCATCCGGGGTGGTGCGGCGCCGAATTGGAACCGACGAGGGTGCCCCAATAGCCGAGCTCTCGGCACCGCTCGACCGCATGCGCTGCCAGATATTGACCAATTGGGCCGTCCTCGAAGTCCGCCTCGAGGGGCGTGTACCCGATCCAGCCCTCACCGATCACAACCGGGAGGCCACGGTGGGTGGCCCACGTCGCGTAGGCACGAAGTCGGGTGTCTATCGCCTCCTTCATCGCCAGCTCGTGGAGTCCGAAGTGGCGATAGAGCCACGCATCCCATTTGACGGGATCGACCCAGTCGTAGGCATAGAACATGCTCGTGCTGATACCGGTCGCTTCCAGCCTCCACGGTTCGATTGCCGCGTTCCACTCGGAGAAATCTGGAGCGTCGTCTCGCAGAAGAGTCGTCAATTCCGCTGTCGGGAATACGGGCGGAGCCGCGCGCACCTGTGCCCACTCTTCAAGGGCGGAAAGCACTCCGTATATATAGAGGTGCATGTGCACGACTTGGGCGTTGCTGGGGATGGAGTCCAGATCCAGGTACGGCGGGATCCCGTAACACACGGTGGAAAGGACGTCTGGATGCGCGTGCTGGAGAAGGTCCAGAGCGCTCTCGAGGTAGGGTTTCTGTGCCCAGAAGGTGTCCACCCCGTCCGACGGAACCTGATCGAGACGAGACAAATCGACCTCGTTGTGAATCTCCACGTAGGCTATCCGGTCTCCGAGGCCGGCCTCCTTGAGGTAGCTCACCAGCGCAGCTTCCGCTGTCGCAAGCGCGTTGTGTCGGTCGATGGGCGCGATGGCGCGCACCATCTCGTGCCAGGACGGATCCGCAAGAAAAGCGGGACTCTGCTGGTACTCCCACGATGAGACGATCACGAACATATCGTGGGCTTTCGCTGCACGAAAGAGAGCAAGCAGATGCTCTCGTCCGCTGAGAACAGCGCCGCCGACGCTGTCATACCAGCGCGTGCGCTGACCGGTCTGCCCTCCCATGTTGACGAAATGCAGCTCTGTGGTGTCGATGGAGTGCTTGCCGAACAGGAGTAAAGGAGCTGCGCAGATTCGGACCGTGTTGTATCCACGGTCCTTCGCCTCCACGAACGCGTCGTCGAGGTTGTGGAAAGGCTCGCCTGGCATTGTCTGGGTGTACCAGCTGAAATCCCAGAGGGTGATGGTCAACCGCTTCGGCAAAAAAGACGGTGTGGTCGATAGGGGGGTGGTCATGGGTGGTTCTTTCCGGTCGTAGGTGTGAGTTCACAGGTGGGGTGATCAGCCTTTGACGCTGCCCTCGGTCAGGCCGGCCCGCCAGAATTTTTGGAGACTGATGATGGCGATCATGATCGGAATGACTGAGATGAACGCACCGCCGATCGCCAGTTGGAAAAGCTCAGGGTGCCGGTCAGAGACGCTTTGCCAGCTCACAAGGCCGAGAGTGATGGGATAGAGCGACTGGTCCGACAGCATGACCAGGGGCAGGAAGTAGTTGTTCCAGATCCCGATGAACTGAAAGAGGAACACGGTCACTGCAGCGGGTGCCATCAGGCGCAGTACCAGGCCGAAGAAAATCCGGAATTCGCCGGCTCCGTCCAGACGAGAAGCTTCCAGAAGGCTGTCGGGCACGGCGGCGGTGGCGTAGATCCGGCCCAGATACACGCCGAAGGGGCTCAGCAGGGACGGTATCAATACCGCCCAGTAGGTGTTGACTAAACCGAGCTGGCTCATCATCAGGAACAAGGGCAGCGCGAGTGCGGTACCGGGGATCATGACGCCGGCCAAGATCACGTTGAACCAGAATTCGCGTCCACGGAACTGGAATTTCGCCAAGCAATAGCCGGCAGAAATGGACAGCGTGGTTGCCACCAGTGCACCGACGCCGGAGTAGAGAAGACTGTTTCCCGCCCACCGCACAAAAATTCCGCCACTATAGGCAAATACGTTCTGGATATTGGACAACAGCTGTGGCTTGTCGAGCAAAAATCCGGAGGAGCCAAAGAGGCTGCCGCTTGACTTGGTGGCCGCGATAGCGAGCCAGTACACGGGGAAGAGGAAGTAGATCGCGGCTACCGCAAGCGCGGCTATCAGCACAATCTGCCCGGGTGTGGTGCGGCGACGCGAGACTCTTGTCCCTCGCGTTGTCCGCCCGGTGACCGTCTCCACGTCGGGTAGTTCGGTGGTTGTCATGAGGATCGTCTTCTCCCGACCAGCTTGAGAAAGCCGAATGAGAATGCGCACGCGATGAGCGCAAGGATCACCGACTCGGCGGCCGCCAGATTGTAGTTATTGTTCGTGAAGGCTTGGTTGTACGCCGAAAGATTCGGCGTATAACTCGACGTGATCGCGCTGGACAGTGGCCTGAGAACCAATGGCTCACCAAACAATTGCAGCGTGCCGATGATGGTGAAGACGGTTGTTAGAACTATTGCCGGGGCGATCAAAGGGAGCTTGATCCGGGTGATGACCTGCCACGAGTTTGCACCGTCGATCGCTGCGGCCTCGAAAAGATCTGCGTCGATCGATTTCAGCTGGGCGACGATCACCAACATGTTGTATCCGGCATATTGCCAGATCACAATGTTCGCAATGGAGAAAAGAATTGAACCGGAACCAAGGAAGTCGAGCTGCACGCCGAAGGTCTTGCTGATATCGATGATGGGGCTGAGGCCCGGTGTGTAGAGAAATCCCCAGAGGAGAGAGGCAACGACGCCGGGCACACCGTAGGGAAGAAAGTACACGGAGCGGAAGAATCTCACTCCTCGCGCTGAGGCTGCGTCGAGCATCAGCGCCAGCACTGTGGCGAGCACAATCATGATCGGAACCTGGACCACTGCGAACAGCAGAACGCGCCCGAGGCTGGCGACAAATGCCGGGTCCGTTAGTGCCCTGACGTAGTTGGTGAATCCGACAAAGACGGTTGAGGAGTCACCGTTTCCATAGGCGCCGGAGCGTTGGGTTGCCGTGAAGCTCTGGAACAGGGCGTAGCCGATCGGCACGACCAAGGTGAAGATGAAGAGGACCACAAACGGACCTAGAAGCCCGAGTACGGCAATTCGCGTTCTCGTTCGAGTGGATTTCATTTGACTACTTTCGGGATCAGGAGCGTCGATCGAGGTGTGGGGGCGACACACTGTATGGCGCCCCCACCCGTCATCGGCTAGCCTGCTTTGACCTTGAGGCCCTTGGCCTTCATGTCAGCGACGGTGGCTTTCTGCGCCGCTTTCACCGCGTCTACGAAGGTCCCGTTGCCGGCCACAGCGGCCGCGAAACCATCATTGAGGTGGGAGTAGGTCGCCGCAGTGGTCGGAATCCATGCCCAGTTGGTGTTGATAGCGGCATCCGAGGCCTTGAAAATGGCCTTGTTCGCGTTCTGGCCGCCGAGGAAGGGATCCGGTTTGTCGAGATCGGAGCCTGCAAGGGCAGATTTCGTCGCCGGCCAGCCATACCCTCCTGCGATCAGAAGATTGATGCTGTCGGGGTTGGTGTTGAGCCAGAGCGCGAACTTTGCGGCCGCCTGCGCGTTCGACGTCCCCTTGAGTACCGCGACGGAAGAACCGCCCCAGTTAGCCGACGTGAATTTGCCCGCCGTGCTCCACTGTGGCATCGGCGCGACTTTCCATTTTCCTGACGTGTCGGGAGCGTTTCCCGAGATAATCGACCCGCCCCACTGCGCCGATGGCCACGCGACGATATTGCCTTTTTGGAGGTCGCTGTACCACCCGTTCGCGAAGTCAGGCACGGTCGCGATCAACCCGGCCTCCCGGAGCTTGTCCCAATACGCTGCGACCTTCACAGTTTCAGGCGAGGCGATATTCACCGACCACGTGTCGCCCTTGAGACCAAACCACTTGGCTCCGGCCTGCCAGGCAAGCGAGGTGAACCACGCGGAGTTACCCGGTGGGAAGGTGCTGATGTACTGCGACGGATTTGCGTCATGAATCGTCTTCGCATCAGCCGCATATTCATCCCAGGTGGTCGGCGGCTTGAGCCCGAGCTTGTCGAAAATATCCGCACGGTAGTAGAGGCCCATCGGGCCCGATGCCTGCGGAACGGCGTAGACCTTGTTATTGAACGTCGACTGCGACAACTGCCAGTCGACAAACTTGCTTTTCTGGGCGTCCATTCCGAGCGGGCCAAGATCTACAAGGCCGTTCTCAAGGATGAAGCCCGGAAGCTCCTGATATTCGACCTGCGCAAGATCGGGCGCACCTTTTCCGGCCTTGAGCGCCGAATACATTTTCGCGTACGTGCCAGAGCTTCCAGTGGGGGTCATCTCCAGCTTGACGCGAATCTTTGGGTTCTCTTTGTTCCACAGGTCCACGGCCTTATCAATGCCGGGAACCCATGACCAGAACGTCAGATTTGCCGTGTCGGAGCCACTTGACTGTGTTGTTGTGCCACTGGAGCTGCAACCGGCGACCGTGAGTATGGTCGCGACAGCCGCGATTATGGCAAGGCCTTTTCTTCGCTTCATGTTCTCTCCTCGTTGAGACAGACTTCATGCGCCACGACTGTGTTCGCGTTGACGAATGTGAATAGATCTATTGGTGGCAGTCCACCAAAAGATGCTTGCAAAACGAGGCTAAAGCGCCATTCGCCAGTCTGGAATGCGGTGTTCGACTGAATACCTAGACAAAACAATGATTGATTACCCCTCATAATAATCGTTTCGTCCCCACGCGAGCGGTCGCTTCCCCGTCCTCGGCGTAGATGCGCCAGGACTAACTGTGATTCCGCCCGGCGGACTTCACCTGACGATGATCTTCGATCGGAGTTACAAGCATCGTGATTTTTTTGAGTTCCGGAACAGAGTGATGAAGCCGGAACTGCGGTCGAGTCAGTGGGCGTCGTAAAGTACCCGAGGGTGCCGACGTCGGGGGTATGAAGGTCGGTCAGGGGCAGGTCAAGCCCAACTCCATAGCCAGCAGATCTTTCGTGGTCGTGGCCACGATCGCTCTTCTTCGGCAACTAGCTATTCGAGTCAGTGCGCGTCCGGGAGTCACTCGATTCAGTTTTCATGAACTCAGACGAGCCCTTTGAACCTCGCATAGGCAAGTTTTTTCTCCTCCGCGTCAAATGTGAGGAGGCCCAGTACTGAGACGCCGTTGTACGTCTGGTTGTATCCGGCTCGCTCTTTGTAGTCCTTCAACACCCAGGCGGTGTAACCAGCCATAAAAGGCTTCCTCGCAACAACCTGCAGCCAATGAGCGGCTAAATATTCGGCTTGCCATTCCTCGGTTCCTTGGGCGGAAGAAGGTCCGTGATTTCCGAAAAGCGCCCATGTCCCGTTCTCGGTGATGAGGATTGGTTTGCCCGGATGGCTGATGTGCACCGCATCTATTACTGGTCCAAGGTCTGCAGTTGAGCCGTAGAAGTAGCCGAAGTACTCGTTGAAGCCGATGACGTCCGCAAGGTCAAATGCCGGGTCGTTGGTAGTGGCGGATGCCCAAGTCACTGGCCGCTGTGCCAGATCAACGTCCTTGACGGCCGCCTTGAGCTGAGACAGCCACGCGCGATACACCGGAGCTCCGCCTGCGTCGATCTCTGACTCGTTCTGTAGCCCCCAGAGGATGACCGAGGGGTGGTTCTGCTGATTCCACGCCATATTCAAGGCCATGGCACGCGAAAGGCCATATTGTTCGGTCTGTATCCGTTGTTGCTGCGTATTGAGCCACATCGTGTCTATGTCGTCCATGACCATCACCCCGTTGGTATCGGCCCAGTCATAGACGTACGGATGACGGTTATAGACGCAGTTGCGAATGAAATTGGCGTTGAGGTCGAGAACATGCGTCAACTCGCGGTCATATTCCCATAATTTCATCGAGCGCCCGTTGGCCGCGGTTTCCTCGTGCCAACTCAATCCCTTGAGAAAAACGGCTTCGCCGTCTATTTCGATAGCTTCGTTAGCCACATCGAGTGTCCGCAATCCGTATTTCACGGTCAGGCCATCGATCGGCTCTTGCTTGCCGATCCGCACATTCGCGTGCAGAGATACGTGGGCCGTGTGCATTGCTGGATCTCGTGGACTCCACCGTGACGCGTTCGGGACCGCAATGTCGAAAACAACGACCGAAGCGGCGTTGGAGGGCACGGTCACCTGTTTGACGATGAGGGCAGCTCCTGATCCGGGACCGGGATCGAATGTCACGCTGCCAGAAAAACCTTCCGAACCGTAATTCTCGAGAATCACGCGTGCCGCAAGTTGGCCGTCAACGGAAGCGATGAGAATTTTGCTGATCGACGTTGACGCAACACCCTCGAGCCACGCCGAATGGGTGATTCCCGCATAGGGCCAGTAATCGACCGGTTTGTAGGGAATCTCCAGGTCATCAATGACCGGTTGACCTCCCCCTGTGTAGGCGGTGTAGGAAGCCCTCCGGAAAACTCGGACTGCAAGAGTGTGTTTATTGCCGGGACCGCGAAGTGTCGACACGGGCATCGAGAACGGGGTTGACGCGCCCTCGTGCTTGCCCAGATATTCACCGTCGAGCCAGACATCGGCGCTGTAGCCGACGGCGAGGAAGTTCACCCTCAGGTGACGGTCATGCCATTGCCCGGTGAGGTGGATATCGCGCCGAAACCAGGCATATCCGTCGCTGAACGCGGTTCCCTGACCGAAGTCGGCACCATTGACCGTGCCGAAATTTGGTGTATCGCGTAAGTCCCAGGCCGATGGGACCGCAATGGTGCCCCATGCTCGGTCATCGAAGCCTGAGGCCTGCCAGCCATCTCGCAACCCGTTGGTATCCGGATCGAAGGCAAATTTCCACTCACCGTCAAGGTCGAGGTAATTCCGTTCGGGTTCCTTCGATCGCCAGCCATCGAAGCTTGGAACGACAGTTCCGTAGGCGAACACGACGTTTGTCTCGCCAATTCGACGCACGTGCGTGCCTGAGGGCTCCGTTGCGGGGTGACTTTGTAAGATCGGGGCACCGGTCGCGGTGACCATCCCTGACGCCTGCGCCAAATCGGGCCAGGCAGGAAGGGCGACCAACGCGATTCCGCCGGCCGCGCCGGTGATAAACCCACGCCTCGACATGCGCGTCGCGAATATAGGACCGATTTCTTTCGGGTTCACAGTTCCTCCATCACCAAGCGGATAGCACGACGCTATGGTTCCGACCACAGGAGTAGAAGGTGCCAAACAACTGATTATCAGGACGAAGCGCTGGTTTCACAGCCCAGAGTCAGATGCAGGGGCTGCTGTCGCCCTGGTCGATACCGTGGATCTTTGCGGCCCGGCACGAAGGGGTGAGTCGGCGCTCGGCCCCCGACAGGAGATGAGTTGCGCGAAGGGAGCTCGATCCTCATCAGGCTCAAAGAGCTTCAGTCGGACGTGCAGATTTGATTCCGACGCCGCGCAGTTACAAGTGTTGGGGCTGGCAAACTACGTCGAGGCTGACTTGGAGGCCGATAACAGCGCTAATGCGTGGCCGGTTAGCTCAGGTAGTCAGTGCCTGGGCAGGACGGAGTTTCCGCGGACGATTTTGGAGTTTCAGGCTAGGTTCGGTGACGAGCAGGCCTGCTTGGACTACTTGTTCGCGTGCCGCTGGCCGGAGGGATTCGTGTGTCCTCGGTGTAACGGCGGGGTCGCCTGGCCGATCGCGTCACGGAAGTTGTGGGAGTGTTCCGGCTGCCATTATCAGGTGTCATTGACGGCTCGCACGGTGCTGCACAAGACGCATACGCCGCTGCATTTGTGGTTCTGGGCGGCGTATCTGATGACGACGGCAACGCCGGGGATCTCGGCCAGTCAGCTGCAACGACAGCTCGGGCTGACCCGGCACGAAACGGCGTGGACGATGCTGCACAAGCTGCGTCGGGCGATGGTCAATCCGGAGCGGAGCCTATTGACTGTTGAGGTCGAGGTTGACGAGTGCCAGGTCGGCGGGCACGAGGTCGGTCGACGCGGCGGCAGGAGTTCGATCGCCAGGGCTGCGCTGGTGGCTGTCGCGGTAGAGGTGCGCGGGGCCGGGTCCGGGCGAGTGCGGATGAGCGTTATCCCTGACGCTTCCGGCCAGACTCTGAGCACGTTCATCGCCGAGACGATCGCGCCCGGCGCGATCGTGCACACCGACGGTTGGATGGGGTACGCGCCCCTGGCCAAGCAGGGTTACGACTACCGCCCACGATCTCAACGGGCCGCGAAGTCAGCCGGCGATACCGACCCGGTGATGCCGCGCGTGCATCGGGCGATCAGTAACTTCAAGTCCTGGCTGCGCGGCACCCACCGTTCGGTCAGCAACGAGCACTTACAGGTCTATCTGGACGAACATTCCGCTACAACCGGCGAAACACGCCCATGGCGGCCTTCCAGACCCTGCTCGGCTTGAGCAGCCAGCAAGCACCGAGTACCTATCGGCAGATCGTCGGACAGGGTCCGCGATCAAGCCGCGCAGCGACCTGAACTAACCGGCCGGGCACTAGGGTTCTTATGTCCAGTAGACGCTTGGTACCGTCAGGTTTGCTGGAGCTCAGGACGACGCGCCTTCATGAATGAGACTGTTGACCGATCGGACAACTAGACATCGGGGCAGGTCGAACCCCGAAGTCGAGTCTGGGCAAAGTCAATTCAGAGTCTGTCTGCCAGGCGCTATCGGAGCTAGCTGGATTGCTCGGGATGAACTGCCGCAGGTGCTCGCGAAGCGCCGGGTCGCATACGTACACGTAGGTGCCCAGGATGCCGCGGGTGAGCAGCACCGCATAGATGTTGCTGATGAATCGCAGGAGGTCATCGTCGGTGTATTTCTTCCCGAGGACGTCGTTGTTCTCCTTGCCCTTGGTGTCGAAGTACGAATCTCGATCGACGATCAGCGTGCCGTTCACAGGGTCGTAGCAAAGATCCGGTCCGATGATTACACCGGCGTAGTTGAGGTCGTAGCCCTGAACCGTGTGGATGGAGCCGACTTCGTCGATCGCCTTCGGCGAGGCAATCCAGTCGACCTGCTTGCTGTTCCAGCGAAGCTGCACCCCGTCCAGTTCGATGTCGAATGCCGTCTTGTCGCTCTTGGTCTTCCATGGCCAGGCGTACCCGGCGAGCAGGCGAGAGAGCCCGACCTCGGAATCCTTGCGCCGGATTTCCTCGCGCATCTCCGCAAGGTCGTCGAAGAATCGAAGTCCGTAGCCGTCGAACTTCTCCAGAGCCGCGGGTACACCCGAACCGAGGATGCGTCTGATGTAAGAGACGTAGTCTGACCCGGCCTGAACCCGCATCTGGGAGAGCAGCGGATAGTTGCGATTCGCGGCCTTCGCCTCCCGCACGAGCAGACCGAGCGTCTCGGGAGGCAGGTCGGCCGGCCGAACGCTCTGGGCCGCGTCAAGCAGGAAGATCTGGTGCGTGCTTTTCGCCCGGATCCAGTCGAGCTGGGTCTTTGTCTTGTCGTCGCTTGCGAAGAGCTTCTCGGTGATGACCCGAAAGTTCTTGTTCTGCACCCCTGACGGTTGATTCGCGCGCTGATTGAGACGGTGCGCTTCGTCGACGATGAGCAGGTCGAAGTGCTGATCTGAGAAGCCGACGTCGAAGGCGGTCATCACCATCTCCGGATGCAATCCCGGGGTCTTCTTGAACACCTTCTTGATCGATTCGCGCAACGATTGCTGCGGCACCACAAGGCCGATGCGCACATCCTTGAGAAGGTCTCGGTAGCCCTCGACGAAGAATTCGGAGAACAGCGTGTCGCTGTCGAGGTCCTCTGCCGGGGCGGTGGCCGCGATGTCCACGAGCAGCTTGAGCATGTAAATGGCGACGACGGTCTTGCCCGTCCCCGGTTCACCCTGGATGACGGTCGTGCTCTTCGCGCCCGACTCGAGGTCCTCGAAGAGCCCCTCGAGGATGTCCTCAACCGCGATCGCCTGGTCCGGCGTCAATGCTTTAAACGGTGAGAGTTTGAAGAGGTCGCTGTTCTCGATCTCGGGAATGGTTCGGGTGAAGACACCGTCCCGCTTCAGCTGATCGAACACCTCGAGGAAGGACTCGCGGTATTGCTCGCGGTCGTAATAGTCGGCCTCGGTGATCCCGTCGTTCCTGTTCAGCACCCGATACGAGCCATCGCCAGCCAGCATCCGGATCAGGTACGACTCCAGGTCGAGACAGACCGACTTGTTGAATGTCTCGTCGACAATCACCCGGATGGTGCGAAGGTGCTTCTTTTCCGGTGAGTCGAAATGCTGCCGCATTCGTGCCGCGGCGTTGCGCGACTCCCCCACATAGACGTCGTTGAGACCGCTCCGAGTGGCAACCTGACCATCGCGCTTGGCGTCGTCCAAGACGTAGACGATGGGCCAGTTGGTGTTGCGGTGATCGAGCGACGCCCAAGCGTTGACGGCTTCTCGAGTGAAGTCGAGCCGCCCGATGTCAAAGGGCGTCATATTTGGCGCTGCGCCCCCGCGCCTTGTCCACCGGATACTTCGCTCGCGTGGCTACCAGCTTGTCAAGAATGATCTGCTCCGGATCCGCACCGATGCGCTCCGCGAGCAGCAGGCAGTACGTGAGCACGTCGGCTAGCTCCTCGCGCACTCGATCAACGTCGGTTTCCGCGTTCCACTGGAAGCACTCGAGCAACTCACCCGCTTCAATCGCGATGCTCTTCGCCAGGTTCTCGGGGCTGTGAAACTGCGCCCAGTCCCGCTCGGCAACGAATGCCGCGATCTCATCGCGAACTGACTTGTCGACCATCCCGCCAACCTAGCAGGCAGCAATTCCTCAGCTTCATTTTCGCGAGTTTTCGGCCACTGACCGCAGTTCCCGACCCCTCGACCGGAAAATCCGAGATGGCCGACGTAGCACGCAGCAAAGCAACCCCCGCCGGCACCGACGGCCACTGAAGACTCCGAGAAGACCGCATCGACGACTCCGGGGTCGTCACCATCCGCTACAACTCGAAAATGCACCACATGGCATCGGCCGAGCACACAAAGGCGTCCGCATCCGACTCCTCATCCACGACCGCGATATCCGCATCATCAATCCCATCACCGGCGAACTCCTCCGCGAACTCACCCTCGACCCCAACATCGACTCAGAACCCCAGAAACCACAAAATCCCTCGCGATCTTCATCACAAGGGATTTCGTCTTCAGTTCTTAGGACGGTTTATGGGACGAACCTTTGGTGGGCTGTTCCAAGAACCTCCGTGGGCCTGGAAACACAGGCACCTTTGCTGAGCGTGAAGTGCGTTTTCCTCCGCACCCCTTCGGACTTTCCTCTTTTCGCGAAGATCCACCCGTGTGTGCGCCCTACCGGGGTAGGACTGGCGTCGATTACACAGCAACCCAGTCGGTTATGCTGCACTGCCGAGACGAGTGTCCTGCCGAACGGCTCAATCGTCATGAGCGACGCTCGATAGAGCGGGTGAGGCCGAGTTCCGCCAATCGAATCTCCTGGCAGAGCAACCACCCCTTGTTCAGGACGAGGGTTTAGCGCGGAATCTAGGTACGTCGTCACTTTCATATTCCTCGGGCCCCGGAATGACAAGCACCGCAACTCCGCTGGCACGACTGTTTCGATTCTCCAGTTATGGTCCCAACGGACGGCAACCGTGACGTCGACGAAATCGGATGAATAGTCCACCACCGCTCGTGACGCGCCCGATTCGCCAGGCACAACTTCGTGATACATCAAGACATCACCGAGAATGTTCCCATCAGCGCCCGCGGCTAAAAGTTCGCCCCAGCGACAGGTCCGCCAGAAGCTGGTCAATCACCTGCTCCTCTTCTAATCGTGAGCCTCTCCGTTCGAGAGCCGGACGGATCGCGGCATCCCATCGGGCATCGACGGGGGATCCCTTCAGGTCGGTACCGGGCACGTGAGCCGATTCATCGAGGTCAGATGCGCTGTACCTCCACGGCTCGAACCCGAACAACTCATGCACCCGATTGGCGATGCGCAATCCACCCCAGTCGAAGTCGCCGTGATAGCGGACGCCTGCGCTCGCCACT
>Ga0209724_1002493_pt1 | contig 15665 bp, 12 predicted proteins | sample grotaG_FD_184143 | JGI IMG/M metagenome (GOLD analysis project Ga0209724, IMG submission 184143) | Glacier valley bacterial and archeal communities from Borup Fiord, Nunavut, Canada, to study Microbial Dark Matter (Phase II) -... | ecosystem: Environmental > Aquatic > Freshwater > Ice > Glacier ...
GAGTTGTTCTTTCTGAGCTTGAGTGAGGCGGGCTGGTTTACCGGGCGGGGGAGTATGCCGGAGGGCTTCAGCCCCTTGTTCACTTACTTTTTTGAACCATTGGCAGACCGCCCCGGCACTTACACCTAGAGCTTCAGCAATTTTATTTTGTTTCCAGCCCTTGGTTTTCAATTCCAGGGCTTGTAAGCGACGGGCTTCTCGCCAGTCGTGGGGTTTTGTTTTACTATTCATTTTACTAAAGTTAGCTTTTTTTATGCCATCTTTAGTTCTTTTCGCTCAGGTCTATAAGCCTGGTTTTGTGGATTATATGCGTGACTATGAGCTAATTATCAGTGATATAACAGGTAAATATTTGCATAAATATCAATTTGTTGGGTGTGTCGAAGCTATTTATCGCACAGAGCTTTCTCCAGAAGGTTTTGCCAAATCAATCTCCGATGAGCATGTTTTTTCTGGCCCAGATTACCCCGATAAAGATGTGCCGGATGGATTTATTTGGGGAGTTCGCTACAGTAACGCCTATCCAGGGCTAACATATATAGAAAATAGCCACTTCGCTCAAAAATGGATGGAGCAAATGAAAAGGCCGATGCATGAGGTTAAAATTGAAACTGAGGCATTCCACCTTACGTTGGTTTTTGCTGATATTCGCCATGAGTTTTTAGGGTCAGATGCGACAGTAGGGAAGGAGATTTTGCTTTATAATAGCTTACCAATCAAGGTTAAGAAAGAGGATTTAACCTCGGATGGTGGAGTCTCTTAGCTTGTCGTATAAGGAAAGTCATTTAATAATACCTACCCCTTAAAAAGCCAGAAGTAGGCCAAATGGCGGATTTTTGAGTCAGGCACTCAAATATAAACCGCAAATTATTGCAGATTTTTTCAAAGAACCCTATAATGTGCCATCCTCATTCGCACGTAGACGTGCTAAATCTGCTTATCGAGATTAGGAGAAACAACTAAATGGCACTGGCAAAAGCACCACTCGATTATTCCAGCCGAATCGAGCATGTACGATTATTAATGTCGAAATACCATATTGATTTGCTCTTTATACCACCTTCGGCCTCCCTGCAATACCTGACAGGCCTGAAACGCCACCAACCCACCTATGGCAATGTTAATTACAACGGCGGTTGGGTACATGGGGCTTTGTTCGGACAGAGCAAAGGGCCGCTACTTTCCTTGCCCCGCATGGCGACTCTGTTTGCAACTTACCCCGCTAATTTAGAATTATCAGTTTTACAGGATACTGCCGACCCTGATGCCCATATGCGAAAACTGTTAGATAGTTTTGGGCCAATCAAGCGGCTGGCAATCGAGGAACGCACCTGGGGCTCGGCTATTTTGAACCTGCAAAAACTTCTACCAGGGGTAGAATTTGTTTCGGCGGGGCCACTACTGACCGAACTGCGGCGAGTTAAAACCCCGGACGAAGTTGAACTGATGCGTAAAGCCGCTAAAATTATAGACGATACCCACGCCCACATTATCCCAATGCTTCGACCCGGTATTACCTATCTAGAGGTGTCCGCCGAGATTGATAAAAAGATGACTGAGCTTGGGGCTGAGGCTCAATCTTTCCCCACTACCCTGATTCCCATGTCGCCTAAAATTGGCCCTGGTTCTGACCCCTGGGCTGGTAGCAGCAACCACAGTAGTGGTTCGCCCATAATTGAGGCTGGCACTTCGCTGAGCTTTGACTACGGCAGCGTGTTTGATGGCTACTGCAACGATTATGGTCGCTCGGTCTGGATTGGGGAGCCTCCCGCCGAATACCTCAAGATTTATGATTTGGTGATTGGGGCTCAGGCGGCGGCGCGAAAAGCCATGAAAGCCGGAACAATCACCGGGGAAGCGGCTAACACCGTCGCCCGTGAGGTTATCGAGGGCTCTGGTTATGGCGAATATTTCTTCCACCGTTTGGGACACGGGATTGGCCTGGATGTGCATGAGCCATGCTACCTGAGCGAAGGCGATAGTACCCTGTTGCAAGCTGGTATGACCTTTACTATTGAACCCAGCATTTTTATCCCCGGAAAGTTCGGAGCCCGAATCGAGGATGTCTTTGTCGTCACCGAAAACGGAGCCGAGCCGCTAAATCAATATCCACGCGATTTAGAAGTTGTTAATTAATAACAGCCTGTCGGTGAGCTAGTCATATGAGCTGGCTCACAAATAAAACAACATTCAAAAAGCAACTTATGGAGGAGTTACTTAATGAAATTATTTAAAGGAAGTGTAGGGAAACACCCCGCAACCTTAGTAGCCGTCCTGATGTTGACGGCTCTGGTGCTGGCTGCTTGCGGTGACTCCACCGCAACCACCGCTCCCGTAGCTACGACCACTGCCGCGCCAACTAAACCGGCATCCACCACCACTGCAGCAGCGGCTACTACGGCAGCCGCAACTACCACCGTTGCTGCAACAACTACGGTAGCCGCGACCACCACCGCCGCCGCAACCGCCGCCCCAGCAACTACCACTGCTGGAGCAAATGGTACGCTGGTGGTTGGTACGGTATTCTCTAGCAAGGGATTTGACCCAGGCCAGGAATATACCATGACGGCTTTTACGGTGATGCATTCCACTTATCAAACTTTGGTGACTTACAAGGGTAATGATGTGACCAAAACTGTCAATGACCTGGCAGATAGTTATAGCATTGCCGCCGACGGCAAGAGTATTACCTTTAAGCTTAAAAGCGGGGTAAAATTTTCCACTGGCAACCCGGTTACGGCTGAGGATGTGGTTTTCTCCTACAAACGTTTGCAGAATCTCAAAGGGCAGCCCGCCTTTGTCACCGCTAATATGACCAAGTTTGAGGCTACCGACGCTTCGACGGTGGTTATTTCGCTCAAAGATGTTGCACCTGATACTCTGTCCTTGCTTACCACCCCTTCTTTCGGGGTGCTTGACAGCAAAACTGCCAAGAGCAACGGGGCTACCGATGCCGATGATGCTGATAAGTCGGACAAGGCTCTGAATTATCTGAACAATCAGTCTATTGGCTCTGGCCCTTTCGTGCTGAAAGGTTTCAAGCCCGAAGCCGAAATTGACCTGGAAAAGAACCCGGCCTATGCGGGCACGGTGGCTTATGACAAGATTATCATCAAGAATCAGTCGGACGTAAATATCCAGAAGGCTTCGCTGGAAAAGGGTGATATTGATTTCGCCCTAGACCTGGGGCCGGAACAGGCTGCCGGACTGAAGGGTAAGGCGGGCGTTAGCGTGCTGCAAAGCACTTCGCTGATTATTTTCTTCCTGCTGATGAATGCTGACCCGGCGATTTCAGTGCCTACCTCGAAGCCGGAAGTGCGGCAAGCCATTCGCTATGCTATCAACTACAAGGATTATCTTGACCTCGGTGGCGGCGGCTCAATTCAACCCCCTTCGGTTATCCCGATTGGGTTGGCCGGAGCTTTGGGCAAGGAAGACCAGCTTCCCACCGACCTGACTAAAGCCAAAGATTTGATGGCTAAGGCGGGTTACAAGGATGGTTTCACCATCAAGATGTCCTATCCCAGCGACCTGACCCAGAGCGGCGTTAAGTTTGAGACGATGGCCCAGAAGATGCAAGCTGACCTCGCTCTAATCGGCATTACCGTCGAGCTTGACCCCAAGACCATTCAAGTCTGGTTGGACGAGTATCGGGCGGGCAAGCAAACCATGACCCTTTCGCTGTGGGGCCCTGACTACAACGACCCGTCTGATTACCTGACTTTCTTCCCCGGTCAAAAGTTAGCTTTGCGGGCGGGATGGAAGGCTGGCGCAGACCCTCAGATTGAAGATTTAGCCAAGAAGGCCGCCGTCGAGTTGGACGAAGGCAAACGTTTGGGTTATTACCAACAGGCTCAAAAGCTGTTGAACCAAACTGGCCCCTTCGCGCCTTTCCTGCAACCTTCGCAGGTGATAGGCTATCGCTCCAATGTCAGTGGGTTTGCCTTTAACCCGGTCTGGATGGTAGCTTTTAACGAAACCAGCAAAAAGTAGGGTTTAGTTTCTTGACCTAACCCCCTAGCCCCCTTCCCTGATTCAGGGAAGGGGGAATAATTACGAATTTAATAATTCCTGTTTTAACTAAATTATCCAACTATGCTAACTTTTATTTTTCGCCGCATCTTGATATTGCCCTTTATGCTAATCGGGATTAGCCTGATTGCCTTCGTGCTGTCCCACAGTGTCCCCGCCGACCCGGTGAACGCCGCCTTAGGTGAGGGAGCAATCGCTAAACCTGAACTGGTGCGGGCCTACAAGGAACATTGGGGTTTGGATAAATCCCTGCCTGAACAATATCTGGTTTATATTGGCAATCTGGCAAAGGGCGATCTTGGCACCAGTATTATTTCGCGCCGCTCGGTAGGGGACGACCTGGGGGAAGCCCTACCCGCTACCTTTGAACTGGCTACCGTTGCCATTATTATCAGCCTTCTAGGTGTACCGCTTGGCATTATTGCCGCCCTTAACCATCGCAAAATGCCGGACGCGCTAGTGCGTTTTTTCTCGCTGCTAGGCTCATCCGTGCCAGTTTTTTGGCTGGCCTATATTGCAATTTTTGTATTTTATACCCAACTTTCCTGGCTTCCGGCTACTGACAGATTAGATACCGGGCTGGCAGCCCCTAACCGCATAACTGGTTTTTATACCATAGACTCGCTATTAAGCGGGAATTTCAGCACTTTTGGCGTAAGTCTCCGCCATCTTTTTTTGCCGGCCTGTGTACTTTCGCTGACTACTATTGGCACAATAATCCGGGTCAGCCGGACTATTACCCTGGATGTTTTACAGCAGGAATATATGCGAACGGCTCGTTCAAAGGGGCTCAAAAATAGTGTGGTAATTCGCCGACATGCCTTGCCCAATATTCTAGTGCCTGTGGTTACGGTCATCAGTCTATCCTATGGCAACCTGCTTTCAGGCACGGTTTTAACCGAAACTATTTTTTCCTGGCCGGGTCTGGGGCGTTACGCTTTCCAGAGTGCTACGAAATTAGATTTCCCGGCGATTATGGGCGTTAGTATTATTGTTGCTCTGATTTATATTACGATTAATCTGGTGGTGGATTTACTTTACGCGGTGCTTGACCCCCGCATCCGAACCAAAGTTTCCTGACAGGGTTCTAAATCATGAATGTTGAACTTGACCAACTTAGCCCAAAAGTAGACCAGATGCAGCAAGCGGAACTATTACCCGCCCCATCCTGGCTAAAATTAACTTGGCGTTTTTTGCGGCGCAACCCCCTGACGCTTATCGGGCTGGTGGTAATTTTATTCTGGATTAGTATTGCGATATTGGCTCCGATTATTGCGCCCTACAACCCGATTGCCCAGGTATTCAAAGACCGCAATCAAGCCCCTAATCCAAAACACTTTTTCGGTACGGACGAACTAGGCCGGGATATTTTTAGCCGGGTGCTATATGGGGCGCAACTTTCCCTGCCGATTGGCTTTATCCTGATTTTGCTTGCCAGCCTGATTGGGACGGCGGTAGGGCTGATTAGTGGCTACTTTGGCGGTTGGTTAGATGAAGTGATGATGCGCCTGACCGACCTGATTTTTGCTTTCCCGACCATTATTCTGGCAATGACGATTGCGGCGGCATTAGGACGAAGCATCTTTAACTCGGTAATTGCCATCCTGATTGTCTGGTGGCCCGCTTATGCCCGTACGGTACGAAGCGTGGTGTTGACGGTAAAATCCCAGGATTATATTCTGGCGGCACGGGCGGTGGGAGCCAAATCCGGCTGGATTATGCTCAAACAAATCTTTCCCAATATTCTTGGCACGGTGCTAGTCATTACTTTTATTGATATTGGCAACGGGATTTTGATTTTCTCCGGCCTATCCTTCCTCGGATTAGGGCCAAAACCCACCGACTCAGAGTGGGGCGTAATGACTGCCGCCGGGGTTAGCAATCTGGATGCCTGGTGGCGCACCACTTTTCCGGGTCTGGCGATTGCCTCAGTAGTATTGGCCTTTAACTTTATCGGCGATGGTTTACGGGATTTGTTAGACCCGCGTATCAAACAGACCGAACATTAGAAACAGGAGCCCAAATGTCTGACAATAGTGCCCGGTTAGCCAGCCTGACCGACCGCTTCCTGAACCTCTACAATGCTTTTTATCCCCATAATGCTTCCTTTTTGCTGGGTATTCACGCTTACGATGGGGGCGTGCCGGATTTTTCGCCCGAATCTATCGAAAAGTGGCGGCAAGAGCTTAACCAATTTCTGGACGAGTTGCGGAATACCATAAGCTACCCTGAACTGGAAAAATTGGAAAAGTTTGATTACCTATTGCTGGAAAGTCAGCTTGAGTTTGAGCGGCTGCGACATGGCTCGCTCCGTTTTTATGAACGCAACCCGGTAATGCCCTATCTTTATATTTTTGATGTCAGCAACTACATCAAGCGCAATTATGCCCCGCTAGAAGAACGGGTTGAGGCTCTCTGCCGCCATCTGGAAGCTACCCCCCGCCTGATTGAACAGCTACAGCAGAAGCTTGATAAAACCCTGCCAAAAGCCGTCGTCGAAATTTCGCTGGAAACTTTTGGGGGGGTTGCCCGCTATTACAACGGCGATTTAAAGCACGTAGACGGTTTAACTAATCCAGCTTTGCAGGCGCGACTGGAAAAAGCGGCGACGACGGCGGGGGCGGCCCTCAACAGCTATGTCGAATTCTTTAAGGCTCATCTTGAACGCGCCGATGAAGATTTTGCGATTGGCCCAGAAAATTACGCTGCCCTGCTCAAGTGGGGTGATAAAGTAGATTTACCACTTGAGGAAGTTTTACGAGTGGGGTTAGAAGATATGGCCCGCAATCAGGCGGCGGTGCGCGAGGTCTGTGGCAAAATCTCACCAGACAAGTCGGTGGAGGAAACTATCAAAGCCGTTACCGCCGAGCATCCCACCAACGATGCGGTAATCACCACCACCCGGAAATATCTGGAAGGGATTCGTCAGCACCTTATCAAGGCCAATATAGTGGATGTGCCGAGCGAGGTGCGCTGTATTGTGGATGAAACGCCGCTCTTTATGCGCTGGGTTTTTGCTGATATGGAGACTCCCGGCCCTTTTGAAACGGTTGCCACCGAAGCCCATTTCTATATTACCCCCGCCAACCCAGAGTGGCCCCCCGCCCAGCAAGAACGCTGGTTAAGCCGTTTCAACGATTATGTTATTCAGATTTTTTCCTTGCACGAAGCCTATCCCGGTCACTATTTGCAGCACCTTCACGCTCGTCACTCGCCATCACGAGCGGCGAAAAATCTGTCCAGCTATAGTTTTGTGGAGGGTTGGGCCCACTATTGCGAGCAGATGATGTTGGAAGAAGGCTATGGCATTGAAGACCCCATAGTTTATAATAAACTCTTGCTGGCCCAACACCTGGAAGCTCTGGTACGTAACTGCCGCTATATTTGTTCTTTGGGTTTACATACGCAGGGCTGGACGGTGGCGCAAGCCCAAAACTTCTATCAGGAAAACGCCTGGATGGAGGACATTACCGCCCAGCGCGAAGCCTTACGCAGCACCTTTGACCCTGGCGGCTTGAATTATACTCTGGGTAAACTGCTTTTCTATAAGTTGCGGATGGATTATGAGGCTGAGCAAGGGGCTAATTTCGAGCTTAAAACTTTCCACAACCAGTGTTTAGCCTTTGGAATGCCACCCGTGCCGCTACTGCGAATGTTGCTGCTGGAAAAAGACGACGGCAAGATTTTATAAGCGATAAACGAAGAACCAGATGGAAAGTAGCTTAGGTGGGAAAATGGCAAAGCGGTTTTTGTTCACTTCCAACGCTGGTTACGGTCACATTCACCCGTTAATACCCCTGGCTTTGGCCCTAAAAGAGGCGGGACATACTGTAGCTTTCGCGATGTCCCCTTCCCGTCAACACTTGATAGAAGCGGCTGGTTTTACTTTTTTCCCGCTAGTAACGAGCTTTTTAACTGACCCGGAATATCAACAGCTCAAGTCTCAACTAAAAACCATGCCACTTGACCTCGAACACGAATTATTTGCCTACCCCCGTCTTTTTTGTGGGATTGCCTCGCGCCTGAGAGTGCCAAAACTGGTGGAAATCGCCCAGGAATGGCAACCTGATATGTTTATTCGGGAGGCGGGCGAGTATGGGGTGGTAGTGGCGGCGGAATACCTGAACTTGCCGCATGCGGTGGTGGCCTGTGCTGCCTCTTTAAAGGGTCAGGCGATTTTCGAGCGAGAAATAGCCGCCCAACTCGACCCGATTCGCCAGCAGTGGGGTTTGCCCCCAGACCCGGATTTAACCGCCCTTTATCGCTATCTCCAATTGAGCTATTCCCCACCCACCTTTAGTAAGGAAGAAGTTGGCTATGCTGGTTTACAAGGCTCAGTCCCGCCAACCACGCATTTTATCCGCCCACAATTCTTTGACCAATCCAATAACGAAAGTTTACCCGCCTGGATGGGGCAATTGCCGAAGCAACCAACGGTTTATGTGACGCTTGGCACTGAGGTTAACAGTGAGCCTGATTTGTATCCGCGAGTGCTGCAAACAATTATCGCCGGATTGCGCGACGCACCCCTAAATCTTATTGTTACGCTAGGTCGTGACAAAGACCCGGCAGATTTCGGCCCACAACCCGCCAACATTCATATCGAGCGTTATATTCCCCAAAGTTTGTTGTTGCCGTACTGCCAGCTTATTGTGCAACATGGCGGCAGCAATAGTTTATTAGCCGCGCTGAATATTGGGCTACCAATGGTGATAGTGCCGTTGATTGCTGACCAGTTCTTTAATGCTAACGTAGTGCATAAGCTACAACTTGGGCAGGTGCTGCAACTTGAGCAACTGACCCCCGATAGCATTCGGGCAAAAGTGGAAGAAGTGCTTGCCAATCCGCTTTACCGCCAGAATATTTTACGACTGCAAACCGAAATGCACGCCTTACCAGACCAGCAACAGGCGGTAGAGTTGGTTGAGCAAGTGGCGAGGTCAGAAGTAATCAAATAGTTGCTCAACAGATTCACTCTGAACTATTTTCCCGTGCTTTGTAAGGAACTTTCAGAGAGTGGGCGGCCAACAGGCGTTGCTACTGTTGTCGAAAGCTTCGGGAAAAAGAACTAAGGCTGCGAACCGAGAAACCCCGGTCTTAGTTGGTTCTAAACTCAATAGCCCGTTGTGCAATGACTAAGTGCTGCTCTTTAGGCCCCAAGATTAATTCCCGTGGTTCGTTCCGGGCTTTGGTACATAAAGCCCGCTTGGGGCATGGCTTCCGCAGCCCAACGTAAACCTTCTGTTAAATATCCTCGTAATTCCCAAAACCACCACAAATTCACAACCAGACGTGACACTGTCTCAACTTGAGAATACTCCAACGCATGATGTAATAGGGCTCGCAAATTGTTATGTTCTTTTTCAAGCCGCGCTACCCAGATTGCTTGCTCTAGGCCCTTGGATCCAGCCTCGGCAGTCTCAGTTAATTTGACAAAATAATCTGTATACTTCTGCCACAGTGCTTCTTCCGCACCGTTGGACTTGAGCCGTTCCAGGGCATATTCGCGGATGATTAAGAACCCGCTTAAGTGCGCCAGATATGGTTGGAACACAAATTATAGCGGCTGAAAATGCTTTTGAAGAATTAGCTGAAGCCCGTCGCATTAGTTTGGAACAATTTGGGGGGAAATTTAGATAGTTAGAAGTGTAGATAATCAACGGCATTATCATCAAGGTTAATCTTGCGTTTCTGATAACGCTCGGTAGTTCTGGGGTCAGCGTGACCAGCAGCATATTGTACTTGCTGGAGTTTAGCCCCACCCTCCAAAGCCAGGGTTACAAAACTGGCCCGTAGACCGTGCGGACTGAGACTTTCGATTTCAGCCGCCTTAGCATAAGCCAATACTAAACGGTAAATCAGTTTGTCGCTGATGGCCTTTTCTTCAGGATGGTCGCCTTTATTGAAACCAACAAAGAGGGGAGCCGTTGCTGGTTTAGCTTTGCGTCCAGTAGCTTCCAGATAATCAGAGATAGCCCGCATCGCTTTAACTGACAGCTTTACTTTACGGCGTTTATCTCCTTTACCGTGCTGCACCATCAGAACGTGATGCCCCTGCTCGGTTTTCAAATCGCCAATGGTAAGAGCCGAGGCTTCCGAACGGCGCAACCCAGTCCACAGTAAGAGTAAAATCAAGGCATAATCGCGTTTGCCTTTTTTAGTAGCTACATCTATAGCAGCTAGTAATTCTTTGGCTTCCTTGTCATTCAAGGCGTGGTGGGGCGTTTCATTATCGCCAACCTTAAAACCTTTAATGTCTGCGGCTGGATTAGCAGTCAAGTCGCCGCGCTTAACGGCTTCGCCCAGTAACCGCCGAGCAACTGAAAGCATCCGGGCGGCGGTGGCTTTAGCATAGGTTTCGGCCAGATGACTGCGATATTGAATAAGCTGGCTGCGACTAGCCGTTTCCAGGGTCAAGTTGTGCGTGGTCAACCAGGTCGCAAAGTGTCGGGCATCGTTTTCATAAATAAGGCGAGAGCGAGGGGCAAGCTGCCCAGCGAGGTCTTGCATTAGCGGACTATTTTCAAGTTCTATAGCAGGAATATCGGTAACTAATTCGGTAATGGAGTTTTCAGCAGGCTGGTGAGAAACCAAACTAGAATTCACATCTGCCCAATCATTCACTACAAACCTACTCTTTCACTAAAAGCTTGATTTTCACCTAACTTAGCTCTGCAATTTGCTACCTTTTGATTGTAGCACCGTTAAACCCACCCGTCAATAGTGTCCTTAAATTACGATTTAAGGACACTATTGCAAAGAAACTATTGAACCATTATTAACGCCTCGCTCATACGTATGCCTGTGGGTCGCTCTCGAACATCTTTTTGCAGGAGGGCGCACAAAAATAAAATTTTGAGCTTTCATATTCCCATGTCCAACGAGCGGTAGTCGGGTCAACTTCCATCAGACAGACAGGATCGAGCTGATTGTAGTCTTCGTCCCCATTTTCTATTTCGGCAATGGTAGTCACTGGTGAAACCAGTTGCCCCAGATTTTTCGACTATTGGTAGATACCGCTCAAAGATATGATCGGCGAGTTCTAGTGGAGTAGGTGTAGCGAGATTTTCTAACAGAACTTCAATGTAATCGAATATTAAAGGGGTCTAACCAGCAAATTTATGGTCAACCCCTTTACTTGAAAACTTTAGATCATTTCGAGAGATTTCTTGCCTTGCCTGGGACTACCCAATGCCCGCCCGGTTGTCTCCCCGGTAATATCGTAACCTTCTTCCTCAATAGCACTTTTAAGGGTCGCCTCATCCACTTTAGCTGGGTCAAAGGCCAGAAAAACTCTTTTGCTGGTCAGTTCTACCTCAACCTCTTGCACTCCTAACCCTTTGGCGGCCTGCGTGATACTGTTAATACAGTGCTGGCAACTAACGTCCGGCACATCATAAGTAACTTCTTTCATTTAAGTGTTCTCCTTGTTTAAAAATGAATTTAGTAAATACTGATTTGTAGGGCAGTATTACTACTACCCCACAGGTTTTTGTAATTTGGGTCAGGCAACTGTTAAAACATAGCTGAAGGTTATAACCTTGCCCTGATACTGAAACTCCGCCCAGATTTTGTATGTCCCGGCTTTGTCGAATTTCAGGTGGTAGCCTACTTCCGGGCCGTATCTCTGGTTATTCCCACTCATAACGTCAGAAGTGCTTACCTCTTGCATCGCGGTTTCCCCCGGTACTTGCCCGTGAAGGTGGCTAAAGCTACTACCGTCAGCGGATAGCAGTATCAGGTGACCGGGCTCGCCCAGATATGGCTCCAATTCCTTGAGCGGTTGGTCGTTTTTCTCGAACTGGAATTTTAGGTCAAACGCCTCACCGACCTTTAGTGCCGTTGGAAGTTGCAGGCTGGCCTTAACCTCACCAAATTGCTGCACCAGCTTGCCACCCGCTGACGGTAAGGTTACTGGCTGGGAAGCGTTCTCGCCAATCATCAGGTCGTGCCGATACAGGATTTTCTGCTCGTTCTTCAGCACAATTTCATCGTAAATCTGGTAAGTCCCCGCACCTGGGAAAGTTACCGCAAAGATGAATAAACCCTCGCCCGTTCCCTCCGGGTGGAGGTGGCGATAGAAATTCAAATCCTGCCCCACTACCACCAGATGCATCAGTTGGGTATGGGATAATTTTAGGTCAGCGGCGGTCAGGGCTTTGCCGCTTTTGACATCGGTTAACCGCACTATCAGCAAGGTTGGTTGACCGGGTTGGGGATTCTCTGGGTAGGTATTCAGCTCAATCCGGGTGTCTCCGACCTGATAGGGCGATGGGAAAGCCACCACGTTCGCCGCCGGAATTACTGCCGCATCTTGCGAAACACTAGCCGAGGCAGTGTTCATAGTTTGTGCTGACGGGCGGGTGAAACTGTCCACGATCTGCCATACGATTACCCCAACCAATCCCAACAGGGCAATTACCAAGCCAAGCTGCCAGATTAATCCCCGCTGCCGAGCTTTTTTCTCGGTGGCGGTTAGTACCCCGGTGTGTTTACCCCGGAAACGGTTTAATAGCAGCGAGTTTGAGACCACCGATACACTGCTGATTGCCATAGCCCCCGCCGCTAAAATTGGGTTGATGATGCCCGCTATTGCCAGAGGTACTAATAGCACGTTGTAAAAGAAGGCCCAGAAAAGGTTCTGCTTTATTTTTTGCATAGTCGCTCGGGACAGGCTGATGGCAGTCGCAATCGCCCGCACATCGCCATTCATCAGGGTTATATCCGCCGCTTCCATTGCAATGTCAGTACCAGTACCAATCGCCATGCCTACATCGGCTTGCGCCAGGGCGGGAGCGTCGTTAATACCATCCCCTACCATCGCCACAATCTTACCTTCGGCCTGAAGCTTTTTAACCATTTCGGCTTTTTCTTCAGGGCGCACCTCCGCCAGAATGTGACTGATTCCAGCCTGACTGGCGATGGCTTCGGCAGTGCGGCGGTTATCCCCGGTCATCATTATCGGCTCAATACCCAGAGCTTTAAGCTCGGCTACCGCTTCCTGACTACCCGGTTTTATGGTATCGGCGACAGCCACTAACCCAACCAGTTCGCCTTCCACCGCCACCAGCATTACGGTTTTGCCCTGTGCCTCCAGCCGAACCATCTGTTCCTCGGCTTTAGCAGAAATTTCAATTTGATTTTGGGCCATCAGGCGGCGGGTTCCGGTCAATACCTTACGTCCGGCTACCTCACCCCTGACTCCCGCTCCGGTGTAACTCTGAAAATTTTTCGGCTGCTCCTGGGGGTCATCTATGTACAGTCCTCGGTTTCTAGCTCCTTTAACAATCGCTTCGCCTAACGGGTGTTCGCTGGCCTTTTCTACCAGGGCCGCAAACTTCAACACGGCGGTTTCATCTAACTTGCTGAGACTCACTACCTCAGTCAATTCCGGTTTGCCTCTGGTAAGCGTCCCGGTTTTATCCAGAATCACAGCTTGAATACTTCTGGCCCGCTCCAGACTTTCGCCGCCTTTGATTAAAATACCCTGTTCCGCCCCAACCCCCGTACCAACCATTATGGCGGTAGGGGTTGCTAGTCCTAGAGCGCAGGGGCAGGCTACTACCAGCACCGCGACGGCTGGTAGCAAAGCTTCCTGGAAAGAGTGCCCGGTCAGGAGCCAACCCACGAAACTCAAGAGGGCAATCCCAATAATTACCGGGACAAATATCCCGCTGATGGTATCAGCCAATCGCTGCACGGGGGCTTTTGAACCTTGCGCCTGTTCCACCAACCGGATTATCTGGGACAACACGGTTCCTTTACCCACGCGGGTGGCTCTAACCTTTAGCAAGCCGTTCTGGTTTACCGTCGCCCCGATTACCTGATCGCCTGTTTCTTTTTCGACGGGCAAGCTCTCACCCGTGACCATGCTTTCGTCCACCGCACTCTGTCCAGATTCAACCGTACCGTCGGTGGGTATCTTTTCGCCGGGGCGTATAATCAGCAGGTCGCCCTGCACTACCTGAGAAATGGGGATGTCCTGTTCCAGCCCGTTTCGGAGAACGCGGGCAGTCCGGGCCTGTAACCCCATCAGTTTTTTGATAGCGTCGCTGGTGCGGCCTTTGGCGACTACCTCCAGATATTTACCCAGGTAAATCAGGGTAATAATTAAAGCGGAGGTCTCAAAATAGGTAATGGCTTCTCTGCCGTTTGGGCCAGTGGACATCCCACCCGCAGTTGCATAGTGGTTGCCAAAGAACAGCAGCCAGAGGCTATAAAGATAAGCCGCCGTAGAACCCATCGAAATGAGCGTATCCATATTTGCGGATAGGTGGCGGGCGGTTTTTAACGCACCCCGATGAAACTCCCAACCTACAATTGCCCAGACGGGCGTGGTTAGCCCGAACAAGATTAAGTCTCTGACTCTGGCATCACTGAACCAGCTCATGCCGAACATGTTGATTACAAAAACCGGGACAGTCAGGACAAAACCCAGGATTAGAAGATTGCGACGGCGAGATATTTCTTTTTGCCGTCGGAGGGTAGTGCGATCCTGCATTGGTTCATCTTTGGCTGAACTGGGTATTAAAAGTGGAGTGTTTGAAGTAACAATTCCTGTTTGCGAAGCTTCTACCGGTGGTTCTTTTGTAAGGGTAGTAGTTAGGGCTTCTGACTTCTGACTTCTGACTTCTGAGTCCTCATTGTAAGGTCGCGCTTTGTAGCCTGCCGCTTCGATGGCCCCGATGATTTCATTCAAATTAGTTTTGGCTGGTTCAAAAGTAAAAGTGCCGCGTTCCGTCGCTAAATTAACGTTAGCAGAGTCAACCCCCTCAACCTTTTTCACTTTTCGTTCAATGCGGGTAACACAACTGGCACAGGTCATGCCCTCTAATTCAAGTTCGACGGTATAGGTGGCGGGTTCTTTTTCAGGTTGGACGGCGGGTACAGGTTTAGCTGGGGCAACGGCTGGTTCTTGCACTTCCAGGGGCGTAGCTTTATATCCGACGGCTTCAACCGCTTTGACTAACCCTTCGACACTGGTTTGTGTCGGGTCAAAAGTAACCGTGCCCTTTTCGGTGGCAAGGTTAACGTTGGCTTGTTCGACCCCCGCCACTTTTTTAAGTTTCTTCTCAATCCGCATAACACAACTGGCACAGGTCATCCCTTCCAATTCGAGGGTTACGGTGGCGGTCGGATTGGTAGGTGTTAATTCCGTTATTTTCTTTTCATCAATGGTTTGTGACATGATTAAACACTTTCTAAATGAACAGAAACCTTCCTAAGATTTAGTATAATGCTTGATAACGTTCAAAACTTCCTTAATTTTTTCCTCGCCATTGCCTTGCTGGATCGCTTCGGTCACACAATGGCGCATATGGTCTTCCATCAGCAGTAGCGAAACCTGTTCCAGAGCGGCCTGTACGCTGGAAATCTGGGTCATAATATCCACGCAATATTTGTCCTGCTCTACCATCCGCTGTAACCCCCGCGTTTGCCCCTCAATCCGGCGCAGACGAGTCGTTATTTTTTCTTTGTTATCATCATAAGAAGCCATTTTTTTGATCTTTCCAAGCTAATAAAACTTATACTATATACCCCTATATGGTATTATCTAAGCTAGAGTATAAACCCTTCATAAGTGTTTTGTCAATACCATGCCAGGGTATCCTCAGATGTATTTTATTCTACAA
>Ga0209724_1002498_pt1 | contig 15647 bp, 9 predicted proteins | sample grotaG_FD_184143 | JGI IMG/M metagenome (GOLD analysis project Ga0209724, IMG submission 184143) | Glacier valley bacterial and archeal communities from Borup Fiord, Nunavut, Canada, to study Microbial Dark Matter (Phase II) -... | ecosystem: Environmental > Aquatic > Freshwater > Ice > Glacier ...
GCTGTTCCTGACTGAACTCCTGAACCGCCCTGGTGTAGATGCAGATACCACCAATCTTCTGGTGCGCAGTCGCCAGCGGCACACAGAGCAGCGAACGGTAGCCTTCGCGCAACATCAGGCTACGAATCTGCTCGTCGGGAATACTCATACTGTTGTCTAGCCAACTGGGTACATCGGCAATGTAGACGGGCGCGCCACTGGTGATCGCCTCGCCCAGTGCGCCCCAGCCGTAGGGCATCTGCAACTGGCTTACGTACTGCTCGCTCAAACCATAGCTAGCAACGATCTGCAAGGGGCCATCTTCACCTGCCCCTGGCGCAAAGCGGAAAAGCGCGGCCATGTCTGCCTGGGTCAGGGGCAAGGCTTGCTGTACGATCTGGTTTAGCACGCGGGAGAGGTTGAGACCAGCAACCAGGTTGCGCGAGATCCACTGCATCGTCTCCAACTCGCGCATCTTGCGCCCCAGCCGCTCATCGGTCGCCCGGCTCAAGCGGGCATTCTCAATCGCAATCGATATTTCGCCGCAGAGGATTTCGAGGAACTTCACCTCGTCGTCGGCAAAATCCCTATAGGCCAGCGTCTGCACGGTGACGACCCCAACTAGTTCGTGGCGACCTTCGGTGAAGATCAGGATTGGCACGGCCAGGATCGAGCGGAAGCTCTCCTCGCCCGCGCTCGGCACGTACTTGAAGCGGGCATCGTTCCAGGCATCGCGCACTGCTATTGGCTGGCCCTCCACCGCCGCCGTGCCAGTAACGCCCTCGCCCAGACGCAGCACTACCTTACCCACCGAGTCGCCGCGCAAGCCATCGGTAGCACGCAACACCAGGTAGTCACCACCCTCATAGAGAAAGATCGAGCAGACATCAGTCTTCAGCACCCCAGTGATTGCCTGCACGGTGACGTTGATCAGGTGGTCGAGATTGCGGCTGGAGTTGGCGGCGGCGTTGATCTCCTGCAAGGCAGAGAGTTGAGCGACCTGGGCCAGTAGCCGCTTGTCGGTCTGCCCACGCAATTCGCGGTTACGCAGGTTCAACTCGCGCATCGCCTCCTCCTGCGCGTCAATCATCCGCTCGCGGCCAGAGTCGTAGCCAGAGAGCAGACCCTGCATGATGTTATTTTCTACCTCGTCCAGGATGGTTTGCCCTTCCTCAGCCGTGTAGCCATCGTCGCGCTCTACCATCGTTCCTTCTTGCACCACCTGACGTAGCAGACGGGTGACAGCCAGACTGTGACGCACAAGATTGCTCAGGCTGGCCCCATCTACCGCCAGCAACATCCCCTCCTGGTACATTGTGTTGCAGAGTTCCTCGTACTGCTCGTGGCGCACAGCATCCACTATCGCTCGGTAGTGGTTGAGCAGGCGCGCGAAGTCGCTGCGGTCGCCGCTGATCGGCAACTCGTCGGCAGCCCGACTGCTCAGGTAGGCGGCCCAGAGTTCGGCGAAGCGGTGAAACTTCTCGCTCAGGATGTTGGCAATAGCAGACATAGACCCTGTGACCCCTCTCCTTCGCAGCCTGGCTGAGCCAGCGTGGTCAGCTTCTCCACCCCACTCTTAGCTTGAACAGAGAGGGACAATCGGTTATCATACGCTATAATTATAGCAGTCGGATCGTCACCCTGTCTAGCCCAGAAAGAGCCGCCCTTGCTTCGCCTGCCCATCCAATTGACCAGCCGTCGCGACCTCGCCGAGGAGCAGGCGAATGAGACCCCAACTATCACCCAACGAGTGCCAGTCGGGGAGAGCGTGCTGATCTTCCTCGTCACCTTCGCGGTTCTCGCGGGCCTCAGCTTTCGCATGGTCAGCTACCTCAACCCGCTGACGGGCGATGAGCCGTCCTACCTGCTAACCGCGATCAGCATCTTGCAGGATGGCGACCTCAACGAATGCAACAACTACTACGATTACGACTCGCGTAAGGTCTACCCCAGTTTCTACCATGAGGTTGCATTGGAGGGGCGTTATGTAGCAAAAAGCGATCTGCCTACCGCCTGGCTGGGCTGGCCGCCGGGGGTGCCGTACCCGCTGCCGCCCCACCCCGCCCAACTTGTGCCAGCCAGCAGGATGTGCTATGTAGACAAGCCAGCCCAGGGCCAACAGGGAGGGTTCAAGGGGCGCGACAAGGAACTCTATTCCAAGCACGGCCTTGGCCTCAGCCTGTTGGTACTGCCCGCCTTCGCCCTCGGTGAGCAACTGGGCAGCTACGACGGGATGCGGCTGGCCGTCACCATCTTCCTCAACCTGATCGCCGCCACCCTTGCCCTCAACATCTACCTGCTGGCGCGGGAGAGTACCCGCCGCCGCTGGCCTGCCTTCTTCACCTGGCTAGCCTTTACCTTCAGCGTGCCGTTGCTCGCCTACTCCTTCCTGATTTTCCCAGAGCTACCAGCGGGACTGTTGATCATCTATGCCTTCCGCCGCCTGCGCCTCTGGCACAATAGCTGGCTGCAACTGCTGCTCACCGCCGCCAGCATTGCCTTCCTGCCCTGGCTACACTACCGCTTTGTGCCAATCAGCGTCGGCCTCTTTCTGTTCTATCTCTACCAGCAGTGGAAGCAGCCGGACGGCCAGCGGCTTCGCAATGCCCTGCTACTCACCCTACCGAGCGTAGTCAGTGGGGGGCTACTGCTTTACTTCTTCTACGTGCGCTATCAGTTCCCCTTGCCGAACGGTAGCGATCACGCTGGTTCGTCGGACGTGGGTGGCACGGTCAGAGGGGCAGCAGGTATCTTCTTCGACCAGCAGTGGGGCTTGCTGATCGCTGCCCCGATCTACCTGTTTGCCTTCGTCGGCCTACTTTTCCTCTGGCACAATCGGATGAAGAAAGACCTGATCTGGCTGGGGGTGATCGCCCTGCCCTACTTCCTGGTGGTCGCAAACTACGCGCAATGGTGGGGCGAATGGTGTCCTCCCGCTCGCTACATCCTCTCGCTGCTGCCCCTGTTCGCCCTCCCCTTTGCCGTCCTGCTCGACAACTTCGCGGGAGCATACCGACTGGCGGTCGGCATCCTCTACGGCGCGCTAATGCTGGTCAGCGGGCTGGTGGTATACGTCTTTATGGAACAGCCGCAGCGGATGTACAACCAGCCGATCACCCCAATGGCTAACGAAAGCAACCTGCTTGCCCTGCTTAGGCACGACACTAGTATCGACCTCAGCAATGCGCTACCCTCGTTCGTCAAGCCCTACTTCGCCAACTACTACGACAACAAGTATGGCACCCACTACTTTGGCGCGGCGGTCACCGAGGCCTGGAGCCACAGCCTGCTGCCGATTCTGCTTACTATCCTGTTCGCTATCGTGCTGCTGTTGTTGGCTAACTTGCAGGAATTGGACAACCTGCGTGCTTACGATTATGCCGCCGACATCAGCACCCTGGATGACCTGACCGCCACTGGCGATCTGCGCCCAGAGCGGCTGCCGCTGCTTGAGGCGGAGACCCGCAGCCGCAGCAGCCCACACCCTCTGCCCAACAGTGCAGAGACGCACCACCGCACAGCACCAAACCCACTAGCCCCGGCGGACGAAGCCGAGCGGCGGCCCGCTCCTGGCCCCGCTCCGTCGGAGGGGGGGACTGGGGGCGGTTGATTGCGTTGGCTACTGTGCCAGGCCGCTAGCCCCATCCGCCGCTGCAACCCTGAACAGCTACAGCCCCACTAGCTTTGTACTCAAATCCCCCTTTTGTGGTATAATGTGAGGGGAGATTAGAAGGATGCCAAGCACAACAAGAGACAAGCTATATCGAACCGAAGCTATCGTCCTACGCCACTGGCGGGTGGGTGAGGCTGACCGTGTGCTGGTACTGTACAGCCCCAGCTTGGGTAAGTTTCGGGCTATCGCCAAAGGGGTGGCCCGTCCGACCAGCCACCTGGGGGGCCACCTCGAACTGCTGGTTCGCAGCAGGCTGCAACTGGCGAAATCGAAAGGCGACCTCGATATCGTCACCCAGAGCGAGACGCTCGACCCGCACATGGGCTTCCGCGACGACCTGCGGTTGATCGCCCACGCCTCAGTGATTGGTGACCTACTCGATAGCTTCACCGTTGACTATGTGGAGAACTACCCGCTCTATCGGCTGGTCAACGACACGCTCAACTGGTTGGGCCAGGCCAACGATCCAGACTTGCTAACCCTCTGGTACACAATGCAACTGCTGGGCTTCGTCGGCTATCGTCCCGAACTAAACCAGTGCCTTAGTTGCAATGCCACCTTGCAGCCGAACGAAGGTAACGGCTTCAGCGGCACTCTGGGCGGCATGGTCTGCCCTGCCTGCGCTGCCAGCCAGCGGAGCGCAGTCAAACTCAGCCTGTCCGCCTTCAAGGTAGCCCGCCTGCTGCAACGCAGCAACGACTACGCCGAGGTTGACCGCGTGCGCGTGCCAGAGGAGGTACGCGGCGAGATCAAGCGGGCCATGGATGCCTACGTGCAGTATATCCTCGACCGCGAACTGCGTTCCAGCCGCTTCCTTGCCAGCACTCTGCCGAGCGCAGACTAACCAACAGGAGGAACCGCCCCGATGAGCTACGTAACCGAACTGCTTAGTACCAATGAAACAATCAAGATCGCTGTGCGCCAGCACATCTTTGGCCTGCTCAAGTACATCTGGGGTGCGTTGCTGGGCATTGTGGCGATCATCGCGATAGTGATCATCTTCCCCAACCTCAATATTGTGCAGGAGCCAAACAAGGGGTTGGTAGGCTGGCTGCTGCTGCTGCTGATCGTACCAGTGGCGGTGATCGTGGCTAACTACATCCAGTGGGCCAACCGCCTCTACATCGTCACCAACTATCGGGTGATCCAGGTGCGCGGGGTGATCAACAAGTCCAGCTTCGACACCTCAGTGGAGAAGATCAACGACATCGGCATGGTACAAACCTTCTGGGGGCGCATCTTCAACTTTGGCACGCTCGATCTGCTCAGTGGCAACAGCAACGAGGGCGACAACAAGATGGAGAATATTGACAGCCCACTGGATTTTAAGAAGCAACTGCTGGACGCGAAGGCCAGCGCGCTGGGCGAGGACAACAGCCCAAACCTCTCTCTCAACAGACCTAACCAGGATCAATACAACAACGCGCCTCCGCCGCAACGGCCAGTAGCTGCGCCCGCCCCGCTCCGCCAGCCGCCGCCAGTGGCCCCCGCCGCCGCTACGCGCAGCAGCAGTGCAGCCGAGGCTCTGCACGCCCTGGAGGAATTGCGCCAACAGGGTTTGATCAGCGAAGAAGAATATCAGGAGAAGCGCAGGCAGATTCTTAATCGGATCGCCTCGTAGGCCGACGAATAGGCAAAGTAGGCAGGGGGCGCAGTTGCTGCGTCCCCTTTTGGATCACAGGAGGAAAGATGACTGAGCTTTACGAACAGATACAGACGGCTGTTGACTACATTCGAGCGCGCAGTGGCACAATGCCTCGTGTTGGCCTGATCCTCGGTAGCGGCCTCGGTGCGCTGGCCGACGCAATCAGCAGCCCTGTGACTATCGCCTACTCTGAAATCCCTGGGTTCGCGGTCAGCACTGTGGTGGGCCACGCGGGGGCTTTGGTGTTGGGTCAGCTTGGCGGCCAACCGGTGGTGGCGATGCGCGGTCGCATCCACTACTACGAGGGATATGATATGCAGCAGGTGACGTTCCCTGTGCGCGTGCTGCGGGGGCTGGGGGCAGAGACGCTGATCGTCACCAACGCGGCGGGCGGCATCCGTCCAGGGCTGAAGCAGGGTGAGATCATGCTGATCAATGATCAGATCAACCTGCCCGGCTTCAGCGGCGTTACCCCCCTGCGCGGCCCGAACGACGAGCAGCTAGGCCTGCGCTTCAACGCAATGAACAACGCCTACGACCCGGCCTTGCGTGCTATCGCCAGGCGGGTGGCGGCAGAGCAGGGCATCACCCTACCCGAAGGAGTATACATGATGCTGGCTGGCCCCAGCTTTGAGACTCCAGCGGAAGTCCGTCTGGTACGCCTGCTGGGGGCGGACGCAGTAGGTATGTCCACGGTGCCAGAGGTGATCGTCGCCCGCCATGGGGGAATGCGCGTCCTCGGCTTCTCCACGATCACCAACGAGGCGATCAGCGAGGATGGGACAACCAGCGAGGCTAACCACGAGGAGGTACTGGCAACCGCCAACCTTGTCGGCCCCCGCCTGCGTGCGCTGATCGAAGGCGTGTTGGCCGCCTTGTAGAACCGCGCTAGCCAGCAGGTCAGCCCATTGGGGGCGGATCGCCAATCGCAGCCCCGGATTGGTTGGGCGCAAGGGGGTCGACCACCGGCGCGTAGCCAGGTGACGAGTCGGGGTTGGTGGGGGTGGGTGGCTCGTCGAAGGTAGGCCTCTCGTCGGGGTCGGGGCTGATTGGATCGTAGATGTCGGGCAGCACTGTGGGCGGCTCGTACTCCGGTTGCGGCACGCTGGTGGGGTCGTCGTCTGGGTCGGGACTGTAGTCGGGAATGGTTGGGTCATCGTAAGGGTCGCTCATCCTGGTTTCCTCCTAATAGGCTGACGAACAGCGTTGCAAGCAACGATCCACCGACCTACACGCGCTCAAGCCGCAGGTGCAGCACCAGGCTGCTATCTTCGCGCACACGCACGGCTTCGGAGACGGTCAGGCCCACCACCCACAGAACATCGCCACCTTCGCCGTTGGCGATCAGCAGCGGCCAATGAGCGCGTAGGTGGGCTGCCACCTTTGCGTCTACCATCAGGTCTTGCAGGCTCTTGCTCTGCCCACCCAGGCCGAGCGGTGTCATCCGTTCGCCGCTTGCGCGCCCACGCAAGGTCAAGGGCAAGGCTACCTCGCCCACGTCCAGGTAGGCTTCCCAGCGGTCAGCGGTGGTCGGGTTGAGTGGTGGCTGCACCCACTCGGCTGTCAGTTGCCAGCCGTTGAGGGTCAGGCAGGCAGGCGGCTCAAAGGTGACAGGGCTGTTATTGGTCAGCAAGGGATAGCGGCGGCTGTCCAGGGCGCGCAACCGCTCCTCCAAACCCTCGCGCAGGCCAATCACGAAGCCTTCCACCTCGCGCTGCATGATCAGGTCGTGCGGCAGGTTGACACGGGCGCGAGCCGGGCCGTCACCCCCCGTGATCGCCTCGATATGCACCCGCTCCAAACCCTCGACATGGCCGACCAGGGTCAGCACTGCCCGCCGCAAGCAGTAAGGTTGCAGGGCTAGAGGGGTCTGCTGCCAAACCTCGCCGTCGAAGCGTACTAGGCGGTCGCCCACCTCGACCAGGCGCGGCCAGAGTGCATCTACCTGCGCCTCGAAGTATTCGTACTCGACGGCGTAGGTCTGCGCGGCACGGGTGATGTTCTCCTTGAAGTCGGGGTTGAACGACTCCAGGGCGGGGGTTAGTTGCAGGCGCACCTTGTTGCGCTGGTTGCGGATATCGCTGTTGGTGCTATCGGTGCGGGGATTGAGTTCATACTGGCGGCAATATGCCTCGATCTCCTTGCGCCAGACCCCCAGCAGCGGACGCACCACCAGCATATGCAGACTGCTGGGTGGCAGAATTGCAATCTCATCGGGCCGCGCCCCCTCAACCGCAATCAGCTCATGCTGATCTTCTAGCAGGAAGATCGGGGCTGCTGGCCGCATCCCACGCAGACCCGCCAGCCCTGAGCCGCGCAGCCAGTGCATAGTCACGGTCTCGGCCTGATCGTCGGCGGTGTGGCCGACTGCCACCCGCTCCGCCCCCACGCGCTGGGCAACATCGCGCAGGAAGGCGTAGCGCACCTGGCGGGCTGCCGTCTCGGTAGAGAGAGCGTTGCGGCTCTGGTAAGCCTTTACGTCGGCCCCTCCAACCGTACAAGGGAGACCAAGCTGGCGGGTGAAGCTCTGCACGAAGCGGGCATCTGCCTCGGCCTCGGCCCCACGCAGGCGGTGGTTAAGGTGCGCCACATGGAGGTTGAGACCCAGAGCCTTGAGGCGGCTGAGGATGTGCAGCAGCACAACCGAGTCCGGCCCGCCACTTACGCCGACAACAACCGGCTGCGGGTGGGGGAAAAGCTGCTGCTCTTGGATAAAGCGGGCTACCCTATCTAGCAAGATTGTGTTTGCTGCCACCTCCACCTCCACTTACCCTATTATACCCTGTTCGTCAACAAGCTGTCATGCCCTTCGGGCAGGGGCGACAAAAAACCCCTGAACCAATGTTCAGAGGCTTCTGGTGACGACGGGTGGATTCGAACCACCGACCGAGGGCTTATGAGTCCCTAGCTCTACCGCTGAGCTACGTCGCCAAATTGGTAGCGGGGGGCGGATTCGAACCACCGACCTTTGGGTTATGAGCCCAACGAGCTACCACTGCTCCACCCCGCGTTGCATCCTACCTACACATTATACGCAATGGCTGTGCCAATGTCAAGGCGAGTTCCTTTTTTAGCAGCAGCTCCAATCGCAACTGCTTACAGCCGCTTGAGGGTGGTGATCAGCGGTAGCCGATGGAACAGCCAGATGCCTGCGGGCAGGCCTATTACGCTGATGCAGAGGAAGGTGGCAACGTAGGTCCAAAGCAAACTGAGCCACCAGCCGACCAGCACGAACCAGATCGCCCTGGTTAGCAGCGGCGGCGACTGGGCCGGTACCTGCCGCACAGAGAGCCGCCCGGTCTGGCTGTAGACGGTGATGAACTCGGTACGCTGTGGCTCCAGGGTCAACACCTGCGGCACCAGGTTGAGCATCAACAGGCCAATCGGCAGGCCGATGATGCTGAGGTTGAACAACCAGGCGAACGAGACCCACAGCCACGTCACCCACCAGCCGACAAACACAAAGTAGAGGGCGCGCAGGATGAATGGCTGCTGCCGCTGCCCGTCGTAGAGCGGCGTGGTTGGGTTCGGGCGTGGCGTGTAGTGGCGGGCTGGCATGGTGCTGGCTGGTGGCTGGTACTGGGGCTGCGGAGGTTGGTAGAGCGGCGGGGGCAGTGGCGCGGATGGGATCGGAGCAGCGACGGCGGTGGGGGGCGGGTGAGGCTGGGTGCTGCCGAAGGAGAGCAGCGAACGACCAGGCTGGTAGCTGGAAGGGGGTAGCGGCGGTGGTGGCGGCATCGGCTGCGGCTGGGCAGGCGCAGGGTGGAGGATCGCCCGCACGTGAGCAAGGCGGTTGGCCGTCTCGCCATTGTGTTGGTTGAGGCCCGCAGCGTTTTGCAGGCAGAGTTCCACCTCACGCAGGTCGGGCGTGACCGCCGCCAACCAGAGCCAGGCCGCCTCGCTGCGTGGCTCGGCTTGCACCGATTGGCTCAGCAGGTAGCGGGCGCGGGCGGGATCGTTGTGGTTGTATGCCTCGATACCTTGCCGCAACAGGGTAGTAGCGTCGCCGATTTGTGGGTTCATGCGCTCTCTCTTATCTCTCCTGGTGTACTACGTTCTTTGACCAGCGTGGGCCGCGTTGTGTTTCAGTACCCGTTTTGCCGCTAGCAAACACGGATAGCAGACTGCTCTTTACATAAACAAACAAAAGGAACTGGTATGTGATATAATAGGGCTGGGTTCAAGATTTGGATGGGGTGTAGAGGGCCGATGTTGTCAAACCGTTTGAGCGTCCGCAACATTATAACCTACGCGGCTTTGGCGATCCTCGCCCTGGTCGCGCTGGTGGTCGTCCTCAACTTCTTCCCCGCCCTGCGTTCGCTAGGCTGGCTACTAGGGCTGCTCAAGTTCGTGGCTGCCATTGGCCTGCTGGCAAGCTGGGTCGTCCTCAACATCCCGCCCCCCCGCCCCCTCAGCGGCAAGCTGGTGGTGGTGGTGCCAGAGTTTGGCGAACTGGTCGCCCAGGCCCGGCCTGCTGGCAGCAAGGAGGCGGCTACAGCAACCCCCCTGGTGCGCCAGGTTAACCGCAAGGTGCTTGAGGAACTCAATCTTGAGATTGAGTTGCCCAACCTGGACACGCTGCGTAACCTGCTGAACCGCAGCCGTAACCACAGCAATCCCGTCGCTGTGACTGCCACAACTGCTGTTGCTGCGCCACCCACCCGCCCGCTGAAGGTCAGCGACACAGCATTGCGGGCGGCACACCCAACCCCGCTGGGCAGCGCAGGCAGCAACAGCAACAGCTTGCCGGAGGCGGTCGAGCCGGATGATGCCCGCGAGTTCACCCTGACAATGCTAGCTCGTCTTGCCACCCATTTCAAAGAGGTAGAGGCTGCCGAGGCGGTGATTGGTCGCGCCCCCTTTGTGCCAGACGCAGCGGCAGCCCGCGAACGCGCCCGCCTGCTCAAGGCCAATGTGCTGCTCTGGGGCTGGCTGGAGCCGGGCAGCAAGCGACGCTACTTCATGCCCACCCTGGAAATCCTGCGCCCGCTTGAGCAGGAGCTTAGTGGCGAACGAGAGGAGATGCGCCTGGCCGGGTTGCGCCAAATCGCCCTCAGCCACCAGCGGGCCGCCCGACCCAACACCCTCCTCTACTTGCTGGGTGGCCTCGCCTGCTATGTCAACGCCCAGTACCCCCAGGCTATAGGTGAGTTCAAGATGGCCCTGATCAGCGCGACGATGGCTTATGACGAGGATGGGGCCGCCCTCAGCGACCAGGCGATCTGCCACTTCTACCTCGGCAACAGCTACTACCTGATGCGCGAGTACCAGGCGGCGGAACGCGAGTTTAGCGCGGCGATCCAGGTTGACCAGGTGATGGCCGAAGCCTACCAGAACCTGGCTATCGTCCAGCGGGCGATTGGTCGCCTCGACGATGCCGCCCGCAACCTACAAACGGCAGTGCGCCTGAGCCGCAACGCCGTCTCCGCCCTCTACAATCTTGGCGTAGTCTATATCAACCAGAACCAGCCAGCCCGCGCTCGCGCCGCCTTCCAGAAGGCTTTGCAGGCGACTGGCAGCAGCACAGACAGTGGAGTGCTGACCGCTGCCATGAGCCAGCAGGCGCAGACCCGCGACGTAGCTGCGGTGCATCGCGGGTTGGCCCGCGCCTTCCGGGCTGAGAAGAAGCCAGAGCAGGCGGTGGGTGAGTTGCAGGAAGCCTTGCGGATCGCCCCCGACTACGCAGTGCTGCACATGGACTTGGCGGCTATCTATCACGAGCAGCGCGAGTACGACAAAGCAGAACGCGAACTGGCAACCCTGCTCAACATGGCACCAGAGATGGCTGAAGCGCACTACAACCTTGGCCTTATCTACCGCAGCGACGGCAAGATCGACGCTGCCGCCGACCAGTTCCGCGAAGCGACCCGCCTCAAGCCCGACTTTGCCGAAGCGCATTATGACCTCGGCCTGCTCTACAAGAGCCAGGGCCAGCTTGACCTTGCGGTGCGCCAGTTCAAGGAAGCAACCACGATTCAGCCTGCTGACGCGGAGAGCTTCATCAACCTTGGTCTCGCCCTTAAGGACGAGGGCAAGTTGGTGGAGGCTGCCCAGCAGTTCCGCCAGGCGATCAGCCTGGAGCCGAACAACGCCGACGCGCACTTCCAGCTAGCTGCCGTCTACCAGACCAGTGGGGATACCGCCTCGGCGATTGACGAGTACACGGCGGCGGCGCGTCTCAACCCCAAACTGAATGTCGCCTACCACCAGCTAGCCAGCCTCTACAAAGCGCGCAAGCAGTACCCAGAGGCAACAGCCCAGTTGCAGCAGGCGATCAAGCAGGATCGCCGCGATGCCTATGCATACTACCTGATGGGGACGCTGCACGCCGCCCAGGGCCAGCTTGACCAGGCTTTCGAGGCTTTCCGCATTGCGATCAGCTACCAGCCGGGCCTCTCGGAGGCGCACTACAACCTCGGCGTGGCCCTGATGAAGCGGCAGCGCACGGAGGAAGCGGTCAAGGAGTTCGAGGAGGTGATCCGCCTCAACCCAGAGGACGCGCAGGGTCATTACATCCTCGGCCTCGCTCGCCGTGACCTCGGCCAGTTGCCAGCGGCAGCCGCAGCCTTGCAGCAGGCAGTCCACCTCAACCCCGGTTGGGCCGACGCGCACTACAACCTCGGTCGCGTCTATCTCGCCAGCAACCAGCCGGAGCTTGCCATCGCTGAGTTGCTGGACACCCTGCAAGGGCAGCCAGAGAACGACAAGGCGCGCTACCAGCTAGCCGCAGCCTACGCCGCCGCTGGGCGCATCCCCAAGGCGATTGAGACTTTCGTCGAGTTGCTCAAGCGCGACCCCAACAACGCCGAAGCCTACTACAACCTCGGCATCGCCTACACCGGCAGCGGCCAGTACGAGAACGCAGTGCGGAGCTTCTACAGTGGCATCCGCCTACGCCCGGAGGACGCAGAAGCCTACAACAGTATGGGCATCGCGCTCAAAACGCTGGGGCGGCTGGACGAGGCGATCAGTGCCTTCCAGCAGTCGATCAAGATCAACCCGCGCTACGCCCAGGCCCACTACAACCTCGGCCAGGTCTACGCCGCGATCAACGCGGTCAACGAGGCAGTCGAGGAGTTCCGCAAGTACGAGGAACTGGGTGGCAAGATCGGGCGGCGGTAGCTCATCCCCCAATGTTGGACGGCAAATCACCTGCCTAGCCTCCCCTTCAGCTACCACATGGTTGTACCGTTCCCGCTTCGGTCGAGAGGCGGGTTTTTTGCGGCTCTTTTTGCTTACGGCCTTTAACTGCGCTGCCTGTGCAACCGTAGCCCTCAAAGCCAGTCAATGTCAGTTGATACTTGCCAAGTAATGAAGCTCTATGCTAGGATCAGCCTATAGAAGGGCAGCAGTGGCAGAGAGCCTGAAAGACGAACCCGTAACCTCAGCCAACTGGCCGACCTGATCGTAGGTGCTAGCAATCCGTACTCTCAACGACCCATCAACGCAGCGATGGGCAGATGCGCCCCACTACCAGCATCAACAAGGAAGGGAACCAGCCGTGAAAGTTAACAAGCTCCTCGCCTTCGTCCTCGTCGTTCTCACCATCACCCTGCTCGGCAACCAACTGCTCGCCTCCACCTCCAGCCAGGCCGCTCCCCTCGCGGGCAATGGCATCACCGCTACCCTCAGCCAACCCGCCAGCAACCAGCCCACCGACCAGTCCCCCACCCGCCTGACCGTGCAGGGTAGGCTGACTACTCCCGGCGGCCTGCCCGTCACCACTGCCACCAACTTCGCCTTCAAGCTCTACAACGTGGCCAGCGGCGGCACCGCCCTCTACAGCGAGCCAACCACCAGCATCACCCCCGACGCTAGCGGCCTGTTCACCTTCGAGTTCGGGGCCGATGGGGGCAGCTTCGCCAGCATCTTCAGCGGCACCCTCTACCTGGGGGTGACCATCGCTAGCGACGCAGAGATGACCCCGCGCATCAAGGTCAATGGCGCAGCCTACGCCTTCAGCCTCGCCCCAGGCGCAGTCATCAGCGGCTCCTACCCAAATGTGGCTGGTCGCTATGGTGTGGTCAACGCGATCAACACCGATACTAGCAACCCCGACAATGCCGGACTGTATGCTAGGGGCGCAACAGGCGTGCGCGCTGAGTCATCAACTAGCGGCAGTGCGAATGGCACTGCTGGCTACTTCTACAACTTTGGTGGAGGCACTGGCAACCAGTACGGTGTCTATGCTAACACCTTCTCCACCGGCGGTGCTTATGGGACTGCTGGCTTCTTCAACAACTATGGCGGCGGTAGCGGCGGCCAGTTGGGCATCTTTGCCGCCACCCGCTCCATCGGCGGTTCGGAGGGATATGCTGGCTTCTTCGACAACCAGGGCGGTGGCAGTGCCACCCAGTTCGGTGTCTATGTTAACACCAACTCCACTTACGGCACGGATGGCGTTGCGGGCTTCTTCCGCAACGTTGGCGGCGGCAGTGGCGCACAGTACGGTGTCTATGCTAACACCGACTCTAATCGCGGCACGGAGGGCTATGCTGGCTACTTCTACAACAGTGGCCGCGGCAGTGGCGCACAGTACGGTGTCTATGCTCAAACCAACTCCATCGGCTCCGCAAGCAGCTATACTGGCTACTTCTACAACGGTGGCAGTGGCACTGGCCTACAGTACGGCATCTACACCTATGGTTCTACCTACTCCGCCTACTTTGACTCCCCGTCTGCTACCAGCACCAGCGTGTACGCAGCGGGGGCGGTCAGCGCACAGAGCTTCATTGACCGCCCTGGTGCCTACAGCATTATGGTGCGCTACAACGGCACCACCCCGCTGCAAGCTGGCGAGGTGTTGGCCTTCGATGGCAACAACCCGACGGTGGACGGCACCCAGTACGTTGGCACCAGCAAAGCGACCGCCGCAACCGCTGCCCTCGCAGTAGGGGTCGCCAGCCAGCGCATGGCTCGGCTTGAGAGCGACCACCCCACGCAGCCTACGAGCAAGGACGGCCAGCCTGCGGGCAAGGATAGCCAGCCTGCGGGCAAGCAGGTTAGCTGGACGATTGACCAGGCGGCCACCAGCTTCCAGCCAGGCGATATGATCTGCGTGGTCGTCCTCGGCCAGGTGCAGGTCAAGGCCAGCACCGCTAAGTTCGGCGACCACCTCGGCCTGAGCGCGAGCGGCGACTACCGCGTGGCCGCCGCCAGCGACGAACGCATTGGCACGGTGATCAGCCAACCCGACAAGGATGGCAAGGTGACCTTGTTCGTCAACTTCAAGTAACCGCTGCTCGGCGAAAGGAGCGCACGATGAAGAACAGGATTAAGACCCTCAGCAGTGGGTTGGTCGCGGTAGTGGCAATGCTGGTGCTGACCAGTTATGTGCTAGCGGCCAGTTCTGCCAACTACGCACTCAACTGGTCGCAGATTGGGGCAAGCGGCGGGCAGGGGCTGGGCAGCAGCAACTACCGCCTGGCGGCCACCCTCGGCGAGTCGCTGGCGGGCAAGACGAGCAGCAGCAACTACAGCCTCGGCCTCGGCTACCAGCAAGTTAGTGCGGCCCTCGGCGGCCAGCCAACCCAGACCGCTACCCGCACGGCCACGGCTACGCCGACCCTTACCGCTAGCGGCCCCACCAGCACACCAACCCAGACTCCCGGTGGCCCCACCAGCACCGCCACCACTACCAGCACCGCTACAGCGATCATCATTGGCACCGCTACGCCAACCCAGACCCCTGGTGGCCCCACCAGCACGGCCACCACTACCAGCACCGCTACAGCGATCATCACTGGCACCGCTACGCCAACCCAGACCCCTGGTGGCCCCACCAACACAGCCACTGTGATCATCACCGGCACCGCTACGCCAACCCAGACCCCTGGTGGCCCCACCAACACAGCCACCGCGATCATCACTGGCACCGCTACGCCAACCGCTAGTGGCTCGGTCACTGGCACGACCACCGTAACTGCGACTAGCACCCCGACCCAGACCAGCACCCCTTGCACGATTAGCTTTAGCGATGTACTGACCACCAACATCTTCTACAGCGACATCCAGTTCCTCGCCTGCCGCGGGGTAATCAGCGGCTTCGCTGGCGGCACCTTCCAGCCTAACAGCAACACCACACGCGGTCAGTTCGCCAAGATCGCTGCGCTCGGCTTCAGCCTCCCCGCCTTCACCCCCACCCAGCCGACCTTCGTGGATGTGGCATCGGGTAGCGTGTTCTATGGCTACGTCGAGGCTGCGGCGCACGCTGGCGCAGTCAACGGCCTCTCTGCCGCCCAGTGCGCCGCCCTCGGCACCCCTGGTAGCTGCTACGGCCCCAACGTCCTAATCTCGCGCGTACAGGTGGCGGTGATCGTGCAGCGCGCCCGCAACTACCCGACGGTCACG
>Ga0209724_1002502_pt1 | contig 15639 bp, 16 predicted proteins | sample grotaG_FD_184143 | JGI IMG/M metagenome (GOLD analysis project Ga0209724, IMG submission 184143) | Glacier valley bacterial and archeal communities from Borup Fiord, Nunavut, Canada, to study Microbial Dark Matter (Phase II) -... | ecosystem: Environmental > Aquatic > Freshwater > Ice > Glacier ...
ACTTCCGCTTTTTCTGCCTCAAACAGCTTGGTCATAGCGTTGCATTCATCTAGCGTAATGTTCCCGTCTTTTTGATTTGCGGCGCGTCGGGCCTTGATCTGCTGTTCCAGTTCCTCATAGCGTTTGTTTTCGGCAGGCGTGATTTTGCGCTCCCTATTTAGCTTTTGGAACATATCGTCAATCTCGTTGCCGAGCTTGATATTGCCCGCGCGACACTCTTCAACTCCCGGCGCTCGCGTGATCGTGGGTTTGTTACTAGGTCCTTTCACCCAGCCGTCAGGACTATTCAGATTGGCAACTTCGCGATCAAAAATATTCGCCAGTTGCAAATCAGAGTAGATCTTGTAGTTTTGTTTACCCGTACCCATGTAGCGAATCACGAAACGGGATACCGCTGTGCCGGAAGAGCTGTACTCGGTGATTGTATAGTTCGAGCCGCTCAACTTTGCACTGACTGTCGTGAGCAGGCACGCGCCCCGGCTCGATCCCGCCTTTGCACTGCCCGCCCCCGCTGGCGTTGCGGCGGGCACGGTAAAGGTGTCTGACCGACAGGCTGAGTATTTGACGGTAACAACCGCTGGGTAGTGAGCGGGATTAAAGACCTCGACGTTGTTGTAGGCTTGGGCGCTGCCTGCGGCAAGAAAAGCCGCGCTTGCAGCCAAGATTCCAAGGGTAGTATTTTTCATTTGTTTTCCGTTTTTTAAGAGTGAACCTACTGAGTGGGACGGATGTCGCAGTGAAGCCAGCGCAGACTTTTGCGCCTGCACGCGAAGATCCCCGCCATCGTGGGGTGTCGTATTACCTTTGGGCCATGCTGCTAGCCCGCGTTAATGAAGCTTTGCCAACGCGCAGTGTTGCATTTGCTTTTTTCTAGTACTAGAGATGCGCGTTAACAACTTAGTGTAGCAGAGCGGTTGGATAGCCCGCATCCACTATTTTCTGGCGCAAAAGCGGTGTGGCACTTTTCATGTTGTCTGACGCCATTTTTTGCTAAAGATGAACGTGCATGCTTTGAGCTTGGGTCTTTCATTATTACTTTAAATGTTTAGCTATTTGCTCCGCCTCGCTTTAAGCAAACCTAATAACGAAAGACCCCAACGTGTCCTCATAATGCGCGTTGCCAAGGCGTCTGACTATCGATGCCTTAGCCAACGCCATGCACGACCTAGCGCCGGATATACAAAAATATGCGCCGCTGCAGAAATGGCGGCAATGACGCTCGCGATAAAGGTGGGCAGTATGGCGCCGAACGTAAAGGTCATGCCGAGGATAAATGCCAGCACGCACTCTGCGCGATAAACCGGCAGCCCCACCGCGGACAGCAGGATGCTAAAAAAGATGATGGCCGAAATGTTTTCATTGCCCACCGTGAATGCGGCAGACAGCGCTACGCCGAGCATGAGTGCGCTGACGAACCCGATGATGATCGGCATCGCAAGCACTGCACTACGTTGTTGAATGCGCCCGATAAGAAACCACGTCAATGCTGGCAGCAACAACAATCCCCACCCGTTCGACAGTCCCGGCATGTCGGCGCGCTGCAAGAAATGATGTGTGCGTACACCGCCATGAAAATGCTCCCACATAAGGTGAGTAATTTCGGCAGCGATCACCAAGGCAATGAGGATCAAACGCCAACGCGGTGGTTGTAGTGGCCGATGTGGTTGTCGTTGCAGTTGTATTAGGGCGTTCATGATGACGCCGCACAAGCGGATGACAAACCGGGGGAACGTTTGAATGAGGCAGGCATGTCGTTATTGTTCTTCCGAAGGTGGTTACTAAGTCAGCAGCATTTTCTTCAGTAATGGCAGCCACAGGAATAGCGTCAAGCCCGCGACGCCCACCATCATCAACAATGCGCTGACCGATATGGTGATCGCAGAGGCGATTTTCATCTTTACACTGCGGCTTTCTTTGGCGCGCATATAAAACTCCAGTATGGCGAGCGGCAACAGGTAGGAGCCGAATGCCCAAAACACATCGAATGGGCCATCCATTTTCGCTGTAATGCCGCGTGGTCCTTGATTGATGACAACCCATGCCAGATAACCCAGGCGCTGAAACCACACGCCATTGGCGACGATGAAGGTTCGCAACGCCCATTGACGATGTGAAGTAAAGTCCCGCGCCCGCGCAGCGCGCCAGGCAAATACGGCGAAAAGAATAATCAACACGGCATCAAGGCTAATGGCAAACGCACCAACCGGATTCGCAATCGTTCTCCTGATCCATGTGAGATACAGCCCACTCACACTGGCCGCCAAAATAGCCAGCATGAAGATGCGCCCATTCCAACGATGGAACGCCGCTGCACGCGCGCGTATTTGTGGAATCAGCTGCAGCACGCCACAACTGGCGATGACGACGGCGATCAGCATGTGCGCGGCAAAAAACAAATTACCCGTTGAATCTCCGGCCACATAGCCTTTAAGCAATGTCGTGTTCTTTGCCCACGCCGCGAAATTTCCCTGAACGCTTGATACGCCATAAAACCCGGCAATAAAAATGGCAAACGCGACTTGGCCAATGATGACAATCGTAAGCCAGAATGTTGCCGATACATTCAACGCCGTTTTCGCCCGTGAGCCGATGGGTTGATTGGCGTTTGTGTTTGCGCCTGCGCCTGCGTTTGCTTTTATCTGCGACGCCGTATGTGCCGACATGTGTTTTCTCCTCATAAATCCATGTTTTCCAAATACACCATGGCGCAACACCGATTGCTGAACAAGCGCTTTCCGACTAGCCACACATCATCCAGTGCGACACACGGCCACGGCTGACGGGACACGAAAGCGCATCAAATTGTTTATAAAAAATATCCGAAAATGCCCGGAAATGCCTTATCCATGCGGTGTTTCAGATTGTCAGAATTGAGCTTGGCTGTTATCGTTCGATGATGGAAATGCCCACTTCAAATTGGCTGGTACGACATCTCACCCGAATATTGGGCTGGCGGCGGCTTCGCGTTGTGGTGCCTGTCTGCTTTTGCGTGAGCTTGCTGTTCGTGTTCACGTGGCAGTTGACGTATCTGATGCTGATCGGGCGCTTGTTGTTCTTTGGCTTATGCGGCCTGCTCGCCTTTGGGGTGTTTGAGGTGTGGCCCAAACGCTTGCCCAACTGGATCGCACGCTGGGCGCTGCAAGTAGCAACGGTCGCAGCGATCATGCCCCTGGCAGTGTGGATTGGTTACAGCGTGACGAATATGGGGCTGCCGGAACCGTGGTGGCGCAATCAGGATCGATTGATCGGCTATGGCACTTTCACGTTTCTCGGCATGTTGTTGGCACCGTGGATCACAGTGGCCGCGCTCCTGAAGCAAATCAGGAATGACGCGCAGCAGCAGGCGATGGCGTTTGATCTCGAACGTAGTGAATATGAAAAGCAGGCCTTAAACGCACGCCTTCGCGTATTGCAAGCGCAAGTGGAGCCGCATTTTTTGTTCAATACGTTAGCCAATGTGCGTGAGCTGGTGACAACCGGTTCAACCCGCGCACCGCTAGTGCTTGACAGCCTGATTGCCTATCTTCGTGCTGCGGTTCCGCGTATCAACGAGCCCATGGCAACGATGGCACAGGAGCTTGATCTCGCCCGTGCCTATCTGGAAGTCATGCACATGCGCATGCCGGACCGTTTAATGTTTTCAGTAGAGGCCGATGAGGCCGTCAAGACATTGAACTGCCCACCCATGACGCTATTGACCCTGGTAGAGAATGCGATGCGACATGGCATTGATCCCGCCGAAGACGGCGGGCATATTAATGTGCGTGTCACACTGGAAGACGGATGTTGTCACGCAGAAGTGATTGATAGCGGCATCGGTATCGGCATCGGCAATGCGGGGCTAGGCATGGGGCTGGTGACAGGACAAGGCACAGGGCCAGGGATAGGCCTAGGTACAGGGTTGGCGAATTTGCGCGAGCGGTTGCAGCTTCAGTTTGGCGCGGATGTGGAATTAAAACTAAGCCCTGTCATGCCGCACGGTACGCGCGCGGAGATTCGCTTTGCCGCCCATGCAGAACAAGAATGACGCGATGCCTACAGCACTAATCGCTGACGACGAACCATTGCTGCGCGAGTCGCTCGTGCGCTTGCTCGCGCAAACCTGGCCTGGGCTAACGGTGGTAGCCGTGGTGCGCAATGGCCGCGCGGCGGTGGAAAGCTTTGAAGCGCTGCATCCGGACATCTGTTTTCTCGATGTACACATGCCAGGGTTATCGGGCATTGAGGCCGCGCGATTCATCGGGCGACGTGCGCATATTGTTTTTGTCACGGCGTACAGCCAGTACGCGGTGCAGGCGTTCGATCAAGGCGCACTCGATTATTTGGTCAAGCCTGTTGAACTGCCACGTCTTTTGGATACGGTCGCGCGATTAAAGACGCGCCTCGCGGCATCACAAAAAATCCCGGACACTGATGCGTTCCTGAATCAACTCGCACAACGCATTTACCAACAACCTGCTGCCACACATATGCGCTGGCTGCGTGTTGCTGTCGGGCAAACGCTACGCATGGTGTCTGTCGATGAAGTTGATTTCATTCGCGCTGAAGATAAATACACCACCGTTGCCTGGCATGAAAAAAACGGCCAGCTCATGGCAGGGCTGGTACGCATTACCCTCAAAGAATTTATTGCACAGCTCGATTGCGATCAGTTTTTGCAGGTGCACCGCACCACCATCGTAAACCTTCACAGCATTCGCGAAGTACGCCGCAATCAGAATGAAACCGCCAGCATTTATCTTAAGCATCGTGAAGATGTGCTGGCCGTGAGCCGCACGTTTTTGCATCATTTCAAGCTGATGTGAAACCGACATGTCTTTTTGTTGAGGAAAAACGGCCCGCAGAAAAGCGAGCAGAAATTTTCAAACACCAGCACACAAGCGCTTTTCAACGATGTGTGCCCTTGTGCTTATCAACACCGTCAATGCGCAACGACCACCACATCACCTGAATATTTCCGCTTGTTGTACTCCCATGAAACGGTTGCTCGCCCAGGTTTTAGCGCGCGGAAATTACCCATCTTGCCCTCTATCTTCACAATGGCTGGGTTAGTGCTGCTCCAAATACCCTCACCTGCCAGACTGCCCATGGTGTGTCCGCCCGAGATAACGCGGAAAACATAGGTTCTGGGATTGTAGCCGGGTAGAATTTTTTGGCCAACCAATTGTATCGAATACTGCGGTGGTGAAGCTTTGGGTGGATTGACGCAATTCCTGCTTTCCTCGACGTAAAACCAGCTATTGTTTGGCGTCTTCACGCAGGTGACGTTACCGACAGCATCGTTACCGAATCCCGCTTGGTCAACACCGGTAGAGATACCCCATTTAATGGCGCAGCCAGCGACCTCCGAGGCCGCGCAGGTCACACCTTCCTTGACCAAGTCGGCAATCAGCATGGGCCAGTTGCCGATCTACGGATTGATGTCCTTGGTGGTGTCAGCCAGATTGGTGGTGTCTGTGGGTGGCGTGGTCGATCCGGCACCGAACTTTTTCATCTCATAGCGAACTGTGTAAAAACTGCCACATGCATAGGAAATGGATGCGCCGCCTGTCCAAGTTCGCACTGAGTGCGGCTTGACCCACCCGTAGGCTTGACCCACCCGTAGTCGTGTTGAATGGTTTTGCCGACGTTATAAATAGTGACCCACGCCCACTGGCTGGTGGTGTTGGCGGTAATCATGGTGCCGCAGCCCGCCCAAGCTTGCTGCGCCAGCATCGATAAGCTCAACACCAATATTGAAAGTGAGGCTCGCAACCAGCGTTGCATTTTTCTTGAATTGTCCATGTCCCTTATCCCTTTTAGTGGACTAGTTAATCAGAGTGCACACAGTGCAGAATGGCTACATTGAAAACTGAACGAAATCTCGGCAGCGACTAATTGGGCAGCAACAAATTAGGCAGCGATACGAGTACAGCTTGGAGCACAGTCTGCCTACTGACAAAATTTTATTTCAATCAAAAATATACCTCTAGTCCGCATCGCCAACCCACCCGCCTTTACTGATTTTGACGAATTAACGATAAATTAACGATGAACTAATGAGCTTGCACAAATGATCTTGCGATCTCTAAGTAATACAACTTGGGAGCAACGGACTAATTGAGCTTGAGCTTGGGCTTGAGCTTGAGCTTGAGCTTGAGGTTGTAGTGGAGAGTCTGCGTAGCGTCACTACAAGCGTAGCAACGCCATTCATTGCCATACTTAACGTTTATGTTATTCGTTTGCCTCGCTTTAAGAAGACGTATCCATAAAAGATCTGACCGCCGCTTGCTTGTGAACCCTGCTTGCTCATAGTCACCTCGGTGATAATCCAAGATTTGATAGTGCTTCGAACCCTACAATTTTTGAAACGCAAACTCAAGCACTAGCAAGCGTTTCGGAGCAAAAATGGCCCGTGGAGCTTGTCTTTGCTGGGGTTTCATTTCTTATAAAACCCGTCACCCCGACGCACCGTATGGTGTCTCCATCGACCGGAATGACGAATTTTTTGAGGTTTTTTAGAAGCTCTACCTGCCGAAGCGCCTGCAGGTTGCGCGGTGCGCGATGAAATTAACTGGTGCGCATTGATTGCGACGCGAGGAGAGTGTCTACTTCGTCAGGCAACGGAGTATTTTTTATTAGCTGCACAACATCTGCGTTAAATCAAATTGTCGGCACCTATTTCTTCTAGCATGGCATTCTGGAACCAGGAGACGCGATGAAGACGACAGGCACAAACGACATCCTGCACAATCTAATTAATACGGCGCGCCTTCTGGCGCAGTCGGCGGCATCGCGTTGCGTGGCCTGGCAAACGGCAAGCGCAGCACCGCGAGCGGCGGGGGCGGCATGACCGGCGTCGGCCAGCCAGAGATTGCGACGCTGCGGTTAAGCGATCCGCTGCGCTGGCTGCGGTGTGGTTGGCGGGATTTTGTCCGCGCGCCTGCCATCGGCCTGTTTTACGGCAGCTGCTTTACTGGCATGGGGGTGGCGCTTGCGTGGGCGTTTGTTAATTCGCCGCAGTGGCTGCTGGCGCTGTGTGGCGGGTTCCTGTTGCTTGGGCCGTTTCTGGCCGTTGGGCTCTATGACGTGAGCCGCAGTCTGGAACGCGGTGAAGCGCCGTCTTTGACAAGATCGCTCACGGCGTGGAATAAAAACCTGAGCGCACTTGCGCTTTATATGGGCATGCTGCTGGTGCTAGAAATGCTCTGGAGCCGCGCCGCGTTGGTGGTGTTTGCGCTGTCGTTTAATAGCCTGCCGCAAAACCACAGCACCCTAAGCTTGCTGCTTGATCCGAAAAACATCCCATTCGTTACCACCTACCTTGGCGTGGGCGCAGTATTTGCCGGGCTCATCTTTGCCACAAGCGTGATTTCGATTCCGATGATCATGGATCGCGCGACCGATGGCATCAGTGCAGGCATCACCAGCGTTCGTGTGTGCCTTGCGAATCCACTGGTGATGTTTGTGTGGGGCGCGCTGATTACTGTGCTGGTGGTGCTGGCGATGCTGCCATGGTTTGCTGGTCTGCTTATCGTGGGTCCGGTGCTGGGGCATGCGTCTTGGCATGCTTACCGGGCGGCGGTGCTGTCGGCCGCAGCGCCGAGTGAATAACGTTTTCGCTATTTTTGTTCGTTAATGCGCGCAAAACTTTTTACTCCAACAGTCGCAATCAAGAGTTGATGAAATTAGCCTTACATCATTCGGCTTGCCCATCAGGACAATACAACCACGAACATCAGCACGGGCCTTGGCTGCGAAATTGTGGGTACCGAAATCCGCGTGAGTAACTATTGGTCCTCGTAAGTACTCAAGGGGCTTGTTTATGTTATTTTTACACGCTGCTAAAACTGCCTTACAATTTATCTCGACAAGGAGAATCGCATGTATCAATTTGATCGTATTACACAGCAACCTGAACGGATGGGTGGCAAAGCATGCGTGCGCGGGTTGCGCGTGACTGTCGGGATGATCGTGAGTCAAATCGGCACGGGCCACTCGATTGATGATGTTCTCACCGATTACTCCTATCTCGAACGCGAAGATGTTTTGCAGGCGCTGCGCTATGCGGCATGGAGAGCTGAAGAACGGGAAGTCGAGCTCGCGCGCGCGTGAGGCTTCTGATCGACATGAATCTGTCCCCGAAATGGGTCAAGTTCCTAGACAATGCCCACATTGAAGCTGTTCACCGGTCAATGTGCGGTGCGGCCAATGCGCCTGATACAGAAATCATGACATATGCAAAGGCAAACAACTTTGTTGTGCTGACCAATGATCTTGATTTCAGCGCAATCTTAGCGGTAACAAACGGTGAGAAACCCAGCGTGTTGCAAATTCGTTCTGAAGATCTGAATCCAGATTTCATTGGTCAGGCAGTTATCGATGCATTGAAGCAAATGACGCCGGAGCTTGAACAAGGTGCATTACTCACTATTGACGTCGCGCGCACGCGCCTACGGCTGCTGCCACTGCAAACCAGACACTGACGCACAACCCAATGCCGCCAAGCCATTAGAAAATGAAGACGCATCGCACGCCCGACACATAAAAATAAATAAAGCCACTGATGCAAAACCAGAACATCGATAGCCCTAAAACCAAGTCCGTAGCCACCACCCATACGCCGATGATGGCGCAGTATCTCGTCATTAAAGCGGAGCATCCGGACACACTGGTGTTTTATCGCATGGGCGATTTTTATGAGCTGTTTTTTGCCGACGCGATCAAGGCCGCGAAGCTGCTCGATATTACGCTCACACAGCGTGGCAATTCGAATGGAGCGCCGATCAAAATGGCGGGCGTGCCGTTTCATTCGGTGGAAGGCTACCTGGCCAAATTGGTGAAGCTGGGCGAATCTGCGGTGATCGTGGAGCAGGTCGGCGAGGTGACTGGTAAAGGCCCGGTTGAGCGCGCGGTGACGCGCATTATCACACCGGGAACCTTGACTGATTCTGCGTTGATGCCGGATGCGCGTGATGTGTTGATTGTGGCTGTGTGGGTGCAGGATCAAACCCTCGGCATTGCCACACTTTCGCTGGCAAGCGGGCGCTTTCGGGTAATGGAAACCTCAGCGCGCGCATTAGCTGCGGAAATGGAACGCCTGCAGCCAGCAGAGCTGATTGTGGCGGAAAGTTTTGCCGCGTCCGTTGCCCACACATCGATCAAACGCCTGGCCGATTGGCAATTCGATAGTGGCTCGGCAACTAAAATGCTGGCCAAACAATTTGGCACTAAAGACCTCGCCGGTTTTGGCTGCGAGGGCATGGATAAGGCCATTGCGGCGGCGGGTGCACTGCTGCATTACGTACAGCAAACCCAGCGTGCCGCGCTGCCGCATATCACCGGCCTCACAGTTGAGCGCGATGATGAATTTATTCGTATGGATGCCGCCACGCGACGTAATCTGGAGATTTCTGAAACCATCAATCGCGACGCCGCGCCCACCTTATTTTCGTTGCTCAATACCACCGTCACCAGCATGGGCGCACGCATGATGCGCGATTGGCTGCATCACCCGCTGCGCGATCGCAACCTGATTGCGGAACGGCTCACCGCCAGTGCGGCGCTGGGAGATCAAGCCCGCACGTATGTCACCGACATCCGCCATATTGTGGGTGAATGGGCCGATATTGAACGCATCGTAACGCGCGTGGCCTTGAAAACTGCGCGGCCACGTGATCTCGCCGCGCTGCGCGATGCGCTGGCCGCTGCGCCGTCGCTACATCGGCTGTTAAGCGATATTGAAACACCAGCACTGGTGAGGCGTTTGAGCCATTTTTGCCCTGAAAGCCGCATCCATGCTGCACTTGCTGCCGCACTTAAGGACGAGCCCTCGATTACGATCCGCGATGGCGGTGTGATTCGCGACGGCTTTGATGCAGAATTAGATGAGCTGCGCGGCCTGCAATCGAACGCGAGCGGCTATCTGCTGGAGCTGGAAGCGCGCGAGCGAGCGCGCACCGGCATCGCGAGTTTAAAAGTTGAGTACAACCGGGTGCATGGTTTTTATATCGAGATTACGCAGGGGCAGCTGGATAAGGGCACTACCCTGCCCGATGATTATCGCCGCCGCCAAACGCTTAAAAATGCCGAGCGTTTTATCACGCCGGAACTAAAAACGTTTGAAGATAAAGCGCTCTCGGCCGGTGAGCGTGCGCTGAAAAAAGAGAAGCTGCTGTTTGATCTGCTGCTTGATGAATTATTGCCGCATGTCGCCGCGCTGCATTTGCTGGCGCGTGCAGTGGCGGAGCTGGATGTGTTGTGTGCCAATGCGGCCAATGCGCGCGAATTCGATCTGGTTGCGCCAGAATTTATCAACGATGATCGCATCCATATTGATGGCGGGCGGCATTTGGTGGTTGAAAGCCAGGTGCAAAGTTTTATTGCCAACGATTGCGATCTCTCGCGCTCACGCCAATTGCTGCTGATCACCGGCCCGAACATGGGTGGTAAATCGACCTATATGCGACAAGTCGCACAGATTGTTTTGCTCGCGCACACCGGCTCGTTCGTGCCGGCGAAATCAGCGGCGCTGGGCAGAGTCGACGCGATCATGACGCGTATTGGTTCCAGCGATGATCTCGCCGGTGGCCGCTCAACCTTCATGGTGGAAATGACCGAAGCGGCGGCAATTTTAAATAACGCAAGCATGAATAGCCTCGTGCTGATTGATGAAATCGGGCGCGGCACCTCGACCTTCGATGGCCTTTCGCTCGCTTACGCGATCGCCCGCCATCTGGCGGAAACCACGCGCTGCTATTGTTTATTCGCCACCCATTATTTTGAACTGACGCGCCTGAATGCCGAGCTGTCGAATTTAGCGAATGTGCATCTCGATGCGGTCGAGATGAAGGACAAAATCGTGTTTCTGCATAAGCTGGAATCCGGGCCCGCAAATCAAAGTTACGGGCTACAGGTAGCACAGCTTGCCGGGGTGCCGAAATCGATTGTTCGTACCGCTAAAAAACAACTAGGCGAGTTGGAACAAGCGCAAGCGGGACGGCATCCGCAAGGCGATTTATTTTCAGCCTTGACCTCGTCGAATCCTTCAAACACCGCGCCAATGCTGGGATTTGAGCATACCGCGCTGGCTGATGCAATCGATGATTTGAAACCCGATGAGCTCTCACCCAAAGACGCGCTCGATGCTATTTACCGTCTAAAAAAACTTCGCGACGCCTCATAGCTGTCGCAACATTTCCGGGCACTGAGGTCACGTAGCAGCGCCGTGTAATCTACAACTGCAAGACTGACCCATGCCTGATTTACCAACGTTATTAATGATGGTGGCCGTGATCGCCGTGCACGTGCCCGTGCGATAGCTCTTCTGCGGAGGCGGCGCGCACGCTTTCAACTGTGCATTTAAAGACCAATCGCTCACCCGCCAGCGGATGGTTGCCGTCAATCACGACCTGGCCATCGGCAATATTGGTGACGGTATACACCACCCATTTGTCGTCCTCTTCGCCCGGTGGCAAGCCTTCAAATTGCGAGCCTACTTCAAGATTCGCCGGGAATACTTCTTTGGGTTCAATGCGAATAAGTTTTTCGTCATACTCGCCAAAAGCATCTTCAGGGTTAAGCGAAACCTCGAATTTTTCACCGACCGATTTGCCGTCCAGGCCTTCTTCAACGAGCGGAAAAATACTCGCATGCCCGCCGTGAATATAAGCCATTTTGGAACCGGCTTCTTCGATAATGTTGCCGTCGCTATCGGTTAATTCATAGTTTAATGTGACGACTGTATCCTGACTAATGACCATGTATTTGCCTAATAATTTTAAGAACTTCGGCGACATGTTCGCGTGGATTCATGTCGGGAAGGACGTGGCGCACAACGCCTTTTTTATCAATCACAAAAGTACAGCGCTGAACGCTCGAATGCGGATGTTCGTTCATTACCTGTGCTTTGCGTTCTGGTTTGTGTTCTGCTTTGTGCTCTCTATAAACCTCATACTTGCGCGACACCACACAATCCATATCGGACAGCAACCGCACCGAAATTCCGTGCTTGTCACAGAATTCTTCATGCACCATGCAGTCGTCACGCGACACCCCCATCACCACCGTATCGCATTCGCTGAAATGATCTTCATGATCCGAAAAATCAATCGCTTCGCGAGTACAAACCGGCGTGCCATCCTTTGGATAAAAATAAAGGACAACATTTTTCTTGCCGCGAAAGCTGGAAAGCCGGATCATTTCCATACTGGCATCGGGCAGCTCAAAAACGGGGGCAGTCGTACCTACCTGTAACATAGTCGTTTCCATCACAAAAATGAAATTGAGCTGAATGGTTATCGGTGTTTGAGCGCATATTACCTGAATTAAATTAAATTTATTTTAACCGCGCAACAAATTGAAAATTTTTGGAAATGGCATGTCCGACAAAAAACTTTTTTCGTCCCCGGCAACATTAAATCCGCCACTGGGAAACCTGTCGGCTGAAAAATTTTTGCGTGACCACTGGCAAAAAAAACCGTTGTTGATTCGCCACGCATTCCCCAATTTTGAAGCGCCATTGACGATCCCGGAAATACTGACGTTGGCCAAACGCGAAGAAGCGGAGAGCCGTCTCATCATGCGCCGCGATGAAATCAAAATTCATGGGAAAAATAGCGGCAAACATACCGATTGGCAAATGCAGCAGGGCCCGTTTAAGACTAAAGATTTTCGCGCAGCCGCAGATTCGGTTTGGACATTGCTGATTCAGGACACTCAGCATTTTTCACATGAAGCGCATCAGCTATTGCAGCGCTTCAATTTTATTCCGTATGCCCGTATTGATGATTTGATGGTGAGCTATGCGGTTAAAGGCGGCGGGGTTGGTCCGCATTTTGATTCTTATGATGTGTTTCTACTGCAAGGCCACGGCCAGCGCCGGTGGCAAATTTCAGCCCAGCAGGATTTACGCCTGCAGGCTGAAAGGCCGCTGAAAATTTTGTCCCATTTCAAGGCTGAGGAGGAGTGGCTGCTCAACCCGGGCGATATGCTTTATCTGCCACCCGGCTGCGCCCATCATGGTGTAGCAGAAACCGATGATTGCGTGACTTGGTCAATTGGCTTTCGCGCCCCTTCACAACAGGAAATCACCATGGGCTTTCTGGATTATTTGCGCGATGAAATCAAACTGGACGGGCAATATCAGGATGGCGATTTGCAGATGACTTCACGGCCAGGTGAAATTGGCGCAGATATGTTGTTGCGTGTTTCAAAAATGCTGGACGAGATACGCGCCGCAGCAGCTGACAAAAAACGGTTACAACAATTTTTAGGCCGTCACTTTACCGAGCCTAAATCACATGTGTATTTTGACGCGCCCGAAAAAATCCTCTCGCTGCGCGCGTTTACCAAAGCGGCGGCGGCACAGGGTTTGATGCTTGATCTTCAGACCCGGCTTTTGTACGATGAGCTTAGTGTTTTTTTGAATGGCGAGCAATTATGTAATGTCGATAGTCGCAATGCGTCATGGCAGACGCTGGCGGATGGACGAGCCTTGTCAGCGGTACAGTTCAAGGCGGCATCACCGGCCGCACGCGCACTAATGTATGAAGCTTATTGCAGCGGTTATATTCACCTCGCCTGATTTTATTTTGCGCGTTTCGATTTGAGGAAAAACACATGAGTAATTCATCAACGCCCGTTATGCCACCGATGATTGCACCCCAAGCGCCCGAAGTCATCTATCGCTTGATGGACAGCACCAGCGAAGGATTGCTGGCGATTAACGAAGTGATTGGCCAGGCGCAACATGAAATCAGGATTTTTGATGTTTCGGCGCAGTCATTGCGAAGCCGCGACTTTGGGCATCCTGCACGAATTGAGACGCTCAAAAAAATATTGCTGGCTGACCGTAATAACCGGCTGCGTATTGCGCTGCACGAAACCCGCGGTATAGAAAGCGAACTGGCGCGTTTAGTGGGGCTTTTGGCGCTGTTTTCAAACCAGATATCGATTCACCGCACGATGGGTGCCGCCCGCGACGCTAAAGATGTGATGATTATTGCCGATCAGGCGCATTTCTGGCGGAAGCCCTATTTTGAGCACCTTCATTCTGTTTTGACACTGCATGATCAGGCTGCAGCTCAGCCGTTTGTAGATCGATTTGAACAAATCTGGGAAAGCACTGAAGTCGCGGTAACGGGCAGCACTGTGGGTTTATAAACAGTTTTCCCTGCATAACCTTTTATTCCTAAATGGGATCTAGAGCCCCAGTCCTGAATTTAATTCAATTTTGAGGGAACTATTGTGCAGTGCGTCACACCGATGATATACTCGAAGATCGGTCAAATTTGCATCACGGCAGCTATTAAGCACTACTCTCGGAACATTCGCTCCAAGACGGCAAGAAGTCGCCGCGGCCGATAAAAATTTTTGATCAAAATTTTTTTAATTTATTCATCAAGGGAAGTCACATGAACAAGTCAATCGTTGTCGCAGCAATCGTCGCAATCGGCCTGGCCGCATGCGGTAAAGAAGCACCTAAAGTAGAAGCCCCTAAAATGGACGCACCTAAGGTCGAAATGCCAAAGGCTGTTACCGATGCGGCTGCTGATGCTGCTAAAACTACTAGCGCTGCTGTTGTTGATGCTGCCAAAGACGGTGCTGCTAAAGCCGCTGAAGCTGGTAAAGACGCTGCTGCTGGTGCTACTGCTGCTGGTAAAGAAATGGCCGGCGCCGCTAAAGAAGCCGTTGGTGCTGCTGCAACAGCCACCAAAGACGCGTCTAAAGACGCAGCGGGCAAAACAGCTGACGCAGCTAAAGACGCAGCAAACAAAGCAGTTGCTGGCGCAAAAGACGCAGCTAAAGACGCAATGCCAAAGAAGTAATTCTTGGTTAAGTTGTACTGAAAACGCCGACTTTAAGTCGGCGTTTTTATTGGTGGCGTTAGATAAATCAATTTTTATTCCGTTTGCTAAATTTTCGTGGATTATTTTTGTTTCCCCGGAAAATCTTGGCGGGTTTTTACCAGGCGTCTCTCAATCACGCATCACGCCATGCAAATCCAGAACCCTGTTCGGCAACGCCAATCCAGTCAGTTGCGCACATCAATGCCGCTGCCAGTGCGCTCCGCGCCAATTCCGGTGAATTATTCCGTTTTGATAAATGCGCGGCAATCACGTGCTTTAGTTTCGTACAGTCAATTTTTGATAGCAGCATCGCTGCGGTCGCATTGTCGAGATGACCAAACTTTCCCGCAACGCGCTTCTTTAAGCTGGCGGGATAGGGCCCTGCCATCAGCATCTCGAGATCGTGATTGCATTCAAGCACCAAGGCATCGCAGCCTGACAAGGTTTCTTCGATATGCGTCGTTAACGCTCCCGTGTCGGTCAGTACGCCTAGACGCCGGACGCCGTCTGAAAACACATATTGCACAGGTTCATAGGCATCATGCGGCACAAAATAAGGGGTAACCTGCACATCGCCAACGCTGAATATTTCGTGCGGATCAACGAAATTCATCAGCACCGCGGGTATTGAGTTTTCGCGTAATACCTTGGCGGTGCCATGCGTCATCCAAACAGCGATGCCATGCTTGCGGGCAAAGCGTGCCACGCCACCGATATGATCGGAGTGCTCATGGGTGACGACGATGGCATCGATATCTTTAGCCATCAAACCTATACGCGCTAGCCTGGTTTCTGTGTCGGCCAGACCAAA
>Ga0209724_1002506_pt1 | contig 15630 bp, 14 predicted proteins | sample grotaG_FD_184143 | JGI IMG/M metagenome (GOLD analysis project Ga0209724, IMG submission 184143) | Glacier valley bacterial and archeal communities from Borup Fiord, Nunavut, Canada, to study Microbial Dark Matter (Phase II) -... | ecosystem: Environmental > Aquatic > Freshwater > Ice > Glacier ...
TGGAACGGCTGCCCACGGTCGCCGGGTGGCACCGCCTCCTACAGCACGATGCTGTGTGATCCTAGACCCGCGCACGCCGGGCGCTGCTACCGATGCCGACCATTCCACAGGCGTGGCAGGCAGCACGGCAACAGCTTGCATACGTTATCGCACTTGACATAAAGCAGGCGGGCATAGTGCCCGCCTGCTTGTTCATCTGGGACGACTGCGGGCTACTGGCGGGTGCCGACCCGTTCGCGGAGGGCGCGCAGGCGGTGGAAGTCGGCTATGATTTCGTCGAAGGGCAGGGCCAGGCCGCCGCTGGGGTCGTAGATGGAGGATGGCACGTCGGCGGGCGGGACGGGCGCGGCAAAGCAGGTGAGCAGCAGGCGCAACAGATCCTCGGCCAGGGGGGGACCGCGGCGGGCAGGTTTGAGCAGGCCGCGCCGTTCGAGTTTGGGCAGGTTGCGAACGACGAAGCTGTGGATGGCGAAGAAGCGGGCGGCAATGTCGGGGCCGGTGCTGGGGCCGTATTTATCGAGAAAATAGCTCTCGGCGGCGGCTTCGGGGCTGTTGGGATCCTCTTCCCAGCCGTCGGTAGCGGGGTCCAGCAGCGGGCTGTCGGCGCGGGGTGGGCGGGCGGTGTAGTCGCGCCAGCCGCTGGTGATTGCGCCCAGATTTTGGATGTCCTCTTGCAGCAGATCGAGATCGTAGTGCATCAGTCGCCCCTCCTTGCGGCGGTCCCCACGGGCGTATTCCCGGATGCGGGGTGGTCTCCCTGATCATAGCATAGGCGGCGGGGGCGAGTCAAGCGAACCCTTTGGTGGCCCTCTGGGTATATATGGCAAGCGGGGCGTGGGATGCGGAAGCCGACCCAAGTCCCCGGCCCGCTGCCGGCGGAGTGTTGAGTGTTGAGTGTTGAGTGTTGCGGGCAAGGCGGTTAAGGGACTTGTATTGGTATCGTATAATAGCTGGTGTAACGGGTGTGGTGGCGGTGGGCGAGGTGGTGCGAGCGGGATGATAGGTGTTAGGGGGGTGGTATGACCCTTGCTGTATGCCCCCTAACAGCGCAGTGCGTGGGACTGCTTGGCCTGTTATTGGGATACCCAGATCCGTAAACAATGTTGAACAAACTATTGACAAAGAGCGGACAAAGCAGTACAATACGTATAACAATTAGATGGAGCATACCCGGCGGGATGCGTGGTCCGGCAGACTCCAGGGCAAGGGAAAGGCGGAGGCAGATGGTGAACGATCTGACGACGATGGATGACGCCGGGCTGGCGGCCCGTGTGGCCGATGGGGACAATGAGGCGGTGAGCGTGTTGTATGACCGCTACAGCACGCCGGCCTATTCGCTGGCGTTGCGCTTGGCCGGCGACCCGACGCGGGCGGCGGAGTTGGTGCAGCGGGCGTTTAGCCGAGTGTGGGCCGATGCCCAACGGTTTAATGCGGAGACGAGCCGGTTCAGCACTCTGTTGTTCAGCCTAGTTAATTATCTGGCGCTGACCCCTGCGCCCGCTATGGTGGCGGCCCGTTCTGCGGCTCCGGCCCGCGCGCGCACGATTACGGGACCCTTGCGCCCGGTTCCGGTGCGGGTGACGTGCCGGCGGGACTGACGTAAAACGTAAAACGTGTTGTGGGGTTAGATTGTCTCTTGCGCCCGTAACACATTTGCTGCGTATCTATTGACTTTGCTGGGGGCGGAGAGATGTGGTTTAATCTCTCCGCCCTTATTGTTTATGGGGAGGCATGGCATGGGGATGCGGGTGGGGGTAGCGCGTGGGGCGGGACGGCGCGGCCGGCGGCTGGGGCTGTTTGCGCTACTGGCGGTCGCAGCGGTGGTGGGCTGGTGGGTGTTTGTGGGCGGCTTCGGCGGGGTTAAGATCGACCTGGGCGGGGCGGGGCAGGCGCGGTTGGCGCTGCCGGCGGGCTTCCAGGCCAATGTGTTCGCGGCGGGGTTGGCTGGACCGCGTTTTATGGCGGTGGGGCCGGACGGCACGCTGTATGTGGCCGAGCGGGGGCAAAATCGCATCGTGGCCTTGCCGGACCGCAACGGCGACGGCCAAGCCGATGCGCGGATCACCGTGGCCGGCGATCTGCACGCGCCGAGCAGCCTCGACTTTTATAAGGGCGACCTGATCGTGGGCGAACAGGACGGGGTGCGCTTGATCCACCTGAACGCGCAGGGGCATGAGACAGGCCGTAGCGTGCTGGTGCCCGACTTGCCGACCGATGGGGTGCATACGACCAAGACGGTGCTGGTGGGGCCGGACGGGCGGCTGTATGTGGCGCTGGGTTCGACGTGCAATGTGTGCGCGGAGAGTGACGCGCGGCGGGCCACGGTGCAGGTGTACAACATGGATGGTAGCGGCGGGCAACTGTTCAGCAAGGGGCTGCGGAACGCGGTGGGGTTGGCGATCAACCCGGTGACGCGGGCGATTTGGGCGACGAATAATGGGCGCGACCTGTGGGGTGATGACCGCCCGCCGGAGACGGTGAATGCCTTGCACGCGGGGGCGGACTTCGGCTGGCCGCGTTGCCATGCGGGCCGGTTGCCGGATACGGAGGCGGGGGTAGCGGGCGGCTGCACGGGGGTGGATGCGCCGGTGGTGGAGCTGGACGCGCATCAGGCTCCGTTGGCGCTGGCTTTCTACCAGGGCACGGCCTTCCCGGTGGCCTATCGTGATAGCTTGTATGTGGCGCTGCATGGTTCGTGGAACCGCACGCAGTTGGTGGGCTATAAGGTGATGCGGGTGCCGTTGCGCGCGGGTGTCGTGGCCGGCCCCGCCGAGGACTTTGCGACGGGGTGGCTGCCGAGCCAAGCGGGGGCGATTGGGCGACCGGCGGGGTTGGCGGTGGGCGCGGACGGTAGTTTGCTGGTGAGCGACGATAAGGGTGGCTTTATCTACCGCATTCGCTATGCGGGCCCGTGACGATTGCGGAATGCGGAATGCGGAATGCGGAATGGGGACGGAGTTCTGACCAATGGGGAATGGGGACGGAGCGCGGCTCCTGTCGCCGGGTGGGCGTGGTCTGGGCGGACGGTCGCCGGGTGGAACCGCCTCCTATAGTCGCGGCAACCGCTATATACCGCTATCCGCCTAGTCGCCGGGTGGAACCGCCTCCTACAGCCTCGCCGCCGGCGCGGAGCCCCGTGCCCCTACCTGCGATCTATCTTCGCCAAATGACAGGATTTCTGCCGGTGATTGGCCGCTAAGAATTAGATGGAAAAGGCTTGCTGGTTGACTCACAGACGCACAAGGTTGCTTATGGGCTTATTGATTTACCTGGATACTAGCGTGTTAGTAAATTGGTATATAGATGCTTAGAGGGGATCGGTTGGTGGAATTGCTCTATGTTTATGATATGATTGTGTTATGATCCGGGTGGGTGGATAGGCCGTTTGGTAAGTAGATAGGCTGAGGTTGTCGTGGTGAGTGGGGAGATGGCGGGTGTTTTGTTTGCAATGTGGGCAGGGGTTGGCGGAGCGGTTGTTGCCGAGCGAGGACCGACCGCGTTTGGTGTGCGATGCGTGCGGGTATATCCACTATCTGAACCCGCGCGTGGTGTGTGGGACGTTGCCGGTGTGGGATGGGCAGGTGTGGTTGCTGCGGCGGGGGATTGAGCCCCGCCGGGGCTATTGGAGCCACCCGGCGGGCTATTTGGAGGTGGGCGAGAGTACGGCGGACGGGGCGCTGCGTGAGACGCACGAGGAACTGCGTTGGGCGGTGCAGATCGTGCGCTTGCTGGGGGTCTATTCGCGGGCGGCGGCTCCGGTGGTGAACGTGGTCTATTTGGCGGCCCCGTTGGAGCCGACGAGCCGGCCGCAGACTACGCCAGAGGCGTTGGAGGTGTTGCCGTTCGCGCCGAATGCGATTCCGTGGGACGATATGGCGTTTCCCAGCACGGCGCAGGCGTTGCGCGACTGGATTGCGGGGCTGGATGCCACGAAGGGGTTGACATAATGCAGGACGAGACGAGTAAGGCGGCATTTGATGCGGGGGTGACGCGGTTTGTGGCGTGGTATCTGGCGCAGAACCCGGTGGGGGCGACGGAGTTGGGGATGCACGCCTATGACAACCGGCTGGCCGAAACGTCGGAGGAGGGGATCGCGACGGCGCGCGGGGTGTTTGCGGCCTACGGCGCGGGGTTGGCGGCCTATGACCCGGCGGGCGATACGGCGTGGGAGATCGATCTGCGGCTGATGCAGGGGCTGGCCGGCGCGCACCTGCGGCAGTATGACGCGCAGGATCTGCCGCACCGCAGCCCCGATTATTATGGGGCCGAGGCGTTGTTCGGGCCGTATAGCTTGCTGATGAAAGACTTTGCCCCGCTGCCGGAGCGCCTGCGGAACCTGACGGGGCGACTGGCCGATGTACCGCGCGTGCTGGCCGATGCCGAGCGCAATTTGGGCGTGTGCCCGCGCCTGTGGGTGGATATTGCGATTGAGGCGACGGATGGCGGGCTGACGCTGTTCGAGGGGCTGATCCCGGCGCTGGCGGGGGCGGTGCGGGCCGATGACCCGATCCTGGCGGCGCGGATCGAGGCGGCGAATCGCAAGGCGGTGGCGGCGGTGCAGCGCTATGGCGCGTTTCTGCGCGAGACGCTGTTGCCGCGCGCAGGCGGCAGCTTCGCGGTGGGCGAGGCGACCTGGAACGCGATGGTGCGCGAGGAGCATCAGCTTGATGGGGACGCGGCGGCGATTGAGGCGCTGGGCTGGGAGTTGATCCGCGAGACCGAGGACGCGCTGGCGGCGGAGGCGGGGGCAATCTGTGCGCGCGAGGGACGAGCGGCGTGCGCGTGGCAGGATTTGTTGAGCGCGGTGCGGGCCGACCATCCGACGGTGGACGAGTTGGTGCCGGCCTATCAGGCGGCGATGGAAGCGTCGCGGGCGTTTGTAATCGCACATGATCTGGTGACATTGCCAGCGGACGAGCATCTGCATCTCATGGAGACTCCGCCGATGGCGCGCCCGCTCTACCCATTTGCGGCCTATGTGCAGCCGGGGCCGTTCGAGGGGCGGCAGTTGGGCCTGTTTTGGGTGACGACGGTGCCGGCTGGGTTGCCCGCCGCCACGACGGAGAGCCTGTTGCGCGGCCACCCGCGCGTGAAGATCCCGATCATGGCGGTGCATGAGGGCTATCCCGGCCATCATGTGCAGTTGACGCGGGCCAATGCGGTGAACAGCCTGCCGCGCAAGCTGGGCGGGCGGTTGGCGAATCTGTTGGTGGAGGGCTGGGCGTTTTATTGCGAAGAGTTGATGGAGGCGGAGGGCTTCTTGTCGGACCCACGGGGGCGGCTGATGCGGCTGGCCGAGCAGTTGTGGCGGGCCTGCCGCATTGTGCTGGATGTGGGGCTGCACTGCCGGGGCATGGGCTTTGACGCGGCGGTGGCGCTGTTGGTGGAGACGGCGCGGCTGGAACCGCCCAATGCGCGGGCCGAGGTGCAACGCTATAGCCAGAGTCCGACGCAGCCGATGAGCTATTTGCTGGGCAAGCGCGAAATCTTGCGGCTGGCGGCGGACTATCGGGCGCGCGAGGTGGCGGCGGGGCGGGCGTTTGCGCTGAAGCCGTTCCATGATGCGCTGCTGGGCTGCGGCAGCTTGCCGCCGCGCCTGCTGCGGCTGGCGCTGGGGTTGTGACGTGAGTTCTGAGTTCTGAGTTCTGAGTTGGAGACGGGATCGATCTGCGAAGGACGCGAAGAGCCGTGAAGGATGGCGAAAGCGTGGTTGGTCCCAGGTTCTAACGATAACACGGAGACACGGAGACACGGAGATTTGCGGAGGTTTTAATGGTTGGATGGATGAATGGGTTCCGCCGGTGGAGTAGAAATAGAAGCCTGTCATTCTGAACGCAGTGAAGAATCTGCCGCCGCTTGGATTGATCCCGCCAGAAGCGACTCACTCCGCTTTGCGTAAGCCTGCGGGGGCGGTGTACTCATCCCAACGGATTCTTCACTGCGTTCAGAATGACAGTTCCCCCTCTTTTTCGTGCTGGTCAAGGCTAGGCTGAATTGTTAGCATCGTAAAATGTGATGCGGCGGGCGGGATTAGAGAAGGCGGCGTAAGAAGGCTTTGGTGTAGGCGAGTTGGAAGCCCTGGCGTTGCACGTTGCGCTGCGATTGGCTGCCGGGATTGGTGGTGCAGGTGACGAAGGCGCAACCGGCAGCCGCAGCGTGGGCCAGACGTGCGCCCAGTAGGGCTGCCTGCACGCCGCGCCCGCGAAACTCCAGGCGTGTCCCCATGAACGAGAGCGCCGCCACATCCTCGCCTAACGACAATGCGCCGCCGCCGGCGATCTGGCCCTGGATCGTTGCCAGGAAGCAGGTGATTGTGGGACGCTGGAAGGTGGCCTTTGCCAGCGTCAGCAAGGGATCGGCTGCTTCTGTGCCTGGATCGGTGTAACCTGTCACTGCCCAGACCCATTGCTCTTGCTCGGAGGCGGTGGCGATCCGCACGGTAATATCCGTCGGGGGCGACCACAGCGCGCCGGGGGTGAGCGGGCGGATATAGGTGTTGTAGAAGCGATAGAGGGTATAGCCGCGTTCTTCCAGTCCTGCTACCAGCGAGGCATCGGCTAAGGGGCACAGTTCGACGGCTGCCGGGAGGTCCGCCTGGGCGAAGAACGCTTCCAATTGATCCAGTTCCGTTGCCGAGACAGCGCCCGCTAATCCCATGCCGATGCCGCGATTGATCGGGAAGTCGCGCCCGGTACAGACGGCCTGCCCACCCATGAGCGCGCGGTGCTGTGTTTGCGCGCCGGCGGGGAAGCCGGTCAGGGCTATGGCGAGGGCCACATCGTCCTTGGCTTGTTGCCCTTCGATGCGTTGCGCGAATGCCTGATCGATGTGTATAGCCATCTTGCCTGATCCTCTCCCTGCTGCTGAACCTTTGGCCGCAGTGCGGTGACCGCGCTAAAATCGCCGGCTGTACTATACGCCCGGAAAGCTGAACCCACCCGGCGCGTAATCTGTTCAACGATCTGCTGCCTATTGCCTACTGTCTGCTGCCTACTGCCTATGACTGTCCATTGCCCCTATTGTAACGCCGCAAACCAGGCCGGGGCGGGCTTTTGCCTGGACTGCGGCGAGCCGTTTGCGGGGGATGGGCCAGCGGCGGCGCAGGAGGTGCTGCGCCCGGCGGATCGCGGTCGGCGGGCGTGGCAACGGTGGGGTGGGCGGTGGGGAGTGGTGCTGGGGCCGTTGCTGGTGGGGCTGATCGTGTTCAGCGCGTGGTGGGGCGACCAGGATCGGCGGCAGACGGCGTACCGTCGCGGCCTGAGTGACCTGCATGATCACCATTGGGCGGGGGCGATCACGGACTTTCGCATCGCGGGTGACTTTAGCGATGCGGCGCTGCGGCTACGCGACACGACGCAGTTTAGCGCGACGCTGCAAGGCTATGTGGTGGCGGCAGACCAAGCGGTGCAGGACGGCGCGTGGTGGGATGCGGCGGTGGCGCTGCGGCAGTTGGCGGCGGCGGACCCCTACTATCCCGAAGTCCACGGCCGCTTGGCTGCGGCGCGTAGTTTGGCGGGGCGGATCATCTATCGCATCCCGCACGGGCCGGACGCGGGGCTGTGGTATGCTGAAGCCGATGGGTCGGACCCGCGTCGCTTCCCCGCCCCGGCTAATGCGTCGCTCCACGGCATTTCGCCTGATAGTCGCTGGGCGGTCTATACGGTCTACCAGTTTTATCCCTGGCCGCCGGGTCGCCATGAACTGGCGGTGGTGGACCTGTATACCGGCCAGACCTATCAGGCACCGTTGGCTCCCGCCGATGAGCCGAAGGCCGATGCGGTGCGCTTTCGCGCCGACAGCAGCGGCTTCTGGTGGGTGACGGGACGGGCATGGTGGTACTATGATTTTGTCACGCAGCGCCTCACGCCGATCCCTGCGCCGGTGCTGGCTGCTGACGCGGGGCACGGCCGCTTGCTGCTGGGGGTGGTGGCCCAGCCCACGCCCAGCGGCGAACCGCGCACGCAACTTGCCCTAGCCGATGCCGTGGGCGCGCCGCTCGTCACGCTGCCGCCGGAAAATGGGCTGGTCGGTGCCGCGCAGTTCAGCGCCGATGGGCTAGCGATCCTCTACAGCGTGCAGGAGCGGGTGGGCGAATCGTGGGCCGAGCGGCTGGTGGCGCGTAGCCGTGACGGCATGAGCCTGTTGGGCTTGCGCGTGCGCGGTGGGAGCATCGCTTCGCCCGAACCAATCCAAGGAGTGCTGCCGCTTGGCCCCAACGGCGCGCCGCTCTCCCTCATTGATTGGCCGGGCCAGCCGCCCTTCCTGATCAACCCCAGCCGGCCGATAAGCGTCGATCTTACGGGAGCGCCTGATCCGCTCGGCATTGGCAGCGTGCCGCTCACTGCCACGGCGCTGCATTTGGGCGCTGGGCTGCGGGCGCTCCAAGTGCCGCCGGCCGAGGTGGGCTTGGCCCTGACCGTCCAGGCGACGACACGCACGGGCTTGGCGGTCGAGTGGCTGGGCTGGGCGCAGCACGGCACACGGGTGCTGTATCGCGCGCCCAGTGTGGGTGGGGGGCTGGGGCTATATAGTGTGCCGTTGCGTGACCCGCCGCCGACCGGGCCGGACGGGTTGCCGCAGGACGGGGTGCGGCTGCTGGGCCGCGCCGCCGACCGCTACGCCTGGGCGCGCAACACGGCGCTCAGTCACGACGGCACGCATCTGCTGGCGGTGCTGGCGGCGGGCGCGTTGGCGGGGCCGCCGGGTAGCCCGCCCAACGCGGCCGGGCTGTGGGCCTTGCGCGCGGGCGGCGGCGGCGCAACCCTGGTGGCGGCCGCTGCGACCGAGTTTTGGACCCCGGACGGTTGGTTGCCGCCGCCGACGGAGTAGGCCGACGTTAGGGGTCAGGGGTCAGGGTCCGTTTTTCATCATCCTGATGCCTGATACCTAAGTGAGGGGTCAGGGTCCGTTTTTCATCATCCTGACCCCTGACCCCTGCCCCCTGACCCCTGACCCCTGACCCCTGACCCCTGATACCTAGATGAGGGGCGGGCGCTGGGAAACGATGGGTAGGAGACGGCGGCATGGACGATAGGCAGCGGGATCGTGGGTCGGGTCGGCCACTGATGGCTAAATTAGGTATCAAGGCGGGGATGCGGGTGGCGTTGGTGGATGCGCCGCTGGGCTACGGCGATCTGCTGGGCCCGTTGCCGGCGGGGGTGCGGCTGGTGGATTGGGCGGACGCGGTCTTGGATTTTGTGCAACTGTTTGTGCAGACTGTGGCGGCGTTAAGCGTGGCGTTCCCGCTGTGGCGCGCTACGTTGGCCCCGGCGGGAATGCTGTGGGTGTCGTGGCCGAAGCGTGGCGCAGCGCTGCCCAGCGACCTGGACGAGAACCACATCCGCGCGTTGGGTCTGGAGAACGGCTTGGTAGACGTGAAGGTGTGCGCGGTGGATGCCACTTGGTCGGGCCTCAAGTTTGTCTATCGGCTGCGCGACCGACCGACCGCCCCTCCATCTCCTCTCCGATAGAGACGCGGACGACTTGCCGCTGCCTGACAGAACAGTTAGGGAATGCGGCGCAATGATTGATCCGCGCAGGACGCGAAGGAGCGCGAGGAACGACGCAAGGGGATGATATTTTCACCTAGTTCCCTTACGACTAAAAAGCGGGGTCCGACACGGGGCCGGACCCCGCCTGGGGTGTATGCGTGTGTGGGTGCGGCCCTGCTCAGAGTCCGCACTCACGCACGGTGGGGTAGCCACTCCCCTGCGAAGCCGCGCGTAGGGCGGTTAGTGCAGGTTCAGGCGACCTACGCGCAGTCGCAGCCCACCGGCCAGCAGGGCGAGGCCGGCCAAGACCAGCGGCAGTGCGCCGCCGGGTTGTCCCGCGCCGGTACTGGGCATTCCGATGGGGCCGGTGCCCGGTACGGGGGTCGGTGCGCCGGCGGTTGCGGCCTGGATCACGCCACAGAGTAGGCGCCCGCCACTTTTGCCGCTTGGCCCGGTCATGTAGTCGTCGGGATTGGCATGGATGACTAGCGCGCTGCCATCGGTGTCGAAGATCGAGGTCTCGCCGGGGCTGAGGGTCACGCCGGCGCTGGTGGTATCATAGGCGGCGCTGCCGTCGCCATTGACCGTGATATTCGGCAGGTCGCCGGCGTGCATCCCGTCGGGGTTGTCTTTGCCGTGATCTTTCGCCAAGGGGTTGAAGTGTTCGCCTGCCGACTCGAAATCGGGTGCCTCGCACATCCCCGTTTGGTGAATATGGATGCCGTGTTCGCCGGCGGGGATGCCACTGCCGACCAGCAGTTGCACTTGGACCCGCACACCGTTGCCGGTCTGCGTGAACGTGGCGGTGCCGATCACCTGGGCCTGAGCGTTCATCAGTTGGGCGCTGCCGCCCGTTGCGCTTTGGGCGGCGGCGGGGGCCACGCTAGCGGCCAGCCCGATCAGTAGCGCGCCGGCCAAGCAGGCCAGGGCCGATCCGCTGTTGTGGAGGTTGCGGTTCATGGCTGGCTCCTTATGCCGTCCCGAAGGACTTTTTGAGGGCCAGGGCCGCATCCATCACCGCTTGTTTCGCCACGTCTACCGTGCCACTCATGCTGAAGAACTCGTGCGTGACACCGGGGTAGCGGCTGCCGCCCACGGCGATACCGGCGGCGGCGAGCTTGTTCTTGTAGGCTTCGCCTTCGTCGCGCAGCGGGTCAATTTCAGCGTTGATCACGGTGGCCGGCGGTAGCCCGCGCACATCACCGCGCAACGGTGAGGCATAGGGGTTGAGGCGGTCGCCTTCGTTCCGCAGATAGTACTTATAGAACCAGACCAGCGCCGGGGTGTTCAGCGGCACGGTGGTGGTGAACTGGGCATAGGAGGCGAAGGTGAAATCCGCGTCGGGGCCGTTCAGGTAGTACATACTGGTGACGGGGTAGACCAGCAATTGGTGGACTGGCAGGCGCACGCCTTTGTCACGGGCCATCATCGCGGTGACGGCGGCCAGGTTGCCGCCCGCACTCTCTCCGGCGACGGCGACGCGGCTCGGATCACCGCCCAGGCCGGCGATATTCGCCAGCACCCACTGGTACGCGGCGAAGGAGTCCATCGGGGCGGCGGGGAAGGGCGCTTCGGGCGCGAGGCGGTAGGCGACCGACACGACCATAGCGTTCGCGGCATTGGTTAGCGCACGACAGGACGGGTCATAGACATCGAGGTTGGCGATGACGAAGCCGCCACCGTGGTAGTAGACAATGACCGGGAATGGGCCGGAGCCGGCGGGGCTATAGATCCGCAGCAGCAGTTGGCCGCCCGGTCCATGAAATGTCTTATGCTGGACTTTACCGACCGGCTCCACACACGGCTTACCCAGCTTGGACAGCACAGCGAGCTGGGCATCGGTGGTCGAGGGTAACTCGCGCGCCACGCGGGGGGTGACGGTGGGCAGGGGGAGGGGGTCAAGCGCCTTGAACGCATCCAACACTGCCTGCATCTGGGGGTTGGGTTGGCCGGGGGCGGCTTGGGCGGCCAAACCGGCTAGTGGGGCCGCAAACGCGCGGCCGGGGCCGGTCAATCCGCCGCCAATAGCGACGGCGGCAGCCCCTACGCCTGCGGCCTTGAGAAAGTCGCGCCGAGAAAATTGTTCCTTCATGGGTATTCTGCTCCTTTTGGATAAGGATCCGTTCGTCATCCTCGGTGACGGGACTCACTGCGATCTAGGCTCCAGCGCGTTTTGCAGTTCTCACCATACGGGAAGTCCGTGATGGAGGCGGCATACGGATCTGCAACGGACGTAGAACGTGGATCACCGCCTGAAACCGGAATATAAGGCGCGTCGGCGGCCGCCGGTCAGACTTAGGATCGGTAGCAATACTTCCCCCTGGCCCGGCGCGGCCGCTCTACCCAATAGGAGGAACGTATCTGCTTACAGATACTCATCTGTCTAATAGCATAATCGGGGCCACATCGGGCGTTTGTTCAGACTTTAGCAGTACAATGGATAGGTTGAGGAAAGGCCGGCTCCGCTGAGGGGCCGGCCTTTTTGCTCGAACAGCGCTTAATGCCGACTTTAGTCGGCGACGGGCGCGCCGGGTTCGACCCAGCGGCCGTGGGCTTTAATCAGGTCAACCAGCTTGTCTACGGCCAGGGCGGTGGGCACGTTCTTTTCGATGCACTCTTTGCCGACAAATAGGTTGACCTTGTCGGGCGCACCGCCCATGTAGCCGAAGTCGGCATCGGCCAGTTCGCCCAGGCCATTGACGATGCAGCCCATGACGGCGATTTTGACCCCGACTAGGTGGCCGGTGCGCGCTTTGATGCGCTCGGTGGTGCTTTGCAGGTCGAACAGGGTGCGCCCACAGGAGGGGCAGGCTACGAACTCGGTCTTGCTGAGGCGCGCGCCCGCCGCTTGCAGCAGGTTGTAGGTGAAGACCAGCCGCGTGTCGAACGCGCCGGGGCCATAGGTTTGCACACTCGCGCCAATGCCGTCGGTGAGCAGCGCGCCCAGCGAAACGGCGGCGTGCAGTTGGCCCGCTTCATCGGCTGCGTCTATGCCGGTGGCGATCAGGTGCAGCGGATAGCGGTAGCCGCGTGCGCGCAACTGCGAGTCGAGTAGGCGATAGGCGCGCAGGCGGTAGCTGGTCTCGTCAATGGTCATGCTGAAGGTCGCCGCTTGGTGGCCCGCCGCGTGCAGCCGGTCGGCGATGGCAAGCACCTCGTCCACAATACTGTATTCATGCGCGTCGGCGGCGTTGAGCAGTTCACGGTCGCCGCGGGTGTCCAGCAGATCGATCCAGACGGGCTTTTGGCCGGCGTGCGGCGCAGCGAGGTAGGCATCCAGCAGGCGCGTTGTCTCGCCGCCGTGGATCAGGGCCAGTTTCACGCCGGCAGCGGTTTCCAGCGCGGGGGCCACCAATTCGGGTCGCCCGACCACCGCCAGCAGCGGGAAAGGCTTGCCGATCTCGCGCATTTCGCTGATCACTCCCCCCAGCGTGATCAGGTCGTCGGGGCCGGTGATGCCTACGCTGAGGATGTCGGCACGCACGCCATGTTCGCCGACGCGGCGGGCCAGGGCCAGCACGTCGGTCAGCGCGCCCGGCATGGGGGCCAGCCGCCCCGCCAACGAGACGACTACTTGGGCGGGCAGGTTGCCGCCGGCGCGGCTGCGCCCGGTCTGCACGGCATGGGTCCAGCGCGGCTCGTAGGCATAGGGATCGCGACCATCGGGCAGGGCGGGCGCGTTGTCGGCGGCCGCCTCCTCGTCCGTTGTTGCCTGCGGGGCTGGGCCGCCCACCGGCCAGAGCCGCCCGTCGCCGATGGTTGGGCGGTGGCGGCGCGGCGTGTAGCGGTCGGCCAGCGCATAGGCCACTGGGATCTCAAACTCCGGGTCTTCGGTCAGCGAGACGCGGATCGTGTCGCCCAGACCGTCTTCGAGCAGTGAGCCGATGCCGATAGCGCTTTTGATGCGCCCGTCTTCGCCGTTGCCGGCCTCGGTCACGCCCAGGTGGAAGGGGTATTCCATGCCCTCGGCGGCCATGTGCGCGGCCAGCAACCGATACGCTTGGATCATGACTTTGGGGTTGCTGGCCTTCATTGAGACGATGATGCTGTAATAGGCGTACTTTTCGCAGATGCGGATAAACTCCAGCGCGCTTTCGACCATGCCGCGTGGCGTGTCGCCGAAGCGGTTCATGATGCGGTCGGACAGCGAGCCGTGGTTGGTGCCGATCCGCATGGCGACTCCACGCTCTTTGCAGCGCAAGATCACCGGGGCGAACTTTTCTTCGATGCGGACCAGTTCATCGCCGTAGTCGCCGTCGGTATATTCCTGCACTTTGAACAGCTTGGCATCGGCAAAGTTGCCGGGGTTAATGCGGACTTTGTCGGCCCACAGCGCGGCTTCCATGGCGGCGTTGGGGTTGAAGTGGATGTCGGCGACGAGCGGCGTGGTGAGGCCGCGCGCCAGCAGGCGGGCTTTGACCTCGCCCAGCGCCTTTGCGTCGGCGGTGGTGGGCGTGGTGAGGCGCACAATTTCGCAGCCCAGGTCGATCAGGCGCAGGGACTGCTCAAAGGTGGCTTGCACGTCTTTGGTCAGCGTGGTGGTCATGGATTGGATGCGGAGTGGATTGTCGCCGCCCACGCCCACCGGCCCAACCATCACCTCGCGCGTGCGGCGGCGCTTGTAGCTATAGGGATCGGCGCAATACGGCAACTCGATCCGCTCCTTGTCTGCCTTGCCCGCCGGTGGCCCAAACACTTGGACCGGCTCCGGCATCACGATTTGACTCACGACTCACCCCCACCTTTGCGCGGCCTTAGCGGTCTCTTCCCGCCGCCGCCTCTTGCCCCTGCCTTGATTGTGCGCTTTTACACAATCTTTCTATAGATTATACGTATGACCGGGCGTTTTGATTTCACTTGTGCCTTTGCTGCCTCGGTGAGCATCGTGTCCATTATACCGGCCCGGCCCCGCCCGGCGCAAGATCTGCCCCGCCTTTTGTTCAACACGGAGACACGGAGACACGGAGGACGATGAGACGGATTGCACCGCAAAGACACGAAGCACGCGAAGATTGGCATCTCGGTCCGGCTGTTGACAGCGGCGAAGCGGCGGCGGTACAATGGCCGTATGGAGTCGCCTGTTCATGCGAGGAGAATGGTTTATGCGAGTGCGCGTTACGGACGAGGGGCTGCTGATCCCCACGGCTCTGCTACGGGATCTGGACGAGGTGGAGATCCGGTGGCATGGGGACGGGGTTCTGATCACGCCGGTTGCTGCCAACGAGTCGAGCGAAAACGAAGACAATGATGAGAACTACCCAGTCATTCCCGATGATGACCCTATCTATAATCTTGGCAGGGATCCGATTGACATTGGGATTACGGATGCTTCGGTCAATTTCGACAAGTACATTTATGGAGATGCTACTGATTTCCCGACGCTTGCTGATGACGATCCCTTATACGAGCTGGGTAGATACCCCGTTGAGGACGAGGCAACGGATGCGGCGGTTAAGCTGGATAAGTACCTCTATTGATTGAGTGGATAGCGGAGGGATGAGACGATGCGAATGCGAGTCACTGACGAGGGGATAACCGTTCCCAAAGCTCTGCTACGGGAGCTAGACGAGGTAGAGATCCGCTGGCAGAATGGTGGAGTTATGATTGCTCCTGTTGCCGCTGTAGAGTCGGGCGAAGACGACGATGATGACGATAATTATCCGGTCATTGCGGATGACGATCCGATTTATAATTTCGGCAAGAATCCGATTGACATTGGCATTACTGATGCTTCGGTTAATTTGGATAAGTATATCTACTAATGCGATCCGTGTTTGTAGATGCGAACTACTGGGTGGCACTTGATTTGATCACTGATCAAAATCATCAAGCTGCCATGCGCCACTGGCGGGGGTTGCAAGGCCAGCTGCCTCCGCTGGTAACTACCACTTATATCTTCGATGAGGTTGTGACACTCTTCAAGAGCCGTGGGTATCACGCGCAGGCGATTCAGGCCGGCAACAATCTACGCAGCCCCGGCATTGAGCTGGTCCACGTAGATGAGCCACTGTTTGATGCGGGCTGGGCGTATTTTGTGCAGCACGCAGATAAGCAGTATTCGCTGACGGATTGTATTTCGTTTGTGCTGATGAGCCGGCGGCGCATGACCCATGCCTTTACTTTTGACCACCACTTCGGT
>Ga0209724_1002507_pt1 | contig 15627 bp, 16 predicted proteins | sample grotaG_FD_184143 | JGI IMG/M metagenome (GOLD analysis project Ga0209724, IMG submission 184143) | Glacier valley bacterial and archeal communities from Borup Fiord, Nunavut, Canada, to study Microbial Dark Matter (Phase II) -... | ecosystem: Environmental > Aquatic > Freshwater > Ice > Glacier ...
TGGTTGAAGGGGTCAGGCTGATCGGATTCGATGATGCTATTCAGCTTGCTTTTGATAAGATCGAACAGAATCAGGTTGCATCAAGCTGGAAAGATGCCCTCACAAGTTCGACACTCAACAAAGGAATAACCCAACTTATGCAAGTGCCGGTATATGGTTGTTTTACAGATAAAAGAGAAATGAAGATCGAAAATAGCGAACGTGTTTTGCAAAATATCTGGTCAATAGGCGGAACCCATGGATGGTTCTACGGCAATTGGTTATGGCGAATCAGGGGAATTATGGATAAGATGGTAGGGGGAGTCGGACTGCGGCGGGGACGAAAAAATCCGACTGAAATATCAGCAGGCGAATCACTTGACTTCTGGCGTGTTTTACTGGCAGATAAAGAGGAAAAAAGATTACTTCTTTATGCCGAAATGAAACTTCCTGGTGAAGCCTGGCTTGAATTTAAAATTACAAATGATAATGTGTTAATTCAGACAGCAACCTTCAGACCTTTAGGCGTCTGGGGTCGTAATTACTGGTATGCCGTACTTCCGTTTCACGGATTTATCTTTAAAGGAATGATCAACAACATCGCGAAAGCATAATTTTATCAATCAGCAATGAAATCAATCAAAGTTTTAATCACTCTTCTTATCTGCCTTTTAATTCCGTTGGCTATTGGCGGAATATCAGGTTTCGCCACAGCTGCAGATATTAACGATTGGTATGTAACATTGAATAAACCGTCGTTTAATCCGCCCAACTATCTCTTTGCTCCTGTCTGGACCACGCTCTACACTTTAATGGGAATTTCGCTATTTAAAATCTGGAGGTCACCGGAAGGGCGAAACAGAAACAATGCACTGTTGATCTTTGCTATACAAATAACACTTAATTTTTTCTGGAGCTTTTTGTTCTTCAAATTTAACCTCCCAGGAGTAGCACTGGTCGAAATTGTACTGCTTTGGACCAGCATCCTGTTGATGATTATCATCTTCAGGCGTATCAGCAAACTGGCAGCATACCTCCAGGTTCCTTACCTTCTTTGGGTCTCTTTTGCGACAGTTCTCAATGCTGCCATTTGGTTTTTAAACTAATAACAACTCGAATTTCTTATTTAATCTTCTGAAACAAACATATGCCCGTTTACACAAAGCACGAAACGCTTAAAATTCCTGCATCAATTGATCAGGTTTGGGATTTCATCTCTTCTCCTCAAAATCTGAAGCGCATCACCCCGGAATACATGGGATTTGATATCACGACCAAAAACCTGCCCGAAAAAGTGTACGCCGGTATGATCATCAGTTATACGGTCAGTCCGCTACTCGGCATTAAGATGAGATGGGTTACAGAAATTACCCATGTAAGCAATCTCAGGTATTTCGTTGACGAACAAAGATTTGGCCCTTATAAAATGTGGCACCATCAACATATCATCGAAGCGATTAAAGGAGGAGTACTGATGACCGACATTGTAGATTACCAGCCACCAATGGGATTTTTGGGTGCAATCGCGAATCAGTTGATTATAAAGAAACAACTCAACGAAATTTTCAACTTCAGAACGAAGAAACTGGAAGAGCACTTCGGAAAATTTTGACAAAGCAGCTAATTGATTCTCTTTAACTTTTAAATAATGATTTTCCCCATGGAAACGGAGGCGGCAAATAGAAATGCTACTCCCGCTTCGCTTAAGACTGAACTCAAGTTGTCGTATTTAGACCAGGTTTTTAGTGGCAGATCTTTATTTATGTTAAAATATCCGTTTTTTGTACAGCTTCTATGATCATCTGTGCCGTTTGCCTGGTGCCAAACAAAGAATTATCGAGGGCAAAGTGATAGTTATCCGACTGCCCCCATGTTCTATGGGTATAATGCCTGCAATAGTTTGAGCGTTCTTTGTCTTTTCTTTCAAGTTCTCTCTCTGCCTGAGCCATATCGGTGCCGTACTCGTGGATGATTCGCCGTGTTCTGTATTCTTTATTGGCATGGATAAAAACATTGAAGCAATTGGGGTGGGTTTTCAACACAAAGTCGGCACAACGCCCCACGATAACGCACGATTCTTTTTGGCTGATATCGAGTATCACCTTACTTTGAACCATAAACAGGGTATCCAGAGGTGGCATTTCTTCGTTTATATAGGCGTAATTTTGCTCATACAAATCGAACAAAAGACTATTTGCCAGTTTTTGTTCATGCTCTTTTACATATTCGGGAGTCAGCCCAGATGCTGCTGCCGAGAGGTCAATCAGTTTAGTGTCATAAAAAGAGATGCCTAACTTCCGGGCTATTATCTCACCTATTTCATGACCACCACTTCCATACTCGCGGGCAATGTTAATGATAAGTCCGTCAGAGCATGCAGTTGCAGCGTTGGATGGAATCGCAGTTTCATGTGCCGTCTCATCGCTCAACAACCTGTCGATAAAGCCAAGCTTTTTACCGTAAAACTTTGCCATCGTACCTACCAGTAAAGCAGCTGCAATGGTGCCTTCGCGTATACCCTGTAAGTTGTGGATAAATACAAAGGAACTAACGATGCCAATTACCACCAGCGTGCTGTCCAGACCCACTTTTACTTTCCCGAATTCCAGATGAAAGGCTTTCGAGATGGCGAGCGACAAACCTTCACCGGCCAGATAGGTGACCTTTGCTTTTACTTCCAGAAGAACACCAAAAGCAATAATGGCACAACTCAACAAACAAACTATCCATTGCCATAGGTAGTTCGAGGGCTGAACATCGGACAGGATAAACATGGCAAAATCGATAAAGAATCCAAATAATACAGCCACCGGAAATTGCAAAACTTGTATCCATTGATATGCTTTGCGGAGTACTACTATTTGCAGCAGAATAAGTATCGCATTCATCACTATGGAGGCGACCCCTATGGTAATGGGAAATCCAAGACTGTAAACATAGGGGACACAAGATATAGGAGATGTCCCCAAATTTGCTTTTACCGACAACGCGACCCCAAAAGCCATAATAAAAAGCCCTGCAATCAGGGCTAAACTTCTTTTAAAAATACCGTTTGTTTTCATCAAACCTTTTCAGTTTCATGGTCTTTTTCTGTTTTAAACCACTGGCCGCAAAGTTAACAATTGAACGGAGTTTTTCCGAGTCAACGAAGCAATGAAACCCTGATTGCTGCCTGCCAAACCCCGGAACCATCAACATATGGTTACAAACGACTTATTAATCGGTGAGCACAATTGCTCACTTTATTGTAAACTGAGTGATCAAAAAATGACAACCAGGATGCACAGTCGTCTATGTCAAAAATAAACTAATCTTTGGACACAATTATTGTTTTTCTATTCATAAAGGTCCCATCTACTATTTAATTGGAATAAACAAAATCAGTGATATACTTGTTTTCTTCATAATGATTAAAACGATAGAAAGAGAATATGTTTCAATATCAATTTCCGTATTTAAAAAAATTATTAATTATTTATCATCCATAGAAACAATATGAAACTACTCGAAAAAATTTTGGTGCCAATAGATGTCAATATAGATTATAAGGAACAACTGAATACAGCAATCAATATTGCCCTGTCGTATAATTCCGAAATAATCGTCATGTATGTACTCTCTGAAGAAATCGTTCATAATGACATCAAGGAACTTGTAATAAATGCCATTTCTGAGAGTTTAAACAAGGTAAAAGAGACACTCAAAAAAGAGGGGATTTTAATTAAAGAACCATCAATTGTATTTGGCAATCCGGTTGACGAAATTCTCCAATCATCGATCAGTGAAAATGTTAATTTAATTCTTATTGGCTCAGGCATCATAGACGAAAAAGAAAAATTTAGACTAGGTATCAATGCGGATAAGTTAATCAGGTTGTCAGATAAACCAGTTTGGGTTGTTAAGTCGAATGAAGAAACGAAATTAACGAACATTTTATGCCCTGTTGATTTTTCAGATCCTTCCAGAAGAGCTCTGAAGAATGCTATTATATTGTCAAGAAAATTTAAGGCTAATTTACGAATTTTAGGTGTTTATAAGCCATTTGTATCTACTTCCCTGAGATTGAACGTGGACACAGAAGAGGAGAATGCTTATCGGTTAGGAATGATTGAAAAAGAAATGAAACAATTTGTAAAAGAATTTGATTTAGATGGAATAGATCACGTAATAGACATTCAGGCAGGAGTGGCCCACGAAAATATACTGCATACAATTAAAGAATATGGTCACGATTTATTAGTTATGGGAACAAACGGGCGTTCAGGATTAAACAGAATAGTAATGGGTAGCGTTACGGAAAAAGTTACCCGGGAAATGCCCTGTTCTTTTGTTACAACGAAAACACAAGACATTATTCAATTAAGATTTGACAATGAAATTAAGGAAATAGAAATTCATTTTAAAAATGCCAATAACCTGGTTGAAAACGGGTTTTATAAAGAAGCAATAAACCAATATATGATTTGTTTACAAATTAATGATATGCATATTCCTACAATGTATAAACTGGCAGAAGTGCACAAAATTATTGGTGATAATGCAAAAGCAGGTTATTACGACAATATGGCAAAGGATTTACTAGCCAGATTATGGGATAAAAAAATTGAGTTTGAAATAATAAAACATTACAGGCCAGGAAACTAAGCAATACAAATAATTTTATAAGATGCAATATTATTCCATTTGCAGTAATTTGTTATTATCCGTTATTATTCTTTCCCCATGAATACATTCAACAAAATGATTAAAATCATCGAAAAGATTATTATCATAACCTTAATATCCTTGATGGCTTTTGTGCTTGTTCTTTCTGCAACTGAAGTTGGAATTATTGTTATTAGGGAGTTTTCAAATCCTTTTGAGACAAATGGAATTATTATTGATATTAATGGGTTAATGGAGATTTTCGGTTTCTTCTTAACTGTTTTAATAGGTTTTGAATTATTTGAAACGGTAAAATTGTATCTTAAGGAAAATGTTTTTCATGGTGAGGTTATCTTGCTTGTTAGTCTCATAGCGGTTTCCCGTAAAGTAATCGTTATGGATTATTCTAAGGAAGATCCATTAACACTTATTGCAATTGCGACACTAATTGCGGCTATTTCTTTTGGTTATCATATAACAAAGAAGACATTAAGAGGCGATAAGCCAAAAGACATTTTGTAATTTAATAGTTTTTCAAATTCTTCGATAAACTTCGTTGAAAGAAATTCTCTTTCTGTCTCCCCAAACTCCTTTGTCATCTCTGATTCCGCAGGAAACAATCATATTGATTTCTGCCCCAAAAGGCATTTTCAAGATACTTTTCACTTTCCGACTATCAAAACCTTTCATTGGACAAGTGTCATAACTTTCATTGTCAATTGCTAATCATAAACGTTTGCGCCGCCAAAGCGTAGGTTTTATGAACTACAACTCTTACATCGTTTTCAGATACTTGATAAGTGATTGTTCTGAAAATTCCAATAATGTTCACTATGATTTCTTGGACAAACCCTAAAATTCCTTAATAGCAGGAATATAAAATTGGCATTATTATCCCATAGTACATTTCCAGCTTTTGATTCTTTTCTCGTGTTTCTCTTTTGGGCTATTTTTTAGAACATTTTGAGTTTCCAACTCAATCATTTTTCTGCTCTTTTTCGGTACAAATCCTACCTTGTTACGAAAACTTTTCAAGTAACAAAGTGCTTTTATAGAGCTACAAAGCGCTTTGGTGAAACTAAAAAGCGCTTTTGCGGAACTACAAAGCGCTTTGGTGAAACTAAAAAGCGTTTTTGCGGAACTACAAAGTGCTTTCGGGAAACTAAAAAGCACTTTGTAGAAACTAAAAAGCGCTTTGTAGAAACAAAAAAGTCGACCATAGGAGGACATATTCAGCAATGCAGTACTTCATATTCAAAGAAATCATTCAATATATTGTTCCAAATGCTTATCTTCACGATTTAGAAATTAAATGTTCCACATCTCTCCCAAATCTTCCAAAATGAGAATTCTTGGTTATGGCCTTCTTTTTGCGTTTGCATTTACTCTTAACGAAACTGTTGCCGGACAAACGATTGAACCAGTCGCGACAGGCGGTTATCGATACGAAAAACCCGTAGCAGGTGTATACCGGATACTAACCTACAATGTCCGTAACGGTAAGGGGATGGACGAAAAAACCGACTACGACCGGGTTGCCAATGTTATCATTGCTATTCATCCCGAAGTTGTTGCATTGCAGGAACTCGACAGCGTCACCACACGCAGCAATGGTGTTGATGTGTTGAAAACCATCGCAGAAAAGTGCGGGATGAACTATTTCTATGGCGCTTCAATTCCTTACCAGGGCGGCAAATACGGAATTGGAATCCTTTCAAATGAGATCCCTTTAAAAACCGCTTTTTTTTCGCTCCCGGGAACAGAGGAGAAACGAGGTTTGCTGATGGCAGAGTTTAAGGACTATATCTTTTTTTGTTCCCATTTTTCGTTGACAGAAGCCGATAGAGTTGCTTCGGTTCAATTGATTAACAAAGAAGTGGAAGCGCTTCATAAAAGAGTCTTTCTTGCGGGTGATTTGAATGCAACTCCAGAATCAGAAGCGATTGAATCATTGTCAGAACACTGGACCAATCTAACCGGAAAACAACCTACCTTCCCGTCATCGGGTCCTAAAAAATGTATTGACTTTATCTGGGGGATTAACCTTTCAGATTTCATTTATAACATTACAAAACAAGAAGTTGTGCCTGAGAAGATCGCTTCAGACCACTGTCCTGTTTTTGTTGATGTGAAATTTAATAAAAGGAAGCAGTCCATTAAGTAACCTAATTATTGAATATTTCGTTAAAAAAGATCATCGCACATTCATTTTTATGTAATATTTTAACCAATTTCGTGACATATTAAACAAAATTGATTCTGAATGTTTTTAGAAAAGGTATACCAGGGCAGAAATGATGTGGGTAGGTGGATTGCAATGATTGTAATCCTGCTTATTGTCACGCAAATTGTTGGTGCTATACCTCTTGGAATTATGATCTTCCTGAAAAGGATGGATAACCCGGATTTAATTCCCAATCCGGAGAATCTGATGGATCTCTCGGCTTTCGAAATACCTCCAATCACCGGATTCGCGTTGATGATCATTCCGTTTGTGCTTGGCCTTGTTGCATTGTTACTGTTGATGAAACCAGTTCACGAAAGACCAATGCTTTCGGTCGTTACAGGTCATTCGTCGTTCCGCTGGAAAAAAACTTTCTGGGGTGCCTGTGTTTGGTTGGTGCTGCTTTCCGCATATGCATTCTTTGCAAGTGTTACGGGAATACAGAAAATCGAACTTCAGTTTGATCCCACCACATTTTTCATATTGATAGCAGTTTCAGTATTCCTTTTACCGTTTCAGACAGGCTTCGAAGAGGTACTTTTCAGGGGATACCTGATGCAGGGATTTGCAAAAATATTTAAATACAGATGGGTACCACTTCTTTTCACATCACTTCTTTTCGGAGGTCTCCATTTTTTTAATCCCGAAGTGAAAGAGTATGGCGCTGCCATTGTGATGCCGCAATACATTTGGTTTGGCGTTTTCTTTGGAATTTGTGCTTTGATGGACGATGGAGTGGAGCTGGCCTGGGGCGTTCATGCAATCAACAATATATTCTTGTCTGTATTTTTCACACAGGAATCCAGTGCTTTGCAGACACCAGCTTTATACAGGATAACTGAATTTAGCCCTCTTTTCGATTTGATATCTCTGTTTTTTCTTTCAGTGATTTTTATCTTTGTTGCACGGCGCAAATTTAAATGGCCCGACTGGCATTATTTAATGGCTAAAATCGATCAGCCCGATCCAAAAGAGGAAGACCTATCTGATTTTATTGAAGATGAGTACGATGAATATGAAGAAAAATAAATATTAAACCTTAGCAACTATGGAATTATTTTCAGCAAAAGAAGTCTCTAAAAGCTATGCCAATCATCAGGCATTGACAAAAGTTTCGATCTCGGTCGAAGAGGGATCCATTTTCGGATTACTTGGGCCAAACGGAGCTGGTAAAACGACCCTAATCAGGATCATCAACCAGATTACAGGACCCGACAGCGGTTCAGTCTGGCTGAATGGCAGACCCCTGAAAGCCGAAGATATTGATCAGATCGGCTATCTGCCCGAAGAACGTGGCTTGTACAAAAAAATGAAAGTCGGCGAACAGGCTCTTTACCTAGGACAGCTAAAAGGACTTTCGCGGCGCGATGCGATGAAAGAGCTTAAAATCTGGTTCGAAAAGTTCGAAATTACTGCATGGTGGGACAAAAAAGTGATGGAGCTGTCGAAAGGAATGCAGCAAAAAGTTCAGTTTATCTGCACGGTACTTCACAAGCCACGGTTACTGATTTTCGATGAGCCGTTCAGTGGATTCGATCCAATCAATGCGGATATTATTACCCGTGAGATCCTCCAGATGAAAAAAGATGGTGCCACAATCATTTTTTCGACGCACAACATGGAATCGGTCGAGCAGCTTTGCGATCATATTGCCTTGATTGACAAATCGAAGAAGATCCTTGACGGACCAACTAAACAGATCAGGGAAAAGTACAAATCAAACATTTACGATATTGCTTATCGCGGTGATCTTGATATTCACGGCCATGTGCTTGCGGGAAAGTATAATATCCTGAGTAATGAGCAAAACGGAATGGGAAACAAGTTAAGCATTCAATACCCCGATGGCAGCAATTCAAGAGAACTGATCAGGGACCTTGTAGAGCATGTCGAGATCGTTTCGTTCAACGAAGTAATTCCCAGCATGAACGAAGTATTCATTAAAGTTGTCAAACAAAACGCCTAAAAACTAAGCCATGCATAAAATAGCACTGATTATCCGAAGAGAATATATGACCCGTGTACAGAAGAAATCATTTATCATTCTGACACTGCTCATGCCCATTCTAATGTCGGCATTGATGATACTTCCAGCCTATTTCGCCACAATGGACGATGAAGAAACCCGCACAGTTGCGGTATACGATGGCTCCGCTGTGATCCTTGGCAGACTCGAAAGCACCGAATTCACAAAATTCAAGTTTATTCCTGAGGAGGAGTACAAAAATATAAAAGACAAGGTTCAGGGATCGGATTATTATGCCCTTTTGGTTGTCGCACCTAATTTCCTGACGACCAAGACGGTTCAACTCATTTCAGGAGGCAATATTCCATTTGATCTGAAATCACAGATTCAGGATAAAATCCAGTCGGTGATCGAAAAGGATAAGATGGCTGAAGTAGTAAGGCAAACTAACATCCCCGATCTTGAAAAAAGAATTGAAGCAACACGAACCCGTATCAGTATTGATACCATTAAATTAGGTGAAGGCGGAGAAGCTAAAAAAAGCTCAACAGAGATTGGGATGATTCTTGGTTATGTCTTTGGATTTATGATTTACATGTTCATCTTTATCTATGGCACAATGGTGATGCAAGGGGTCATGGAAGAGAAGCAAAGCCGTATTGTTGAAGTAATCATCTCGAGTGTGAAGCCATTTCAACTGATGATGGGGAAAATAGTCGGGATTGCTTTTGTGGGATTGACACAGTTTGCGATATGGGTTATCCTGGGATTTACGATTCTAACTGCCTCACGAAGCTTCTATCCTGAAAGTGCTCAGAAACAGCAAATTCAAAATGTGATGTCACAGAGTCAGGATGCAGCACAGGTAGCTGCACCACAAGCGGATAAGATGCAGGAGGTTTTTTCAATGATTGACACGATTAATTTTCCATTGATTATCGGCTGTTTCCTCTTCTTTTTTATTGGAGGCTACCTGCTTTACAGCTCCATGTTTGCTGCGGTTGGCTCAGCAATCGATGCACAGGAAGATGCCCAGCAGTTTATGCTCCCGATCACGCTGCCGATTATCCTCTCAATAATGGTTTTGATGAGCGCTATCAAAAGCCCGGAAGGACCAATTGCCTTCTGGTTCAGCATGATACCGTTTACTTCGCCAGTCGTAATGATGGCCCGGATACCTTTTGGCGTACCCATATGGGAATTAGCACTTTCAATGTTCCTGCTCGTTGCAACTTTCGTCGGGATGGTTTGGGTAGCCGGGAAAATTTACCGTACAGGCATCCTGATGTATGGCAAAAAGCCATCATGGAAAGAAATTGGCAAGTGGCTGATGTACAAATCGTAATTTGAAACAATATAAATCGAACTTAAGGGAAGGCAGGAACTTTGAGGAGTTACCTGCCTTTTTTTGATTTAAATAATCATTTTGAGAAAGTCTTCTCTCAACATTTAATGAGATCACGATTATTCTTTATCTTTGTGAAAAAGGATGAAACAATGAAAGCAATCGAGATAAATACAAAGACTGATAAGCACGGACATTTAAAGATTAACTATCCTATAAACCAACGCGAAAGCAATGTTCGTGTTATTATTCTTGTTGACGAAAAAAAAGATGATATTGACGAAGAAGAATTATGGATGAAAACTATCTCTTCAAATCCGGTATTTGATTTCTTAAAAGATACGGACGAAAACATATATTCATTAACTGACGGTGAACAATTTAATGATTAAAAATTCAATCATATTAGTTCCATTTCCTTTTGACGATTTTTCAGTTTCAAAAGTTAGACCAGCGCTTTGTTTGACATCTGAAATTGGAAAATATGACCATGTGATAATTGCATTTATATCAAGTAAAATACCTGAAGACTTGATTGATAGTGACGTGATAGTAAGAAAGCACTCAGAAATTTCTTTGGGAACTGGATTAACTGTTGATTCAGTGATTAGACTTCATAAAATTGTTACAATCCCAAAAAGTTTAATAAAAAGAAAATTGGGCTCTATTAACAAGACTATTGAAATTGAAGTCAACAAAAAAATCAGACAATTATTTGATAATGAATAAAAAACACATCACATATTAGAATTGGGCACCTTCTTTTCTCTCCTGCATCTAAAATAAAACCGCCTCAAAGATGAACCTATATGAAGTAAAAGAAGACTAATAAAATTTGGTTTAGATACTCCTTTTATCCAGCAAACACAATAACCCGCATTCTTTCCTACATTGCGACAAATATCAATAAATTTCAGCCATGATCCGATTTGCTGTTATTGACATAGGAACAAATACCTGCAATTTATTAATAGCCAACATATTACCAGGCGGTTCGTTCAGAACGGTATACGACCGGAAATTGCCTGTCAAGTTGGGACGTGGAGGGATCAACAAAGAGATTCTGCAGCCGGAAGCCATCGAACGAGGTATTTCAGCGCTACAAAGCCATTTCAAAACCATTTGTGAATACGACGTCAGTAAGATTAAAGTCGTTGGCACATCAGCTTTGAGAGGCGCAACGAACAGGTCCGTTTTTCTTGAAAAAGTGAAACACTTACTCGGCTGGAATATTGAAATCATTGATGGCGAACTCGAAGCCGAATTGATTTTCAGGGGAGTACGGCTTTCTCTTCCGGACGGAATAGGGAATTACCTGATCGTGGATATTGGTGGCGGAAGTATTGAGTTTATTCTTGCGAACGACAATGATATCCTTTGGCGTAAAAGTTTTAACATTGGTATTGCCAGGGCACTCGAAACGATATTATTGTCCGATCCGGTTACACCAGCCGAAATTCTGGCTTATGAAAATTGGTTCGATGAACATCTTCAGGATTTGTGGATTGCCTGCGAACGATACCAACCCCAGACACTCGTTGGATGCTCTGGCGCATTCGATACCCTAATGGATATTTATGAAAAAGCAGAACCAGATTTAAAAATCCGGGGAGTATCAGATTTCCCGATGGAAAATTTTCTGATGATTCACAAGCAACTTATTCTTTCGGATCATGAAGCACGAAGTAAAATGGATGGCATGGACAAAATGCGTGTCGAGATGATTGTGATTGCCTCCGTTTTTACTAACTTCATCCTTCAAAGATTAAAAATCAAAAGATTACTTCACACCCATAACGCACTGAAAGAGGGAGTGATGGATCGACTCATTTCCAATGCAGTATAAATTAAAAATATGGTGAAGATATTAGTCATTGATGACGAACGGAGTATCCGTAATACACTTAAAGATATTCTTGGTTTCGAGGGATACGCGGTAGAAGTGGCCGAAAACGGTTTGATCGGCCTTGAATTTGTAAAAAGCACCGATTTTGACATCATTCTATGTGATATCAAAATGCCTGAAATGGATGGAATCGAAGTTCTGGAGAAGATCATTGAACTGAAACCCGAAACGACGGTTGTAATGATTTCAGGTCATGGAAATATCGATACAGCCGTAGAGGCAATAAAAAAAGGAGCGTTTGACTTCATAGTTAAACCATTGGATTTAAACAGATTACTAATAACAATACGAAATGCTGGCGATAAAACAGTCCTTGTAAAAGAGACCAAAGTATTAAAGCAAAAAATCAGTAAAAAGTACGAGATAATCGGTGAATCGCCCCTGATTCTGAAAGTCCTCGAAATGACCGATCGCGTTGCTCCGACTGAAGCGAGGGTTCTAATAACTGGAGCCAATGGCACTGGCAAAGAATTGATTGCCCGTCGTTTGCATGAATTATCTCCACGAGCTGAAGCACCTTTTATCGAGGTTAATTGTGCGGCTATACCCTCTGAATTAATTGAAAGTGAATTGTTTGGACACGAAAAAGGAGCATTTACATCTGCTATAAAACAGCGGAAAGGGAAATTCGAACAGGCCGATGGTGGAACATTGTTTCTGGATGAAATCGGAGATATGAGCATTTCGGCGCAATCGAAGGTTTTACGTGCGTTGCAAGAAAACATCATTACAAAAGTAGGAAGTGATACGGCAGTTAAAGTAAATGTCAGGGTAATCGCCGCGACAAACAAAGATCTAGCAGAGGAGATTAGGATTGGTAATTTCAGGGAGGATTTATATCACAGATTAAGCGTAATCCTTATTAATGTTCCGTCTCTCGAAAGCCGGAAGGAGGATATTCCATTGTTAGCCAGTTACTTTATCGAGCAGATATGCAGTGAATATGGACAGCCGCCAAAGGAGATTGATCCTGAAGCAATCGAAGAATTACAAAACCGCAATTGGACCGGGAATATTCGGGAGTTTCGAAATGTGATTGAAAGATTGATCATTCTCTGCAACAAATCGATTACCCTCGATGATGTAAAATTGTATGCACCCGGAAGTAGAACGACCGATACGAACCAGCTTACGCATTTCCAAACGGATTAAGAATATTAAAAGGCTGAATAAATCAATCGGGAAATGGGTAATTTGGAAATAAAATCTTTAAATCGAAATATAGTTCCCGATGACAACCAGATATAGTATTGATTACAAACCAATTAATCGAATATAAGCTATTAACAATTGTTGATATCCTCTGTTGATACATAGTTGATACAAAAGGCCGAAAATATTTGCAGGAGGATGTATGATCGCATATCTTTGAAATATCAGGTCAGCGATAAAAGGTTACTTTGAAGTAGTGGAAACGGGGAGAGGCTCTTAGTTGAGTTAGGAACCGGATCATTCAAGCCCTCGGGTTTGCACAACGGAAGGGTCAGAGGTTGGACGAAAAGAGAAATCAAATCGTTCAGTCAACCCGAAAAACGCCAGTCGTTCATTTGAAGGTTGAGTTAAGAGCGGATAAAAATGAGACGTAAGTTTCGTGCAATATTCCGGGGAACAGGAAAGCTGAAAAGCCTGAAATGTTCCATACAGCAGAGGTGCAGATCGCAAGTGATGTTCCAACCTGTATTCCAATAACACTCCGTTCTGGAAGGTCGACCGCAAGGAAAACCGAAGGAACAGCCGGAAGGTGATGCTGTAAAAGGCAGAACCCGAAAGCGATGGGTTGAAAATAAATCGACAGAATGCGCAAGCACGAAGAAGATCGAAATACGACCAACCACGATAACCGTAGCCTGACGCCGCGGATGAAGCAATTCAAAAACGACGAAATGGGAACTACTCGAAAGGGTTGTTCCCATTTGTGTTTTAGGCCCTACCCTTAATTACATTTTCCATTTTCGGAAGATGAGTTCAGGCAAATTGAAAGTCCGGTAAATTCTGAACCTGCACTTTTATTTTTCCCCTTTCACACCGGCAATTCGACGAAGAACATTTTCAATTGTAACCTGGGGAAATTTCCTGACATTAATAGTTGGACTAATTTACGCTTTTCCTCACCCTGATTATTAAACGGTTTTATTGTAGAACGACAGGTTTATTAAGCAGTTAATTAACCAAAACAAAACGTATAAAAGCACCAGACAAAAGCATTTGAAAGGGAATAAACTTAAAGTCATAAATATCAATAATATAACCATCATAAAATAATTGACAATTGTTAATAACCTATGTTAATACACCTTTGATACATAGTTGATACAAAAGGCCGAAAATATTTGCAGGAGGTTGTGTGAACGCATATCTTTGAAATATCAGGTCAGCGATAAAAGGTTACTTTGAAGTAGTGGAAACGGGGAAAGGCTCTTAATTGAGTAAGGAACCGGATCATTCAAACCCTCGGGTTTGCACAACGGAAGAGTCAGAGGTTGGACGAAAAGAGAAATCAAATCGTTCAGTCAACCCCAAAAACGCCAGTCGTTCATTAGAAGGTTGAGTTAAGAGCGGATAAAAATGAGACGTAAGTTTCGTGCAATATTCCGGGGAACAGGAAAGCTGAAAAGCCGGCAATGTTCCGTACAGCAGAAGTACAGATCGCAAGTGAAGTTCCAACCTGTATTCCAATAACACTCCGTTCTGGAAGGTCGACCGCAAGGAAAACCGAAGGAACAGCCGGAAGGTGATGCTGTAAAAGGCAGAACCCGAAAGCGATGGGTTGAAAATAAATCGACAGAATGCGTAAGCACGAAGAAGATCGAAATACGACCAATCACGATAACCGTAGCCTGACGCCGCGGATGAAGCAATTCAAAAACGACGAAATGGGAACTACTCGAAAGGGTCGTTCCCATTTGTGTTTTAGGCCCCACCCTTTATTACAATTACCATTTTTGAAAGATGAGTTCGGGAATATTCAACGTCAACTAAAGTTTGATCATCTGCTTTCAACTTTTCCCAATACCCCAAAGGTCATTTGAGGATAAGATCAGCCATCCTGGTCTCTCTCCTATTTATTGCAATAAGTTAAAGATTCCAATTTCGGATGTAGAATAAAACCACAGACTTCATTGTGCTTGGTATTGAGAAATGAATCACCATTTTTTTTGATTTTCAATACTGAACAGAAGGTCAGAATTTACGCGTTACTGCTACCTGTTTCAAAATTTTTTCATTTGCAAAAGATAGGTTTAACAGGCAAGTAATTAACCCAAACAAATCCCTAAAAACCTGAAATTAAATCAGGCAATGAAAAGCTGTTTTTATAATCCTATATTACAACCACTTAGCTGTCCTAATGAAATTGACAATTGTTAATAACCTATGTTAATATGCCATTGATACATAGTTGATACAAAAGGTCAAAAATATTTGCAGGAGGATGTATGATCGCATATCTTTGAAATATCAGGTCAGCGATAAAAGGTTACTTTGAAGTAGTGGAAACGGGGAAAGGCTCTTAGCTGAGTAAAGAACCGGATCATTCAAACCTTCGGGTTTGCACAACAGAAAAG
>Ga0209724_1002508_pt1 | contig 15623 bp, 14 predicted proteins | sample grotaG_FD_184143 | JGI IMG/M metagenome (GOLD analysis project Ga0209724, IMG submission 184143) | Glacier valley bacterial and archeal communities from Borup Fiord, Nunavut, Canada, to study Microbial Dark Matter (Phase II) -... | ecosystem: Environmental > Aquatic > Freshwater > Ice > Glacier ...
GCTCGCAGCGGCCGTCGCGATCGTGTTCGGGTCGCCGAGCTACATGGGCAACGTGTCCTGGCAGTTCAAGAAGTCGAAGCCGTGGTTCTCGCAGGTCTGGCGCGACAAGCTATTCGCCGGCTTCACCAACTCGTCCACGATGAACGGCGACAAGATGGCCACGCTGCACATGTTCATGACGCTCGCGATGCAGCACTCCGGTGTCTGGGTCGGGACCGGCCTGATGGCGCAGTCGCCATCCGACTCGTCCCCTGACGAAGGCCCGCTGCCCGGCGATCTGGAGACCGGCAAGCTGTTCGGCAAGCGGGTCGCCGAGGCCGCCCGTAACCTTGCCACGGCCCGGTCCGTCTGAGCCGGGTCCCGTGGACAGCACAGCGAGGAACACGATGTCCGAAGGCACGCATTACACGACGCCGGCCATCGTGTTGCACTGGCTGATGGCGGTCCTGATCGTCGGTTCGCTGTCGCTCGGCTACTACGTCTCGGGACTGCCGTTCTCGCCGTCGAGCCTGCGGCTGATCAACTATCACAAGTGGCTGGGCATCACGATCCTGGCGCTGGCCGCGTTGCGGCTGCTGTGGCGCCTGTCGCATCGCCCGCCGGCGCTCCCCGACTACGTGCCCGGGTGGCAGCAGTGGTCCGCGCACGTCGGGCACTGGCTGCTGTACGCCCTCTTCTTCGCGGTGCCGCTGGCGGGGTGGGCCTACAGCTCCGCCGCCGGCTATCCCATCGTCTACTTCGGCGTGCTGCCGCTGCCAGACTGGGTCTCGCCGGACAAGGTGCTGGCCGAGCAGCTCGCGAGCCTCCACGAGGTGCTGGCATACAGTCTGGCGGCGGTCATCGCGATCCACGTGGCCGCGGCCATCAAGCACGGCATGGACGAGCCGATCGACTACCTGCACCGCATGTTGTCTTCGAAACCCTGAACACGCGTCAACGCGTCGTACATCCCATGCACCTGCGTTCAGCGATCGTGAGCTCGTGTTTCGCGGCGGCCGTCGTGAGCGCGCCGCTGTCCGTCCAAGCCGCGCAGAAGATCGTGCCTGCGCAAAGCGAAGTCGCGTTCGTCAGCAAGCAGATGGGCGTTCCCATGCAGGGGAAGTTCGAGCGTTTCGACGGCCAGATCGCGGTCGACCCCGCCAGGCCCGAATCGGGCAAGGTCGCCTTCACGGTCGATCTCGGCAGCGTGGCGATCGGCACGCCCGAGACCCTCATCGAACTCCGCAAGCCGGAGTGGTTCGACACCGCCAAGTCCCCGTTGGCCACCTTCCAGTCCACCTCGATCAAGTCGCTCGGCTCCGGCAGGGTCGACGTCGTCGGCAAGCTGACCATCAAGGGCATCAGCAAGGAAATCCATGTGCCGATGACCCTGGTGCAACAAGGCGACACGCTCAAGGCCAGCGGCGAATTCACGATCAAGCGGCTCGATTACAGGATCGGCGCCGGCGAATGGGGCGACACCGGCCTCGTCGCCGACGAGGTGGTGGTCCGCCCTCGTCTCACGCTGCAGGGCGCGGCGACGCCGTGACCCGTCCGTCCACCCCCTTCACCCACAAGAAAGCGGAGCCAAGATGCAACGACTGATCAACACCCTGTTCGGAACGACCCTGCTGGCTGCAGCGACCTTCGCGTCGGCCGAACCCGTCAGTTACACGATCGACGCGTCGCATACCAGCGTCGTTTCCGAGTCGCGGCACTTCGGTACGTCGACGATCCGCACGCGCTTCGCCGCCAAGAACGGTACCGTCACGATCGACACCGCGGCCAAGACCGGTATGGCCGACATCACGATCGACATGACGTCGACCCTCACCGGCATCGTCGAACTCGATGCGAAGCTCAAGAGCATCTCCATGTTCGACGCGCCCGGCTATCCGGAAGCAAGCTTCGTGTCGAAGGCCTTCACGTTCACCGGCGACAAGGTCGCCGCGATCAGCGGCGACCTGACGATGCACGGCAAGACCAATCCGGTCACGCTGAAGTCGACCAACTTCAACTGCTACGCGAGCCCGCTCCTGAAGAAGCAGGTCTGCGGAGGCGACTTCGAGACGACGGTCCAGCGCAGCCTGTGGGACGTCAAGTACCTGATCCCGCTCGTGTCGGACGACACCAGGCTGCTGATCCAGGTCGAAGCCGTCAAGGATTGAGCGCTCGCGGGCCCGGGTCCGGGCGGGCTCGTGTTTCGCGCCTGAGGATCAGCCGATCGCGCGCCACGCGACCCGTGCGGCCGCGAGATCCCAGGCCGCACAGCCGACGCTCTTGAACAGTACCGGACCCGCGGCGCGCGTTCCCGGGTCGCGCAGCAGGGTGGCCAGCGAGACGACCTGCGTCCAGTCGACCCCGGCCTGGATCAGGTCACCGGCCTCGTGCGGCGCGCCGCTCGGATCGTCGACGAAGACCGCGCTGGCGAGGACGGTCGCCGGCGCGATCTCGGCAGCGGCGGGCTGGAACGAACCGACCGCGACCACGAGACGGTCCGCGCGCGCCGCCTCGCCATAGACCGCCGTGCGGCTGGAGGTGCACGTGATGACGACGGAACAGGACTCGTCCGCCGCTGCCGGAGCGAGGTCCACGACCCGTGCGTCCTGGTCGGCACAGAAGCGAAGGGCCGCCTCGACCGACGTCCCCCGTACGCGCACGCGGACCGACGGATGCAACGCGACGATCGCGGCGAGATGGTGTCGCGCCTGCGTGCCCGTGCCGATCAGCAGGATGCCGTCGACCAGACGCGTCGCCAGGCGCTCGATCGCCAGCATCGAGATCGCCGCGGTGCGTCGGCCGGTCACGGTCGGGCCGTCCAGCACGGCCAGCACCCGGCCGCTCGACGGGTCGAGCACCGTCACCGAGCCGAGGATCGTCGGCAGGCCGCGCAGGCCGTTGCGCGGGGCGACCGTGATGAGCTTGTGGATCGCGACATCCGCGGCGGCCGCAGGCATCGACATCAGCACCGCGTCGCCGTCCATCGGCAGCACGATGCGATCGGGGCAGACGATCGCGCCGTCGTCGAACTCGATGGCCGCGTGCGCCAGCGCATCGACCAGCGACCGGACATCGATCGCGTCGGCGGTCGCGCGCGCGTCGAGGACCGGCGCCGACACGGGCTCTCGCGGACTCAGTCGAGCTTGTAGGCGCGGCGGATGGCTTCGCCGGCAGCGGCGTCGCCGTCGAGATCGGACCGTTCGGCGAGCGCGGCGCAGCGCGACGCGGTATGGGTGGTCGCGGCCTGCCAGATCTGCAGGGCGTCCCCCTTGTCCTCGATGAACATCCAGAATTTTTCGGTCCACGCCTCGAACGCGGCGTGGTCTTCCTTGCTGAGTGGAGTGGGCTGTTTCATCCGGCTAGTTTCTCATGAGAGACGCCGATCGCCGCAAGCCGGGGCCCTGGTCCGGGTTCGAATCCTCGCGGGGTGGGCTCGTGGGGAGACGGCATTACCGCACGTCTTCTACACTCCGCGCTTCGCCTTCGCACGGAGCCAGCCGCGCATGATCCGCTTCAACGCTTTCGGCATGAACACGGTCGGCCACCAGTCGCCCGGTCTGTGGACGCATCCGCGCGACCGCTCGAGCGACTACCGCGACCTCGACTACTGGATCGAACTCGCGCAGCTGCTGGAGCGCGGCCGCTTCGACGGCCTCTTCATCGCCGACGTGATGGGGGTCTACGACGTCTACGCGGGCACGCCCGACGCGGCGATCCGCCATGCGATCCAGGTCCCAGTCAACGACCCGCTGCTGATCGTGCCGGCGATGGCCGCCGCGACGAAGCACCTCGGCTTCGGCATCACGTTCTCGCTGACCTACGAGCATCCGTATCCGTTCGCGCGCCGCATGTCGACGCTCGACCACCTGACGAAGGGCCGCGTCGGCTGGAACATCGTGACCGGCTACCTCGACAGCGCGGCGCGCAATCTCGGGCTGCCCAGGCAGCTCGCGCACGATGCCCGCTACGACCTGGCCGACGAGTACCTCGACGTGGTCTACAAGCTCTGGGAGCACAGCTGGGAGGCCGACGCCGTGGTGCGCGACCGCGCCACCGGCACGTACGCGGACCCTGCCAAGGTCCACGGCATCGACCACGCCGGCACGCACTACCAGGTGCCCGGCATCCACCTGTGCGAGCCGTCGCCGCAGCGCACGCCGGTCCTCTACCAGGCCGGCGCTTCCGCGCGCGGACTGGAGTTCGCCGGACGCCATGCCGAATGCGTGTTCATCGCGGCCCCCACGCAGACGGTCCTCAAGCGGGCGGTCGACGGCATCCGCGGCGCGGTACTCGGGCAGGGACGACGCGCCGACGACGTGCTGGTGTACGCGCAGGCGCTGATCGTGACCGGCGCGACCACGGAGGAAGCCCGGGCCAAGTTCGACGACTACCGCACGCACGTCGACATCGAGGGCGCGCTCGCGCTGCTGTCCGGCTGGACCGGCATCGACTTCTCGCGCTACGACCCCGATGCCGTGATCGAGTACCTCGAGAACGACGCCGGCCGCACCGCGCTGGCGTCGTTCTCGAGCGCGGATCCGACCCGCAAGTGGACGGTGCGCGAGGCCGCGCAGTTTGTCGGCCTCGGCGGCCGCAGCCCAGTGCTGATCGGGTCGGCGACGGAGGTCGCGGACGCGCTGATCGACTGGCAGGCCGCGACCGGCATCGACGGCTTCAACCTCACCTACGCCATCGCGCACGAGACCTTCTCGGACATCGTCGCGTTCGTCGTTCCCGAGCTGCAACGTCGCGGGGTCTATCGCATGGACTACACGGAGGGGACGTTGCGCAACAAGCTGTTCGGTCGCGGACCGGCGCTGCCGTCGACACACGTGGGACGACGCGCGGACCTCCGCCCAACCGCCTGACGCCGCCTCAGCCGACGTGGCGTCGGGCGTTGCGGAACAGCCGCATCCACGGGCTGGCGTCGGTCCACGCATCGGGGTGCCACGACATCTGCACGGCGCGGAACACCCGCTCCGGATGCGGCATCAGCGCCGTGAAGCGCCCGTCGGCCGTAGTCACGCCGGCCAGGCCGCCGGCGCTGCCATTCGGATTGAACGGGTACGCGTCGGTCGCTGCGCCCGCATGGTCGACGAAGCGCCACGGCACCAGCACCCGGCTCGCGTCGCCCTGGCGCGAGAAGTCGGCGCGTCCCTCGCCGTGCGCGACCGCCACCGGGGCGATCGTGCCTTCCATGCCGGCGAAGAACAGCGACGGTGACGGCCCGACCTCGACGCTGGCGAGGCGCGCCTCGTAGCGCGACCGGTTGTTGGTGAAGCGCGGCCACGCGTCGGCGCCGGGGACCATCGGGGCCAGCGACGCGAGCATCTGGCAGCCGTTGCACACGCCCAGCGCGAAGCTGTCGCCGCGCGCGAAGAAGGTCGCGAACAGGTCGGCGAGCCGCGCGTCGAAGCGGATCGCCTTGGCCCAGCCCTCGCCGGCGCCGAGCACGTCGCCGTAAGAGAAGCCGCCGCACGCGACGACGCCCGCGAAGTCGGCGAGCGTGCGTCGGCCCGCGGCCAGGTCGCTCATGTGCACGTCGACGCTCTCGAAGCCGGCCTTCGCGAACGCGTAGGCCATCTCGCTCTGGCTGTTGACGCCCTGCTCGCGCAGGATCGCCACGCGCGGTCGCGCGCCCGTCGCGATGAACGGCGCCGCGATGTCGTCGTCGGGGTCGAAGGTCACCGTCGTGGGCATGCCGGGATCGTCGGCCGCAATTGCCGCGTACTCCGCATCCGCCGACGCGGGCTCGTCGCGCAGGCGCGAGATGCGCCAGCTCGTGTCGCTCCACGCCTGCTGCAACTCCGCGCGGGTCTTCGTGTAGACGCACTTGGTGTCGCGATAGATCTCGATCACGCCGCGGTCGTTGACCTTGCCGATCGTGTTCGTCAGCGCGCCGAGTCCGTGCGCGCGGAAGATGTCCATCACCGCGCTCCGATCGGCGGTGCGGACCTGCAGCACCGCCCCGAGCTCCTCGGCGAACAGCGCCTTCAGGGTCGCCGCCTCGCGTCGCGCGGCCACCTGCGTGGCCCAGTTCTTCGCATCGCCGTAGTCGTCGGCACCGTCGCCTTCCAGCGTCAGGATGTCGACGTTGACGGACACGCCGGTGCGACCCGCGAACGCCATCTCGCACAGCGTCGCGAACAGCCCCCCGTCGGAACGGTCGTGATAGGCCAGCACCAGCGAGGCGGCGCGCAACGCCACCATCGCGGCGAAGAACGCCTTGAGCCGCGCCGGGTCGTCCAGGTCGGGGACCGCGTCGCCGACCTGGCCGGTGACCTGCGCGAGGATCGACGCGCCGAGCCGATGTCGCCCCGCGCCGAGGTCGACCAGCAGCAGCGACGTGTCGCCGAGGTCCGGATGGGTCTTCGTCGTCTTCAGTTGCGGCGTCCACGACGGGCGCACGTCGCGCACGGCCGCGAAGGCGGACACGATCAGCGAGACCGGTGCTATTACGTCGTACTGCGCGTCGGCGTCCTTCCAGGTCGTGCGCATCGACAACGAGTCCTTGCCGACCGGGATGCCGATGCCGAGCGCGGGACACAGCTCCATGCCGACCGCGTGCACGGTGTCGTACAGCGCCGCGTCCTGGCCCGCGTTGCCGGCGGGTCCGTCGCCGCACGCGGCCATCCAGTTGGCCGACAGCTTGATGTCCTCGATGCGCTCGACCGGCGCCGCCAGCAGATTGGTGATCGCCTCGCCGACCGCCATGCGCCCGGACGCAGCGGCGTCGAGGGTCGCGAGCGGCGTGCGCTCGCCCATCGCCATCGCCTCGCCGGTGAACCCGGCGTAGTCCATCAGCGTGACCGCGCAGTCGGCCACCGGCACCTGCCAAGGCCCGACCATCTGGTCGCGCGACGTCAGCCCGCCGACGGTGCGGTCGCCGATCGTGACGAGGAAGCTCTTGTCGCCCACCGTCGGATGCATCAGCACGTCGCGCGCGACGACGTCGAGGGCGAGGTCGGTCAGATCGATCGGCGCGTGCGCGGCGGTGGAACGTCGCGCGTCGCGATACATCTTCGGCGGCTTGCCGAACAGCACGTCCATCGGCAGGTCGATCGGCGCGGTGGGCGTGTCGGCCGCCGCGAGCTGCAGGACGCGCGCGTCGCTGGCCACGCCGACCACCGCATACGGGCAGCGTTCGCGATCGCACAGCGCGGCGAACGCGTCGAGCCGGTCGGGCAGGATCGCGAGCACGTAGCGCTCCTGCGATTCGTTGCTCCAGATCTCGCGCGGCGACAGGCCGCTCGCGTCCAGCGGCACGCTGGCCAGGTCGAAGCGCGCGCCGCGATCGGCGCCCTCGACCAGTTCGGGGAACGCGTTCGACAGGCCGCCCGCGCCGACGTCGTGGATCGACAGGATGGGATTGGCATCCATCCCTTCGGCGTCGGTCATCTGCCAGCAGCGGTCGATGACCTCCTGCGCGCGGCGCTGCATCTCGGGATTGCCGCGCTGCACCGAGTCGAAGTCGAGGGCCGCGCTGTTCGCGCCGGTCGCCATCGAGCTCGCGGCACCGCCGCCGATCCCGATGCGCAGGCCCGGTCCGCCGATCTGGATCAGCAACGCGCCGTCGGGCAGCCCGAGCTTGGCGGTGTGCTCGGCGCGGATGTTGCCGATGCCGCCGGCGATCATGATCGGCTTGTGGTAGCCGTAGGTCACGTCGCCCACGCGCTGCTCGTACACGCGGAAGTAGCCCCCCAGGTTGGGGCGACCGAACTCGTTGTTGAACGCGGCCGCCCCGAGCGGCCCGTCGATCATGATCTGCAGCGGCGACGCGATGCGCGCCGGCCGGCCGACGCTGCGTTCCCAGGCGCGCGTCGCGTCCGGCAGCATCAGGTTCGACACCGAGAAGCCCGCCAGCCCCGCCTTCGGCTTCGCGCCGCGACCCGTGGCGCCCTCGTCGCGGATCTCGCCACCGGCACCGGTGGACGCGCCGGGGAACGGCGCGATCGCGGTCGGGTGGTTGTGCGTCTCGACCTTCATCACGACGTGGACCGGCTCGACCCGCGCGCGGTACGTGCCGGAGGCTTCGGGAAACCAGCGCTCGGCGAACACGCCTTCCATGATCGCGGCGTTGTCGGCGTAGGCCACGATCGTGCCGCCCGGCGACACGGCTTCGGTGTTGCGGATCATCGCGAACAGCGACCGGTCCTGCGGCACGCCGTCGATGGTCCACGACGCGTTGAAGATCTTGTGCCGGCAGTGCTCGCTGTTGGCCTGCGCGAACATCATCAGCTCGACGTCGGTGGGATCGCGGCCGAGGCGCGTGAACGCGTCGAACAGATAGTCGATCTCGTCGTCCGACAGCGCGAGGCCCCACGCGGCGTTCGCGTCCGCGAGCGCGACGCGACCGCGCGCGCGCAACGCGACGGTCTGCATCGGCTCGGCGGCCACCGTCTCGAAGAGTCGCGCCGCGTCGAAATCGCCGCCCAGCACCACCTCGGTCATGCGGTCGTGCAGCGCCGCGGCGATGGTGTCGTGATCGGCTTCGTCGAACTTCCCGCGACCGAGGAGCCCTGACTTCGGTTCCACGTGATAGACCACGCCGCGCTCGATGCGGTCGATCGGGTCGAGCCCGCAGCGATGGGCGATGTCGGTGGCCTTGCTGGCCCACGGCGACAGCGTGCCCAGGCGCGGCAGGACCACGAAGGTCTCGGCCCGTGCGGGCGCCGGGACGGCGGACTCGCCGTAGGCCAGCAGCGCGTCGAGCTTCTCGCGTTCGGCGGCATCGAGGGGTCGTTGGGCCGCGACCACGTGAACGAAGCGTGCGGTGAGCGACTTCACCGCGATGCCGGCAGCGGACAGCCTGCGAACCAGCTGTTCGACGCGAAAGGCGGAGAGCGCCCCGCCCCCATCGATGCGGAAGACGTGCGGGCTGGAGCGGCGGGGGCGAATCATGAAGGCGGACCGTGCGGGCCGAAAGCGAAGCCCGCGATTATAACGGGGCCGTCCGGGGCGCCGCCCTGCCCTGCGCGTGGCCGGAGCACCTTGCGGGCGTTACATCTCGACGCGGGTGCCCAGTTCCACCACCTGCTCGGGCGGAATGCAGAAATAGTCCGGCGCGCGGCTCGCGTTGTGAGCGAGGAACGCATAGACGTGCTCGACGCCCCACGGCAGGTCCGGCTGGCTCGACGGGACCGGCGTCTTGCGTCCCAGGAAATACGATGCGGTCGTGGCGTCGAAGTCGAAGAGGCTGCGATGGCGGGCGAGCGCATCGGGCACGTGCGGCTTCTCGGCGAAGCCGAAGCGGATCTCGACCCGGGCGAAGCCGCATGGGAGCTTCGTCACCGTGAGGCGCGATCGGTCGGGGACGCGCGGAGTCCGCTCGGTCAGGACCGTCAGCAGCACCACCTCGCGATGGACGATGCCGTTGTGCTTCAGGTTCAGCGACAGCGCCTCGGGGACATGGCTTTCCGATTGCGTGAGGTAGATCGCGGTGCCGGGCACCCGTAGCGGTGCATCGGGTGCGGCGAGGCTCGTGAGGAAGCCGTCGAGTGGGACCGAGTTCGCCGCGCTGCGCAGCGCCGCGGCCTTCTGGCCGCGCCGCCAGCACAGCATCAGGGTCAGCAGGATCGTGCCCGCCAGCAGCGGGAACCATCCGCCGTCGGGAATCTTGTGGACGTTGGAGGACACGAAGGTCAGGTCGATGACGAGGAACAGCACCAGGGCCGGCACGATGACCTTCCAGGGCCATCCCCACACGCCCCGGGCGACGGTGGCGACCAGCAGGGTCGTCACCAGCATGTCGCCCGCGACGGCGATCCCGTAGGCGTTGGCCAGCGCGTTGGAACTGCCGAAGCCGAACACCAGACCCATCACCGCGATGGCGAGCAGCCAGTTGACCTGCGGCACGAAGACCTGCCCGGCCGTGACGTCCGACGTCTGGTGGACCTGCAGGCGCGGCAGCACGCCGAGCTGGATGGCTTGCTGCGCGAGGGCGAACGCTCCCGAGATCACGGCCTGGCTCGCGATCACCGTCGCTGCGGTGCTCAGCAGGACCACGGGCGCGAGGAAGTGTCCTTCGAACATCAGGAAGAACGGATCGGACGCCGCGCGCGGATCCGACAGCACCAGCGCGCCCTGCCCGAGATAGTTGAGGATCAGTGCGGGCATCGTGACGAGGAACCAGTCGATGCGGATCGCGCGGCGCCCGAAATGACCCATGTCCGCATAGAGCGCTTCGCCGCCGGTCACCGCCAGGAAGACGGAGCCCAGCACGGTGAAGGCGACCCAGCCGTCGGCGTGCGCCACGTACGCGATCGCGTAGCGGGGATCCAGCGCGGCGAGGATGTCCGGGTGCGAGAAGATGCGGACGATGCCACTGATGCCGAGCACGAGGAACCACGCCAGCATCACCGGCCCGAACAGCTTGCCGACCTTGCCGCTACCGCGACTCTGGATCGCGAACAGCGCCACGAGCACCAGCGCGGCGATCGGGACGATGTAGGGCTTGGTGGCAGGTGCGACGAGCCCCAGGCCTTCGACGGCGCTCAGGACCGAGATGGCCGGGGTGATCATCGCGTCGCCGAAGAAGAGCGCAGCCCCCGTGAGGCCGACGAAGATCAGCGGCGTCCGCAGCCGACCCGCGACCGGGATGGCCAGCGACAGCAATGCCATCGTCCCGCCTTCGCCGTCGTTGTCCGCGCGCATCACGACGACGACGTACTTCAGCGCGACGACCAGCGTGACGGCCCAGAACACCAGCGACAGCACGCCGAAGATGGTTCCCTCGGGATTGGACGGGCCCGCGGCGTGGAGCGACTCGCGGAACGCGTAGATCGGACTCGTCCCGATGTCGCCGAAGACGACGCCCAGCGCGGCGAGCGCGACCGCCGCACGGACGGGTTGCGCGGCGGCCGCAGGCGTCGAGACCACGGCGGCCGGGGTCGTGCAGGACGCGGGATCGGGGGAGGTGTCGATGGGCATGGCGACAGCGAGTGTAGGGCTCCCGGCGGCCCGTGGCTGTCAGCCAACGATGGGGATTGACCGCAGGTTCCGGACTCATGGACCCGGGGCCGCCGCGACCGGGCCGGCCGGCACACGACCGTCGGCGGCCGATGCGCGCGGGAAGCCGGCGGACAGCGTGATCACCTTGATGTCGCTGGCGACGCCGCGGGTCCGCAGGAAGTCGACGACCGACTCCACCGTCACCGCGTCGATCTGCCCGGCCATCCGGCGATCGAACGGGTGGTCGTCGAACGACACGTTGGCCTTGAACATCCGCGCACCCAGGCGCGTGAGCGTCGGGATCTCGAGCGTCGTCGGCCGGTAGCCGCTCAGCCGCAGCCAGTTCTGCGCGGAGGCGCGGTCGGCGATCGCGAAGTCGCGCGACAGCGCCGTGGCGAGCAGCTCGAGCACTCAGCCGTTCGAGTTCTGGTAGTCGGTCGCGAAGGGATACGCGACGACGCTGTAATGCGCGTCGTGCATGCGCTGCGGCAGGTCTCCGCGCAGCATCGCGACCAGGCGGCGCTGCGTCTCGGCGTCGGGAATCACGATCATCGCCTCGTAGCGGAACGGATCGTCGAGGAAGAAGCTGCCGAGGCCCTCGGCGTACAGCGACGACGTGGCGCTGCCGCAACCGTTGAGTTCGTGGACGACGGTCCAGCGTCCGTCGGGGTGGTCGCGCCACACGAAGCCCATGTGCGACCAGCGCAGCCGGTACTGGCCCAGGTTCTGGCCCGCCCGGGCGATCAGTGCGATCTCGGCACCGCTCGCGTCGAGCCGGTCGAAGCTGCGCTTACCGAGTTCGAGTCCCTTCGAGATCGACAGGGCCGTCGGCTCGTAGGGCTCGCAGGGGCGGCCGGCCAGCGCGGGTTCCGTCGCGCCGATCAGCAGCGCCGCGCCGACCACGAACGCGATCACGGGGCGACGCATCGAGGAGATCATCGTCGTCCCCGATCAGCGCAGGCTGGCCAGCGGGCGCTGGTGGACCAGGGCGCGGCCGACCTCGTTGGGCACGAACGCGACGATCCGGCCCGCACTCATCAGCACGCAGCCGGTGCTCACCGCGACGACGTCGACCACTGAGCCGACGGCGAGGCTCGCGTTGCCCACGACGCGGACCGACGCGGTGGCGGCATCGGATGCACCGCGCAACACCATCACCGTGCTGGCCCCCACGACCGTCACGCTGGCGACCACCGCGGTGCCGGCGACCGCGAGGAGCGCGAGGCTGCCGCCGACCACCACGCTTCCGGCCGCAGCGAGGCTGCCAACCGACGCTTCCGACGCGGTCGCCGCCGAGGCGGCCGCCGGATCCGCCGCCCGCGCGGTCGTGTGGAGGGTGAACGCCAGCAGCAGCGCCGCGGAAACCTGCCTGCGAAGTCGGATCGAACGGTTCATGTCGTGCTCCCTGTGGGACGCGTCGGTCGACGCGGTGATCACAGACTGGCCGCACGGCGCGAACCGCACGAGCTCTTCCTCGCAGGACGCTACCCGCAAGACTCCCGGTATCATCCAGCGATCCTTTCCGCCGTCACCGCGAGGGCGCGAACGAACCGCACGTGGGAGCGAGCGATGGCACAAGGCGCACTGCTGGTCGAGCGACTCAAGCAGGAACTGAAGGCGCGCGGCATCACCTACGCGCAGGTCAGCACGGCGATCGGGCTGTCCGAGGCGAGCGTGAAGCGGCTCTTCTCGCGGCGCGACCTCACGCTGGTCCGCCTCGACGCGATCTGTGCGGTCGCGCAGATCGAACTGACCGACCTCACGCGCGGCATCGATCCCGAGGAACGGCTGCTCGGCGAGCTCACCGAGAAACACGAGGCCGCGCTGGTGGCCGATCCGGTGCTCTTCCTCGCGGCGACCTGCGCGCTCAACCTGTCGAGCTTCGAGCACATCGTCGAGACCTACGCGATCGACGATGCGCAACTCGTGAAGGCCTTCGCCAGGCTCGACCGTCTCGGCTTCCTGCGGCTGCTGCCGAACAACCGCTATCGCCTGCTGGTCGCGCGCACCTTCCGCTGGCTTCCCAACGGGCCGATCCAGCGCTATTTCCGGCAGAACGCCGACGACTACTTCGACAGCGGCTTCGACGGCCAGGACGAGTTCATGGTGCTGCTCAACGCGCGCCTGTCGAAGGCGCACGCGGCGGCGCTGATCGACCGGCTCAAGCGCCTGTCGAAGGACGTCTCGGAGCAGCACATCGACGACGCGCGCCTGCCGCCCGCGCAGCGGCGTTCGATGAGCCTGCTGCTCGCGGTGCGGCCGTGGCAGCTGGAGTTCATGCGGCGGATGGAGCGCAAGGCCGAGCCGGCGGGCGGACGCAAGGTCCGCATCGGCCGCTGATCAGTCGTGGGTGTGCACCATCGACTGCATCGGGATGTCGCGACGCTGCAGGCCGCCTTCGTCGAGCCAGCGTGACGTGGTTTCCACTGCGCGGTCGATGAGCAGCGACGACGCCGAGTAGTCGTACGGCGAGACATCGAGGGGACACAGGCCGGGCACGACATGCAGGTCGACGGTGGGCCGGTAGCGCTCGATGTCGTTCAGCAGTTGCCGCACGACCAGCAGGCTGAGCGCGTGCATCGCCCGCGCGATCGCGTTCGACGGCAGCTTGCGCATCGCGCAGGCGAAGCCGGTCGGCAGCACGATGATCCGCGTCGCGCCCAGGCGGATCGCCGACGAGATCGGCGTGTTGTTGGCCACGCCGCCGTCCACCAGCAGGCGCCCGTCGATCGCGACCGGCGGGAACACGCCGGGGATCGCGGCGCTGGCCAGCACCGCCTCGACCGCGCTGCCGCGCGACAGCAGGACCTCGTCTCCCGACGCAAGGTCGGAGGCGACGACGTGCAGCGGAAGCGGCGCGTCCTGCAACGCGCGATCGCCGAGATGCCGCACTAGCAGGCCGCGCAGGCCGTCGTGGCCGCACAGATGATCGCGGCCGGTCAGCGCGCCGAACAGGTTCGCGAGGCTGAACGGGAACACGTCGCTGCGACGCAGTCCGCACCAGATCGCGCTCAGGCGCGCGATGCCGTCCGCGGTCGGATCGAACGCGAAGTACGCGGCGTTGATCGCACCGGCCGACGCGCCGACGATCAGGTCGGGACGCTCGCCGGCGTCGAGCAACGCCTGCAGCATGCCAACCTCGACGGCGCCGAGACTGCCGCCGCCCGCCATCACGAAGGCGGTCCTGCCGATCCGGTCCACGGGCATGGTGACCTCATCGCCCACATCCGCGATCCGTCGTCCGGATCGTCGGGGGGCAGGAGTCTTCGTCGCGGGACGGATCCCGCGATTACATCGACTAGCGCGGCCGGTGCAGCTTGAAGAGTTGACTCGGCCCAATCTCGAAGTAGTCCGCCGGTCCTCCGCCGCGCAGCACGTGACCGGCATTCGCCGTGTCGTAGACGCCCTCCTTGAGCGACGTCTTCGCGATGTGCACCGCCACCACCTCGCCGAGCGTGAGCCAGCTGTCGACCGGCTCGCCGGCGGCGGTCCTGAGCTGCCGGACCTCGATCGCGCGGCATTCGAACGACACCGGACTCTCGGCGACCCGCGGCACGTCGATCAAGGTCGAGGCGATCGGCGTGAGTCCTGCGAGCGCGAACTCGTCGACTTCGGCGGGCACCATCGCGCAGGTGGTGTTCATCTTCTCGACGAGGCTGCGGGTCGTCAGGTTCCACACGAACTGGCCGGTTGCCTCGATGTTGCGCACCGTGTCCTTGTAGCCGATGCTCGAGAAGCCGACGATCGGCGGCGTGTAGTTGAACGCGTTGAAGAAGCTGTACGGCGCGAGGTTCAGCGTGCCGTCCGCGGCCTTCGACGAGATCCAGCCGATCGGCCGCGGGCCGACGATGGCGTTGAACGGGTCGTGCGGCAGGCCGTGGCCGAGGCGGGGTTCGTAGAAGTGGAAGTCGTGGGACATGACGGATCAGCGCACGGCCGCGCGGTCGAACTGCGGGTTCTCGATCAGGCCGATGCGGTTGCCGAAGGGGTCGCGCACGGCTGCGACCTTGATGCCTTCGCCGACCTCGGCGACCGGGTCGAGCGCATGGGCGCCGATGCGGGTCAGGTGCTCCCACGTCTTGCCGATATCCTCGACGCCCCACAGGGCCTGCGATCCGGCGATCGACGGCTGGCCGTCGGGGATCAGCCCGAGCTCGAAGCCGCCGACCGTGAAGCCGACGTAGAACGGCTGGTCGAAATACGGCTCGACGCCGAAGGCCTGCGCGTACCAGCGCTTGGCTTCGGCGAGATCGTCGACAGGATAGATGGCGGTGCGCAGACCGAGGAACATCGATGAACTCCGGGACGGGAAAAACGGGGGGGCGGAAACGACTATATCGCGGCCGGACCCGCGCGCCGCGCAGCGGCCTCGGCGGCCGCGACCTGCGCGAAGAAGCGGTCCATCTCCTGGTGCACGCGCAGCGCGGCGTAGGCGTCGTTGGCCGCGTACAGAAGCTGCCTGTCGTCCAGATGCGGCAGCGCCCAGTTCGACGTGGTCTGGCGCTTCGACTTCAGGAAGCGTCGGTCGAACAGCAGCGCGACCGCGGCGCGCACGCCGGTGGAACTGCGGAATCCCTCCCTGCGAAAGACGTCGTTGAGGTCGACCACCGCCCGCAGCTCCACGCCGAAGCGCGCCCGGATGTGCTTGAGGTCCGAGCTCAGGCCGAACCCCACCTTCTGCACGGCTTGCGACT
>Ga0209724_1002510_pt1 | contig 15614 bp, 16 predicted proteins | sample grotaG_FD_184143 | JGI IMG/M metagenome (GOLD analysis project Ga0209724, IMG submission 184143) | Glacier valley bacterial and archeal communities from Borup Fiord, Nunavut, Canada, to study Microbial Dark Matter (Phase II) -... | ecosystem: Environmental > Aquatic > Freshwater > Ice > Glacier ...
CGTGCTCGTCGTTGACGCGCTTGAAATGGTCGATGTCGATCATCAGCACCAGCGCCGGCTCGCCGGCTCGCGCGACGCGATCGACCTCGCTCGCCAGGGTGAGCTCGAAGTGGCGGCGGTTGGCGAGCGCCGTGAGCGGATCACGGCTCGACAGATCGCACAGGCCGTCGATCAGTGCCTGCAGCCACACCACGTCGTTTGCGCCTTTGCGCTCGGGCAGCACACGACCCGACTGCTGCAGCAACTGCAAGGCACCGTGCAGGCTGAGAGCGGGCGGCGAATTGGACGAGGGGTCGGGCGTGATCGGCACGAAGCGAGGCGTTTGTTTATTTCAGTCTAGCAGCGGGGTCGGGCCGTCAAACGGCCGATGTCGCCTCAGGTAGCGGCCCTGTTCACGCTAGCCTCGCCTGCGACGCGCAGCACGGGAAGGAACAGCTGCTGCAGGTCGTTGAGGAAGTCGAAGCCGCGGGGGGTCGGGCGCACGTGATGGAGATCGCGTTCGATCAAGCCCAGCCGCTCGGCCTCGGCCAACGGGCGCTCGATCGCCGTCAGCGCCAGGCCGGTACGGTCGCTGAAGCGGGCCAGCGCGAAGCCCTGTTTCAGGCGCAGTGCACCGAGCATGAATTCGCACGGCAGATCGCTGCGAGCCACCTCAGTCTCGGATGCGACGGCCTGCCCGGCCTCCGCGCCCGCGAGATAGGCCGCTGGGTCACGCCATCGCACCTGGCGCACGACGCGATGCGCGAACGTGAGCTTGCCGTGCGCGCCCGCGCCGATGCCGAGGTAGTCGCCGAATTCCCAGTAGTTGAGGTTGTGACGCGCGCGGTGGCCACTGCGTGCGAAGGCCGAGACTTCGTAGCGGTCGAGCCCGGCTGCGGTCGTGCGATCGACGATGCGGTCGAGCATGTCGGCGGCGAGATCGTCGTCGGGCAGAGCCGGCGGATGGCGCGCGAAGTACGTGTTGGGCTCCAGCGTGAGGTGATAGATCGAGAGATGCGGCGGCGCGAAAGACAGCGCCGCGTCGATGTCGGCGTCGAGCGTTTCGAGCGTCTGGCCGGGCAGCGCATACATGAGATCGATGTTGAAGCTCGTGAACGCAGAGCGTGCTTCTTCAATCGCCGCACGCGCCTGCGCTGCGTCGTGCATGCGGCCGAGCGCACGCAAGGCGCTGTCGTCGAAGCTCTGCACCCCGATCGATAGGCGCGTGATGCCGGCCTCGGCATAGCCGAGAAAGCGCTCGCGCTCGAACGTTCCGGGGTTGGCTTCCATCGTGATCTCGCAGCCGGGCTCCAGCGGCAGGCGCGCGCGGATGGCTGCGACCAGCCGCTCGATCGATGCCGGCGAGAACAGGCTCGGCGTGCCGCCGCCGATGAATACCGTGTGCACGCGGCGGCCCCACACGAACGGCAGCGAGGCATCCAGGTCGGCGATCAAGGCGTCGACGTAGCGCGACTCCGGGGGCGAGTCGTCGGGTCCGTGCAGCGCGTGCGAATTGAAGTCGCAGTACGGGCACTTCTTCAGGCACCACGGGATGTGCACGTAGAGCGAAAGGGGCGGCAGGGAGGCGAACGTCAGCGTGCCCGGTCGCATCAGTCGGGCCAGCCGCTCGGCGACGCTGCCGGCTGCAGTCGCCGCGTCGGTAGAGGAAATCGCGGGGACGATCGGGATCGTCGTGGTCATCTCGATCAGCCGGGCAGCCAGGCGTCTCGCATCAGGCCGAGCATCTGCCAGGCCGCGAGCGCGCGATGGCTCGCGGCATTCTTCTCGGCCAGCTCGAGCTCGGCGACGGTCTTGCCGAAGGCCGGGATGTAGAGCAGCGGGTCGTAGCCGAAGCCGGCGGCGCCGCGGGGTGCATCGAGCAACACGCCGTGCCAGCGGCCCACTGCGACCAGGGGCTCGGGATCGCGCTCGTGGCGCACGGCGACGAGCGTGGCGACGAAGCGCGCGCGCCGATTGGAATGGCTCTTCAACTGCTCGAGCAGGTGGGCGTTGTTGGCCGCATCCTGACGCTTGCGCAGTGCCTCACGGGGCTCCCCTGCGACCACCTCGATCGGCGCGTAGTGGGCCGAAAAGACGCCGGGCGCGCCGTCGAGTGCGTCGACGACGAGGCCGGAGTCGTCGGCGATCGCAGCGCCGCCGCTTGCCCGCGCTGCGTGCCGCGCCTTGACCAGTGCGTTTTCCAGAAAGGTCGCGTGCGGCTCTTCGGCCTCGGGGATTTCCAAGTTTCCCTGTGCCACCAGATCAAGTGCAAGCGGTGCGAGCAAAACTCGCAGCTCCGCCAGCTTGCCCGGATTGTTGGACGCGAGGACGAGCTTCATTGCACCCGGCTCATCGCGGCAAGGGTTCGGCCAACGCTGCTCGCTGCGCCGCCACCAGCTCGCCGATGCCCTTTCCTGCGAGAACAAGCAGCGCGTCCATCTCGCCGCGCGAGAAGGTCGCACCCTCGGCCGTGCCCTGCAACTCGACGAAGCCGCCGGCCGCCGTCATGACGACGTTCATGTCGGTATCGCAGGCCGCGTCTTCCACGTATTCGAGGTCGAGCAGCGGCGTCTTCTCGACGATGCCGACCGAGACCGCGGCGACGAAATCTCGGATCGGCGAGCGGGCCAGCTTGCCCTGCAGCATGAGCCAGGCTACCGCGTCGTGCGCGGCGACGAAGGCGCCGGTGATGGCCGCCGTGCGCGTGCCGCCGTCGGCTTGCAACACGTCGCAATCGAGCGAGATCGTGCGTTCGCCGAGCGCGGCCAGGTCGAACACGCAACGCAGCGAACGGCCGATCAGGCGCTGGATCTCCTGCGTGCGGCCGCTCTGCTTGCCGCGCGCCGCCTCGCGGTCGCCGCGGGTGTGCGTGGCGCGCGGCAACATGCCGTATTCGGCGGTGAGCCAGCCCTCGCCACTGCCGCGCTTGTGCGACGGAACCTTCTCTTCGACCGACGCCGTGCAGAGCACGCGGGTTTCACCGAAAGAGACGAGGACCGAGCCCTCGGCGTGGCGCGTGAAGGCTCGCTGGAGAGACACCTGGCGCAGCGCGTCGTGGGGGCGGCCGGAGGAGCGAGTGAAAGTCATGCCGCGATTGTCACCGCTCGGAAAGGGTCGCCGCTGGCGATCGGCCGTCCCTCACAGGGGGGAGAGCCGCGAAGCGGCAGGGAGCAGCCCCGGCCGGACGCTGAGCGGCGCGCCGCTCAACCCTTCTTCTTCGACGAGCGCTGTATGGCTTCGTTGATCTCTTTGATCGAACGCTCGATCTCGGCGTCGTTCAGTTCGTCGGGCGAAACATCGGTGCCCAGGACAGACGCCTGGATCGTCGACGCGAACACCGCCTCGCCGAGCGAGTTGGTCTGCACGCCGAGCGTGCTGTCGCTGTCCTCGAGCCCTTCCCACTCCATCGCCAGCACCGAGACGTTGTCGCACTTGACGCCGCCGTTGCGCAGCGCCTGCTCTACGAGTTCGGGCACGGAATCGGAAAGCGGCAGCGAGCTCAGCTGGTCGGTGATGACGGCGTCGCTCACGGTGCCCCAGAGCCCGTCGGAGCAGAGCAGGATGCGGTCGCCAGCCTGCATGATCAGGGGGCCGACCGTGTCGACCACCGGCTTGCCCGGGCTGCCGAGACAAGTGAACAGCACGTTGCGATTGAAGCGGTCGCCCATCGGCACGACCTGGCTCATCGTCTGCTGCAGTTCGGAGTAGGAGTGGTCGCGGGTGCGGGCGATGAGCTTGTCTCCGCGAACCATGTAGAGACGCGAATCGCCACAGTGCGCCCAGTAGGCGGCGTTGCCTTGCATCAGGCACGCGACGACGGTCGTGCGCGGCGTGTCGATCAACGCCTTTTGCGTGGCATAGCGCAGCAGCTGGTGGTGGCCGGCGACGATGGCTTCGTGCAGGAAGCGCAGCGGGTCGGGCAGCGTCGGCTTGCAGTCGCGCTGGAACATCGCCGCCAGCGTTTGCAGTGCGAGCTGCGAAGCGACTTCGCCTTCGGGATGGCCGCCCATGCCGTCGGCGAGCGCGAACAGGCCCGCGTCTCGCGTGTAGCAATAGCCCATGCGGTCTTCGTTCTTCTCGCGGCCGCCTTTGCGGCTGACCTGATAGACGGAGAACTTCATGCTTTAGCCGACGCCGTCAGGTTCTCGAGCTGCAGCTTGAGCCGCTCGCTGAAGCTGAGCTTGGTGTACTGCCGCTCGGTCTCGCGCGAGAGCTCCTTCTGCAGCGCGAACACGCTTTGCGGGCGCGAGAGCGGGTCGAGCGACATGCACCACTCGGTGACTTCGATCAGGTTGTCGCTGTAGACATTCCGCAGCCGCGAAAGCGAGAGTGCGAGGCGGTCTTTCTCGATGCGTTGCGGCGCGTCGTTCGGCGGGTAGCCCTGCATGCACGCATAGATGCACGCACCGATGGCGTAGATGTCGGTCCACGGCCCCAGCGTGCCGTCGCGCCGATACATTTCCGGCCCCGCGAAGCCCGGCGTGTACATCGGGCGAATGAAATTACCCTCCTTGGAAAGCACTTCGCGGGCTGCGCCGAAATCGAGCAACACCGCCTTGTTCTCGTTGGTGATGAAAATGTTGGCCGGTTTGATGTCGAGGTGCAACATCTTGTGCTGATGCACGATGCGCAGGCCGCGCAATATCTCGTCGAACAAGGAACGAATCGTCGATTCGCGAAATACCTTGTCGCGTTTAAGGTCGCGCGCCGTGACGATGAAATCCTGCAGGGTATCGCCCTGCAGATAGTTCATCACCATGTAGACGGTTTCGTTTTCCCGGAAGAAATTCAGCACCGAGACCACGCTCGTGTGCGATATCTGCGCGAGTGAACGGCCTTCCTCGAAAAAGCTCTTCAGCCCGAGCCGATAGAGCGGCTGCTTCTCGGGCTTGACGCGGGGCGTCAGCTCGCCGGGCGAGCGCTCGGCAAGCGAAGAAGGAAGGTATTCCTTCAAGGCCACCAGCTTGCGGTCGGAGTCCTCGCAGAGATAGACAACGCCGAAGCCGCCGGCTGCCAGTTTCTTGATGACCTGATAGCCGCCCACGACCGTACCCGATGGCAAGGGGGCGGGTTTCGACTTTGACATAATCGGCAAGAAATACGAGGTAAAAAGCCAATGTCAGTCTACAGCATGACCGGCTATGCGAATGCCTCTGCGGAGGGCCCCGCACCGGGTTCGGCAGCATTGCACGAAGGCGGCTCCGCCACGCCACACGGCACTGTCGCGTCGGGCCAGGCAAGCGTCGAGATTCGGTCGGTGAACGGGCGCTTTCTGGACCTTGCGCTGCGCCTGCCAGATGAACTCCGGTCGCTCGAGCCGGCGATGCGTGAATTGATCACGGCGCGCTTCAAGCGCGGCAAGATTGAGTTGCGTGTGGCCGTCTCGACCGGTGCGAGTGCATCGATTCCCGACCCGGCACCCGAACTGCTCGGCCGGCTCGCAGGGGCCGAACAAAAGGTGCGCGCGCACCTGCCATCGGCCCGGCCGTTGTCGGTCCAGGAAGCCATGCAGTGGTGCAAGGCCGCGCCTGAGTTCGATTTGTCCGACGAGCAGGTACTCCACACGGCACGGCGTGCCGTCGAGGGCCTCGCGGAGGCCAGAGCGCGCGAAGGTGCGCGGCTCGCCGCAGTGCTGAGCGAGCGGGTCGATCATTTGCGCACGCTCGCGGCCGCCGCCGAGCCGCTCGTGCCCGCGGCCGTCGCGCGCCAGCAGCAGCGCTTTCTCGAGCGCTGGAAGGAAGCGCTCGAGCAGACCGGCAGCGCGCAGACGATCGCCCGAGCCGCCATCGAGGAGCGCGCGCTCAACGAAGCCGCGGCCTATGCCATCCGCATCGACGTGGCCGAAGAACTCGCTCGCCTCCGCTCTCACCTCGACGAAGTCTCGCGTCTGCTGGCCAAGGGCGGCGAAGTCGGCAAGCGGCTCGAGTTCCTGATCCAGGAACTCCTGCGCGAGGCCAACACGCTCGGTTCCAAATCCACGTCGATCGAAATGACCGGTATTTCGGTCGACATGAAAGTGGCTATCGAACAGCTGCGCGAACAGGTGCAGAACGTCGAGTAGCGGCGCCAAGTCCATCGGTTCGCTGCCCGTAAACTTGGAAGCGATGGACTATCCCGGCAACCTCTTCGCAGTCGCCGCACCCAGCGGCACGGGCAAGTCGAGCCTCGTCAAGGCATTGCTCGAACTCGACTCGCATCTCGTCGTCTCGGTCTCGCACACCACGCGCAAGCCGCGCGGGCAAGACCAGGACGGCCGTGAGTACCACTTCGTCGACGAGCCGACCTTCCGCACGATGATCGCGGCCGGCGCTTTCGTCGAACACGCGGTGGTGCACGGCAATCTCTACGGCACGTCGCGCGCCGCGATCGAAGAGCGAATCACGAGGGGCCATGACGTGCTGCTCGAGATCGACTGGCAAGGTGCCCTGCAGATCAAGTCGCTGTTCCCCAACGCGGTGCTGATCTTTATCCTGCCACCGAGCTTCGACGAGTTGCTGGGCCGACTCGAGCGTCGCGGCGAAGACGACCCGGCGGTGATCGCGCGCCGCATGGGCGACGCGCGGCACGAGGTCTCGCAGGCCCGCCACTTCGACTTCGTTATAATTAATGCCCTGTTCGAGACGGCGCTCTTCGACCTGAAGGCGATCGTTCATTCGCAGCGGCTCAAGTACGCAGCCCTGCAGCGCTCTCGACCCGCCATTTTCGCTGCCCTAGGTCTCGAGTAGGCCTGCTGATTCTTCACTTTTGACAGGAACGCCCATGGCCCGCATCACCGTCGAAGATTGCCTCGTCAGGATCCCCAACCGTTTCCAGCTGGTACTTGCAGCGACCTATCGCGCGCGCATGCTGAGCCAGGGCCACGCACCCAAGGTCGAAACCAAGAACAAGCCTGGCGTCACGGCCCTGCGCGAGATCGCGGCCGGCGAAGTCGGCATCGAAATGCTGCGCAAGGTGCCGATCTGAGCCCGGGCTAAGGCCCTTGGCCGGAGCCTGCCTCCGGCCGCGCCGCAGTGGCGCCTGGCGCGATACGCGCTAAATTCGAGGCATGGCCTCGCGCTCTTCTTCCGCCGTCTCCGATGCCAAGCCGGCAGCGCGAAAACGGCCGCCGGTCGCCCCCACGCATTTACCGACGCCGGCCGACGCTGCAGCCGCTTCCTTCGCTGCTCTGACGGGCAAGCTCGACTACCTCGACGCCGCCGACATCCGGCGCGTGCGAGACGCCTACCGCTTCGCCGACGAAGCGCACCTCGGCCAGTTCCGCGCCTCGGGCGAGCCCTACATCACGCATCCGATCGCGGTGGCTGGCCTGTGCGCCGAGTGGAAGCTCGATGTGCAAGCCATCATGGCCGCGCTGATGCACGACGCGATGGAGGATTGCGGCGTTACCAAGGCCGAGCTGATCGAGCGCTTCGGCGCACCCACGGCAGATCTCGTCGACGGTCTGACCAAGCTCGACAAGCTGCGCTTTTCGACGCGCGAGGAGTCGCAGGCCGAGTCGTTCCGGAAAATGCTGCTGGCGATGACGCGCGACGTGCGGGTCATCCTCGTCAAGCTCGCCGACCGGCTGCACAACATGCGCACGATGGACGCGGTGGCGATCCAGAAGCGCACCCGCATCGCTGCCGAAACGCTCGAAATCTACGCGCCCATCGCTCACCGGCTCGGCCTGAACCAGACCTACCGCGAGTTGCAGGAGCTCTCGTTCAAGCACCTCAAGCCCTGGCGCGAAGCAGCGCTCTCGAAGGCGGTGCTCAAGGCGCGCGGCTATCGGCGAGACATCGTCGAGCGCATCCAAAAAGACGTGGAGAAGGCTTTCCTCGCAGCGCAGCTGCCAGCGCAGATCTTCGGCCGCGAGAAGACGCTCTACTCCGTCTACACCAAGATGCGCGAGAAGCACCTGACGTTCGCGCAGGTCAACGACATCTTCGGCTTTCGCGTGGTCGTGAGCACCCTGCCCGAGTGCTACATGGCAATGGGCGTGCTGCACCAGCTGATGAAGCCGATGCCCGGCCGCTTCAAGGACTACATCGCGATCCCGAAGGCCAATGGCTACCAGTCGCTGCACACCACGCTCGTCAGCCCGCTCGGCACGGCGGTCGAGTTCCAGATCCGCACCGAGCCGATGCACGCCGTGGCCGAGAAAGGCATTGCCGCGCACTGGTTCTACAAGGAGCACGACGACGGCCCGGTGCAGGGCCACGAAGCGCAACGCCTCGGCGCACTGTGGCTGCAGTCGCTGATCGACATCCAAGACGAGACCGGCGACGCTGGCGAGTTCCTCGAGCACGTCAAGATCGATCTCTACCCCGACGCGGTCTACGTGTTCACGCCGCGCTCGAAGATCCTCGCCCTGCCACGCGGCGCCACGCCGGTCGACTTCGCCTATGCGATCCACTCCGACGTCGGCGACCACTGCGTGGCGGCCAACGTCAACGGCGAGCCGGTGGCGCTGCGTACCGAGCTCAAGAGCGGCGACGTGGTCGAGATCGTCGGTGCACCGAATGCGCGGCCGAACCCGGCATGGCTCAACTTCGTCTCCACCGGCCGCGCCCGATCGCGCATCAGGCACTACCTGAACAACATGGAGCAGGAGGAGTCGCGCGACCTGGGCGAAAAGATGCTGGCGCAGGCGATGCGCAGCGAAGGTCTGGCGCTGCCGCCGGAAGACGGCGCGGGGGCGGCGGTGTGGCAGCAGCTCACGCGCTGGACGGGCAGCAAGACGCGCGACGACCTGTTCACCGACATAGGCCTCGGCCGCAAGATCGCCAGCATCGTGGCCACGCGGCTGACGCGCCTGCTGGCCGAGAGCGGCGTGCGGCCCGACGCGCTCTCGCTCACGATGGGTCGCTACGCCATCGACGATTCGGCGCCCGCGCAAGGCATGGTGTTGATCGACGGCAGCGAAGGCGCCTCGATGCAGCTCGCACCCTGTTGCCGCCCGATCCCGGGCGATGCGATCGTGGGCAACCTCGGCCGCGGCGAAGGCCTCGTCGTGCATACCGCCGACTGCAGCGTCGGCAAACGCCTGCTGGCCCGCGACAGCGAGCGCTGGATGCGCGTCGACTGGGCCGAGCAACCGTCACGCGCGTTCGAGACCGCGGTGACGCTGCTCGTGGGCAACGGCAAGGGCGTGCTTGCGCAGGTCGCCTCCGCGGTCAGCCATGCCGAGGCCGACATCACGCACATCGACATGGGCAACGCCTCGGGCGCGGAGACGATCGAGATCACGCTGCTGCTGAGCGTGCGCGACCGCCTGCATCTGGCCGAGGTGATGCGCACCCTGAAGCGCACACCTTCCGTGCTGCGCGCGGCGCGCGTCAAGCCGTAGCGCTTCGCTGCTTCGCTGGCCTCACGCGGGCGCCGGGTAGCTCACCTCCAGCACCTCCACGCGCTCGAGCCCACCCGGCGTGACGAGCCTGATCTCGTCGCCCACCTTCGCCTTCAACAGCGCACGCGCGATCGGCGCGACCCAGCTCACGTCGCCGTTCGCGCTCTCGGCTTCGTCGACGCCCATGATGCGGATCGTCTTCTCGTCGCCCCGCTCGTTCGCATAGCGCACGGTGGCGCCGAAGAAGATCTGCTCGTTGCCGTGATGGATCGACGGGTCGACGACCTCGGCCACGTCGAGCCGCTTGGTGAGAAAGCGGATGCGCCGGTCGATCTCGCGCAACCGCTTCTTGCCGTAGAGGTAGTCGCCGTTTTCCGAACGGTCGCCGTTCTTGGCCGCCCACGAAACGATCTCCACCATCTTCGGCCGCTCGTCGTCGAGCAGCGTCATCAGCTCCGCGCGCAGCGCCTTGTAGCCGGCCGGCGTCATGTAGTTCTTCGAGCCCTGCGGAAGCACCGGCGCGGCGTCGGCTTCGTCGTCGTCGTCTTCGCGATCGATCTCGCGCGTGAAGGCCTTGTTCATCGGTGATGATTGTCGATCCTCTCTACTTTCGCTCGAAAGGCACAAGGCCATGTCCGCAACGCCCCGAAAGGTCGCCGTTCTCGTCGGCAGCCTGCGCAAGGATTCGATCAATCGCAAGATGGCGCTCGCCATGAAGGCGATGGCGCCGGCCGGCCTCGCGCTCGACCTGGTGGAGATCGGCGCCCTGCCGCTCTACGACCAGGACGACGACACCGCGCCGCCACCCGCGTCGGTCACGTTCAAGCAGCGCATCGCCTCAGCCGAAGCCGTGATCTTCGTGACGCCCGAATACAACCGATCGGTCCCCGGCGTGCTGAAAAACGCGATCGATATCGCCTCACGTCCCTATGGCCAGAGCGCGTGGAGCGGCAAGCCGGCGCTGGTGGTCACCGTCTCGCCGGGTGCCGTCGGCGGCTTCGGCGCGAACCACCATCTGCGCCAGATGCTGACCTTCCTCGACATGCCCACGCTGCAGCAGCCCGAGGCCTACATCGGCGGCGCGGGCGATCTGTTCGACGAGGCCGGCAGCATCAAGAAGGCGGACACCAAAGCCTTCGTCGAGAAGATCCTCGTCGCGTTCGCGCAGTGGGTCGAGAAGACGGCCAAGGCGCCGGCGTGATGCGCTTGCCCAGCGATCGCGCTTGATCGCGCTGCGCGGCCTCGCGCTGCTGCTGCTTCTGCAAGCTGCAGGCGAAGCGCTCACCCATGCGTTGAAGCTGCCGTTTCCCGGCCCGGTCGTCGGCCTCGTGCTGCTGCTGGCAGCACTTCGCCTCGAAGTGCTGCGCGCTCCGGTACAGGCCATAGCCGAACTGCTGCTCGAGCATCTCTCGCTGCTGTTCGTGCCGGTCGGGGTGGGCGTGATCACGCACCTGGCTTTGCTCTCGCGCTACGGCCTGCAACTGGTGGTGGTGATCGTGGTTTCCACATGGATCGGCATGGCGGTCACGGCACTGGTCATGCGCGCGCTCGTGACGGCACCCGAAGCGCATCGACGGCAGGACGGGACCGATGACCACTGACTTCGTCCAGCTGTGGGTCTACCTCGCCTCGACGCCGCTGTTCGGGCTCACCGCCACGCTCGCCGTGTACGTCGCGGCGCAGTGGGGCTACGACCGGCTCGGACGCGCGCCGTGGGCCAACCCCGTGCTGTGGTCGGTGGTCTGTATTGGCTGTGTGTTGGTGATCACGCGCACGCCGTATCCCACCTACTTCGCCGGTGCGCAGTTCGTGCACGTCATGCTCGGCCCGGCGGTCGTGGCACTCGCCTGGCCGCTCTGGCTGCGCCGAAGCGAGCTGCGGCGCCGCGTGCTCGCGCTCAATTTGGCCGCGCTCGCCGGCGGCCTGGCAGCCGGCGGCAGTGCCGTCGCCATGGCGTGGGCCTTCGGCCTGCCGATGGACGTGCTGCGCTCGCTGGCGCCGAAGTCGGTGACCGCGCCGGTCGCCATGGGCATCGCCGAGCGCATCGGCGGCGTGCCGGCACTGGCGGCCGTGTTCGCGGTGATCACGGGCATGGTCGGCGCCCTGTCGGCCAAGTACCTGTTCGACGCGCTGGGCATACGCGACTGGGCCGTGCGCGGCTTCGCACTGGGCACCGCCTCGCACGGCATCGGCGCGGCCCGCGCGCTGCAGGTGCACGCGGATGCCGGGGCCTATGCCGGCATCGCGCTCGGCCTGCAGGTGCTCTGGGCCTCGCTGCTGATGCCACTGGCAGCGTCGCTGTTCTAGCCGCGGCGTGGGCTCCGTCGAGCCGCTCAGTTGCCCTGGAACTCGATCGCGCCGCGGCCGTCACCCACGTTGAACGAGCCGCAGTCGCGCTGCTTCTGCATGCACTCGCGCGTCCAGATCGTCTTGATCTCTTCGTCCCATCCGTTCATCCAGTCGGCATGCGCCGAGTAACCGCCCGGCAGTGCAGCGTCGTACGTGTCCGACGAAAGACGCCAGCGGGCCGTGTCCTGCCCCAAAAGCACGGGCCAGTCGATGATCTCGGAGAGCAGCGGCAGCAACACAGGGTGCGTCGACGGGCACTTGAAGGGGTGCGAGGGATCCCACTGTCCGTCGGGGTCGGCGTGCCACTCCATCGGCTTGGCCATGTGCGAGCGGTGGTCGGGGCTGTCGAGGTTCTTGCCGTCCCAGCATTGCGGAAAGTCGATCCGCATGCGCACCATCTCTGTAGGCTTGCAGGCCGGAATGCTCGAGCCCATGGCGCGGTGGCCTGCGCCTGGCGCGTCGGTGAAGCACGAGAACGCGGCCTCGGCCTTGTCCGGGTTGGCATTCGAAGCATCGCCCGCGATCATCACCAGACCTTGCGGCATCGGCTGCATCACGAGCGGCTTGTTCGCCTGATGCCAGTCGCGCATCCAGGGGCCGGTGCCGGTCTTGTAGTAGACGACGATGTACTTCGGCACGATCGGCTTGCGGCTCGCGGTATCGACCATGCTCGGTACCCAGTAGCCGCTCAGGTTCACGTCGCCGCCACGGCAGCCGCTCTTGCTGCCCGGCGCACGAATGTTGGCCGGCGTGGTCGCTGCGGTGATGCTGTTGTTGCCGAAGAAGGTATGCAGGTGCGCGCGCCCCGGCTGGCCCGGGTAGACGATGGGATCGTCATAGCTCATCTTTCCGTAGTTGCACAGCAACCGGAACGCACCCTCGTCTTCCTTGGTCTTGCGGTCGGCGGGGACGCCGCCGGGGATGGTCAGCATCGGCTCGGCGAGGCCGGGAGGGCCGACGGGCAACGCGCTGTCGTCGACGGCGATGCCGCCGTGGCGGTGCGCATCGGTCGCAGCGGCAGAAGCGGCGACGGCCAGCGTTGCACACGCCAGTGCGCTGCCTGCGGCAGCGAACGCGATCCATCTTTTCACGACGATCCTCGATCTCTCACTCCGAGATTGTGGCGCGCGCCTGCTGCACCACGGGCAGATCGATCATGGCTCCGTCGCGCCGGTTGGCAGCACCGCCTAAGACCTCGCAGGCAGCGGTCACGCGCCTGGCACCACTCGAGCTTCAGGACTCGGCAAGAGACGCTCGCGGGCGTCGTCGAGCCACGCGATGACCTGCTCGGTCGTCGACGATGCGAAGCATCACCGTGTTGCCGTCGTCCGCCGGGAAAGCGCCGCAGGGGTGCTTGAGGTCAAGCGTCAGGCTTTCCTTCGACCGGTTGCAGCACACGAAGTGCGAAGCCATGCGGATGACACGCTCGCCGATATCGGCGAGTTGGCGCGTGCAGAAGGGCCCGGCAATGGCCTGTTCAGGGGAGACGACGGTGACTCCGTCGAGAAGTCGCATCACGGCGGGCCGCAGGCCGGCTGCGAGTCGAGGCGGTCCGGAGCCCGCGCCCAGCGCCGCCGGAACTCCCAGCACCGGCTCGAAGCCGATGAGGCGACAGAACTCCATGAAGTCGAACATCGGGATGGCCGGTGTCTGGCTCAACCCGTCGGTTTTGAGCATGCGCAAAGCTGCCTCCATCGACGCGGCGGCGACCAGGTTCGTCATCGAGGAATAGATCGCGAACGCATAGCTTGCCAGCAGGGCCGTACCCGCGCGACCAGGCTGCATCGATCATCATCGCGGCATGCACGACGCCATCGACGCCACTCACTCCGACGACCCGGCCACCCTGACGGCGACACTGGCCCTGGGCCGCATCCGTGCCGGCACGCTCACGGTGGAAGCGCTGGCGAGCGCCTGCCTGGCCCGCGTCGAGAGCCGCGAGCCCACCGTGCGCGCCTGGGCCTTTGTCGGCTCCGCCATCGTCATCGAACAGGCCCGCGAGCTCGATCGCCTCGCGAGCCTCGGCCGCTTCGGTGCGCCGCACGGCCTGCCCATCGGGGTGAAAGACGTGATGCTCACGCGCGACATGCCGACGCAATACAACGCCGAGGTCTACCGCGGCTTTCATCCGCGGCTCGATGCCGCGTGCGTGGCGACGCTGCGTGCGGCAGGGGCGCTGATCTTCGGCAAGACCGAGACGGTCGAGTTCGCCGCCACCGGCCGGCCAGCGCAGACGCGCAATCCGCACGACCTCGCGCGCACCCCGGGCGGATCGTCGAGCGGCTCGGCGGCTGCGGTCGCCGACTTCCACGTGCCGTTGGCGCTGGGCACGCAAACCGGCGGCTCGATGGTCCGGCCGGCGTCTTTCTGCGGTGTCTATGCAATGAAGCCGACATGGAACCTGGTCAGCCGAGAAGGCGTGAAGACCTGTTCGATCAGCCTCGACCCCGTTGGCTGGTTCGCCCGCTCGGCCGCCGACCTGGCCCTGCTCCACGACGTGTTCGAGCCCGAGCCCGATCGGCGATCAGCGCCGGCGCCGTTCGCGCTCGCAGGCGCGCGCATCGGGCTGTGCCGCTCGCCGGTGTGGCCCGCTGCAAGCCTCGACACGCGCCACGCGACCGAGCGCGCGGCGTCGCTGCTCCGCGAGGCCGGCGCCGACGTGTCGGACCTCGACCTGCCGCGCCCTTTTGACGATCTCGTCGACCTGCAACGCATCGTGATGCGGGCGGAGGGCCAAGGCGCCTTCCTGGCCGAATACCGCACTTTCGGAACCGCGCTCACCGAGAGCTTTCGCGAGCAGGTGGAGAACGTCGACCGCACGACCCGCGCACAACTGCTGCACGCCTACGACACCGCGTCCGCATGCCGGTCGGTATTCGACCGCATCGCCGCGCCGTTCGACGCGGTATTGACACCGAGCACTGTCGGCGTGGCACCCGAAGGCCTGGCCGCGACCGGCGCGATGACGTTCAATGCCATGTGGTCGCTGTTGCATGTGCCCGCGATCAACGTGCCCGGGTTGCAGGGATCGAACGGTATGCCGATCGGGCTGACGCTGACCGGGCCGCGCTTCTCGGACCGGCACTTGCTCGCCGTCGCCGCATCGCTCGGCGCGCTGCTCGCCCGCGAGCGCGCGTGAACGTCTCCGGCCCGCGGGAGTGCCGCTGCCGGCTCGGCTCGAGACGTGCACTTCGTCGCGACGCCCCGCCGCACGAGCAGCACACGCTTTCGCCGCGTGTGCGGGTTGCGATGGCAGGTGACGTAGCCGTCGTCGCGTATGCGCTGCACGAGCCGGTCGGACTCGAACATGCCGTGCATCGGGGAACGCCGCTCGAAAGCCTCGATGCCGGCGAGCATGTCGAGACGCGCCTGGTCGGGCCTGTGCGCGAGGTCGGCGTGCCCGGACGCGCACTCGAGCAGCGGCTTGGTGTAGCCCGGCTCGTAGTTGCAGAAGGTGAGCGATGTCAGCGTGTGGGTGCATCTCGGACCATCCTCTTTTGGCCGACATGCGTGACGAGCGCCATCGCCACAGCACCTGGTGCGTCAGCGCGACGATGTGTCGCCGCGCGGCCCCGACCCGATTGCCGCGGTCCCGATCACCGATCAACAGCGACTGCACCAAGTCCGTGACCCGGTCGTGCTCGCGCGTCGGCTCGCACTCGATAAACCGTTCGTGGATCAGCGTTTGAATGATCCGAAACGCCGTGGGATACGGCAGCTCGACATCGCGAGCGAGTGCTCGTTCCCGGCGGCGGCGACTACGCGCATCTGCAGCATCCGCGGCAGCGGCTGTTCGGCGTGTCGATCGACTTCCTTCGGGCAGGCAGAGAGCAAAGAAAAACAGCCTAAAAGCCAAGGCTCTTAAGCTGTTTTCTAGAACGCGATGTTCTGGTGCGGCTGGCAGGAATCGAACCCACGACCCCTTGGTTCGTAGCCAAGTACTCTATCCAGCTGAGCT
>Ga0209724_1002511_pt1 | contig 15612 bp, 10 predicted proteins | sample grotaG_FD_184143 | JGI IMG/M metagenome (GOLD analysis project Ga0209724, IMG submission 184143) | Glacier valley bacterial and archeal communities from Borup Fiord, Nunavut, Canada, to study Microbial Dark Matter (Phase II) -... | ecosystem: Environmental > Aquatic > Freshwater > Ice > Glacier ...
GTTGCGGTCGCGTTGCTATGCGTATCGTCAACCACGCTACTGTGGGTGTCTGCCGCGGGCGCGGTTGCGAGCGGCAGCGTTGCTTCGATGAGCGTGCCGTTGCCTGGGCTCGAGGCGAGCGACATCACGCCACCCTCGGCCTCGACGCGATAGCGCATGCCGACCAGGCCATGGGTCGGCGACCGAGGCACCGAAGCGTCGAAGCCGACGCCGTTGTCTCGCACCGAGATGCGAGCCGATCGCTCGTCGACCACCTCGAGCGTGACCTCGACCTCGCTGGCGCGCGCGTACTTGACCACATTGGTCAGCGCTTCCTGGACGAGTCGGTACACGGTGAGCTGCGCGGATGGGCTCAACCCAACCGCTTCGAGGTGATCGTGCGCTTCGATCTCGCTGCGTGCCGCGAACTCGCGGATCAGGATCTCGAGTGCAGCCACGAGACCGAGATTGCTGAGAGACGACGGCCGCAGGTCTTCGATGATCCGGCGTTTGAGGGCGATGCCTCCGTTCAAAGTCTCGTTGAGGTGCACCAGCCGCTCCACCGCATCGGGGCCGAGCGCAGGGCCCAGCCGCGATTTGAGGCGAGCCACGTCGAGCTTGGCTGCCGTGAGCAGTGCGCCCAGCTCGTCGTGCAGTTCGCGCGCAAGCCGAAAGCGCTCGTCTTCGCGCACGGTCTGCAAGTGTTGAGCGAGCTGCTTCAACTCGGCCGTGCGGCCGGTCACCTCGGTTTCGAGGCGGTCGCGCTCGCTCGCGATGCGGCGTGATTCGTCGGTCATCGCCCGATCGAGCGTGGCGGTCTGGCGCAGGTACATGAACAGCGCGAGCAGGCTGAGTGCTGCCATCGCCGAGACGCCGATCCGGTTGAGCATCAGCGTCTGGTAGACGCCCTTGCGTCCCGCGGCGACCTGCTCGGATTCGTAGTTGATCAGCTGTTCGCCGAGCGTTCGTACACGCTCCATCTTCTCGCGCCCGATGTCGGTCAGCATGAGCTCTCGCCAGCCGTTCTCGACACCCTTGTCGCGCAGCTCGATGGTCGTCGCGAGCTCGCTCAGCTTCGCTTCGCTTTCGCGCGCCATCTCGTTCATCAAGGCCGCCGTCTTGTCCTCCCGTGCGTAGTGAGGCACCAGCCAGGCAACGGCGCGGCGCGCGTCGATCAATGCATGGTTGTACGGCCGGAGGTACTCGGTCCGGCCGGTCAACAGGTAGCCGCGCTCGCCCGACTCGGCGTCGAGAAGTGCCTTGACCAGCTCGTTCAATCCGGTTTGAGCCGCTGCACGTTCGCCGAGCGAATCGAGCGCGCCGGTGGCTTCTTGATACGACGCTTCGCTGATGGCGAGCATCGCCAACGCAGCCAGTGCTGCCAGAGGGAAGGCAATGATGTTGCGCCGGAAGCGGGATAGAAAGCTCACCGATAGGTCCTAAACTCGCGCATCGGAAATCCAGCAGGCTCCACAAGGGCTCTCTCGCCATGATTCGAATTGCCATCATCGACGACCACGCCATCGTACGTGCTGGCCTGCGCCAGTTTTTTTCGGAGCAGGTCGATCTCACCGTCGTGGCCGAGGCGCAGAACGGGCGTGAGGCGGTCGACATCGTTCGCAAGGGTCAGGTCGACGTTCTGGTGATGGATCTTTCGATGCCGGACCAGAGCGGCGTCGATGCGCTGGCGGCGATCAGGGCGCGTGCGCCCGAGCTGCCGGTGCTGATCCTGTCGGGCTTTCCGGAAGAGCACTACGCGACGACGCTGCTGCGCCAGGGCGCCAGCGGCTATCTCAACAAGGATTGCGATCCGGAAGAGATCGTCAAGGCGATCCGCACCGTCTTCCGCGGCCGCAAGTACATCACCGCCGGCGTGGCCGAATTGCTGGCCGACGGGCTGGGTGGCGGCGGCGACAAGCCGGCTCACGAGCAGCTTTCGGAGCGCGAGTTTCAGGTGTTCCTGCGATTGGCCAAGGGCGAAACCATCGGGCACATGGCCAACAGCATGTCTCTCAGCGTGAAGACCGTGAGCACCTACCGCACGCGCGTGATGGAAAAGATGAAGCTCGAGTCCAACAGCGACCTCACGTACTACGCGCTGAAGAACGGCCTGATCCAGTGACGCTCTGCCGGTAGCCGCGAAGGCCTCCGGCCTGATGCTCATGCCAACGGCGTGCGTTCGCTGCTGCCTTCTCCACCGTCTGCCAGGCGGCAGCAATACAGGATCAGTGCATCGATTTCGTTCGACTTGTCGAACACCCTGTCGGCGCCGAGCTCCAGGCATTTGCGCCGCATGTCGGGCGTGGCGTAGTTGCTCAGCACGATGAGCTTGAGCGCTGTCGGGCCACCCGACGCAGCTTTCAGCACACCGAGGCCGGACCCGCTCTTGAGAAAGATGTCGACCACGACCAGATCGCAGACGTTCTCGGACCGTGCCAACCACGAGACGGCGCCCGACTCGTCTTCGGCCGTGCCGACCACCTGGATCGGCGCCATCTCCTCCAAGGCAGCCACCAGGTTCTCTCGAATCACCGGGCTGTCTTCGACGATGAAAGCTTTGAGCTGGCTCATGGGAGACACGCCGCCACTTGCCGCGGCACGTGGCAGGACGGGCAGGGACGAGAGAGTGGCCGTGGGGGCAAGGAGGACCGGGAGAGACAAACCGTCAGCCAGCAGAACGAAGACTTTAAGTCTGGGGGCTGGCCTCCGGGGAGGCAGAGGGGCAAGCGCCTTTCCTCTGGTGGGATTCGTCCTACGGTGTGTCATCACGGCGGCAATAGTTCACGCCGCTTCGCTCGCCGGTCCGGCTTGGGCAGCCGACGGCGCTTCGGCAGCTGCCGAAGCGCCGTCGACGCCGCTGCCCAAGCGGGTGGTCGGATCGAAACGCTTCACCGAGTCTTACCTGCTCGGCGAGATCGTCACGCAAACGCTGCTGGCGGCTGGCCAACCGGCCCAACATCGCCAGGGGCTCGGCAACACCGGCATCCTCGAGCAAGCTCTGGCGAGCGGCTCGGTCGATCTCTACCCGGAGTACACCGGCACCATCGTGCGCGAACTGCTCAAGCGCGAAGGCAACCCCACGCTCGAGGAACTGAACCGCTGGCTCGCGCCGCGGCACCTGAAGGCCGCGGTGCCGTTCGGCTTCAACAACACCTATGCGTTGGCCATGACGCAGGCGCGGGCCGAAGCGCTGGGAGTCCGCCGCATCTCCGACCTGTTCGCGGCTGGAGCTCGAGAGGCGAAGCTCGGCCTGTCGCACGAATTCCTGCAGCGCGCCGACGGCTGGCCGGCGCTCCGCGCGGCTTACGGCAACGCCGGATCGGAGCCGATCGGCCTCGACCACGGCCTCGCCTACGACGCGCTGACCACCGGCCGCGTCGACGTGATCGACGTCTACTCCACCGATGCCAAGCTCGGCCGGCTCGGTCTCGTGGTGCTGGAAGACGATCGCGCCTTCTTTCCCAAATACGACGCGGTGCTGCTGATGCGTGACGCCGTCGATGTGCGCCCGCTTTCCGGGTTGACCGGCGCGATCGACGAGAAGACGATGATCGCGATGAACGCCGAGGTCGAGCTCGACGGCGCGAGCTTCGCCGAAACCGCACGGCGCTTCATCGCGCGACGTGCCGCGGGTGCAGGCGCGACTTCGGCTGCGTCGGGTGCGTCGGGTGTTTCGGGGGAAACGGCCGTCGGTGCGGCGCGCGTCGTTGCGCCGCGCGCATCGTTGCTCTCGCGCATCTTCGCGCCCGATTTCGCGCGGCTTGCCTGGCAGCATCTCGTGCTCGTCTTCGGCTCGCTCGCACTCGCTGTCGCCGCCGGCGTGCCGCTCGGCGTGGCGGCCTGGCGCTGGCCGCCTATCTCGGGCTGGCTGCTCGGCGCGGTGGCCGTGCTGCAGACGATCCCTTCGCTCGCGTTGCTCGCATTCCTGATCGCGATCGTGGGCAGCATCGGCATCGTGCCGGCGCTGATCGCGCTCTTTCTCTACGCGCTGTTGCCGATCGTGCGCAACACGCACACGGGGCTGGTCGCTGTCTCCGGCGGCATGGCCCAGGCCGCCCTCTCGCTCGGGCTCACGCCGCGCCAGGCGCTGGTCCATGTGCAGCTCCCGCTGGCCGCGCCCACGCTGCTGGCCGGGGTGAAGACTGCCGCCGTCATCAACGTCGGCACGGCGACGATGGCGGCGTTCATCGGCGCGGGCGGCTTCGGTGAGCGCATCGTGGCCGGCCTCGCGGTCAACGACAAGAGCGTGATGCTGGCCGGCGCACTGCCCGCGGCCGTGCTGGCCCTGCTCGTGCAGGCTGCATTCGACCTCGCCGAGCGGCGCTCGCGCGGCCGCCGGCCGGCGTAGGCCGCGGACCGCGCTGCGACAATCGGGCATGCCCTTCGACTGGCTCGTTCCCGCACTCCTCACCCTTCTTCTCGTCGTCGTCCTGTGGATCGCGTTGCGCCGGCCGCCGGTCGATGCGGGCGCCGAGCGCCAGGCCCGCGACCTGCGCGACGAGGTCCAGCGCAGCGCGCAGGGCACGCGCCAGGAACTCGTCGCCACACTCGGCGACATGCAGCGCACGCTGCTCGCGCAGCACAGCGACGGCACGCGCACGCAGAACGAGCAGATCGACGGCTTCAGCCGCCAGCTCGTCGCCATGCAGCAGCAACTGGCCGACTCGCTCGCCCAGGCCTCGCGCGCACAAGTCGAGCAGGGCGAACGTGTGCGTGCATCGCTCGATCTGCGCATGAACGAGGTCCGCGCGACGGTCCAGACGCGCCTCGACGCGATTCAGGCCGACAACGAGAAGAAGCTCGAGCAAATCCGCGTCACCGTCGACGAAAAGCTGCACGCCACGCTCGAGCAGCGCCTCGGCGAAAGCTTTCGTCAAGTGGCCGAGCGGCTCGAGCAGGTGCACCGCGGCATCGGCGAAATGCAGAAGCTCGCGAGCGACGTGGGCTCGCTCAGCCGCGTGCTCAGCAACGTCAAGACGCGCGGCACCTTCGGCGAGGTGCAGCTCGGCGCGCTGCTCGAGCAGGTGTTCGCGCCGGCGCAATACGCGAAGAACGTCGAGACCGTTCCCGGCAGCAACCAGCGCGTGGACTACGCGGTGAAGTTTCCCGGCCGTGCGATCGACGAGCCGGTGTGGCTGCCCATCGACTGCAAGTTTCCGCGTGAAGACTACGAGCGGCTGGTCGAGGCGCACGAGCGTGCCGATGCCGCTGCCGTCGAGGTCTCGGCGCGCGCCATCGAGGTGCGCCTTCGGGCCGAGGCGAAGACGATCCGCGACAAGTACCTCGCGCCGCCGCACACCACCGACTTCGCGATCCTGTTCGTGCCCACCGAAGGGCTCTACGCAGAAGCGTTGAGGCGGCCCGGATTGTTCGAGCTGCTGCAGCGCGACCATCGCGTCACGTTGGCCGGGCCGACAACACTGCTCGCGGTGCTGACCAGCCTGAAGGTGGGCTTCAACACGCTTGCACTCGAACAGCGCTCGAACGAGGTTCACGAAATGCTGACAGTCGTGAAGACCGAATTCGGCCGCTTCGGGCATGTGCTCGCCAACGTGAAGCGGCAGGCGAGCACGGTCGTCAAGTCGCTCGGCGAAGCCGAAGTGCGAACGCGGCAGATGGCCCGCGCGCTCAAGGCCGTTGAAGCGGCTCCGGAGTTGCGCGTCCAGACCCTGCTCCCGGGTTCGTGGATCGATGCGGCCGATGCAGACGGCGACGCCGATGAGTGACGAGAGCGCCGGCAGCTTCAGCCGGGCCTTGTTCGCACTCATCGGTGGCCAGGTCGCATTGCACGCCTGCATGGCCGGCGTGCGCATGGCTGCGCCGTTGGCGGCACTGCGTGAAGGCCATGCGGCGTGGGCGGTGGGCGTGCTGCTCGGGCTCTTCGCCGCCGCGCCCATCGCGCTCGCGCTCAAGGCCGGGCGGCTCGCCGACCGCTACGGCTATCACGTGCCGATGCGGCTGGCGGTCGGGCTGACGACAGGCGGTGCATTGTTCGCCGTGCTCTCCACCTACGTCGGCACGGCCGGCTTCGCGGTGCTGTGCGTGGCGGCGATCCTGACGGGCGCCGGAGCGAACTTCGGGCTGATCGCGATCCAGCGTGCGGCCGGTCGCATGGCGCACGATCCGACCGAGCTCAAGCGCATCTTCTCGTGGCTCGGCCTCGCGCCTGCGCTGGCCAACGTCGTCGGGCCCGTCGTCGCCGGCACGCTGATCGATCTCGGCGGCTTTCGCCTCGCCTTCTTCGCGCTCGCGCTCTTGCCGCTCGCCAGCCTCGCATGGGCGCGCATGGTGCCGCAGAAGCCGCCCGCACCCGCGGTGCCGCGCGCCGAACGGCCGAGCTCCTGGGGTTTGCTGCGCGCGCCCGGCTTCACGCGCCTGCTGCTCGTCAACTGGCTGCTCTCGTCGAGCTGGGACGTGCACTCTTTCCTTGTCCCCATCCTCGGCCACGAGCGCGGCTTCAGCGCCTCGGCGATCGGCCTCATCCTGGGCGTGTTCGCCACTGCCGTGGCCGGCGTGCGGCTGGCGATTCCGCTGCTCGCGCATCGGCTGAAGGAGTCGCACGTGCTCGTGGGCGCCATGCTCGGCGCGGGCGCGGTGTTCGCGGTCTACCCGCTGGCGCACGAGGCCTGGGTGATGGGCGCGTGCGCGATCGTGCTCGGCCTGTGCCTCGGCTCGGTGCAGCCGATGATCATGGTGACGCTGCACCAGATCACGCCGAGCGCCCGGCACGGCGAGGCGATCGCGCTGCGCTCGATGGCGATCAACTTCTCGAGCGCGGTGATGCCGCTCGCATTCGGGGTCGTCGGCGCGGCGCTGGGCGCGGCGACGCTGTTCTGGGTGATGGGTGCGGCGGTGGCCGCGGGAAGCGTGGCTGCACGCCGCGTCGGCGCCGTGCAGCCCTCGCCTCTGTGAACCCTGCCGCTCTAGAAGCGGATGCCGCCGGGCGCCGCGGGGGCAGGTGCGGGAGCAGCGCGATCGGCCGGGCGAGGAACAGCGGCTGGCGCACGGGTCGCTGCCTGGCGCGCCTCGACGATCGGCGTGGCGGGCTTGTACTGGTAGGTGGCCGGCAGGCGCGATTCGCGCGGGTAGCCAGCAGCGTCGAGGTACGAGCTCCAGACATCGGAGGCGAGCCCGCGCAGGCTCTGCGAGCCGATCATCAGCGTCGGTGCTTCCCTCGCGCCGGTGAGCTTCTCGAGCGCTTCGCTGTCTTCGGCTGTCACGACCTGACGCTCGGTGTATGGAATGCCGCGGGTCTTGAGCAGCTGGCGGGCGCCGTTGCAAGGTTCGCAGGCACCGGTGGTGGTGTAGAGCGTGACCGGGTACTTGCCGGCGACCTGACGCAACTCGAACGGCAGCTCCGGCTCCACCGCCTGCGGAGCCGCCTTCGCGCCGAGTGCGGTGACGCGGCCGGTGGTGGTGCCGGGTTCGCGGTCGGTGTAGGTGACCTTGCCGTCGGGGCCGATCACCTTGTACTGGGCCGAGGCCGCGGTCGCTGCCAGCAGCGCAGCCGCCAGGAGGCAAGCCCGAGAGGGGCGGGCGAGTGGAATCGATGGCATGGGCACCCTCATGAGACGAATCTAACCGACGCCACCACGCGGTTCAAGCGATCGCGCCACTCGTGCAGGGCGTAGCTCACAACTTCACACGATTGCGCTGCGCTCGGCGGCATCGACGGTGTTCGAGAGCAGCATCGCGATCGTCATCGGGCCGACGCCGCCGGGCACGGGCGTGACCCAGCCGGCGACCTGCGCGACGCCTTCGAAGTCGACGTCGCCGCGCAGCTTGCCTTCGGCGTTGCGGTTCATGCCCACGTCGATGACGATGGCGCCGGGCTTGACCATGCCCGCGGTCAGCACATCGAGCCGGCCCACGGCGGCCACCACCACGTCGGCCGTTCTCGTGTGGGCGCCGAGGTCGGGCGTTCGGCTGTGGCAGACGGTGACGGTCGCGTCGGCCTGCAGCAGCATCAGCGCCATCGGCTTGCCGACGGTGTTGCTGCGGCCGATCACGACGGCATGCTTGCCGCGCAAGTCGGTGCCGGTGCTTTCGATCAGCTTCATGCATCCCCACGGCGTGCACGGCCGAAATCCAGGCAGCCCGGCGACGAGGCGCCCGGCGCTCTCGATTGAATAGCCGTCGACGTCTTTGGTGACAGCAATGGCCTCGATCACGCGCTCGGGAGCGATGTGCTTCGGCAGGGGCATCTGCACCAGGATGCCGTGCACCGATGAGTCGGCATTGAGCGCCGCGATGCGTGCGAGCAGCGCTTCCTGCGAGAAATCGGCCGGGTACTGCTCGAGGATCGAGCGAATGCCGGCTTCCTCGCAGGCCCTGACCTTGTTGCGCACGTAGACCGCGCTGGCCGGATCGCCACCGACGAGGATGACCGCGAGGCCGGGCCGGTGGCCGGCGGCGGCGAGCGCTGCTGCACGCAGTGCCAGTTCGCCGCGCAGGCGCCGGGCGATGTCGGCGCCGTCGATCAGCGCTGCGGTGTTCGCCAAGCGCGCGTCAGGCCTTGGTCTGCGCGCCGAGCGCGATCTTGAGCAGATCCGCGACGGTGTTGGCGTTGAGCTTTTCCATGATGTTGGCGCGATGCGCCTCGACCGTCTTGATGCTGATGCCGAGGTCGTCGGCGATCTGCTTGTTGAGCCGGCCGGCGACGATGCGCTCGAGCACCTGCGACTCGCGCGTGGTCAGGCGCGAGAGCAGCGCGTCGCGGGTGGCAGCTTCCTGGTGCTTCGAGAAGTCGATGCGCGCGCGCTCGAGCATCTTCTCGACCAGCGAGACCAGCTCGTCTTCCTTGAACGGCTTCTCGATGAAGTCTTCGGCGCCCTTTTTCATCGTGGTCACGGCCATCGGCACGTCGCCGTGGCCGGTGATGAACGTGACGGGCAACGGCGAGCGACGCTCGAGCAGCTTGTCTTGCAACTCCAGGCCGCTCATGCCGTCCATCCGGATGTCGGCGATCAGGCAGGCGACCTCGCGCGGGTCGAAGCGCGAGAGGAACGACTCGGCGGAGTCGAAGCACTTGACGCGATAGTCCTTGCCCTCGAGCAACCACTGCAGGGAATCGCGCACGGCTTCGTCGTCGTCGACGACGTAGACCGTGCCCTTCTTGGGAATCAGGCTCATGGGTGCGGCTCAGGCAAGGGCGACCGCGCGGGCCGGAAGAGGGGTGGTTTCCACTGGCAGCGTGAACGAGAAAACGCAGCCTACAGCGGTGTCGCCATTGTAGATGTTGGTCGCCTTGATCCTGCCCCGGTGGCTCTCGATGATGGTGCGGCACAGGCTCAGGCCGATGCCGAGCCCGTCGACCTTGGTGGAGAAGAACGCCTCGTACATCCGAGCGATCACCTCGTCTTTGAGGCCCGGGCCCTTGTCGGTGACGGTGAACTCGATCACGTGGCCTTCGTCTTCGTTGTGCCGTGGCACGACGCGCAGCTCGATGCGCCGGCGCGGCGTCGGCAGCTTGGCGTTGTCGATCGCCTCGGCGGCGTTCTTGAGCAGATTGAGCACCACCTGCTCGATCAGGATGGGGTCGACCATCAGCATCGGCAGGCGCTGCGCGATGTAGGTCTGGATCGCGACGTTGCGCCGCCGCAGCTCGATGCCGGCGAGCTCGACCGCGTCTTCCACGATGCTCTGCGCCGACGAACTCTGGCGCTGCGGCTCGCTGCGTTTCACGAACGAACGAATGCGGTGAATGATCTGCCCCGCACGCTCGGCCTGGCGCGCGGTCTTCTTCAGCGCCGCGATCAGGTCGGCTTTGTCGATGGCGTTGTTGTCGACGCGCGTGACCATGCCGTTGCAGTAGTTGGTGATCGCGGTGAGCGGCTGGTTCAACTCGTGCGCCACCGAAGACGCCATCTCTCCCATCGTGACCAGCCGGCTCGTGACCTGTGCCTTTTCGGCCTGCTGCGCGGCTACGGCCTCGGCCGTGCGGCGCTCGCTGATGTCGGTGGCGATGAGCATCTGCGTGAGGCGCCCGTCGGTCCACTGCAGATAGCGCGCGCGCACGTCGAACCACTTGGCCGAAGTCTCGACGTAGACCTCGCGCGAGTCGGAACCGGCCGAGGTGAGTTCTTGCGTCGGCAGGCCGCCGAGCGCGTCGACCGCGTCGTCGCCGTCGATGGCATGGGCCAGTGCCGCTTCGCCGCCAGAGAGCTGCGCGTGGCCCTTCGCGTCGGCGCCGAACCAAAGCCGGTACGAGCGGTTGGCGAACAGCAGTTCGCCCGACTGCACCGAGATCACGGAGACGGCGGTGTCGAGGCCTTCGAGCACGGTGGTGAAGCGCTCGTGCGAGGCGGTGAGCTGGTCGCGAATGCGCTTGGCCTCGGTGATGTTGGTCATCGAAGTCATCCAGCCGGTCTGGTGGCCTTTCGGGTCGATCAGCGGCGAGACGTACATGCGCGCGTCGAAGAGGGTGCCGTCTTTCCTCAGCACCTTGACTTCGATGCCACCGGCCGGGCTGCGCCCCTGAAGCTCCTGTTGCAGCAATCGGCCGTTCTCCTCGCGGCGGTCGTGCGGCCAGTGCGGGAAGGGCGGATGCTGACCGATGAGATCGGCCTCCGAGAAGCCCGTCATGGCGCAGAAAGCCGGGTTCACGTAGCTGATGCGACCCTCGAGATCCATGGTGCGCATGCCGGTGAGCATGGAGTTCTCCATGGCGCGGCGAAAGTTTGTCTCGGAGACCAGCGCCGCCTGCATCTGCAGCCGCCTGCGCATGTGGCGCCAGGTGCCGAGCAGCATCCAGACCGTGAGCGCGGAAAGAAGCAGCACCATCCAGAACAGCGTGTTGCCGATCAGGCCGATGGAGGTGCGATAGCCCTGGCCGCGGATCACCATGCCGTTGTCGGCCGGCGCCACCGGCAACTCGAAGACGATCGACGAGCGGGCCTGTTTGGTGCCGGGCCGCGTGACGACCGTTCCGGCCAGGGCGCGGCTCTGCGCATCGAGCACGCTGATCGCATGACGCTGCGAGATTTCGATCGGAACGAAATAGCGCACCAGCTTTTCGACCGAATATTCGGCGATCAGCGCGCCATGGAAGCCGGCGCGATCGAGCAGCGGGATCTGCACCTGGAACACCGGGTTGCCGAAGCTGTCGGAGAACGCCGGCGAGTACGCGGCCTGGCGCGTGTCTCGACTGCGCTCGAAGGCAGCCTCGGGTGCGTTGGGCGGGCGCTCGACGGGCAGTGAAGCCGGCGTGTCCACGCCGCTGATGCCGGTCTCGACCGGAAAGCTCGTGCCGGAGTAGCTCGCGACGTTGCGCCGTGCCGCGTCGACCCACATCAGGTTGCTGATCTCGGCGTGGTCGCGCGTGAACACCGAGGCCTGCACCAGAAAGCCTTCGCGGTCGAGCGTGCGCGTCACGAGCTCGCGGGCGATGCGCGCGAGCTGCTCCTGGTTCTCGATCAGGTGCAGGCGCAACTGCTGCTGCGAGACCTCGGTGTCGCGGCGCACCGCCTCCTGCTCGCGCTCGAACTCTTCGTTGCGCAGGTACCAGAACGCCGAGACGATGGCGGCGAGGAAGAGCAGCACCGAAGCCAGCGGGCCGAGCGTGGCGTAGCGGTCCTGCCGGGCGGCCGACTGCCTGCGCCACCAGCGGCCGAAGACGCGCTCGGCCCAGGTGCGCGAAGCTCGCGGAGGAGAAGGTCGAGTAGGAGACAGCGCGGCCGCATCACGTTGCATCGGCCGATTATCGTGTGCGGGCTCCATGCGCGACACGCGTGCGACACTTGGACCGAACGAGACACGGCACCTGCCGATTGCAGGGCCGACGCAGGAGACCTCCGCCCATGTCAGCCCTCCCCGAACACGCCTTCGGCGCGGCCGCCACCGACCTCGACACCCAGGAGACGCGCGAATGGCTCGACGCGCTCTCCGCCGTGATCGGCTCCGAAGGCGGCGAGCGAGCCCACTTCCTCCTCGAGCGCCTGATCGACCACGCGCGGCAGGCCGGCATCGACGTTCCCTTCTCGGCCAACACGGCCTACGTCAACACCATTCCCACCGACCAGGAAGAGCGTTCGCCGGGCAACATCGAGATCGAGGAGCGGCTGCGCGCCTACATGCGCTGGAACGCGATGGCGATGGTGGTCAAGGCGAATCGCCTGCACCCCGACGACGGGGGCGATCTCGGTGGCCACATCTCCAGCTTCGCTTCGCTGGCCACGATGTTCGGCACCGGCTTCAACCACTTCTGGCATGCCGAGACGGCCGATCACGGGGGTGACCTGCTCTACGTGCAGGGCCATTCCTCGCCGGGCGTCTATGCGCGCGCCTTCCTCGAAGGCCGCCTCAGCGAAGAACAGCTCCTGAACTTCCGCCAGGAGGTCGACGGCAAGGGCATCTCGAGCTATCCGCATCCGAAGCTGATGCCCGAGTTCTGGCAATTCCCCACTGTCTCGATGGGCCTCGGCCCGTTGATGGCGATCTACCAGGCGCGCTTCCTGAAGTACCTGCACGCCCGCGGCATCGCCGACACCGCCAAGCGCAAGGTCTGGGTCTTCTGCGGCGACGGCGAAATGGACGAGCCGGAGTCGCTCGGCGCCATCGGTTTGGCGGCGCGCGAGAAGCTCGACAACCTGATCTTCGTCGTCAACTGCAACCTGCAGCGGCTCGACGGACCGGTGCGTGGCAACGGCAAGATCATCCAGGAACTCGAGAGCGAATTCCGTGGCTCGGGCTGGAACGTCATCAAGCTGATCTGGGGCAGCTACTGGGACCCGCTGCTCGCCCGCGACAAGGACGGTGCCTTGCGCAAGGTGATGATGGACACCGTCGACGGCGACTACCAGGCGATGAAGGCCAACGACGGCGCCTTCGTGCGCAAGCACTTCTTCGGGCAAGACCCGAAGCTGCTCGAGATGGTCGCCAAGATGAGCGACGAAGACGTGTGGCGCCTGAACCGGGGCGGCCACGATCCGCAGAAGGTCTATGCCGCTTTCCACAAGGCTGCGCACCACGAAGGCCAGCCGACGGTGCTGCTGGTGAAGACCGTCAAGGGCTTCGGCATGGGCAAGAGCGGCGAAGGCAAGAACACCGCGCACCAGACCAAGAAGCTGGTCGACGACGACGTGAAGCTGTTCCGCGACCGCTGGAACATTCCGCTTTCCGACGAGCAGCTCGAGGGCATTCCGTTCTTCAAGCCGGCCGAGCACACGCCGGAGATGCGCTACCTGCACGAGCGCCGCGCCGCGCTCGGCGGCTATCTGCCGCACCGCCGCACCCGGGCCGACGAGCAGTTGAAGGTGCCGCCGCTCGACACTTTCAAGGCCGTGCTCGAGCCTACCGCCGAAGGCCGCGAGATCTCGACCACGCAGGCCTACGTGCGCTTCCTGACCCAGCTTTTGCGCGACAAGGAGTTGGGACCGCGCGCGGTGCCGATCCTCGTCGACGAGGCGCGCACGTTCGGCATGGAAGGCCTGTTCCGGCAGATCGGCATCTACAACCCGGCGGGCCAGAACTACACGCCGGTCGATCGCGACCAGGTCATGTACTACCGCGAAGACAAGGCCGGCCAGGTCTTGCAGGAAGGCATCAACGAGCCGGGCGGCATGAGCAGCTGGATCGCCGCGGCCACGAGCTACTCCACGAACAACCGCATCATGGTGCCGTTCTACGTGTACTACTCGATGTTCGGCTTCCAGCGCATCGGCGACCTCGCCTGGGCCGCCGGCGACATGCAGGCAAGGGGTTTTCTGCTCGGCGGCACCTCGGGCCGCACGACGCTGAACGGCGAGGGCCTGCAGCACGAAGACGGCCACAGCCATGTGCTGGCGAGCACGATCCCGAATTGCATCAGCTACGACCCGACGTTCGCGCACGAGGTCGGCGTGATCCTGCATCACGGCCTGGTGCGCATGGTGGAGAAGCAGGACAACGTCTACTTCTATCTCACGCTGCTCAACGAGAACTACCCGCAGCCGGGCCTGCGCCAGGGCACCGAAGACGAAATCATCCGGGGCATGTACCTGCTGCAGGAAGGCGCGAAGAAGGCGCCTCGCGTGAACCTGCTGGGCAGCGGCACGATCCTGCGCGAAGCACAGGCCGCGCGCGAGCTGCTCGATGCCGACTGGGGCATCGCCGCCAACGTCTGGAGCTGCCCGAGCTTCAACCAGCTCGCGCGCGACGGCCAGGAGGTCGAGCGCTGGAACCTGCTGCACCCGACCGAGCGCGCGCGCGTGCCGTTCGTGGCGCAGCAGCTGGAGAAATTCGGCGGGCCGGTGATCGCCTCGACCGACTACATGAAGAACTACGCGGAACAGATTCGCGCCTTCCTGCCGAAGGGCCGCGCCTACAAGGTCTTGGGGACCGACGGCTTTGGCCGCAGCGACTTCCGCAAGAAGCTGCGCACGCACTTCGAGATCGACCGGCACTACATCGTGGTGGCGGCGCTGAAGGCGCTGGCCGAAGAGGGCAGCGTGCCGGCCCAGCGCGTCGCCGATGCGATCGTGAAGTACGGCATCGACACCGAGAAGATCAACCCGCTCAACGCCTGAGCGACGGAGACGAGAACAAGATGGCTGCAGTGGAAGTCAAGGTTCCCGACATCGGCGACTTCAAGGAAGTCGAGATCATCGAGGTGCTGGTCAAGCCGGGCGACACGATCAAGATCGAGCAGTCGCTCGTCACGGTGGAGAGCGACAAGGCGTCGATGGAGATTCCGTCGACGGCGGCCGGCGTGATCAAGGAAATGAAGGTCGGCGTGGGCGACAAGGTCAGCGAGGGCTCGGTGTTGCTGATGATCGAAGCCGCCGAGACCGTGAGCAGCGCAGCACCGACGGCCACGCCTACGCCTACGCCCACGCCGGCGGCAGCTCCAGCGGCAGCAGCGGCGCCAGCGCCCGAGGCGGCCATCGCGACGCCGGTACGGGCTGCCGCACCGGCGGCAGCCGGCCGCATCGAGGTCGTCGTGCCCGACATCGGCGACTTCGACGAAGTGGCGGTCATCGAAGTGCTCGTCAAACCGGGCGACAGCATCGCCGCCGAGCAGAGCCTCGTCACCGTCGAGAGCGACAAGGCGTCGATGGAAATTCCTTCGTCGCACGCCGGCGTGTTGAAGGAGCTGAAGGTTCAGGTGGGCGACAAGGTCTCGAAGGGAACCCTGCTCGCCGTGCTGGAGGGCTTAGCCAGTGCTGTCGCTGCGCCGGTGTCATCGCCACCGCCACCGCCTGAAGCTTCGCAGGCATCGAGCGCGCCCGCGCCGGCGCCCACGGCGGAGTCCCCCACCGTAGCCGATCGTCCGGTGCCTACCGCGTCCTTGCCGGCTCACGAACCCACCGCGCCGGCCGGCCCCTTGCCGCACGCCTCGCCGAGCATCAGGAAGCTGGCACGAGAACTGGGCGTGCCGCTCGGCGAAGTGAAGGGCAGCGGTCCGAAGGGACGCATCACCCAGGAAGACGTGCAGTCGTTCGTGAAGGCCGTGATGACCGGCGGCACGCAGACTGAGGCCCAGGCGGCGAAAGCTCCGCCGCCGGTTTCTTCCGGGAGCGCCGCCGGGGCGATGCCGAGCATCCTGCCCTGGCCACAGGTCGACTTTTCCAAGTTCGGCCCGATCGAACGCAAGGACCTCTCGCGGATCAAGAAGATCACCGGGGCGAACCTGCATCGGAATTGGGTTTTGATTCC